>Ga0155416_175_pt2 | contig 13217 bp, 12 predicted proteins | sample RifCSPhighO2_02_FD_106384 | JGI IMG/M metagenome (GOLD analysis project Ga0155416, IMG submission 106384) | Omnitrophica WOR_2 bacterium RIFCSPHIGHO2_02_FULL_50_17 | reverse complement strand
GCGTTGACGAAACGGTTGAAACAAAAATTGATGTCGAACGGCGTTCGGCCATTATGCGCCACCACACGGCAACTCATCTTTTGCAGGCGGCCCTGCGGGAGATTCTAGGGACGCATGTCCAGCAGCAGGGTTCCCTTGTGGCTGAGGACCGGCTGCGTTTCGATTTCACGCATCCCAAGGCCTTGACCCCAGAAGAGCTGGAAGGAATCGAAAGGCGCGTGAATGAATATATTCTGCAATGTGATGAGATAGCGAAAGAGGAAATGCCTTTGCGTCGGGCCACAGAAAGCGGGGCATTGGCGTTTTTTGCCGAGAAATACGGGGAGACGGTTCGCGTTGTTTCCGTCGGAAATTATTCCAGGGAATTCTGCGGCGGGACGCATCTGGAGGCCACGGGTCAGATCGGTCTGTTCAAGATTACTGGGGAGTCCGCGATTGCCCAGGGAATCCGTCGTCTCGAGGCCAAGGCCGGATTGGAGGCGCTGCGATTTGTTCAGAGGGAGGAAAAACAACTGGATCAGGCGGCCGGTGTCCTGAAATCTTCCAGGGCGGAGGTGGTGGAGCGCGTGAGTGCCCAGGCCCAACGGATCAAACAATTGGAAAAGGATATGGGGAGGTACCGCTTGGATGCCGTTAAGGGTTCGATAGATTCTATGATCGGCAATGCCGAGGCCTTCAATGGCGTGAGAATCATCAGTCATGCTTTTAAAGATATGGAGATGGATCTTTTGCGTAAAGTTTCGGATATGATTAAGCACAAGTCCCCGTCTTCGGTCATTGTGCTGGGGGCAACGGCTCAGGAGAACGCCTCTGTCCTGCTGGCGGTGACCGACGACTTGGTCAAAAAAGGGATTAAGGCCGATGAGATGATCCAGGATATCGCTTCCCTTATTGGCGGCAGCGGCGGCGGGCGGCCGCAGTTGGCGCAGGCCGGCAGCAAACACGCTCATAAACTCGACGAGGCCATCCATAAGGCAAACCAAATAATCAGGGAAAAAATTAAACGATGAAAATTCTCACACAAAACGGACAGGGAATCGAGAGGCTGTATAACCGTCACCTCGCGTTCCGCAAAAAGAATATCGAGGAAAAGGTCCGCCGGATCGTAGAGGACGTGCGGCTTTACGGCGACGACGCGCTCATTAAATATACGCGCAAGTTCGACAAGGCGAAACTTGCGCCGAGGCAGCTGCGGGTGGCGGAGAACGAGATCAGCGGCGCCTTTCAGAACATCACCAGCGATTTTATCTCTGACCTGAAGGTGATTATCAACAACATCACTCTTTTTTATAAAAAGCAGATACAGAGGGGCTGCCGTGTCCGCGACAATGACGGCGTTCTTTTGAAGGAGAATATCCTGCCTTTAGATACCGTGGGGATATATATCCCGGCGGGGACGGCGCCTTTGATATCCACCGTCTATATGACCGCGGTCCCGGCGCGGGTGGCCGGCGTCAAACGGATCGTCCTTGCCACGCCGCCGGATAAAGATGGCCATGTGAATCCGTATATTCTGGCAGTGGCCAATCTTCTGAAGGTCAACGAAATTTATAAGATAGGCGGGGCGCAGGCTATCGCCGCCATGGCCTTCGGGACAAAGACGGTTCCGCGGGTCGACAAGATTATCGGGCCGGGCAACATGTATGTGACTGAGGCCAAGAGGCAGATATTCGGTTACGTCGATATCGATATGCTGGCCGGGCCGACGGAGCTGGTCATTATAGCCAACCGCTACAGCGATCCCAACTATGTTGCGGCGGATTTGGAGGCGCAGCTGGAGCATGCGGGCGGGCTGGCGGTATTGGTCACAACCTCCAAACAACTGATCCGTCATCTCCGTAACAAAATATCCAAAGGCTATATTATCTATGTCAAAAATATGGATGAGGCGGCATATATCGTGAATAAGATCGCTCCGGAGCATTTGGAAATCCTGACAAATCATCCTGCCAGCATCGCCAAGAAGATCAGGAATGCCGCGGCCATATTTCTTGGCCCTTACAGTCCGACGGCCTTGGGGGACTTTGCGGCAGGGCCGAGCCACGCCCTCCCCACGATGGGGACGGCTCGGTTTTTCTCGGGGCTGTGCCTCTCGGATTTTGTCAAAAAAAACCACATTATCTCGTATTCCAAAAAGGCCTTGGAAAAGATGAAAAGGCCCATTGAGCAGGTAGCCAAACTGGAGGGGCTGCCGAAGCATTACGAGTCCGTCAGTGTCCGGTTTACATAAAACATATGAGGGGCCCGGGGGCCAAGTGAAAAGGGGATCACGGCGATGAAACAGCGCAAGGCACAATTAGAGAGAAAAAGCAAGGAAACAGAGATCAAGGCCGAGTTGAACATGGACGGCAGGGGCAGGACGGATATCCACACCCGCATCGGATTGTTGGATCATATGCTGGAGCTTTTCGCCTTTCACGGGTATTTCGACCTGACGCTGGAGGTCAAAGAGGCCGATTTGGCGATTGATATCCATCACACCAATGAAGACATCGGTATTGTGCTGGGGAAGATTTTCAAGAAGGCCCTCGGCGCAAAAGAGGGCATACGAAGATTCGGCTCGGCGTTTGTCCCGATGGAATCCACTCTCGGACACACCGTCGTTGATATCAGCGGCCGGGGGTATTTCACCTTACGGATGGGGGAGGCGGGTACGGCCTTTCCTCCCATCAAGGAAAGGGAAGGGTACTCCATAAAACATTTGGAGCATTTTCTGGAGTCATTGGCGCATGGCTTGGGCGCCACCCTTCAGGTTAAAATCATGAATCCGGACGAGGATCTGCATACAAACATGGAGACGGTGTTTAAATCTCTGGGGATGGCCCTCGATCAGGCCACGCGCATCGATCCCCGGCGGGAAGGAATGGTGCCTTCGACGAAAGGGATCATAGATTAATGAACGACTGAAACCGTTTATGATAGCTATCATTGACTACGGCATGGGGAATTTGCGCAGCGTCCAGAAGGCCTTGGAGAACGTGGGCGCCCGCACCCAGGTAACCCAAAAACGGGAGGATATCCGCAAGGCCTCGAAGGTTGTCCTCCCCGGTGTGGGTGCGATGCGGCCTGCCATGAAAAGGTTGAATGAAATCGGATTGATCCCCACCCTGAAGGAATCCATCGAGGAGGGAAAGCCTTTCCTGGGGATTTGTCTGGGATTTCAACTGCTCTTTGAGCGAAGCGATGAGGGAGGCGACGTCGAGGGTTTAAGCATCCTGCAGGGAAGGGTGAGGCGGTTTTCTTCCCTGAAAGTTCCCCACATGGGGTGGAATCAGCTTAAAATAAAAACCGCGGATTGCGCCCTTTTTAAGGGGATCGAGGACTTAAGCAACGTCTATTTCTGCCATTCGTATTATGTCCAGCCGAAAGATGAGCGGATCATCGCCGCCACAACCGACTATGGTGTTGTCTTTGCCTCGTTTGTCCATTCCCGGAATATTTACGGCGTGCAGTTTCATCCCGAAAAAAGCCAGGCCGTCGGATTGACAATTCTTAAGAACTTCAAGGAATTATGATCATTTTCCCCGCCATAGATATCCAGGAAGGGAAGGTCGTGCGCCTGCGGCAGGGTCGCTTTAACGAGGCAACGGAATATGCGCAGGATCCACTGAAGGTCGCCCAACAGTGGCGGAAGAAAGGCGCTCAATGGCTCCATCTTGTTGACCTCGATGGCGCACAGACGGGAGAGATGAAGCATTTCGAAATCATCCAAAGGATTGCTCAAGAGGTGCGGCCTGTGCAGATTCAGGCGGGCGGGGGAATACGCACCAAAGCGGAAATTCAAAAATTGTTAGACGCCGGCGTAGCGCGCGTTGTCCTTGGCACCAAGGCCGTCGAATGGCCGGGAATCATAGAAGCATTTCCCGCGCAGCGCATCGCCGTGAGTTTAGATTGCTGCGATGGGAAAGTGACCACAAAAGGATGGACATCGGTTGTGGATATCAAAGCTTACACTTTCGCGGATGAATTGGTGAAAGACCACGGATTACGCTGTCTTATTTACACAGACATTAAAACGGACGGTATGCTCATGGGGCCAAATTTTCAAGCTTTAGAAGAATTGCTTGATACTGTTAACATTTCTGTCATTGCCTCCGGCGGGATTTCAAGTCTTGAGGATATCAAGAAACTTTTGTCGCTTTCCAAGAAAAAATCTCATCTGATGGGGGCCATTGTCGGCAAAGCCCTTTATGAGGGAAAAATCATTTTGGAAGAGGCGCTGCGATTATGCTCACCAAGCGCATAATTCCCTGTCTGGATGTCCAAGACGGCCGCGTGGTCAAGGGGACTCATTTTGTCAATCTGCGCGATGCCGGCGACCCCGTAGACATTGCCAAGGTCTATGACGGGCAAGGGGCTGATGAGATTGTTTTCTTGGATATTACGGCAAGTCATGAGAAGCGCCCCATTATGCTGGAAGTGGTGCGCAAGACGGCCGAGGGGGTCTTTATGCCTTTGACAGTGGGCGGCGGTATCCGTTCTCTGGAAGATATCCGGGATCTCTTGAATGCCGGCGCGGATAAGGTTTCCATCAATACGGCGGCTGTCCAGCATCCTGATGTGATTCGCTTTGCCTCTGAGAAGTTCGGCAGCCAGTGCATTGTGGTGGCTGTCGATGCCAAGAAGGTCCATGACCATTGGGAGGTTTATATTCACGGCGGCAGGACAGCGACGGGCAAAGATGCGGTTGTGTGGGCCCGTGAGGCCGAACGCCTGGGCGCCGGTGAAATATTGTTGACGAGCATGGACTCTGATGGTACAAAGGACGGCTATGACATCCCTTTGACTGAGGCGGTCTCTCGGGCCGTTTCTATCCCCGTGATTGCCTCAGGAGGCGCCGGCAGGCTCGAAGATTTTTACGAAGTTTTTGCCAAGACAGGGGCGGATGCGGCGCTGGCGGCTTCTGTCTTTCATTACGGGGAATTCTCCGTGAATGACGTAAAGAAATTCTTGAGAGACAGGACAATTGAGGTGAGGCTGTGAAAGCGATAGAGAAGATTCGAATAACGCCGCGGACGATTAAAAATCTTAAATTTGACAAAGACGGCCTTATCCCGGCCATCATCCAGGATTACAGTACGAAGGATGTCCTCATGCTGGCCTATATGAATCTGGAGTCTTTGAGACGGACTTTAAGGAGCGGGAAGACCTGTTTTTGGTCGCGTTCCCGGCGGGAGTTTTGGGTCAAGGGGATGACCTCGGGGCATTTTCAATTTGTCAAAGGGGTCTCCTATGACTGTGATGGCGATACGCTTTTGATTGCGGTGCGCCAGATAGGCGCGGCCTGCCACACCAACAGGAAAAGTTGTTTTTATAGAAAGATCACCAACAAAAAGTAAAAGATGCCGGAATATTTTCCTTTGAAGAAAGATTTCTTGAAATTGTGCCGCAAGGGAAACCTTATCCCCGTTTATCGGGAGATATTAGGAGACCTGGAGACGCCGGTCTCGGCGTATTTTAAGATTGCGAAGAAGGCCCGCTATTCCTTTTTGCTGGAATCGGTGGAGGGACAGGAAAAGATTGCCCGGTTCTCTTTTCTGGCCAAAGACCCCGAACTTGTTCTGCAGACAAAGAATAATGCGGTTCAAGTGACATCGTTCAAAGACGGGAAGGCGTCTCAGCGAAGCCAGGAGATCAAGGACACGCCGCTGTCGATTATCCGGGACATTTTGAGACGCTATAAATTTGTGAATATCGCAGGGCTCCCGCGGTTTTGCGGCGGGCTGGTGGGGTATCTGAGCTACGATGTGGTTCGATTCTTCGAGAGGCTGCCTCGAACGACTCAGGATGACCTGAAAGTCCCCGACGTCTTTTTGATTCTTGCCAGGGATTTGGTTATCTTTGACCATGTGAACCATAAAATCAAGGTGGTGAGCTGTGTCGGGGTTGACCCTGGAAGTTCGCCGGCAGAGAAGATGAAAGGATACAGGAAGGCGGCTGGCCGGATAGAACAACTGATTCAAGAGCTTAAAAAGCCTTTGGGGGTTCAAGAGGCGAAGACGCTGTCCGGGAAAACGCCCCTTTTGAAGGTCAGGTCGAATTTCACGAAACCGCAGTTTGAAAAAATCGTCCGCGAGGCCAAGAAACAGATTCAGGACGGAGAGATTATCCAGGTTGTCCTTTCCCAGAGATTTGAGGTTGACTTAAAAACAGATCCGTTTAATATATATAGGACGCTCAGGGCACTGAATCCTTCCCCATATATGTACTATCTGCATTTTGACGATCTTCAGGTCATCGGTTCTTCCCCGGAGCTTCTGGTGCGTTGTGAAGACGGGGTTGTGGAAACAAGACCCATTGCCGGAACGCGCCCCAGGGGCAAAGATGACAAAGAGGATGGACGCCTGGCCCGTGAGTTGTTGAGGGATCCCAAAGAGAGGGCTGAGCACATTATGCTGGTGGATTTGGGACGCAATGACCTGGGCCGCGTCTGCAAGCGGGGGACGGTGGGGGTATCTGAGTTTATGGCCATAGAAAAATATTCTCATGTCATGCACATCGTCAGTAACGTCAGAGGCCTGTTGGCCCCGGGCAGAGATGCCATCGATGTCTTGCGGGCCGCCTTTCCGGCGGGGACGGTCTCGGGCGCCCCCAAGATCCGTGCCATGGAGATTATCGATTCCCTGGAGAGGGTTGACCGCGGCCCTTATGCCGGATGTATCGGTTATTTCAGTTTCTCAGGGAATTTGGATTCCTGTATCACCATCCGGACGATTATCGCCGCAAAGGGCAGGGCCTATATTCAGGCAGGCGCGGGGATTGTCGCCGATTCGAACCCGGGAAAAGAATATCAGGAAACAGTCAACAAGGCCAAGGCACAAATCAAAGCCATTGAATTAGCCCATGGGCTTCATGGCGGTTAACAAGGAGAGTGTTAGAATGGAAGTGAGAATCCGGTTGCAAAAAGCAGGAAAAACCGCCCGCAAGCATTACAATTACCGCATCGTGGCCATCAGCCGCGCGCTTAATCGACAGGGAAGACACCTGGATATTCTTGGCTACTATGACCCGGCCAGGAAACCGGCCACTGTCTCCATCGACCATGAGAAGCTGGACAAATGGTTGAAGTGCGGGGCGCAGATGAGCGAGACGATTAAGTCGTTGGTCGCCAAGTCGAAGAAGCCATAAGGTTGGTTTAACCTAAGGAGTGTAACCATGCCTACAGAACAAGCTGTCAATCCGTGGCTTCAGCTGCCGATTATTCCTTACCTGCTCATTTTTCTTATTTTTTACTTCCTGGTGATAAAGCCGCAGCGGGATAAGCAGAGGCAGCATAAAGACACGCTGAAGAATCTGAAGAAAAATGATGAGGTTGTCACCGCCGCAGGGATCCACGGCATCGTGGCGCTTGTCAAAGAGACAACCGTCATGGTACGGGTGGATGACAACGTCAAGATCGAGTTTGACAAGGAAGCCATCGCCTCTGTTGTTAAGGCAAAAGATTAGGCATCGAACACTGAGCGGAGTCGAAGTGTCGAATGTGTTCGAGCTCAGGACAAGCATAAGGGAAAATTGCCATGAATAAGAGTCTTCGAAACCATCTTTTGGTCATTTTTGCCGTTGTCGCCGGGGCCGTTTATTTCACGTTTCCATTAGAGAAACGGATCAATCTGGGCCTGGATTTAAAAGGGGGGATGCATCTTATCCTTAAGGTTGATACGGAAAAGCTGGAGGAGAACGCGAAGAAAGACGCTGTCTTGAGGGCTATTGAAATTTTGCGCAACCGCATCGACAATATGGGCGTAGGCGAGATCGTCATCCAGCGGCAGGGAGAAAATGAGATTTTGGTTCAGCTTCCCGGCATCACCGACCGCGAGGCCGCCCTGGCCATGGTCGGACGTGTGGCTCAGCTGGAGTTTCGCCTGGTGGATGATGACCCCAGCCGTCTTAAGGCGGCGTTGGATGGTCATGTCCCTGCCGGATTCATCCTAAAATCCGTTAAAGACGAAGAAGGGGAACCGTTATTGTTGGAGGAGAGTGCTGTCCTGAGCGGGGAGCGCATTTCCGATGCCCGGGTGGATTTTGATACAACCGGGTTCGGCCAGCCCAACATTTCTTTTAGTCTTAACGCTGAAGGCGCGAGGGAGTTTGCCAGTCTCACCAGAGAGCATGTCGGCCGCAAACTCGCGATGCTTCTGGATGGGGAGGTTTTATCCGCCCCCAATATCAGAGAGGCCATCCTCGGAGGCAACGGGCTGATTACAGGCCAGTTCACCGTGGAAGAGGCCTCGCTTTTGGCGCTCGCCCTTCGTTCCGGTGCCCTGCCGGCGCCGATGCACGTTGAGGAGGAGCGCACCATCGGTCCCCTGTTGGGCGGGGATTCCATCCGGGCAGGCATCAACGCTACCAAGATCAGCGCTGTCTTGGTCATGCTGTTTATCTTTATCTACTACTTAAAGGCCGGTTTCGTCTCGAGCACCGCCCTCCTTGTGAACCTGCTTCTTATTTTCGGAACCATGGGATTCTTTAACGCGATGCTGCCGGAGAATCAGCTCACATTAACGCTTCCGGGCATTGCCGGTATCGTCTTGACGCTGGGGATGGCGGTGGATGCCAACGTGCTTATCAACGAACGCATCCGAGAAGAGATCAACAACGGCCGTCCGATCCAGGCGGCCATTAACAACGGGTTTAAGAGGGCGCTGAGCGCCATTGTGGACTCCAATGCCACCACCCTTATTGCCGCCTTTATGCTCTTTCAATTCGGCTCAGGCCCCATCAAAGGGTTTGCCGTTACCCTGGCCATCGGTCTTAGTATCAGCTTGTTTACGGCCTTATTTGTTACAAAGACGCTCTTTAATCTCCTGATATCTCTGGGGGCGCTCAAGAAGCTCCCTATGCTGAGTTTCTTTTCCAACACCAACATCAATTTTCTCTCTCGATATTACATTTGGTTTACTATTTCCATTCTTTTAATCGTGGCCGGGATGGCGAGTCTCATTCAGAAAAAAGAAGGGGCCTACGGCATTGATTTTATCGGCGGGCAGATTCAGGAATACCGATTTAGTAAAGCCGTAGGGGCCGGGCAGATCAGAGATGTCCTGAAAGAAAACGGTGTGGAGGACGCCATTATCCAGCAATTCGACCAGTACCCGGAAAATGTCATCATCCGCACCTCCCAGGATACTTACGAAAAGGTTTCGAAAGGATTTAAGGAGGGCTTTTCCGATAATCCATTTGAGCTTTTGCGGGTGGAAAAAGTCGGGCCTGTTGTCGGAAAGGCCCTCAGGAAGGCGGCTGCTTCAGCCATGGTCTTTGCCCTGGGCGGCATTCTGATTTATGTCGGCTTTCGGTTCAAGCATTTTGATTTTGCCGTCGCCGGTGTGATTGCCCTTTTGCATGATGTCCTGATTAGTCTAGGCATGCTGGTGATGCTCAACCGCCAGATTGATCTTTTGGTCGTCACGGCCCTTTTGACGATTGCGGGGTATTCCATCAATGATACGATTGTCATCTACGACCGCGTGCGGGAAAATATGGCGAAAGCCGGGCGCAGGCCCATTGCCGAGATTATCAATACCAGCATCAACCAGACGCTCGGACGGACGATTTTGACGAATATTACAACTCTCCTCGTCGTCTTTGTCCTGTTTTGGCAGGGAGGAGAGGTCTTAAATACCTTTGCCCTGTGCTTGATTATCGGCTTTATCGCCGGGACATACTCGACCATTTTTATTGTTTCGCCGATTGTCGTGGCCTGGGAGAGGAAAAGATAAAAGGCAGAGAACCATGATCTTGCGCCCGCCTATGCGTTACGATGATGTTCCAATCCGTTGAGCTTTTTGCCGGCCAGACCATTGACTTGGAGACCCTCATCCAGAATCTGACCGCCTTACGCTACAGCCGGGCGGATAGGACCATCGAGGAAGGACAGTTCAGTTCCAGGGGCGGCATAGTAGACGTTTATCCGCTGCATTTTGATGCCCCTCTTCGCATTGATTTCGATAACGATAAAATCTGCTCTATCAAAAGCGTTAATATCCTCACCGGCAAATCCATCTGGCAGCATAAAATTGTCATTATCCTGCCCTTCAAGCCTTCTTCCAAATCCGTCTTTAGCGCGGAGATTCCTTTAGCGAATTTTATTGAGATTCAGAAGGGAGACTATGTCGTTCACAATCATCACGGCATCGGCCGGTATCTCGGCATTCAAGAAATGGATGTGGCCCGCCGCAAGAAAGAGCATATGGTCATCCAGTATGAGGGCGGGGATAAACTCTTTGTCCCTACGCATGATATGCACCTTGTCCAGAAATATATTGGCTTTAACAAAAGACCGCCGCGTCTTTATAAACTGGGAAGCAGGGAATGGAAGCGTGTCCGGACTCTGATCCAGAAACGCCTTCAGCATCTGGCCGCCGAGCTTCTTCATATGCAGGCACTGCGCGCCAGTTTGAAAGGATATGCCTTTTCTGCGGATACCGACTGGCAGAGGCAGTTTGAGGAAGGTTTTCCCTTTGAGGAAACCCCTGATCAAATCAAGGCGGCCCAGGAGGTCAAAAAGGACATGGAATCCCCCTATCCGATGGACCGGCTTTTATGCGGGGATGTCGGTTACGGCAAGACCGAAGTGGCCCTGCGCGCCGCCTTCAAGGCGGTGATGGGCGGCAAGCAGGTAGTGGTTTTGGTGCCCACAACCATTTTGGCCGAACAGCATTATTATAATTTTACGCATCGGCTCAAGGATTTCCCCGTCCAGACGGCCATGCTCAGCCGTTTTCGCACCAAGCATGAGCAAACCGAAATGGTCAAGGGACTGCATGAAGGGCGTATTGATATCGTGATTGGCACGCATCGCCTGTTATCCAGGGATATCGCGTTTAAGGACTTAGGGCTGATTGTTATCGACGAAGAACAGCGCTTCGGCGTGCGCTCCAAGGAGCGCCTCAAACACCTGCGCCTTTTGGCCGATGTCCTGACGCTGACGGCCACCCCTATCCCGCGCACCCTGCATATGGCCCTGACAGGTGTCAAGGATATGTCGATTATTGCCACACCGCCGCAGAACAGGGTCCCGGTGAAAACCGAGATTGTGGAATTTGACGAAGACCTTATTCAGGAGGCCATCCGGCGGGAATTAAAGAGAAAAGGGCAGGTTTTTTTCCTGCATAATCGCATTGAAGATATCGAACAAATTGCTAGAATAATACAGCGCCTCGCTGCCGAGGCGCGCGTGGGCGTAGCCCACGGCCGGATGTCGCCTAAGCATCTGGAGGAAATCATGCTTCGGTTCCTGGAAGGGGAGATTGATGTCCTGGTCTCTACGACAATCATTGAATCCGGCATTGATATCCCGAATGCCAATACGCTGATTGTCCACCGGGCGGAGCGCTTCGGCTTGTCCGACCTGCATCAACTGCGCGGCCGTGTGGGGCGTTTCACAAGAAAGGCCTACGCCTATTTCATCGTTCCTGAGAAAGAACAGCTTTCGGCAGAGGCCCAGGCGCGGATTGAGGCTATTGAGAAATACAGCGGCCTGGGGGCCGGTTTTCAGATTGCCTTTGAGGATATGCAGATTCGCGGGGCAGGCAATCTCTTGGGCGAAGAACAGCATGGGTATATCGCCAGCGTCGGCTTTGATCTCTACTGCCGCCTGCTTAAGGAATCCATTGAGAATTTAAAAAATAAAACTCCGTACGGAAGGATACCATGCACTGTTTAACTAATCACCCTCCCCTCAATCCCCTCCCATCAAGGGAGGGGAAGTTTAGATTCTTGGCGGCGGCTGTCAGCGCCGCGGCGTTATTCTTCACGCCTTTGGCGGCTTCCGCGGCCGAAGACGCCATCATCGCGATCGTTAACGACGAGGTCATCACGCTGAAGGATTTGCAGAGTTATATCCGTCAGACCCAGGCGAGCCTGGTGGCCGAGGGCGTCAGTCCAGAGCAGAGGGAGGTGTTGATGGCGGAGCTGGGAACAGAGGGCCTCAACCGTTTAATTGAAGACAAGCTGATCTTGAGCAGGGCCAATGCAATTAATATCTCCGTGCGCGATAAGCTTGTCGATGAGCGCGTGGCAGAGGTCAGGCAGAAATACGGATCCGAACATGCCCTGGTAGAGGCGCTGGTCAAAAACGGGGCGACGCTCACCGATTTGCGCAATAAAATCCTTGAGCAGTTGAAGATCAAATTTGTCGTCGAGCATGAGGTCAAGTCCAAGATTTTTGTTAACCCTCAGGAAGTTACGCAATTCTATGAAGAGAATGAGGGAGATTTCCAGAAAGGCGAACGGGCGAATCTTGACTCTATTTATATCGCTTTTATTGACGATAAGGAGGCGGCCCGCCGGCGGGCGGGTGAGGCCTTGGCGCTTCTGAAGGAAGGCCGCGATTTTGCCGAGGTCGCCAGGCAGTATTCGGACACCCCTTCTCTGGGGGTGGTTGAGCGCGGACAGCTTTTGCCTGCCATTGAGGAAACGGTTTTTCGTCTCTCGGAAGGTGAGGCCTCGCCTCTTACGGAGGCCGATACGGGGATATATATTTTTAAGTTAAAGGGGAGGACTCCTTCGCAAACCGCCGCGTTAAAAGAGGTCAAGGATCAAATCTATACTTTTCTTTACCGAAAGAAATTTAAAGAGCGTTTTGAACAGTGGCTGGAGAAGCTCAAAAAAGGGGCGTATGTCGAGATTAAGCCGTAAATGCATCGGGATTACCCTCGGGGATCCCGCCGGGGTTGGCGCCGAGGTTACGGCCGATGCCCTGGCCCGGCCCGCGCTGCGCCGCAGCGCCCGTTTTGTCCTTATCAGCGACGAGATTCTTTTCCGCAAGTATTTCCCTGTCCGTCATTCCGACTGTATTTTTCTAGACCAGCGGTGCCTGAGGCCCAATGACTTTAGGCAGGGACACCCTAATCTGGCCACGGCGAGAGCCTCCTTGTGTTATTTGGAGAAAGCCGTTGAGCTTTTGAGGCTGCGTCAAATTGACGGACTTGTCACCGCGCCCGTTTCCAAGGAGGCCATCTGCCGGATTGAGCCCGCGTTTGTAGGGCACACGGAATTTTTCGCCCGGGCTTTCGGGGTTAAAGACGTCGGCATGATGTTTGTCAGCGAAAGCTTACGCGTCATTCTCGCCACCCGGCATATCCCTTTAAATGAAGTCAGCGCCGCGGCGCGGCCGGCCGTTGTCTATCAGGCGATTCGGCTGGCCCACGAAGCCCTTAAAAAATATTTTCACCTCACCCGCCCTGGGATTGCCGTGTGCGGCTTAAACCCTCACGCGG
>Ga0155416_174_pt1 | contig 13698 bp, 10 predicted proteins | sample RifCSPhighO2_02_FD_106384 | JGI IMG/M metagenome (GOLD analysis project Ga0155416, IMG submission 106384) | Omnitrophica WOR_2 bacterium RIFCSPHIGHO2_02_FULL_50_17 | reverse complement strand
TTAGGAAATCCCCCTCGATTTCCCTAAGCTAACGAAAGGGGAAGGAAAATGAACGAGATATCTATCACTTATCCCAACAAAGAGAATTTCAAAAAGATTGTTAGTCAAGAGCCCCTCTTTGAACTTCATCAAAGAAAAAAGATTGGGAACGGTTGTAGCATTTTTAATAAGTTAATTTTTGGAGATAACTTACAAGTCTTAAAATTATTGTCCTCGGATTCCACGCTCAAGGGCAAGATAAAATTAATTTACATTGATCCGCCTTTTTCTACAAATCAGATCTTCCGGAGCGGATTAAGCAGAACTTCAACAATAAGTTGCAGCAACAATGACGAAAAAGCCTATGAGGATAAATTGGTAGGATCCGCCTATATTGAATTCTTGCGCAAAAGATTTATTTTGTTAAGACAATTGTTGGCGGAGGATGGTTCAATTTATGTGCATATAGATTCCAAAATGAGTCATTATGTTAAAGTCCTTCTTGACGAGATTTTCGGTTATGAGAATTTTATCAATGAAATTACCCGGGTAAAATGTAATCCAAAGAATTTCTCGAGAAAAGCTTACGGGAATATTAAAGACACCATACTTTTTTATTCCAAGACCAGTAAATATGTTTGGAATGATTCCCGAGAAGATTTCTCTGAAAAAGACATAGAAAGATTATTCCCTAAAATTGACAAAAAAGGCAGACGATATACCACAACACCTCTGCATGCCCCGGGGGAAACAGCCGACGGCCCGACGGGTAAGCCCTGGAAAGGAATATATCCGCCGGCAGGGCGTCATTGGAGGCATTCACCTGCTGAGTTGGAAATTCTAAATAATAAAGGGTTAATAGAATGGTCATCAACCGGCAATCCTCGAAAAATCATTTTTGCTGATGAATTTATGAAAAAAGGAAAGAAGCGGCAGGATATATGGTTATTTAAAGATAAAATTTATCCCCTCTATCCAACCGAAAAGAATCTTGAAATGTTAAAAGTGATTATTCAGGCCTCGTCCAATCCTGATGATATTGTCCTTGATTGTTTTGCCGGGTCGGGGTCCACACTTTCAGCCGCTCAAGAAACAAATAGACATTGGATTGGCATTGATTGTTCGAAGATTGCCATTGAAACAGGTTTCAAACGGTTAAGTTCCATCTCCGGGTGTAATTTTATTTACTATGAAATAAGAAACAGAAAGAATTATGACGAGAAAATTTAATGTAAAAGCGGAATCCAAGAAATTTAATCCTTGGATTAGAAAAAGCATCCGGCTCTTTGAGTTAAACCCTTATTCCAAGAGTCGCAAAAACGTTGTCATTCATGGCAGGGTGGGTTTATTAATTGTTAGATCGCATCGGGAGCGCGCATGGCACATGGAAAACCAAAAGGACGTCCGCCGGAGGCTAAACACCTCGAGAAGCTTCTCGAAAACCTTAAAGAGGTTGAACGTCTCTTAGAAATCCACACCAAAGTTGCAGGATCAGACGTTGGAGCCAAACATAAGGTTGAGGTGTTAAACAAAAGTGGAATTGTTTTGCTGGTCGCGTGTTGGGAAGCTTATGTTGAAGATTTGGCGGGATCGTCATTTGAATTTTTGTTGCGGCGAGCGAAGAAGCCGTCTTTTTTCCCCACAAAGGTTCTTAATATGGTTTCCAAAAAGGTGCGGGAAGATAAGGATGATAGGCGTGTCTGGGATCTCGCTGGTGATGGATGGAAAACCGTTCTGCGCAACCATCAGAATAGTGTTATAAAACGTTACATTGGGAATTTGAACACACCGAAACCAAAACAAATTGATGAGCTTTTTGATTCTTTGCTCGGTCTGTCCAAGATTTCAAAAAAGTGGTCTTGGCATAAATGTAAACCTGCGCAAGCACGAGGTCGTCTCGAAAAACTTATAACTCTTCGCGGTGAGATTGCTCATCGAGTCTCGGCCACTCGTTCTGTACACAAAAGTGACGTAACTCAGGCCACATCACTTATCGACAGGCTGGCTATCACATCGCATAATGCAGTCAACGCGAGTTTACGTAACAGGCTCGGCCACAGTGTCTGGCAAGAATATCAATATCAGCATACGGGCTAATAAATGAATGTAGCCGACACGCTTTCGTGCGAATTCATAAGTTGAAGCGCCATCCGTTATGCAAAAAACTCCCTATCCAAACTCCTGTATTGTATCGCCCCCGCCAAGTGTTCGGTTTCGATCTACTCTGAAGGAAACAAATGGGAATCCGAATCAGCGAAATTGGATGTGGATTAGCCTCCCCTTTTGTTCTGTTTCCTCTTCGGTATAATTGGCAAGGTTCGCGGCGGGGATGGTCTCGGCGCTTCCGTCGGCAAGATTGCGCAAGGCGACGGCGGTGAAATCGCTGAATTGATAATAGCGCAGCGTTGCGGCGGCGATGTTAAGGATTTCCGCCCGCGCGTCGTCGGAGGGCGGGAAGGCGCTTCGCTGGTATTGGAAGTTGATGCGGTTGGCGATCTGCCTGGCGAGGAAGTCAGGCAGGGCGATTTCTTTATAATCGAGGTGTCTGCCTTCGGTGTCACCGATAAAATCAAGATTCCCTTTAAGCTCATACAGGCTTCTCTTCGTGTATTCTTCCTGCGGGATGGCTTCCAGCGTCATGTATTTCTTAAGGTCGTCTAAATAAAATGTGTTTTCGATCTCGATGCCGTTCTGGATATCGGTGAGGACGACGACAAAGAATTGCGGCGGCCCTTCTGTCTTTGCGGAGGAAAAGTAGCTGCGCGAGACCGCCGAGAGTATCTGCCGGCTTGTCTGCCGGTAGGCTTGCGTGTATTCGACGCCGTAGCCCGGACTTTGGGGATACACCTTCTGCCGTCCGATGTCATAGCGGATGAGAAAGAGGCGCTCCGTCAAGGCAAAGGAGGCCTCAAGGAATTTGACCGCGGGCCGTTCTTGGGGCGTGCTGGATTTTTGGGCGCCTTCCTTGCCGGCCGCGATCTGAAGCAGGTTTTCCCTTAAAGGGACATAGACCCAGACGGTAGCTTTCAGCGGCCTGATAAGGACGTTGAGATTATATTCTTCCCGGCATATCTGCAGGAATTTGCCGTGCGCCTCGGAAAGAAGCGTTGTATCTACAGGCGTGACATCCGAGCAGGAGGCAAGGAACAGGATGCCCCAGAAAGGCAGGCCAACGGTGGCGATGGATTTGAATTTCTTCATGACGCCGGCAGTAAAGGGCGGCTGGCGGATTTCAGCCCATACTTGTTGAAGATGGCGACAATGTCGTCATATTCGAGCTCTTCTTTTTGGAGGAGCTCCTGGGCGAAATACTCCAGCAGATCTCTTTTTTCGGTGAGGATGGATTCCACATCCTTAAGGCAGCCCTGCAGAATCGCCTGGACGTCTTGATCCAGTATCTGGTATGTTTTCTCCGATATATTGTAACGGCCGGAAGGCGTGCGCAGGGCCTGAAAATCCCCCACCAGCCCCGAGGGACCCATCCCCAGGCTCCATACCATGGCCTGGGCGATGCGCATGGCGAGATGAAAGTCGCTGCCGGAGCCGCCGCCGACGCCTGAGGACGTGGAGCCGAACTTGATTTTCTCGGCGACATAGGCCGCCACATTGACCTTGATATCGGCCAGAAGCTTTTCTTGGGTCGCGGAATGAATTTCCTCGACGGGACGCGACGAGACCATCCCGAGGCTTCCTTTCCTGGGAATAATGGTCGCTTTGATGACATCGTCGGTGGGATGAAGCAAATATCCGATAATGGCATGGCCGGCCTCGTGATACGCCGTCCAGATTTTTTCGGTCTTCGTCATCTTGATGTTGGATTTATCCCCGTATTGGATGCGGTCGTAGGCGTTGGACAGGTCTTTGAAGGTAATGATATTCCGTTTTTCCCTCAAAGCCAAAAGGCCGGCCTCCCGCACCATGCTGTCGATACTGGAGGGGGAAAAATACAAGGTCTTCCGGGCCAGGAGGGCAGGGTCGCAGGAGACGTCCGCCTGAACCCGGGATAGATAAAACCGGAACAAGGCCTCGCGTTCCTCCAGATTGGGCAGGGCGATGTATATCTTGCGGTCAAAACGTCCGGCGCGCAACAAGGCCTGGTCCAAGTTGCCCTCTGCGGCGTTGGTGGCGGCCAGGACGACGATATTATTCTCCGTCTGCCTTAACCCGTCGAGCTCGGTCAACAACTGATTGGTGGTCGCATTGTATTCGCTCGGCCCGCCGAAATCATCCCCCCCGAAGGATCGCGGTCTGGCGATAGCGTCAATCTCATCAATAAAAATAATGCACCCGCCCTCGACGCGGGCCAGGGCGCGGGCCTCCTTAAACAAGTCCCGGACGCGTTTGGGGCCGACGCCGACATACATTTGAATAAATTCACTGCCTGTCTTGGAGATAAAAGGATACCCGGCTTCGGTCGCCATGGCCTTGGCCAGATACGTTTTGCCGCAGCCCGGCGGCCCCAAGAGGAGGACGCCTTTAATGATTTTTCCTCCGACGGCCTTGAGCATATTGCGGTCGCGCAATAAATCCACGATTTCCCACGCTTCTTTTTTGGCCGCGTCCATGCCGATGACGCTTTCCCACTTCACGTTGATTTTTTCGCTCAAAATTTTGTCGCCGCCCATTTTTTCGATAGAGACCATGATTCTACTGAGGGCGGCATCCATGTCTTGGGAGGCAATCCTCGTGCGTTTTTCCCGGAGGGCAAAAACGCCGGCCTCCCGGACCAGGTTATTGATGTCCGACGGAGAAAACCATTTTGTTTTATCCGCATAATGGCCGATATCCAGGGCGGGGTCGGACTGCGCCTTGGACAGGTAGTATCGGATGAGCTCTTTGCGTTCCATCACGTTGGGCTTTTCCACGCGGATTTTGCGGTCGAAGCGGCCCGAGCGCATAATAGCCTCGTCCAATTCTTCTTCAGGGACATTGGTGGCGGCAATCACGATGATGTTGTTTTCCTTCCGGCGCAGGCCGTCGAATTCGGTCAGGAATTGGTTGATGGTGGCGTTATGGGAGGTGTCCGCGCTGGAAAGGGAGGGGCGGTTGTCCTGGGAGGCCCTCTGGCGGGCAAAGGCGTCAATTTCATCTATGAAGATGATGCAGCCGCCGTGAATTTTGGCTTCGGCGCGGGCGTGTTTAAAAAGAGACCGCATGCGTTCGGCCCCCTGCCCCATAAACATCGCGATGAAATCGCTCCCCACCGCCGAGAGCATAGGAAGGCCGCATTCGGTGGCCATGGCCTTGGCGAGATAGGTCTTGCCGCAGCCCGGCGGGCCGATCAAGAGGGCCCCTTTAATGATGTTTTCTCCCGTTGTTTTCTGCAGAGAGTGGTCTTTGAGCAGCCGGACGACCTCCATGGCGTCTTCTTTGGCGGCGTCCATGCCGATCACATCTTGCCATTTGACGTTGACTTTCGTTTGGTCGATTTTTTCCTTCTTAACGCCCATCCCGCCGCCGCGCATAATGTAGTAATACATGGCAAAGAGAAAAGGAAGGGTCAGAAGCTGGGAGAAAATGGACATCGGCATATACATGGCCATCATGCCCGATTGCTGGGTCTTGGCGAAGTTCTCCAATTTGGAATAACTGCGGACGATATAGGAGACATACATGCCCATGCCGACAGCGATGGCCGCAAAGAGGAGGATCAGGAGGATTTTTATCCAGTTGATTTTAAGCCAAATGACAAATTTTCTCATGCGGTAAAAGTATAACATAATTTGAGCGCAAAGCATTCAATAAACTAAAAGCTTGAGTTTGGCACTTTTTTGACCCTCATCCCTCCCCCTCGACGGGGGAGGAAAGGTGGGGGTGACAATTTAATCTTCACCCTCCCCTTACCCCTCCCTCGACGGGAGGGGAATTCTAGGGGAAAAAGCAGATCCCTCGTCACTTCATTCCTCGGGATGAAGTGACGGGAAAAAACTCCCCGGCCCTTCAATTATTTGATTTATGGGGATATGCTTTCGTGTTAAAATGACCCCGCACGTAAAATCTCCGCCGCCATGCCTTTACCCCGCTAGAGAACGAAGTTCTCTAACGGGGTTTACTGAACTATAAGGAGGACAATCCATGCCCCGAATGCCGATGGTCAAAGCAGCCGGTTATCAGAAGCTCCTCAAAAGTATCCGCCGGGAGATGGAAAAAGGCCTCAAGAAAATCGAGGAGCTTCTGGAACAGCAGAAAGTCCTTTCCTCCTGGGCCGTGGGCCGGCATATCAACGTTTACTTGAATACCCACGCGCTGCCCCGCGGCGGCATCGGCCGTTTTTACCAGGAATTGTCCAGAGACTTAGAAATCAACGACCGCACCCTCCAGCAGTGCGAGCAGTTTTTCCGTTATTTCCCGGTCTTAAAGCCCCACAAAAATTTGAAATGGTCGCATTACCGGTTTTTGTTGGCCGTCGCGGACGCGGCCGAGCGTCAACAATGGCTTGAGCGGATCAAAAAGGAAAAGATTCCGGCGGATCAGCTGCGGCTGATGCTCATGCCGCCGGCCGCTGCGGATGAGCTGCCGGTCTTCGACCTTAAAAATCCGGTGCGCGGCAAGCTTTACACCTACCGGCTTTTGCGCGCCGATGACATCGAAAATTTTGAAGTTCCCTGGTTTGTGGATTTGGGCTTTGCCGCCTGCGAGGAGTCCCCGCCGGCCAAGGCCGCGCTCGACAACAAATATCTTTACACATCGGAGAAAGTGGACGGGGTTTACCGGCTTAAAGTCACCGACGCGAAGGTGAGCGACCTGTTTACCTTCCGGGGGAAACTCCGCCGGCTCATTGACGCGGACACGCCGTTGATGATGATCGACCAGGGGTTCGGCCGCTGGACCCACCAGCGCCTGCGCTTAAACGGCATTGACGCGCCGGAGATCGGCACCCTGGCCGGCCAGCGCGCCAAGAAATGGGTGGAAGACGAGCTCAAAGGCATCGAGAATCTGGTCGTCAAAACCTACAAAACCGACAAGTGGGACCGGTATCTGGTGGATATGTTCTACCTGCCCAAAGAAAAAGACCTGCACCGCATCGCCGCCGAGGGCCTGTGGCTCAACGGCCGCATGGTCGAGGCCGGCGTGGCGAAAGTGTGGAAAAGATAACCCCCGCCAAAACCACCATGGATCCCTCGACTGCGCTCGGGACTTTACCGCTACGGTCACATCCTGCCCAACACCAACCGCGGCGTTGGGGAGAGACTGGATAAACTGGTTTTTGGTGAAGAGAGGCAACTGGTCAACTCAACGCCAAGCATTCCCTATTTTTTGACTTTTTTTAAACCCCGAGTTCAAGAATTAAGTGCAACACTTAGGAAAATTGTTATTCTAAGCGTATGAAAAAACAATACATACAGCTAACGCTCCGAGAAAGAGAAAAAATATTTGCATTGCGAGTCCGCGGCAAAACGGCGACAAACATCGCCGAGATTTTGGAGCGACATAAGAGCACGATCAGCCGCGAACTGCGCAGGAACAGAGCGCCGACCTACAACCGTTATTCAGCCCATAGCGCCAATAAGCGATCGATTCTGCGCAATGGGCGCCGTGGTCGCAGGCCCAAACTGGCGGACAAGAAACTTCGCCAGTATGTCGTAAGAATGCTACTCAAAGAACAATGGTCTCCGGAGATCATCGCCAACCAGGTGATAAAAAAGCTCCCGGGACACTGCATCAGCCATGAAACGATCTACCAATCCATCTATGATACCCGAAATCCCAAACGCCGTGATCTTATCAAGGCTCTGGCGCGGCAATACCGCAGACGCAAACGGCGAGGATATTCCCGCAGGCATTGCAAGACGCATATCCCGTCGAGACGATCCATCAGAGAGCGCCCCGCCCAAGTACAGGACCGCAAACAAGCCGGGCACTGGGAAGCCGACACCATGGTCTCGCGCAAGAGTTTGGCGGCTATCGGCGTTATTCTTGAGCGAAAGGCACGTTACGTTAAACTTGCCAAACTCAAAAGAAAATCAGCCGGCCTTCTGCGCTCAGCTATCAACCGTCGCCTTGGGCGCATCCCTCGACATCTGCGCCGGACGATTACTTATGACAACGGCTCCGAGAATACCGAGCATTTACTTGTTAACAAACGGATCGGTACAGAATCTTTTTTCTGCGAGCCATATCACAGTTATGAGAAAGGCAGTGTTGAGCAGGTTATTGGCCTGCTCCGTCGCTGGATTCCCAAGGGCTATGACCTCTCGAAGGTCTCTTCCCGGCAGTTGAAAAAGATCGAAAAACGTATTAACGCCAGACCAAGAAAATGTTTACAATACCTTACGCCATCAGAGACTTACGAAAACTGTGTTGCACTTAAAAATTGAATCTGGGATTTTCTTATTGATTCTGTGCACAAAATAAAACAAAAGGTAAGCATCCCTGACATGCTCGATGACTTGGGTTTCAGGGTGACGTTTCATGGGAGCGAAGGGCATATGAAGTTGATCCATCCGGATCTTATCGTTGAATTCTTAACTCCAGAGAGAGGCCGGGGAACAGATGAACCGGTATCTTTGCCAACTCTTGGGATCAATGCTACCGCGTTGCGGTTTTTAAATTTTCTGTCTGAAGGCACAATCAAGATTCAAGTCGAAGATTTTAAGGTTACCCTACCTCATCCTGCGCGGTTTGCTCTTCACAAAATCATTATTGCCCAGAGGCGAAAGAATAAGGACAAGGCCCGCAAAGACAATATGATGGCCTCGGAAATACTGAATGACTTGATGGAGGCCGGAGAAAAAGAATCTATTCGTTCGGCATATGAGGATATGAATACGCAATGGCAGAAACGGGTTATTGCGGGATTAAAGTCTTTAAATCAAGAGGCAATCCTCTCAGAGTTAAAGAAGGGTAATTCATAAGCGTAAGCAAAATTCATTATGAGCTACGTCATGGTCGATATCGAAGCCGACGGTCCTATCCCAGGCGATTATTCAATGGTTTGCTTTGGGGCAATCATTGTTGAGCCGTCGCTATCCCGGACGTTCTATAAAAAGTTAAAGCCGATTTCGGAGAGATGGGATCCGGAAGCTTTGAAGATTTCGGGATTCAGCCGCGAGGAAACATTAAAGTTTGACGACCCTAAAAGAGCGATGGAATCATTTGATAAATGGATTGCGGAAAATCCGAAAGGCCGGCCGATATTCGTGTCCGACAACAACGGTTTCGACTGGCAGTTCATCAATTGGTATTTTCATCACTTCTTAGGACGAAATCCATTCGGTTTTTCATCGATGAATTTGGGGTCGCTTTATAAAGGCCTTGTTAAAGATGTTTCAAAGAATTTCAAGCATCTGCGCAAAACCAAGCACACGCACAATCCGGTTGATGACGCCAGGGGCAACGCTGAGGCGCTTTTAGAAATGATTCAGCAGTATCACTTGAAGGTGCCATGGGAATCAGGAATATCATGAAAGAGTCTATATATGAGGAGATATCCTGCCGAAAAAGCTTTGACTTTCCTATTAAACTATGATACTTTGGCGATATTCTTTGAGAAGAATGAAGATGGAAAATGGAAAATAGAGAATGAAAGAAGAAATATCCCCATGTCGAAGATAGTTCAGGTTAAGGGAAGGCAGATTTTAGACTCCCGCGGCAATCCGACGGTTGAGGTGGACGTGATTCTCGAATCCGGTGTCATGGGACGGGCCGCGGTGCCTTCGGGTGCCTCCACCGGCGAGCATGAGGCGATTGAACTGCGCGACGGGGACAAATCCCGCTATCTGGGCAAAGGGGTTTCCAGGGCTGTGGCGCATATCAACACGAGCATCGCCGAGCATGTCACGGGCCATGAGCCGGATTTTAAAGCCATTGACCAGATTTTGATCAAACTGGACGGCACGGCCAATAAAAGCAAACTCGGCGCCAACGCGATTTTAGGGGTCTCTCTGGCGGTTGCGAAAGCCGCGGCCGGCGAGGCCGGCGAGCCTCTCTATCGCTATCTCGGTGGGAAAGAAGCCAAGATCCTCCCCGTCCCGTTGATGAATATCTTAAACGGCGGGGCGCATGCGGACAATAATCTGGATATTCAGGAATTCATGATTGCGCCTTTGGGCGCGCCCACCTTCAGCGAGGCCCTGCGCATGGCAACGGAGGTCTTTCATCATTTAAAGGCCATCTTAAAGGCAAAAAAACTCTCCACGTCCGTCGGGGATGAGGGAGGATTTGCGCCGAATCTTTCCACCAACGAGGAGGCCGTTCATCTGATTTTGGAGGCCATCGAAAAGGCCGGGTATAAGCCGGACAAGGATGTCTTTATCGCTTTGGACGCGGCCTCGTCGGAATTCTGCAAAGACGGGCGGTATCACTATAACGGCCAGAGGCTTTCCGCTGCGGATTTGGTGGATGTCTATGCCGAGATGATGAAGACTTCGCCCCTGATCTCCATTGAAGACGGCCTGGACGAAAATGATTGGGAGGGCTGGCAGGAGATGACGCAGCGTATCGGCGATAACCTCCAGCTTGTGGGCGACGATCTTTTTGTGACGAATGTCAAACGTCTGCAAGAAGGCATTGAGAAAGGTGTTGCCAATTCTATTCTGGTCAAGGTCAATCAGATCGGCAGCCTCTCCGAGACCCTCGAGACGATTCAATTGGCCAAAGAGCACAAATATACCTCGATTATCTCGCACCGCTCCGGTGAGACCGAGGATACGACGATAAGCCACCTGGCGGTTGCAACCGGCGTGGGACAGATTAAGACAGGGTCTTTGTCGCGCACAGACCGTCTGGCCAAATACAACGAACTTCTGCGCATCGAAGAGGCGCTCGGCAAAAATGCCGTGTATGCCGGTCCCCTGTGGGGCAAGATTTGGTAAGGCATGTTAAAGAACGCCTTTTGGTTATTCGCTTTTGCGACGTTACTCTTGATTTTTTTCCTGCCTTCGTTTACGATAATGCAGGAGCAGAGAGAGAAAAACTTAGAATACGAGCGGCGGATTGCCGAGCTTAAAGGAAGAAATCGAGAATTAGAGAAAGAAAAGCGCCTGCTTCTGGAGGATCCGGTTTATTTGGAAAGGGTGGCCCGCGAGGAGATGGGCTTGGTGCGCGAAGGCGAGATGGTCTATCGGCTGATGCCGGTGAATGCGGAGAAGTAGTTCTTTTAATTTTGAGTTTATAGATAGCCGCGGGGTGGAGCAGCCCGGTAGCTCGTCAGGCTCATAACCTGAAGGCCGCAGGTTCAAATCCTGCCCCCGCAACCAGTGTAAACCCCGTTTCTCGTCGAGAGGGACGGGGTTTTTGGTTTCAGACAATTTGTATGGATTTGTTTAAATTCCCTACTTTTGAGCCCGATTTAGCCACGGTTTGGCCACGGAAAACCCAATTGACATAAGCAAAGGGAAGTGATATAAAACACCTATATCAATTTGTAGTGGTGTGTTAGAAGGGCTAAATCCTCCACTTTAAAAAAGTCAAACCTTCGCTTAATAAAGGCGGAGGTTTTTTCGTTTTTTGGGAGAAATATGGAACCAGTTTTCATTGATCTTCACATTCATACTTCAGATAACGCCGATGAACTCAACGAGGCTTACGATCTTGACCTATTACAACGCAAGATCGAAGAAGTCGCAGAGGGTTCGTCCTACTTGATATCATTAACCGATCACAACACAATTAATAAGTCCGTCTACTTAAAAGCTGTCCAGAAATTTAAGCATATTTTATTAGGAGTAGAGTTGCATGTGCGTAACTATGACCAGCATAAGCCCTACCATAGTCATATTTATTTCAAGTTGCCACAAATAGACGCTCCTTCTATCGATGGCATTAATGCAATACTAGACAAGCTCTATCCGAAAAAGACGGTCTCAGCCGACGATGCTAGCATCCCTAAACTGGAAGAGATAATGAAGCACTTCGATGCTTATGAATTTGTTCTTTTACCACATGGAGGACAAAATCATTCGACTTTCCATAAGTCTATCCCTAACGGTGTACAGTTTGACAACACTTTGGAAAGAAGTATTTATTACAATCACTTTGATGGATTTACAGCAAGAAGCAATGTCGGCTTGGAAAAAATACATGAATATTTCGATCGTCTAGGAATCAAAGAATTTGTTAATCTGGTTACAGCTTCCGACAATTACTCACCACAAAATTATCCAGACGCCAAAGCAAGCGATGCTGCTCCATTTGTGCGGACATGGATGCTGGCTAGTCCCACCTTTAACGGTTTACGCTTATCCCTGTCGGAGTCTTCAAGATTAATGTACGGTGAGAAGCCAGATTCGTGGGCTGAATGCATTCAACACGTTTCACTAAAGAACGATAAAATTGATATTGACGTGGCTTTAACGCCTGGGTTGAATGTGGTTATCGGTGGGTCTTCCAGCGGTAAGACTTTGTTTGTAGATTCCGTCTATAGAAAGATTGTTGGCACGCTTGGCGATAGTGTTTACCTTAACACGCCATATAACATCCAAGATATTGAGGTTAAAAATCCAGCAGGACAAGCGCCACATTACTTTCCGCAGAACTACATCATCAAAATATGCGATAAGAACGATGAGGAAAACACCATCGACGATATTTCTATTCTAAAAAGTGTATTTCCGGCGGATAGCGAAGAACGCTTAGAAATATCCAATGCTCTATCCGAACTTGGTTCTCGGTTAGCCGCATTAATACAATCAGTAAAGGAAATTGAATCGCTACAGGCTAATCTTTTAAGAATACCAAAATTGTCTCATCTTATTGTCACAGATAAAATTCAAGGTAACCCACTCAAAGACCTATTGCCTACAGACAAAATTCTAGAAACCTTCGAATATGGCAAAGGAAAATACAACCAGCATATTAAGAGCTTGGATGAGATTGATGGATTTTTGTCAAAAAACCCTTTAATCCAGCACGACGGCACTCTTGTTGAAAAGCTAAAGAAAGAGTTGAAGCTGGCATTTGAGCGATCAGAAATAGAATCTGCTATTCGCACTATAATCATATCGCATGAGAAAGAAATTGACGATGCTCAAGAAGCTCAGAACCAGGAAATCACTACTAAGAGGAAGCAGTTTGAAAATTTGCTGAAATATATCAACAAATACTGTAAGTTTACCAAAATATTCTATGAGTCATTAGACGCCATCTCAAAGTTCTCCATTAAGATGACTACAAAAGAAATAGAATCGATGGGGCACAAGCTTTACATAGACAATGAGTTTGAGCTGACAAAAGATAAGTTTCTCGAAGTAGTGAACAGTCTGTTAAAGACTGAAAATGCAATCAAGGCATTCGACGCCATTGATCCTGAAGCGCTATTTGAGTCGAAATTCAGGCAGCGAGGCCCAAAGGTTTCTGGTTACGACGATTTTAAAAATCGCGTGAATGCAATATTTGCAGACATGAATAAGAAAAAATATAGAATAACCACAAAGGGAGGCAAAGACTTTGATAGCTTGAGCGCTGGATGGAAGACGTCGGTAATTCTAGATTTAATACTTGATTGGGGAAATGACAATGCGCCGCTCATTATCGATCAACCTGAGGATAATCTGGCGACAAGTTACATAAACTCTGGCTTGCTTAAGGCTATTAAGAAATGTAAAGCCAAGAAGCAGATTATTCTCGTTTCGCATAATGCTACGATACCCATGTTAGGCGATGCCCAAAATGTAATTATGTGCAGAAATGACGACAAAATTATAACTATTAAATCAAATCCTCTCGAAGGCTCAATTGACGGTACCGATGTGGTTGATTTAATAGCTGAGACTACTGACG
>Ga0155416_173_pt1 | contig 14463 bp, 17 predicted proteins | sample RifCSPhighO2_02_FD_106384 | JGI IMG/M metagenome (GOLD analysis project Ga0155416, IMG submission 106384) | Omnitrophica WOR_2 bacterium RIFCSPHIGHO2_02_FULL_50_17 | reverse complement strand
ACTGTCATTTTGCGGGTGGGGGAGACCGATATTGCGATTGATTCCTCTTTTGTGGATCGCATCTATTGCCGGCCGGCCAAGGAATAAGGGGCGGCCTCTCACGGTCATTACCAGGCCTAAGGGAAGAGAGGTGTATGATAGAATGAATACCGATTCGACAGGTCTTAGAATGTCCTTTTGGGCTGGTTTTATGCTTATCCTGATTCTGTGTCTTGGCGGCTGCCGGACGATTAATATAGGCGGCAGCGGCAGTATCGGCGGGGTTCGCGGCAACGGCGGAATCAGTATCCCGGTTCCCAACAAGTGAATTCAAAAACCACAATATATTGTTATATTATCCTTGCTGTAGCCTCTATTTAGTAGTAGAATGCCTCTGCCTTAAAAGAAGAGTTGCAAATATCCCATCTTTTGGGAGTGCAAAATGGCCCATTATAAAATTATCCTGGCTGATGACCATACCATGTTTCGCGAGGGCCTAAAAGGTCTCATCGACAAAGAATCCTCTTTGAAGGTGGTTGGAGAGGCCAAAGACGGGGAAGAGCTTCTCAAGAAGCTGGATGTCTTGCCGTGCGATTTGGTTGTCCTCGATTTGTGCATGCCCCAGATGGATGGCATGACAGCTATCAGAAATATCCGCAGCCAATTTCCGCAAGTCAGAATTCTTATCCTTACCATGCAGAAGGATTACGAGCATTTTAAACATGCCATGGCCAACGGGGCCTCGGGCTACATCCTCAAAGAGGATGCCCATGATCAGCTGACCGCGGCCGTTAGGGCTATCAGGAAGGGAAAGCCGTTTGTATCTCCGACGGTATCAACCATGCTGACGAATCGGTTTATCCGATCGCTGGATGAGGTGGAGACCCCTTCTCTCGAGATTCTGACCGCAAGGGAGAAACATGTCCTGCGCTGCATCGCCAATGGGTATTCTAATAAAGAGGCTGCGGCAAAACTCAAAATAAGCGTGCGGACGGTTGAGGCCCACAGGGTCCATCTGACGGACAAACTGGGGATAAAAAGCACAGCCGGCCTGGTGAGGTATGCCATTTCCAAAGGGGTCATCTGATGTGCCGGCCTTAAAAGACAATATAAGTAATATTACGTAACTTTCTAAGGAGATAACCTGATTTACGATTTTTAAATTTTTGCGGTAAAATATGCTTGGAACTTAAAGGGAAAAAGCCGCTGTTTAACCCTAAAGTCCTGTGGGGAGAAAGGAAGGGGGAGATGTTCGCCGATATTAAGACTATGGCTGGTGAAATATTAACCTTTCTGGAAGAACGACACGGACAGGTCAGCGTCAGGGAGATTAGGGATAGAGTGGGAGGTTCGATTTATCTGATTCATTTGAGCATAGCGGCGCTTGTCCGGGAACATCTGGTTGGCATTGAGACCAAAGACGGCGAAAATTTTGTCGTACGAGTTTCAAAAGACCTTTCCTCGACGGTGGCGGAGCGTGTCTAAAGAACCGGAGGTATCTATGGGGATAAAGACAAAAAATTTTTTTATTATGGAACGCGTCAATAAACCTTTTTCCGATCGGGTCGAGGCGGGAAGACGGCTCGGCGAGGAATTAAAAAAGACGTATGGAAACGAGGCGGTTGTGCTGGGTATCCCGCGAGGAGGTGTGGTTGTTGCCGAAAGTCTGGCGCAGGTTTTAGGGGCGACGCTGGATATCGTTCTCTCCCGGAAAATAGGGGCGCCTGGGAATCCGGAGTTTGCCATCGGCGCCATAAGCGAGGATGGAGAGTTCTTTCTCAATAAGGATTTTGTTCATCAGACAGGGGCGGGGCATGAATATGTTGAGCAGGAAAGGGCGCGGCAGACGGCTGAGATCAAGCGCCGTCGGATATTGTTTCGCAATGCCCATCCCAAGGTGCCGCTAAAGAATCGCACCGTTATCATTACCGACGACGGTATTGCCACAGGGGCGACGTTCCAGGCGGCCATGTGGGCGGTGCGGCAGGAATGCCCGATCCGTCTGATTGCCGCTATTCCCGTTGGGCCCGAAGATTCCTTATGTAAGGTGGCGGAGGATGCCGACGAGCTGCTGTGTGCGCGTGTGCCTGACTTTTTTTATGCCTTGAGTCAGTTTTATGCGCAGTTTGATCAAATCGAGGATAAGCAGGTTTTAGAGATACTAACGAGAAACTAACAAAGAGGGGGGGAAGATGAATCAGGGAATCTCGCAGAATGCACTCAAGGTCTTGGAAAGACGATACCTGAAAAAGGATGATGACGGCCGTGTCGCGGAAACGCCCGAAGAACTTTTTCGGCGGGTAGCCAAGACCATTGCCGCGGTGGAAGGCGATTACGGGGCCGACCCCAAAACTATCCAGCGGTATGAAGAGGAGTTTTTTCAGATAATCAGCCGTCTGGAATTTATGCCCAATTCGCCGACTTTGATGAATGCGGGCCGTCCGCTGGGACAGTTGAGTGCGTGTTTTGTCCTCCCCATTGAAGACTCTATGGAGTCGATTTTTGAGACATTGAAGACGACGGCTATTATTCATAAGACAGGCGGCGGGACCGGGTTTTCCTTTTCGCGTCTGCGCGAGAAAAATTCCATCGTTCAGAAGACAGGGGGGATTGCCTCGGGCCCGATTTCTTTTATGAAGGTCTTTGACGGGGCAACCCAGGCCGTCAAGCAGGGGGGGACCCGTCGGGGGGCCAACATGGGTGTCCTGCGGGTGGATCACCCCGATATCGAGGAATTTATCGCCTGCAAACAGACCGATAAGGAAATCAGCAATTTCAATATCTCCGTTGCCGTGACGGCGAAATTTTGGAAGGCCCTGGAAAACGAAGAGGACTATGACCTCATTTCCCCCTATTCAGGAAAAATTGTCAGATTGGTGAACAGCAAATACATCTTTGATTTGATCGTCGAGAACGCTCACCGTAACGGCGAGCCCGGCCTTATCTTTATCGACCGGATGAATGAATTGAATCCTACCCTCGCCCTCGGCAAATATGAGGCCACAAACCCCTGCGGGGAACAGGTGCTTCTTCCTTACGAGAGCTGCAATCTGGGCTCCATCAACCTTTTGCTTATGGTGAAAAAGGTCGATGAAAATCGATATGAGGTTGACTGGGATAAGCTGCAGAGCACCGTCCGCAGGGCTGTTCATTTCTTGGATAATGTGATTGATGCCAACCAGCACCCTGTTAAAGAAATAGAGTATCGGACGAAGTTGACCCGCAAGATCGGGTTAGGAGTGATGGGATGGGCCTCGATGCTGGCCCGTCTGGGTGTTCCCTATAATTCCGAGAGGGGGCTGGAATTGGCCAGCCAGGTGATGTCTTTTATTTTGACAGAGGCGCGGATCAAATCCCTGGATCTGGGAAAGCACAAGGGGGTCTTTCCGGCCTTTGACAAGAGCATCTTTGCCAACAAGGGGGATCAGCAGCGGTTTCGAAATGCGACCCTCACGACCATCGCCCCGACGGGGACAATCAGCATTATTGCGGGCCCCTGCTCATCGGGGATCGAGCCGATCTTCTCTATTTGCTATTACCGCAATGTCATGGACAAGACAAAGCTTGTGGAGACGGATCCCGTCTTTGAAGAGATCGCCCGAGAGAGGGGATTTTTCAGTCCCGAGCTCATGCAAAAAATTGCCGAGGCGGGGGCTATTACAAACATCAAGGAAATTCCCGACGATGTCAAGGAGGTCTTTGTGACCGCCCACGATATCTCGCCCGAATGGCATGTGCGCATGCAGGCGGCCTTTCAGCAATTTACGGACAACGCGGTCTCCAAGACGATCAATTTTCCCCATGCGGCCAGCAAGGAAGACGTGGCCAAGGCTTATGGGCTGGCTTATGAATTAGGGTGCAAGGGGATTACGGTTTACCGCGACGGCAGCCGGGAAGACCAGGTCTTGAATATCACCAAAACAAAACAAGCCGAGGGGGGTGATCTGAAACAGAAACTGCCTTCAGGGTTAGGGGAGGTTGCCTATGGTCACATTGAGCCGCGGCCGCGGCCGGAGATGATGGTGGGTATGACCTCCAAGGTCACGACAGGCTGCGGGAATTTGTATGTGACTATCAACAGCGATGAGCATAATGAGCCTTTTGAGCTTTTTACCCAGATGGGGAAGGCGGGGGGATGTGCCGCCAGTCAACTGGAGGCCCTCGGACGGCTTATTTCTCTGGCGTTGAGATCCGGGGTGGAGACCAAAGAGATCATGGAACAATTGCATGGGATCCGCTGCCCTGTGCCGGCTTGGAACAAAGGCCGACGGGTACTTTCCTGCGCCGATGCGATTGCCCAGGTTTTAGAACAGGTTCACAAAAAGGAGAAGGCCGTCCTGTTGACCGAACAAAGAAAAGTGCTGGCCGCTGTCGCCGGTCAAGGGGCATCAGGTGCCGCTTCAGGGTCCAATGCGCACTTGAACATGGTGGGCGTTTGTCCCGACTGCGGCAATCCCCTTCATCATGAGGAAGGGTGTTTGAAATGTTACGGCTGCGGTTATTCGCGTTGTTAAGGTGCTGGGAAAAAGCCGCTCTTTTAATCATCAGCCGGGGGAAAGATCATGAAGATGAAAATGAAAAAGACGGATGTCGCCGATGTCCTGAATAAGTCGGATGAAATTCAGGAGAAAATCTATAAGACTTCCTATGTTCATCACGATCATGGCGGGCGGGAACACGGTCATGACTGGGACGACTGGATCAAAGCAGAAAGAAGCACGAAATCCCTGAAAAAAAAGCCGCGGTAAAAGAAGGGAGGATCCTATGCCTGTTCAGAGGCTGAAGAAATTTTTGGATGAGGAAGGGGTCAAATATATCACGATCAGCCATTCGACCGCTTACACAGCCCAGGGTGTCGCCAGACAAGCCCATCTGTCCGGCAGCATCCTTGCAAAAACAGTTATGGTAAAAGTTGACGGAAAGATGGGCATGGCTGTGTTGCCGGCGCCGTATAAAGTTGATGTGGATCACCTTCAACACGTCATCCGGGCTAAATCCGTCGAGATTGCCACTGAAGATGAATTTAAAAATATCTTTCCCGACTGCGAGCTTGGGGCGATGCCTCCCTTCGGCAATCTTTACGGAATGGCTGTCTATATGGATGAGAGCTTGACCAAAGAAGAGGGGATCGTCTTTAATGCGGGATCCCATCGGGAATTGATCCAGTTGGCCTATAAGGATTTTAAACGGCTGGTCAAGCCCAAAGTCATCAATTTCTCCTTTGTGACCCTGTAGCCCTCGATAAAATACCTGTCAGAGGCAAGCGGGGTATCTTTGTCTGCCGGCTGAAAAGGTGAAGACATGGCTGTCCCTCCGGAAATTTCTAAAATTTCAGATACGGTTTGGGAGCTTCCTGTGAGTTTTCGTCAAGGGATGCGTGTGCCTGCGCGCATCTATGCGACGGAAAAACTGCTTAAAGAAATGGATGAGACTGTCTTTGAGCAGGCCGCTAACGTGGCAAAATTGCCCGGGATCCTGAAATATGCCTATTGCATGCCCGACGGGCATTGGGGCTACGGCTTTCCCATCGGCGGGGTCGCGGCGATGGATGCCGAGACAGGCGTGATCTCTCCCGGCGGCATCGGCTTTGACATCAACTGCGGCATGCGCCTCGTTACAACCAATCTTACCTACGATCAAATTCGGCCCCATGTGGCCGAATTGGTTGACAGGCTTTTCCAGCGGATCCCTTCCGGCGTCGGCGGCAAGGGGTTCGTCAAAGTTTCCAAGAACGAATTTAAACGCGTTGTCGAAGAGGGCGCGCCGTGGTGTGTTAGAAACGGCTACGGCTGGCAGGAGGATTTGGAGCGCACCGAAGAACAGGGGTGTATGGAAGGGGCCGACGCCGCCAAAATAAGCGAGAAGGCCGTTGAGCGCGGCTATCATCAACTAGGGACGCTCGGCTCCGGCAATCATTATTTGGAGATCCAGGTCGCCAAACCGGAGAATATTTTTAATCAAGAATTGGCGGCTCAGTTCGGCATCACCCAGCCCAATCAGATCGTGGTCATGTTTCACTGCGGCAGCCGGGGATTCGGCCATCAGGTGGCGACCGATTATCTGCAGATTTTTCTTAAAGTGATGGAAAGCAAATACGGCCTCAACGTTGAAGACAGAGAACTCGCCTGTGCCCCGTTTCGCTCATCCGAGGGGCAGGATTATTTCGCCGCGATGAAGTGCGCGGTCAACATGGCCTTTGCCAACCGCCAGGTGATTTTGCACCGTATCCGTGAAGTCTTTTCCGAGGTCTTCGGCAAAACGCCGCAGGAGTTAGGCATGCATCAGGTTTATGATGTGGCGCATAATATCGCCAAATTGGAAGAGCATGTGGTTGACGGCAAAAAACGTAAAGTCCTCGTCCATCGAAAAGGCTCCACGCGTGCCTTCGCCCCGGGGATGAAAGGGATTCCGGAAGTTTATCAAAGAACCGGCCAGCCGGTTATTATCGGCGGGAGCATGGAGACGGGTTCTTATCTTTTGGCGGGGGTGGAAGGAGGCCGCGAGACTTTTTATTCAACCGCTCACGGCAGCGGCCGCACCATGAGCCGGCATAAGGCCAAAACGCTTTTCCGCGGCAAAGATCTTCTGGAGAAGATGCGCCAGCGCGGGATTTATGTCCATGCCGCTTCTTACTCGGGTCTGGCTGAGGAAGCAGGGGCGGCCTACAAAAATATTGACGATGTCATCAACGCCACAGAAATGGCGGGCATCAGTCAGCGGGTCGTGCGTTTTATACCCGTCGGGAATGTGAAGGGATGATATGCCTTATCAATACCTTGACGATGTCGCCACCGCGGATATCGCTTTTGAGGCGTGGGGAAAAACGCGTGAGGATTTATTTGTGTCCGCTGCCGATGCTGTTATGAATGTGATGGTGGAAGATTTGGAATCTATCGCGGCCGCACACAAGAGGGCAATTTCTCTTCAAGAAGAAACCCTTGAGATGCTTCTTTTTCAGTTTCTTCAGGAGCTTGTCTATTACAAGGATGCCGAACAGCTTCTCTTGCGCGTTCCTAAAGTCGCTATCCGAAACCAAGGCGGTTTTTTAATGCTGACGGCCGAGGCCCGGGGGGAGTTCCTTAATCCGAATAAGCACCGGCTGAATGTCGATGTGAAGGCCGTCACGATGCATCGGTTTAAGGTGACGGAGGAAAGGCAGGGATGGAAGGCAACGGTTGTGCTGGATATTTGACAGTTATGCTCGATCGCATTTTTCAATTGCCGCAAAATAACACCAATATCCGTCGAGAGATGCTGGCGGGGTTGACGACGTTTCTGACGATGGCGTACATCATCTTTGTCCAGCCGGCGGTGGGTTCTTAAGATGAAATTGTATATCGGCACATCAGGGTACAGTTATCCTCATTGGGGCAACGGCGTTTTCTACCATCAAGGACTGCCCCCCCATAAGTGGCTGGAATTCTACAGCCGGCAGTTTAATGCGGTGGAGTTGAACGTCACCTTTTACCGTATGCCGGATGCAGGCATGACCCAAGGATGGCTGAGGGATACCCCCCGCGAATTCAGATTTGTCGTCAAGGGATCGCGCTTCATCACCCATATCAAACGGTTGAAAGAGGCAAAGGAATCTCTTAAGATGTTGGGGGAGCACATGGCCCTCTTGAGGCCTAAATTGACATGTTTCTTGTGGCAGTTGCCGCCGGAGTTTAAAAAAGACGAGAAGAGGTTGTCGGATTTCTGCCGGCTGCTGTCCGCCTTAGGCGGACGGCATGTGTTTGAGTTCAGGAACGAAACCTGGTTTGATAGGGATGTCTATGCGATATTAAAAGATTTTCAATGCTGCCTGTGCTTTGCGGACTCTCCGGAGAAGCTGGGCGAACATGTGCTGACGACGGATTTTGCGTACCTGCGGTTTCACGGCGGGAAAGCCTTTTATGCGTCGAACTATTCGGCCAAAGAATTGGAAGGCTGGGTGGATAAGGTGGCGGGGATGAAGAGTCGTGTCAAAACGCTGTTCGCCTTTTTTAATAATGACGAGCAGGGTTTTGCCGTCTATAATGCGCAGAGCTTCCGGATGCTGCTGCTGGAAAGGAGGCTTGGAGAATGAATCTAAAGAGCGCCCTTCTCATCGTTGATGTCCAGAATGATTTCTGTCCCGGCGGGTCCCTGGCCGTTGCCGGCGGGGACAAGGTTGTGCCTGTCCTTAATAAGTATATTGAGGCGTTTTCCAAAAGAGAGCTGCCTGTCATCGCCTCGCGGGACTGGCATCCTCAAAAGACAAAACATTTCAAAGAGTTCGGCGGACTGTGGCCCGTCCACTGCGCGCAGAATACGAAAGGGGCAGCCTTTCATCCTGACTTAAAGCTCCCTGCGGCGGCCGTTATTGTTTCTAAGGGCATGGACCCGGACAAGGACAGTTATTCAGCGTTTCAGGCCTTTGATGAGGACGGGCGTTCTCTCGCAGATATTCTCTCGGTGCGTGGTGTCAAGGAGCTTTTCGTCGGCGGCCTGGCGACAGATTACTGCGTCAAGGCCTCGGTCTTGGACGCGTTAAAGCATTTTAGGGTGAATCTTTTGATGGACGCCGTCAAAGGCGTGGATATTCATCCCGGCGATTCCCAAAGGGCCGTGGAGGAAATGCTCAAAGCCGGCGCAAGAAAGATGACCTTTGAATCGTTGGAATCTTAGATATCGTTTCGGGTTTAGTACATTGTCAGACAAGTTTCTTATTTCCTCCCCCTTGATGGGGGAGGTTAGGTGGGGGCGAAATTCTCCGAGAATCACCCTCCCCGAACCCCTCCCATCGAGGGAGGGGAAGTTTTGAAATTTATTTGACAATACATTAGTGTTTCGGATTTCGGATTTTAAAAGTATGAATCCCAGCAATAGTCTCAAAATCGATCTCTATGAGCTCACGATGGCCGCCGGCTATTTCCATCATAACGTGGGATTAACCGCCGCCTTCGAGCTTTCCTGCCACACCATGCCGGAGAACAGGTCGTTTCTCATCGCCTGCGGCCTTGAGCAGGCTGTTGATTACATCCTGAACCTGCGTTTCAGCGAAGAGGATGTCCGTTATCTGAAGGGCCTGCCGGTTTTTAAAACTGTTAAAGCGGATTTTTTTGAGTATCTACGGCAGTTCAGATTCAGCGGTGATGTCTGGGCTATGCCGGAAGGAGAGATTTTTTTCGCCCGTGAACCCATCCTCCAGGTTGAGGCGCCGATCATTGAGGCGCAGATTTTAGAGACGTATCTTCTGTCGGTCATGAACATTGAAAGTCTGGTGGCCACCAAGGCGGCGCGTGTTGTGGCGGCCGCCTGCTCTGACGGGCGAGAGCGGGGGGTCGTGGACTTCGGGTCCCGCCGGGCGCATGGGCCTGAGGCGGGTGTGCTGGCGGCCCGCGCCGCTTATATCGCGGGCGCCTTAGGCACATCCAATGTCTTTGCCGGCAAAAACTTCGGCATTCCCGTCTACGGCACTATCGCCCATTCTTGGGTGGAGGCCTTTGACTCTGAGGAAGAATCTTTTGAGAAGTATCATCGGGCTTTTCCCGAGAATACGATTCTATTGATTGACACCTACGATACCATTGAGTGTATTCAAAAAATTGTCAGGGTGTCCTTTAAGGATAAACTTAAAGGGGTTCGTTTAGACAGCGGAGATTTAAAGACGCTGAGCAAAAAGGTGAGGGAAATCCTGGACGGGGCGGGATTGAAACAGGTGAAGATTCTTGCCAGCGGCAACTTGAACGAATACAAGATCGCGGATCTTGTCAAGGCCGGGGCGCCCATTGATCTTTTCGGCGTGGGGACCGACATGGCGACCTCCCGTGATTATCCGGCCCTGGATTTGACGTACAAGTTGGTGCAGACGACGGACGCGAAGGCTCGGGTGCATTATAAGGCAAAATACAGCCCGCAGAAGACGACCATCCCTGGAAAAAAACAAATTTTCCGCCGCCGCGATAAAGACGGTTTTATTAAAGAAGATATCATCGGTCTCTCCGTAGAGGACAATCCTCAAAAGGCGCAGCCTTTGCTGCGGCCGGTCATCCGTAAGGGGACATTGGCCGGGCCCCTGCCGTCTTTAGAGGAAATCCGCAGGGATACCCGGCGCAGACTCTCGGGTCTTCCGCCGTCTTTGCTGCGCCTGGACACCGGCGTTTCTTTAAATCCTGGATATACTGAAAAAATTTTGGAGCTGACAAAGGCAAATGTCCCCTCATAAAATCCTTATTATTGAAGACGATCCGCCTATTGCGAATCTAATCCGGTACAATTTGGAAAAAGCGGGATTCGCGTGCGCGGCGGCATCAACAGGCCAGCAGGCCTTCGAAGAGCTGGAGCGCCAGAAAATCCACTTGATTGTCCTGGATATTATGCTGCCGGGCATGGATGGCTTTGAGCTGTGCAGGGAAATTAAGAAAAAGCAGGGATGGGCGGTCATTCCTATCCTGATGCTGACCGCGCGCGCAGAGGAGATTGACCGTGTCTTGGGGTTGGAGCTCGGCGCCGACGATTATATGGTCAAGCCTTTCAGCCCGCGGGAACTCATCCTGCGGATCAAGGCCATCTTAAGGCGCGGGGAATCCAAAGAAGCGGCATTGAACGAGGTGTTGACCATAGGCAAATTGACCGTCGATAAGTCCCGTCATAAGATCACGGTCAACGCGAAGGAAGTTCAGTTAACGCCGATGGAATTCAAGCTCCTCGTCCTTTTGATGGAACGCCGCGGGCGCATGCAGCCGCGCGAACGGCTTTTAAATGACGTGTGGGATATCAACGCCGATGTAACGACCCGCACCGTGGACACTCACATCAAAAGTCTTCGTCAGAAATTAGGCAAAATGGGCAAATGCATCGAAACCATCCGCGGCTACGGCTACCGGTTTTGTGAAGAGGGGTCACCTTGCGATTGAATATCCGTTATAAAATCGCTTCTCTTTTTATTCCCAGATCTCTTCGGGAGATTACGGCATGGGCGCAGTCCATGGCCGGGGGGGATTTTTCCAAGAGGATCTCCATCACCGCCCGTGAGGAAATGGGGGATCTCGCCGATTCGCTCAATGGGATGTCCCAGCGGGTCCAATCGAAGATGGAAGATTTTATCGCGGACAAATCTAGGCTCGAAGCGGTTTTTTTAAGCATGTTTGACGGTGTGATGATTATTGACGGCAAGGGGGCCGTCATCCTGATGAACCGGACGCTTAAGGAGTTTTTGCGCGTTGAACAGGATGCGGCGGGCAAAAAACCGCTGGAGGTGGTCCGCAACATCGAAATCCAGGAAATCATCGACAATGTCCTGAACCTGAACAGCCGCTTTGAGTCCAGGGAAATCACCGTTTTGATTCATCCCGCGAAATTCCACGGGATGAATCAGCAAGAGGAGAAGACTCTTCTTGTCCACGCCACGCCCGTGTTCCGGGAGCAAAGGTGCGACGGCGCGGTCTTGGTTTTCCACGATATCACCGAACTGCGGCGGCTTGAGAAAGTCCGCCGTGATTTTGTGGCTAATGTTTCCCATGAATTGCGCACGCCGGTTTCCACGATCCGCGGCTACGCCGAGACGCTGCTGGAAGGGGCCCTGGAGGACAAGGCGCACGCGCGTGAATTCTTAAAGATTATCTACGACGATTCTGACCGCCTGGCGAAGCTGATCAATGATCTCCTGGATTTATCCCGCATTGAATCCGGCACGCTGTCCTTAAACTTTCAGGAGCAGGCCCTGGGGCCCGTCATCGACAGGGTTTTAACGGGCATGCATCAGGAGGCCCAAAGGCAGTCGGTGCAGATTAAAAAGGAGATCCCGGCCGATTTACCCAGAGTCAAAATCGATGAAACCGCTGTCGCGCAGGTCATGTTTAACCTTGTGGAGAACGCTGTCAAATACAACAAAAAGGGTGGTAGCGTCACCATCGCGGCCCGGGAAACGCCGCGTCATATCGAGGTCAGTGTTGCCGACACCGGCATCGGCATTCCGCAGGAAGACCTTCCCCGGATTTTTGAGCGGTTCTACCGCGTCGACAAGGCCCGTTCGCGTGAATTGGGCGGCACGGGATTGGGGCTCTCCATCGTCAAGCACATCATCCAGGCCCACGACGGGAAAGTCACCGTTGAAAGCGAACTCGGCAAAGGCTCCACCTTCCGGTTCACCCTCCCCCAAAATCCGTAAAATCCTCAAACCCAAAGCTCCTATCGGCTGGATACCTCTGAATACCACCCCTGAATACCATTTGCCCAAATTTCTGTTGTCTTGTAGAATAACGACTTAAAGCAGGTCAATCCCCTAAAATTTGCTCCTTTCTCCAATTATGAAAGGGGGCAAATTTTACCCTGAGCAATGCGTAGAGAATTTCTGAGCGCAGTGAGTGAAGAAATTCTCAAGCGCTTATGCGAGGGGCGACCGCCCCCACAACCGAAAGGGGAAAGACTATGAGTCAAGAACAGAAATATTCAACGGCCATTTGCCAATGGCCTAAGGAAGACCGCCCGCGGGAAAAAATGATGCAATATGGAGAGCAGGCCTTAAGCAATTCCGAACTCCTTGCCATTTTACTGCGCACCGGCACCAAAGGCCAAAGCGCGCTGGACTTAGCCCGAAAAGTCATCCACAAATTCAAGACCTTCCGAAACATGAGCCACACCGACACGCGCGATTGGCTGGAGTTTAAAGGCGTCGGGACCGCCAAAATCGCCCAGGTCAAGGCCGCGCTTGAAATCGGCCGGCGCTTTCGGGAAGACGAAACCCGCCTCGAGCGCCCGCAAATCAAATCCGCCAAAGACATCGTTGATATCTTGATGCCGCAGATGCGGGACCTCAAGAAGGAAGTCTTTAAAGTCGTATTCCTCAATTCGCAAAACCGCGTCATTGCCATCGAAGACCTGGAGGAAGGCACCGTCAACCACGCCGCGCCCATCATCCGCGAGATCTTCCAGCGCGCCCTTCAGCACTTTGCAGTGTCCATTATTTGCGTACATAACCATCCCGGAGGAGACGCTACGCCGAGCGCAGAAGATAAGACCTTTACTCACAAGCTCATTGAATCCGGGAGAGTCATCGGGGTGAATGTCCTGGATCATATCATTATCGCTGAAGGAAAAAGTTATAGTTTCCAGGACAACAAGTGTGGTTGAAATATGCCGACGTTAAATTGGTTAAATCGTGAAGAAGCTTTGAGTATTTCGTCAAAGGTGCCATACCGCCTATTGGAGCCGGCGAAGAAGTATTCTTGCGGGGATCCCGACTCGGAGAACATGCTTATCCAGGGCGATAACCTGGAAACCTTGAAGGCGCTTTTGCCGTATTATGCCGGCCGGGTGAAGTGCATTTATATTGACCCTCCGTACAATACCCAAAACGCCTTTGAGCATTACGACGACAATCTCGAGCATTCGCAATGGCTGACCATGATGTACCCCCGGCTGGAATTGTTGCGGGAATTGCTCGACCCCAAGCAGGGATCTCTCTGGATTTCAATTGATGATGATGAGTGCCATTATTTGAAGGCTCTCTGTGATGAAGTTTTTGGAAGGAAGAATTTTGTGGCATCTGTGATTTGGCATAAGAAACATACCAGAAGCAATGATGCCAGGTGGCTTTCAGATAATCATGACTTTATATTGGTTTTTGCCAGAGATAAGGAGAGATGGCAAAGGAAATTGTTGCCCAGGCCGGAAGGAAAAATGGGCTATTCAAATCCAGATAAAGATCCGAGAGGCCCATGGGCGTCGGGTCCTTGCCATGCAAAAACACCGAGTGAGAAAACATTTTACGAAATTATTATTCCAAGCGGTAGAAAGATAATGCCACCTGCTGGGACAAGTTGGAGATTTTCAAAAGAGAAGTTTCAAGAATTAATCAGGGATAACAGAATCTATTTTGGAAAAGAAGGCAACAATGTTCCAAGGTTTAAAAGATTCTTTTCTGAGGTGCAGGAAGGATTAGTGCCCACAACCATTTGGCTTAAAGATGAAGTGGGAGATAACCAAGAAGCAAAGCAAGAGGTTAAATCTTTTAATCAAAAGGAGGTTTTCTCAACGCCAAAGCCTGAGAGGTTAATAGAAAGAATACTGAATATTTCAACAGAAAGAGACGATTTAGTTTTAGATTCTTTTCTGGGTTCCGGCACGGCGGCCGCCGTCGCCCACAAAATGGGCAGAAGATACATCGGCATTGAGATGGGCGAACACGCGGTTACGCATTGTTACGAGCGCTTAAAGAAAGTAGTGGATGGAGAAAAGGGAGGGATTTCGGAAGCGCAAAACTGGAAAGGCGGCGGGGGATTTCATTTTTATCGTCTGGGGCCGACGATTTTCGATGAAGACGGTAAGATCGGAAAAGACATTCCCTTCGCTACGCTGGCCGCGCATGTCTGGTTTTCTGAAACGCGGATCCCGCTCAACAAAACGCCGAAATCGCCCTTTTTGGGGGAGCACGAAGGGAAAGCCTACTACCTGCTTTTTAACGGAATTCTGGGGGATAAAAATTCCGGAGGGGGCAACGTTTTAACGACCAAGGTGTTG
>Ga0155416_169_pt1 | contig 14910 bp, 11 predicted proteins | sample RifCSPhighO2_02_FD_106384 | JGI IMG/M metagenome (GOLD analysis project Ga0155416, IMG submission 106384) | Omnitrophica WOR_2 bacterium RIFCSPHIGHO2_02_FULL_50_17 | reverse complement strand
AAATTGCGGCTTCTCTTTTAATGAACCGTTGGAGAACAGCTCAAATTCGATCCTGACATAATCCTCGTGATTTTGGTAGGCAAGAAAATCGGATTTCTTAAAATTATTTAAAATCATTTCGCGGATCACGCCGTAGTAATCGTCCCACTGAAGGGGGGCGTTATCAGGTGACGGCAAAGCGGCAGTGGCTGCGGCCGATTTACTAACAGGGTTAAGCGCAAGGGACCCTTGTGCCGGCTCTTGGAAGCCTGTCTCGTCTTTTGTCCTGGACAGCTCTTTTTGGAGGCGCTCGATCACCTCTTGGGAATCTTCTTTAAGGCCGGCGAGTTTATCTTCATAATCGACCTGCATGGCGAATAACTGGCTGTCCTTATCGTCTTTCAAACGCGTGAATTCATCCGTTAAATGGGCGATCTCATTCTGCAGTTCATCTTTACTATTCAGAAGCTGTTCCTCCCAACGCCGCTGCTGGGCCTGCATTTTGGTTTCGTATTGTTCCTTGACTTTCTCAAGTTTAGCCTCCCATTGCCGATCGTTTTCCAAGATCTCCCGTCGGGAGGTATCCTGGACTGAGGCCTTCACAACAGCAAGCTCCTCTTTAACCTTCGCCAGTTGTTTCCTGGCCTGATCAAGACTAAGGCTGAGGTCATTTTTTTCTTTACGTAAAATATCCTCCCGCCCTTGCCGGGCGGCCAATTCCTTTTCTTGTTGTTTCTTGATTTCACTCAAGTCAGCGGCTAATTTATCTTTCGCCTGCGACGACTCCTTGCTTAGAGAAATCGTTTTTATCTCGTGCTCTTTTTTCAATGTCTCAACGGCATTATTAAGATTTTGAACTTTCTCTTCCAAGGGCGCCCTGGTTGACTGAATTTTTTCTGCCTGTTTGGCTGTTGTATTCTTTAACTCCTCGCGCAAACCTCCCAGCTGCTGATTAAGCTGTATCAATTCCGCGTTAGCCCTGTCGAGTTTAGCCGTAAGGACTGTCTTTTCCTTACTGAGCGCCTCGGCTGAGGCTTGTTTTTCGTCGAGCTGTGCGACCATCGTCAGCATCTTGCGGTCCGTTTGAGATTTCAGGTCATCATATTGTGTTTTAAGCCGCGCGGCCTCTTCATAAAGTTTGGCCTGATGATCGTTCAGCTTATTTTCCCAAGCTTTGTTTTGCGCAGCCAATTTCGTTTCATACTGCCGGGTGGTCTCTTCAAGCTGGGTCTTCAGTTGTGTCTGCTCCAAGGTTAATGACTGGCGCAGTTCCCGTTCCTGAGAGGTTAATTTTTCCTGATACCCTTTTGTCAGGCTGATAAGATCCTTATTCAAGGCTTCGATGCGCTCTTCCAGAGGCAATTTGGCCAAACGGATTTTCTCCGCCTGGCCGCCGGTCATAACTTCCAACTCTTTTTTCAAACCCGCAGTCTCTTTCTTTAAATCCGTCAATTCTTTCTCGCTGTTGTTTAATCGGCTGCTAAGATCACTGTTTTTAGTGTTCAGGTCATTAATGGCCGTCTGCTTGTCTTTGAGTTCGGAAAGCAATGTCGTGATATAGCCGTCTTTGTCTTTTTCCAACTCTCCCATCTGAGCCTGCCACTTCTGACGCTCTTCCAAAAGCGTTTGCTGGGATTCGGCCTTCAGGGCGTTGAGCTTCTCTTCATAGGTATTTTTCAAAGAGAGGACATCATTATTGAGAACCTCAATTCTTTTCTCGAGTGGATTCTTGGCAAGCTGAATTTGTTCCGTTTGTGATGCCCGCAATGCATCAAGCTCTTTCGTTAACTCATCCACCTGTTCTTTAAACCGAATCAGACGCTGCTCATCGTGCTGGACATCCTGGGCGAGATTGGATTTATCTTTACTCAGGGACTCGATGGTCTGGTCTTGCTCTTTGATTTGTGCCTCAAAAGCGAGACGCTCTTTTTCTTTCGCTTCTTTAAGGCTATTCAACGCGGCTTCGGCCACTTGGCGATCCTTTTCCCATTGCGCCTTGGCCTCTGAATGCGCCCTCTCTTTTTCCTCAATGGCCGCCGCCAACTTTTGCTCATAGGTTTGCTCCAAAGAGAACAAAACCTTGTTAAGTCCCTCAATCTTTTCCTCAAGGGGAGCCTTTATCGATTGAATCTTCTCCTCATCCATGGCTTGACTGGTTTTAAGCTTATCTTGAAATTCCGTGAGCTGATTCTTTAGGGAGGCAACTTCCCCTTTAGAAGCAACGACTTGTTCTTCGCCTCGTTTCAGGTCAGATAAAAGAGCGGCCTTTTCCTTGTCCAGGGAAACAAGGCGATTTTCCTTATCTTTAAGTTCTGCCCTTAACCCTGAGGAACTCTTCAGCCGATTATCGTAATCCGACTTTTGCCCCGCGAGTTTGGTCTCGTGCTCCTCCTTCATGGCCCGAATCTTATTCTCTCCTTTGGCGCGTTCGGCCAAGATTTTCTGTTCCGTCTCGGCTTCGAGGGACTTCACCCTCTCGCTGTATTCGCTCTTCAATGCGCTCAGCTCTTTAATCTTTTCGTCGAGAGACTCTTGCGTTATGCGCAGTTTCTCCGCGGGGGTTGCCTTGGCGGACTCCAAATCCTTCCGCAAGACGGCAACTTCCTTTTTAAGGGCGCCCAGCTGCTGATCGCGGTCCCCCAGATCGGCCGCCAGACCAAACTTTTCCCCCTGCAGGGATTTGACCAAGGCCTCCTTTTCTTTCAAAATTTGAAGTTGCTTTTCGAACTGTCCCTCATAACCCTCTTTGGCATCAGAAATCTTTTGCTGCCAGCGGTCATATTCGCCGAAGAGTTGCTGCCGGGCTTCTTCGCGGGCGATACTAATTTCTTCCTGACACTGGCGCTGAATGTCCGCCAAATTCTGGTTAAGTTTATCCACCCTTTTTTCGAATGGATCGTCCCCTGCCTTGCCGCTTGTGGAACGAAAAGTCTTGACAGAATCAACCTCTTTCTTAAGCCCTGTGATATCATTCTTTAAATCCGCAATCTCTTTCTGGTTTTGCTCCAAGTTAAAAGAGATTTTATATTTTTCTTTGCTAAGGCTGTCAATAAGGACGTCTTTTTCCTGAAATTTAGCCGTGAGAGCGCTGATCTCTTTATCCTTATCAATCTTTGCCTGTTCAAGCTGCCTGCCTAAGGCGCGGATTTGTTCTTCTCTATCTTGCTGAGAAGATTGATCCCCTGCAGCAGCTAGAGACGGGGCTTGGACCTCTTCTGCTTTCTCGATGACGACAGGCCTCTCCTCTCCCTCTTGAGGCATGGGTATCTTGGGGGAGTCTTCTGCCCCTAAGGATGTCTCCTGCGGCGGCAGATGGGCTTCAACCTTACTCTTACTTGCCTTTTTTTCAACAGCACGCGGTTCCAGCCTGGGACATACAATCGAGTCCGTGTCCTGAATGGTGTTTGAACCGAATATTTCGACAACTTCCGCCATGGAGCTGTCAGCCAGGACAGAGGTCAAACGAAGTGTGGCAATCCGCGCATCCTCTCGAAGGACATCAATCCTGTCGCTTTTTTGAAGTCCGGCATCCGCGCCCACCGAAAGCATATAGAGACGGTTGCTCTCAATCTCGACGAGCCCCTGCCATAGCGTCTTTGTCTCAGCGATAGAGAGATACGCTGGAGAAGCGAGAAAAAAAAGGAGGGGAAGGACGATTTGTATGGAAAATTTATTCTTCATTTAGCAGGCTCACTCCCGTACCATGTCTGCCATGTCATAAGATAATTCCTGACCCAGTCCGCATCAGTGGCATCCGGCGCATAGGTCAGATAGTCCTTGAAATAGGCAATCGCCTTGGGCCGATCCACCAAGTGCTCGGCGTAGATGTAACCCAGGTTATAATTGGCCTGAGGGTCTTTGGGCTTTATATCTAAGACCTTCTCAAATTCCTTGATGGCGCGCTTGAATTCCTTGTTCTTGGCGTAAAAGACACCCTGGTTATAATGCATGTCGGCGGTCTGCTCAATCAACCGCTTGTTCTGACGCGCGAGGTCGGTGATATGTTTAGGGAACTCTTGGGACTTTTCGGCCCAATGGCGGCTTTCCTTTTGAAGCCTCGCGTAACTTTCCTCAAGCTCATCAAGCTGATTCTGCAGCACGGCCGCTTTTTCCTTGAATTCCGTCTTATTTCTCTCCAAGGACTTGGTCTCTTTTTTAGCCGATTCCAACGCCTTTGTCATCCCACGGTTTTCTTTCGAGAGGGAATTGACTTTTCCCTGGAGAGATTTTAACTGGGAGGCCGTCTTTTGCGTCGCCTCTTCAATAATTGTATTACGCTTCGCCTGGGCATCGCCTAATTGGCCCTCCAGTTGGCTTTGTCCGGCCGCAAGTCCTTTAATATGTCCTTTCAATTTCTCCATATCATTTGTATGCGCCGTATTTTGCTGCTTCAAAATCTCATTCTCTTCCCGAATCTTCGTATTCTCCTGTGTCAGTCCTTCTAATTGTTCCTTGGCATTCGTCGTCTCGGTCTTTTCCTGCAAGAGGCGTTTCAACTGGGCCATAAGATTTTGACGGTCCGCATCCATATTCTTGTAGGTTTGGTTTATATCGGAAATCTCCTTCTCCAGCGTCTTATTTTTTTCCAGGAGCTCCTGATACTTTTTTTCCTGCTCCTGCCATTTGAGCTGATATGCCTTTTCCTTTTCTTCCAGCAATTTCTGCTGTTTCTGTCCCCCAAACAAATCTGTCAAAGAGGCGCAGTCACCAGGCGCTGCATGGCAACCCCAATATAATATCCCTGCCGCGATTAAAATAAACTTTTTTCTCATTTTTCTTCCCATGTCCCGGGTCCCATCAATCCCTGTAAGGCTTGAGCCGCAATTCCGCCGGCTCCGGCTCGGCAACATCAAAAGAATTGTATTCCCGGTAAGATTTGGTATTCGGCTGCGCCATTTCAATATCCCCCGTATTGGTGAGGATATCGCCGCTCACAATGCGTGGCGTAATCATAACCAAGAGCTCCGAGCGTTCCCGTGTCTTCTTTTTGGAAGTGAACAGATTCCCCAAAACGGGAATCTGGCTGAAAATAGGGAGCCCCTCCGAGTTTTCGGTCTCTTCTTCGCGGCGCAGTCCGCCGATGATGATGGTTGAAGAATCCTTAACTAAAACGGTTGTCTCGGCCAGCGAAGTATCGATAATGGGGATTTCATTGCCGCTGGGTGTTGTCAAGACATCCACCACGCTGCTGATTTCGGGCTTGATCTGCAGGGAAATGTAGCCGTCATCATTGATGGTTGGAGTAACCGAGAGCTGGATACCGACGTCCACGAAGGTGACATCTTCCGCGGTCGTGGTGGTCGTCTGTCCTGTTGTGGTCGTCGTTGTCACATAGGCCTCTTTTCTGCCGATATGGATACGGGCCTCCTGGTTATTGATGACAGCTAACTTAGGATTAGACAAAAGCCGCGTCTCTCCCAAAGTTTTCAGAAATTTCAATAAAACCTCGAAGGAATGGGTGCGGTCGACCTTGCCAAAGTAAAGTTTCTCGAAAAAATTTGTTTTGCTTCCGGCCGCAGGATTGCTGTCCTCCGGCTGGATTTTCGTAAAATCATCGATAAAGGTCTGCCCCAGCCGCTCCACCGGCTGCAAGGGATGGCTTCCCAAAAAGCCGCCCATAGTTAATTCCTGGAACATCCCTTCCCACTCAAACCCTGCGGTCAATTCATTATTAAGCTTTATTTTGACAATCTTGACGTCAATCAGAACCTCTTTGGTCTTTTGATCTAAGGCCTGAATAATACGCGTGATATCGTCCATCCGCTCGGGCAGGGTCTGGACAATTACCTGATTGTTGCGTTCATCCGCCCAAATGGAGCCCACACTTTTATTGTCCAATTGAGCCTTCAATTTCTCTTCGACGACCTGGGCTTGGGCATACTGCAAATTAAAAATTTGCGTATTATTTTTCTGCTCTAAAATCATCAAGGATTCTTCCATCTCTTTTATCCTGTCCGGCGTATCCATCAAAAGAACCGTGCCGGTTTCCTGGTCAACCAAAATCCGCCCCACTTTGCTTTTGAGGGTATCCAAAAGATCAAAGGCCTTCGTCGGGATGGCATAATTCAGATGAAAGACCTTCACCACACGCGCATCGGAAAAAGTCTTGCCGTGGCGGTCTTCGTATTCTTTCTCGGACAGGACATAAATGATCTCGCCGCGCTTCTCATAGGCGAGACTATTGCTTAAAAGCGTCACATCAAAAATATCCTGCAAGGGGATATCCTTAAGCTGAAACGTGACCCGGCCGGCGACATTTTTGCTCGTAACAATATTCATCCCGCTTCTTAAAGCCAGATAGGCCAGGGCATCCACCACCTCCATATTGCGCAAATCAACGGTAATGCGCCGGTTCATATCAACCGTCTTAAGTTTATAGGCGGCTGCGGGCTGAGTCGCGGGGAGTGCGCCGCCCTCCTCTTCGGGCGGCAGCACGGCGGCAGGCTCCTCCTCAACAACATCCCTCTGACTCTCCGGTATTTCCTGAGCGCCCAAAAATGTTCCACAGGAAAGCAGCGCCAGAAACAACACGACAAATTGCAGGGGAATATTTTTATACATTTGATAAATCCCTCGTCTCCCGACGGGTCACTTCAACTCCATTTCGCGGCCCTCCAAAGAGAGAATCACCCTATCCTGGAGAATCGCATTAATTTTTATTTTACCATCAATCCAATCTCCGCGTTTTAAAAAATAAACTTTTTTTGTGGCCGTATCTTCAATCATGACATCCGGCTCATCCGACCAGCCGATCCCCACCAGACGCAGATTCTTGGCGAGATCATCGGCCAGACTCGGCGGCAAGACCTCTTCTTGAGGCTCAGGTTCCTCAAGGGTAACAGGAACCGCCACCCCGCCGAACTGAAAGACATTGCGTCCGCGCACCTTTTCCAGATAGGGATCAATTTTCTTAAGTTGATCTTCGAGTTTCTCTGAACCATTGGCGGTCCTTAAGGCTTCCAAACCGAAATCCGGAAGCCTGTTGAAATTTCTGGCAGTATTGACCAGCGCCCCTGCCACCCATAACGATAAAATACCGATACAGACTCTCAGGATCGCGTTGATCCCTTTGAGATCAAGCGCGACTCTTCCCGGCGTTAAACTTAATCTGATTTTTTCCCCAAAGAACGAGAACCTTCCCCTGAAGGCATCCAGCGTAAGAAAGCTGAAGGATATCTGCCTCATCTTGCGCTGTTTTAATTTCTCAGCCTTGGGATCCTCGATTAAGTTTAAAAGCTGTTTTTCAGGAGTAGCGGATTTTTCGTGTTCGTGTGCCATCCGGATTGTATCTCTGCTTTCACAATATCCGTAATGAGGGTTTCATCAACGACAGACTGATTCCTCAGGATGAGCTCTTTCAAGGCCTTATGACAAAGCATGGTAATCCGCCGCGGATACCCTTGGGTGGCCTCATGAATCTCCTTAACGGCCTCTTTAAGAAACAGATGCATCCGCGACTGATATCCGGCCTGCCGGATGCGAAACTCAATCATCTCTTTGGTTTCTTCCAGCGTAAAAGGATTCAAGGTATACTTGAAGCTGATGCGGTCAAAAAAATTAGGGATGCTCAGGATTTTCTCATGCAATTCAATCTGCCCCAGAAGAACCAATTGAAGCAGTTTGTATTCATTGGTTTCATAATTCAGCAAAACGCGCAGGATCTCCAGGGACATACCGGTCAATTTCTGCGCCTCGTCGACAATCAAGACGACCGTTTTAAGTTCGCTCACACCCTTTTGGAAGAGATACCGTTCCAGGGCATCGCGCAGATCCAGCGTTGTGGCCTCCCTGATATTCTCGACAGGGATGCCGAAATTTCTTATGAGCGAGCTTAAAAACAGCCTCTCGTCGTCAAAAGAGGGGTCCAACACCATGTGAAAGATAAAATCGTTTCTCCCTTTAAGCTCCTGGATGAGCTTGCGGGAAAGCGTGGTTTTCCCCGTCCCGACATCCCCTAGAATAACGGAAAGGCCGCGCTTGAGCCGGACCTCAATCAGGATGTTCGTCAAGGCGATCTCATGTTCCCTGGACAGATAAAAAAAATCCGGGTCAGGGCTGGTAGAAAAAGGCTCTTTCTCAAAACCAAGCACTTTGTAATAGCTCATGTTGTCCTTTGTTTCTTGAACTACATCCCGTCCAGTTTTTTGCAGATAAGCCTTAAGGGGTAACCCTCCCCCATCAACTCCCGAATCGCCTTCATGCGCCTGGCCACAATCTGCCGGTCGTAAAAACGCATATTCCCTTTCTTAAGAGAAACCGGCAGCAGCCCAAAGTCCGTATAATGATTCACGGTTTGGTAAGAAAGGCTGTATTCCCTCATAATATCTTTGACGCAAAAGAACCTGCCCAAGTCCTCTGGCCGCGCCTTCTGCGCCCTCAATCTCTGGATGATGCTTGACCTTCGCGCCATATCGAAAGACCTTTTAGTATTTATTAGGTTTAATGGTAATTACCATATATATTAGAATCCCACAGGGACGGGAAATGTCAACAGAAATATTATGAATTTTGGAATGGGACCATGGTCAGAGGACGAGAGTTTAAGAAGCCGCTTAAACACCTGCTTTCTTGCGCGGAAAGCGTATTTTCCTCTCTCGCGGCTCCAAAGGCCTTCTTAATCTCACCCTTAATGCTCTCAACGGGCACGGGGATATTCGCAACAAAATTCCGGTGGGAACGGTTTTGACGGTAGGCAGGCGTGTCTTGAGGCACGGCAAGATACGTCTCCATTTGAGCAATGTCAAAATCGTAAAGCAGGGTCCCGTGGTGCAGGATAAATCTCCTCGCCCGTTTTTGCGCATTGCCTGAAACTTTTTTATTATTGCCGGCAAGGGCAAGGTCTGAGGGGGGATGAAAAACAGCTTTCACGCCAAGATGCCCTAAGGCCAGAATGATCTTGCTGAGGATGAATTGGTAGGAGCCTTTCAAATCCGAAATGGACGGATGCGCCTCTTTGGACAAGACCAAAGAATAATTCAAACAGCCCTTCCCCTGAAGGACAGTCCCCCCGCCGGAGGCGCGGCGCCCGACAGGAATGTTGTCCCTTAAGACCGCCTCGGCATGGATGTCTTCTCGGGCATTGGAAATGCGCCCCAAGACAATAAAAAGACGCGCCGATTCCCAAAACCGTAAGACCTCACCGCTTTGATTGTTCTCGGCAAGATACAAAAGCGCTTCATCATAGAGAATGTTTTCTTGAGGAGTCGGAAGGGTAATGTCCCGAAGAATCATGCCTTAAAATAATTCGTATTAATATCCCGTGCGGCTTTGGCCTCGTCAGGGCGGGTGATGGGCGTTGATTGAGGCAAATCCTTGAAATACGCCGGATTCCTCTGGCTCAGATCATCGGCCTCAAAGAGGACATGGACAAATAGATCCAGCGTCTCTTTGGATTCCGTCTCGGTCGGCTCAATCATCATGGCCTCTTTAACGGTGAGCGGAAAATAAATTGTCGGCGGATGAATGCCTTTATCAATGAGAAATTTAGCGATATCGAGGGCGTGGACGCCGCGCTTGGCCTGTCTCGATGCGGAGAACACGACCTCATGCATGCAGGGGCGGTCGTACGCCAGGTCAAAACGCTCTTTGAGGCGCTCTTTAAGATAATTGGCATTGAGGACAGCTTGATTGGCCGCCTCCCTCAGCCCCTCTTTGCCCAAAAGAAGAATGTAGGCGTAGGCTCGAAGGATGATGGCAAAATTGCCGTAAAAGGAGGCAATATACCCAATGGACTCCGGATAGTCGTAGTTCAAGGCCAGCGTGCCGTCGCTGCGCTTGATAACGCGCGAAATCGGAAGATACGGGACGAGTTTTTCTTTTACTCCCACAGGCCCGGCGCCGGGGCCGCCGCCGCCGTGAGGGGTCGCAAACGTCTTGTGCAAATTGACGTGCATGACGTCGAATCCCGCATCACCGGGACGAAACCGTCCCAGCACGGCATTGAGATTGGCGCCGTCGCAATACATAATCCCGTCAACCGCATGAATCATTCCCGCGATTTTATCCACATCGGAATTAAAGATGCCGTGAGTATCGGGACATGTCAGCATAAGGCCGGCGGTCTCAGCGTTGATTTTTCTCGAGAGTTCGCCGATGTCCATAACTCCCCGCTCGTCAGAGGCCACCGCAACCATTTCGTAACCGGCAATCGCAACCGTTGCCGGATTGGTTCCATGCGCCGAGTCTGGAACGATGACATATTTCTTTTTATTACCCCTGGCCTTGTGATAAGCGGCCATCATCATGACCCCGGTGAGCTCGCCGTGCGCGCCGGCCAACGGCTGCATGGTAAAAGCATCCATACCGGTAATCTCGCATAAAAATTTTTCCATTTCGTAAAGGACTTCCAATGCCCCTTGCGTTAATTTCTCCCCTTGCCTTAACTGAGGCAGTAAAGGATGCAGGCCGGAAAACCCCGGCATCCGGGCCGCCTCTTCGGTAAACTTCGGGTTATACTTCATGGTGCAGGAACCTAAGGGATAAAAATTCGTATCCACGGAAAAATTCTTCTGGGAAAGAGCCGTAAAGTGGCGCACAATATCCAGTTCCGTGACCTCAGGCAAAGGACAGGCCTTGGCCCTTCTATATTTCTGCGGAATTGAGGCCGCGGCATCTGCATCCGAGGCTGGATTTTTCAATCCCCTGCGGCCGGGAACGCTTTTTTCAAAGATTAACGGCATAAGACTTCCCTCAAACATCTCGCATAATCGAGGATTTCCTGCCTGGTGCGTTTCTCTGTTACAGCCACAATCATATATCGTTCCATCCCCTTGTAATAACGCCCCAGGGGAAATCCTGCGGCAAAGCCCTTGGCGATCATCTTTTCAACGACCTCAGAGGCATCTTGAGGCAAATAAACCGTAAATTCATTAAAGGTGGGGGAACTGCGCTTCACCTCCACCCCCTCGATTTGTTCGATCTGCCGGCGGGCGAATTCCGCTTTATCCAGGTTTAATTGAGCCAGCTCTTTAAATCCTTCCTTCCCCAGCAGACACATATAAATAACGGCCTGAAGGGCGCACAACGAAACATTCGTGCAGATATTGGACGCCGCCTTTTCCCGTCGGATATGCTGTTCCCTGGCCTGGAGGGTATTGACGAAAGCACGCCTGCCCTTTTGGTCAACGGTCTCTCCGACAATGCGCCCGGGCATTTTGCGGATAAATTCCCGGCGTGCGGCCATAAAACCTAGATACGGTCCGCCGAAATTAAGAGGCAGGCCTAAACTCTGCCCCTCGCCGGTAACAATATCGGCGCCCATCTCCCCCGGTGTCTTCAGAAGCCCTAAAGAGATCGGATACACGCTCTCGACAGCCAACGCGCCTGTTTGATGGGCCTTCGCGATAATATCCGCGTGATCGTCGATGGCGCCGAAAAAGTTTGGATTTTGCAGGATAACGGCCGCGGTATCTTTATCCAGAATTTTATAAATCTCCTGCCGGTTGCTCTGGCCGTGGACAACCGGCGTTTCGGCAAACTCAAAATGCAGATTGCTTGTGTACGTCTTAACGATCTTGCGGTAGATGGGACTAACGCCGCCGTCCATGATAATCTTGCGGCGTCCGGTGATGCGGATGGCCATCATGGCCGCTTCGTAAAGGGCCGTGCCGCCGTCATACAAAGAGGCGTTGGCCGCCTCCATCCCTGTCAAGGCGCAAATCGCGCTTTGAAATTCATAAAGCGCCTGAAGGGTGCCCTGGGAGCATTCGGGCTGATAAGGGGTATAAGCGGTATAAAATTCCCCGCGGGAAACAAGAGCCGTTACCGCCGCCGGCACATAGTGGTCATAATACCCGCCGCCGATGAAAGGAATAAGATGGGAGGCGTTCTTTGAGGCCAGACGATGGATCCATGCGGTCACTTCCAATTCGGATCTGCCCGGCGGAAGATTAAACGCCTTAGGGGCATAAGCGGGTTGGATGTCCCGGAAGAGATCATCGATGCGGCCAACGCCGATGACCCGGAGCATTTCCTTGATATCTTCTGGAGTATTGGCGATGTAGGGTATCACGAAGGGGCGATCCTTTTTAGGCGTTCCAATAAAGCACTACCCGGCACTTTCCAAAAATTTACGGTATTCCTCGGCGGTCATAAGGTTTGAGGCCTCATCCGAATCCGAGATCTCGATTTTGGCGATCCATCCCCGTTCGTAAGGAGATTTATTGAGGATGCCCGGTTCGGACTCCAGAAGGGTATTGACCTCAATCACCTTTCCCGAGATGGGCGAGAAAATATCACTGGCGGCCTTGACGGACTCTAGGGTGGCAAACTCCTCAAACTGCTCGACCTCGGCGTCAACAGCAGGCAGCTCCACGAACGTAATATCTCCCAGAGCCTCCTGGGCATAGTCCGTGACCCCGACGGTGGCGACATTATTCTCGATACTGACCCATTCATGCTCCTTGGTGTAGAGATAATAATCCACGACTTCCATCTTCTTCTCCTAATTTTTTAAAGAATCGTTTTTGTAAAATGTTTTCCCTGTCATAACCCCCTGATGCCTGCCTTCCCCAAACAAGACCTTTTGACCGTGCTGGCTATGATTTTTTTGCACGAATCCCACCCCGATGCCGCGCTGACAAAAAGGAGAAAACGTCCCGCTGGTCACATGACCAATCTCTTCCCCCGTCTCCCCATAAAGTTTCTGATTTTGCCGCGGAGACCGCCTGTCATGGGAAATAATCCCGACAAGTGTTTTTTGCGCCCCCTCCTTCTGCTGTTTTAAAAACGCGCCTTTGCCGATAAAATCCTTCGTCAAATCGACAAAACGCTGCAACCCTGCTTCCAGAGGCGTAATGCTTTCATCCAATTCATGTCCGTAGAGGCTGTAGCCGGCCTCGAGGCGCAGGATGTCTCTCGCCCCCAGCCCTGCAGGTTTGACGCCGGCATTTTTCAATAATTCCCGCCAGATGGGGATGACGGTGTCCGCCGAAGAATAAATCTCGTAACCGAGTTCTCCCGTATACCCTGTTCGGCTGATGCGCACTGTTTCTCCTAAAAGATTAAAGCGGTCAAAGGTGTAATAGGAAAGTTTTTTGATTTCAGGGACAAGTGCCGCGAGGATTTCACGCGAACGCGGCCCCTGGACATCAATCTTTCCGATTTCGGAAGAGATATCTTTGAAGACATGGGACTGCTTTAAATGGCCGCGGAAATGCCGGGCATCCTTGGGGGTCGTGGCGCCGTTGACGACAATAAACCATTTCTCGGCATCCTCACGAAAAACAATCAAATCATCCATGACGCCCCCCTCTTCGTTAAGCATCATGCCGTAGCGGCATGACTGAAGGGGCATATCCGCAATCCGCATGCTCACGATCCGGTCCAAACCGCTTTCGAGACATCCGCCTTCAATAACAAATTCCCCCATATGCGACGTATCAAAGACCGTGACGGCCTTTCTCGTATGCGTGTATTCGGCCAAAATCCCTTCATACTGCAAGGGCATTTCCCATCCCCCAAAAGACACCATGCGGGCATTCAACGCGACATGTTCGTTGTAAAGGTGGGTGCGTTGAAGCGTATCCTGAGCGGTCATAGACTAAGCCCTATCTTATAAAACTCTTTTTTTGTTGTAAAGATAAAATCTGTATTTTGGTTTAATGTTTACCACACCCGCGCCAGGCCCGCGTCAAGCAACTCCTGGTTTAAGTAGTTTCCTTCTCTCGCGATTTTATCGATGTCGCTTCCACCGGACGGGTAGAAGACATCCGCCAGGTAACGTTCGTATTTGTCGGTCGTGTCCTTGCGGGTCTTGATGACGAAAAAGTCGAGGCCTTTGAGGCGCTCTTCCACGAAACGCTTGGCGCGTTTGCCCTCGGGGGTGCCGATCTCGGGACAGTCGATGCCCCGCAGCCGGAATTTTTGCGTAATGAACATCCTGAAATTCAAATGGACCCGGGCGATTAGGGTATCCCCGTCGATAATCTTTCGGACCTGCGCTTTGTAGGTGAACAATTGTTCCCGGTTGGGCGGACAGGCTGTTTTGGAAAAACGGTCGTTGCGGACTTTAACGCAGTCGTCTTTTTTAACACGCAGCGATTTTATCTGCGCGAATCCCCAATGCAGCCGGAACCCCAAATCCACCAGCAGGTCCTTCTCCCCCTCATCTTCAACCAGCGCGAAGGTGTTCACCTGCCCGCGGACAAACGTTAATTGCGGGATCTCTTCTTCTGTTCCTTTCTTGCCGTCGGGGTCCCCCGCGGCCGCGGCGGCCTTGATTCGGTCTTTAAGCTCGTAAGCGCCCCATCCATTGACAACGGCCTGATGTTCCAGCTGCCTGCGCTGTTTCTCGTCCTTGACGGCCATCAAATGCAAAAAATGCGACCAGCCCAATTGCGTCAATCGTGACGCAATTGGATAACTCCGGTACAATTGAACACTGCGTTCCAGTGTCCTTTGGCTTGCCGAGACTTTGCGGGCAAGCTGCTCGTAAAGGTGAGCGCCATAACCGGCGCGGTCTTTATTCTTCAAAATGTCCCGCGCGATCCATCGCCCCACCCGCCAGTAGCCTACGGTTATCCGGCCTTTAAGGTCGAGCTCCATTTTCTTAAGCTCTTTGTTGATGTTGGCGGCTAGCTGTGAAATATTGCTTTGCGTGAGACTTTCCTTCATTTGCTAATTCTCAAACCGGTCGCGGACGATTTGTTCCTGCCGCTTTTAAGGGGACACGCTTTTAAGGGGACACAATACTTATTTGAATTAAGTACTGTGTCCCTCTTTTTCCCCGCCTCTTTTTCCCGTCCCTCTTTTTCCCCTTTCCCTCAAGTATTGCGTCCCGCGTTTTTTGCGTCCCTGAATATTTCGGCACCAAGCGGCACAAACTCATCCGCGGCCTGCCGCAGTTCAGTATCGGTGCTGATCTCAAATCCCGATACCTCGGTCCGGATCCCTTGAGCCTTTAAAAATTTGATCAGGTCCGTGAATCCTCCG
>Ga0155416_119_pt1 | contig 15196 bp, 15 predicted proteins | sample RifCSPhighO2_02_FD_106384 | JGI IMG/M metagenome (GOLD analysis project Ga0155416, IMG submission 106384) | Omnitrophica WOR_2 bacterium RIFCSPHIGHO2_02_FULL_50_17 | reverse complement strand
GGAACACCTTTGATCTCACCCAGACAGAACTTCGCCTCAAAGATCCTCGGGACAAAGATTTCATTCTCCAGAAAGAACGCGTTTGTATACGTCGTGTGAGTATGAATGACCGCCTGCGCGTCCTGGAAATTCTTATAAATTTCTGCGTGCAGCAATTTCTCGGTCGAGACGTTTCCCTCCTCAAGCAATTCCCCATCGAGCTTCATCGCCAGGATATCTTTTTCCTCGATCCGTCCCAAACACGTCCCGTGGGCGGTGAGCAAAATGGTGTCCTTGTCTATCAGGCGGCTGATGTTGCCGTTCAGGCCGCTGGCTAAATCCTTCTCCCAGAGAAGCCTGCCAATGGCAACCATATCCTGTTTCATTTTTTGTGCCGTGTTGTTCATCACGCGTGGATCTCGGTGATATATTCTCTGGGCAGCCATTCCATCAAAGGGACGTAACCCTTGATATTGGCCGGGGCAACCTTCACCCCTTGAAAATAAAAAATATCCCTTTGCTTGCCCATCAGCTTCGACTCTTCGCTCGACGGATATAATTTCACAGGGACATGGTGGCGCTTGCCCAGGACCCCTAAGATAAGCCCCCCGATCTGGCACAAGGCCCCTTGTTCATCCGCCATCTGATACGAAAGCCACACTTCCTTGACTAATCTTTTATAAAACAAAAACCCGGCCATGTTATCGGCAATCAATGTCGGCCTGATTTTCCGCCCCAGGAGCTCCTGGCACGTCGTATTTGCCGACTCGAGACTTGGGCGCCCCTCCATCACAAAAACCTCGTTGCCGTTCCCCTTCGGCAAAAGGTTAAAAACAGCAGGTTTAAAGACCCCCTGTATAAGGATAACCGACCCCTCAATGTCTTTAAGGGCTAGGTCCTGCGCGCTGGCGCGGTCTTCTGCTTTTTGATCTGTGTCAGTGGACATCAATCGCTATCGCCTTTGTGATCAGTTCATGCGGCACGACATCAAATCCGGGATAAAATCCCGACACGACACCGCTGACAACTTTTCGTTTTAAATAAGTTAGCAATTCCCGCGGATTGCGGATTTCCACAGGAATATCTCTGCCGGTTTTGACTTTATCCGACGGCTGGGTCAGGACATAAAAGGGAATACCGAATTCTTTGGCCAAAACAGCGATCTGATACGTCCCGATCTTATTGGCAAAATCACCATTGGCGCACGAGCGGTCAGACCCAACAATCACCTTGTTGATCAGTTTATCCGCCATCAAAGATCCTACGGCATTATCCGCCACAAGCGTGACGTCCGCACCCATGCGCTGCAACTCCCAGGCGGTCAATTTTGACCCCTGAAAATACGGGCGTGTCTCTGTGGCGAAAAAATGCGCCTGCTTATTCTGCTGCCGGCAAAGATACGCGGCCATGGCCAGTTCTCCGCTGACATTGCAATGCGTGAGGATGCTGTCGCCGTTTTTAATAAGCGCGGCGATTTTGCGGACCCTCTCTAACCGGCGGACGCGGATCCCTGCCAAATACCCCTCGATGCTTTTCGTGACAAAGACGCGGATATCAATTTTCTTCTCAATGGCCTGGCGGGCCCAGCGCACGACGATCGAAGTGACTTCCGCGAACGGAAAAGTCGGACGGCTGTTGTTCAGTGCCTCGGCGGTTTTTTGGATTTTATTTAATAGCCGGAGGGACGGGCCGCGGCCTGTCCCTCCATTGCCGACATTATTAATCTCCAACAAAAACGTCTGCATCACGACCAAAAACTGCCCAAAGGCCCGGGTCTTCATCTTCCGGATGACATCCACGGCCTCTTTGGTATTTCTGACCTTAATGTATTTCAGCTTTTGCGGAATCAGCGTCTCGTCCAAGACCCACAAAACAGGACCCTTCAGTCTTGCCGGCCAGAACAACGGAGATTCTTTGATCGTTTTTGTTTCCATTACGGTCTCGGTTTCAACATCTGACTGAAAATACCTGAGACATCCATCAGCGATGTGGACTGCTGTCCGACGGGAAGTCCCCAAATCTGCAGTTTGTCCGGGATATTCTCGGCGAATTTGAGCGCCACGACATTCTGTCCGCCGCCCAAGGCATCGGACAATAATTTCTGCCCTTCGGCGTTGGCCTTATAAATGGCGAGATTCCCCGCGGCCTCCTGTTCGAGCTTATAGCGGCTGGCATCCGCTTCGATCTTGGCCGACTGGGCGCGGCCTTCAGCCTCCTGAACAGCCTTCAATTTGAACCCCCTGGCCTCGGCCTCCTGACGTTTGGATTCCTCTTCCTGGGCCAAGGCGCGGTTACGGTTGATCACAACCTGCTGGGCCGCCAATGTCTTTTGTTCAATGGCGCGTTCAAAATCAGGACTGAAAGCGAAATGACGAATAAGGACATCATGGATTTTAATTGCCGAATATTTGAATAAACCCGCTACAAGTTTGTCTTTGATGGCCTGCTGCATTTGATCTCTGACCTTGCCTTGATAAATCTCTTCGGCGGAATAACTGCCGATGGCAAGCCGCGATTCCGATCGGATTTGAGGCAATAGAATTTGATCTTCATAATTCACACCGACCTGTTGGTGGAGGACAGGAACGCCATTAGGATCTATGGCGTAAATGATCGTTAAATCGACCTGAACATTCTGGCCGTCATTGGTTTTTAATTCCAGGCTGTACTTCTTGGCCTCTTCACTGGCGAGGGTATCTGACGGGTAAGCCCTAGCCGCCACCTTATAAATCACCATATCCGTAATCCATCGATTATAAAAATGATACCCCACGCCCAAAGGCCTTTCGTTCACCTTCCCCGCCACCTTGTTGATCTCAACGGCGACCTGGGTCGGATGGACATTCACCCACCCGAAGGAAACAATCAAAAGAAAAAGCACAACAGCTCCAAAAATCAATCCCCCTAGACGCATACCGAACTCCTTTCTCCATTTAAAATTCGCTGCACCATTCAATAAAGAATTTAAAAACCGCAAGAAATATTCCCGGTTCCTTCGGCTAAAAACAAAATCTCCGGAAACATTCAGAAAGACGATAAGAAAGATAACAAGAAATATCAGTGTAAGAAGATTCATCGCTCAACCCGCTCAAGCTCTAACTGCTTAATCAGCGAAAGCGCGATGTCCACAATCGAGGCCTCGGCCATGTAATAGCCGGGATTCAAAAATCCCATCTCGCCGGTAATCACGTTGTCGCTGACCGCCATAATGACCGCCGCGGGAATTTTATAGGACTGGCAGATTGTTAAAAAAACGGCAGTGACCATGTCCACCGCGACAGCCCCCTGCGCCACGGCCTTTTCGACATTCTCCCGCGTTTCCTTAAGAATCGCATCTGTCGTCCAGCAACATCCCGTATGCACCCTGCGGCCTAAAGCCAGAGGGGATTTGACGGCCTTTTGAGCGGCTTCCAGCAAATCCTGTGTAAGCTCAGCATCCGCTGTCGGGACAAAATCCTTGTTCACATAATACTGTGTTACCCCTTCGCCTTTGAGCGCGGTCGCGGCCACTACAAGATCCCCGACCCTGACATCCTCCCGCAAAGCCCCGCAGCTTCCCACACGTATCATGGCCTTGACCTGCGCGTTGCACAAAATCTCCGTCGTAATCGCCGTGTCGGCGGCGAAGCGCCCGCCGTTGATGGTGGTTAAAGGGATTCCTTCATACCGGCCGGTATACATCGTATATTCCATGAAGCTAAAATTCTTGACCGGATTCTTTAATTTCTTCACCACAGCGTCGGCCCTCTCTTTTGGCCCCGGCACAAGGGCGTATTTACCGACATCCTTCGGGCGCAGCTGAACCATATTCATCAAATCCTGGCCGGTCATGTGGACTTCTTTACGCATTTGCGTCGTCATATTTTGATCTCCTCTTGTTTCAACAATTCCTTATCAACCTTCCCCGTCCGGTTTTTCGGCAGTTCCTTGCGGATTTCAACGGAATGCGGGACTTTGAAATGGGCCAGATGCTGGCGGGCAAAATAACGTAAATCCTCCGAAGCAACCTCTCCACCTTCTTTGAGGACGATAAAGGCCTTCACGGCCTCGCCCCTCAACTTATCGGGGATGCCGATGACAGCGGCCTCGGCCACCGCCTCGTGTTTGTAAAAAGCGGCCTCAACCTCCGGCGCATAGACAATCTGTCCCGCCACTTTAATCATCTCTTTCTTTCGTCCCACAATATAAAGATACCCCTCCTCATCAAAACGCCCCAGATCGCCGGTGTGCAGCCACCCGTTACGTTTGACCGCGGCGGTCGCCTCCGGGTCTTTGTAATAACCTTCCATCACAATCCATCCGCGGATGACGATCTCGCCGATCCCTCCCACAGGAAGCTCGCGGTCCTGTTCATCAAAAATTTTAATCTCGCAATGAGAAGCGGATTTGCCAACGCTGGCGATATTGGCGCTGTTTAACGGCGTAACCGTATTAGGCGGACAGGTCTCGGTCATGCCCCAGCCGTTTAAGAGCTTGGCATTCGGGCAGTATTGATGAAACCGGTTTAAAATCTCAGGGGAGCTTGGCGCGCCGAAAACGACCACCCAGCGCAAAGAGGAAAGGTCAAAATTTTCAATTTGCTTCACGGAAAGGACGGCCGTGTACATCGCCGGCACGATATGAAAACACGTAACCTTGTATCGGGCGATGTTCTCCAAAAATTCAAAGGGATTAAACCTCTCCATCAGGACGACCGTAATTCCGAAATGGATGCAATTCTGGATATAAATAAAACCGCCAATGTGGCTTAAGGGAATAGCGGCGAGCTTGACGTCCTTGTCCGTCAAATCAACAAAATGTTTCATGGCTTCGGGCGAACCATCCAGGTGCTTATAATTGAGGAGAATCCCTTTCGGCTTGCCCGTCGTGCCGGAGGTGTACATGATAAGCGCGGGATCGCGCTCACCGATAGAAACTTCAGAGAAATCCGCCGCGGCCGCCTGCGTGATATTTTCATACCGCAGAACGCCCTCTCCCTCCAGTGTCCCGCCGCATAAAATAATCGTTTGAAGTGCCGGAACCGCCCTGCGGAGTGCCTCCCAAGAGACATCATTCTTCGCGCGCGCGATAAGAACCCTGGCCTCGGAGTGCGTCAGGCAGGAGACAAGCTCGTCTTCCTTGAGCATGAAATCCAGCGGCACCCCCACCCCGCCTAAGCAGAAACACGCCAGATAACTATAAACATACTCAGGGCAATTCGGCAGATAAACGGCGATCTTATCACCTTTCTCGATGCCGCACGTCTTCAGGACGTTGGCCAGTCTGAAAGACTGATCCTTCAGCTTAGAAAAGGAAATTTTTTCTTCCTTGAAAATGACGGCGGGCCTTTGCGGAAATCGGCGGGCCGTCTCTTCTAGTATCAATTTTACGTTCATAATCACTCCATCTGCTTGAGGTTATGAAAACCCAGGCCGTGCGAACAGCTTGGATTCCCTAACTAGCTATTCATCTCCCCGCCATGAATGGCGGGGCTTAGAAGGTTCAGTAAAATTTTACTAGTTAGATTTTAATAAAACAATTCTACTTGTCAAGGATTATATTGTACAGATTTTGTTTTATAGGTGAGAGTCCATAAATTCAAACCGCACAGGCACGCGGACAGACGATGCGACGGGGACATTGCCTAGCCTGGCCGGAAAGAACTGCCAGGCACGGACTGTTTTTGCCGCAGTCTCGTCTAGGATGACGTGTCCGGAACTCTGCTCAACGGTCACCAACGACGGAATTCCTTCCGGGGTGACCTCTACTTTAAGCGTGACTAATCCCTCCCAGCCCCTGCGCCGGGCCTCGCGGGGATAAACAGGAGCGGGGTTTCTTAAGTAATCGGGCTTGGCCTCAGCCATCGCCCCTTTCATAGGATCGCTAACGACCGGCCCCGGAACTTCCTTGGGAGGCTCCGGGGCCTTTGCCTGCGGGAGATCGTCGGGCTGCGCCGGCTCCGGGACCAGAAGCGGTTCTTGCCGGGGTGCGGACGGAATTTCTTCAACCAGCGTCACATCCACGCTCGTGGGCGCGACTTCCACCGCGAATTGCGGTGGGGAATAAAGAGATCCCCAAACGCCGGTCGTGGTAAAAACAAAAAGATGCCATCCGGCTGATAGCATCACAAAACGCTGCAAGAGAACCTGAGGTTTGCCCGCGGCCGCGCTCAAGGATTGTTCACCCCTTCGTGCACGATGTTGATATGGGACGCCCCGGCCCGACGGGCAGCGTCCAGGGCGTGGACAAAATGCCGGTACGCGGCATCGGCGTCCCCTTTAAGATCAACGAATTTCCCCGGAGCAAGAGCGATTTTCCGGCCAAGCGTCCCCTGCAATTCTTCCGGTGCCACCGGATCCCGGTCCACGAAGAAATTTCCATCCTTTGTGATCGTCACCACAACCCTTTCATTCTCACGCTTGTCCTGTGTCATAGCCTTGGGAAGGTTTAGCTTCAGGACGGGGCTCAAGAACGAGGAACTGAGCATAAAAAAAATGAGCAGCTGGAACACGACATCAATCAGAGGGGCCATGTCCAGGCTCAACGCCGGTTTTCGGGAACGGATAAACTCCATCAGCGCACCGCCTTCTCCTGATCTTCCACTTCTTCGGCATCCAGCGGCCGGAACCCCGGATGCGTTTCCTTGCCAAAAAAGCGGTCGAGTTCGCTGATCACCAGCTGCATGCGCCGGGCGATAAAATCCGTTTTATTTTCGAAATAATGAAAAAATGCCGTGGCGGGGATCGCCACCACCAACCCAAAGACGGTTGTGATCAACGCCTCCCAGATGCCCCCGGCGAGATTCCCGGCCTGGACCTGGCCTCCTAAAATCTCAATCTGATGAAAGGCGCTCACCAGCCCCATCACTGTCCCCAGCAACCCCAATAGCGGCGCCAGATGCGCGATCGTTGCCAGACCCTTGAGATTTTTTTCAACGCCCTCCAGCAAAAGGGAACCCTCACACTTGAGGATATTGGTGCGCTGGGCGTCCAAAAGAAGATTCAACAGATACTGCTGCGCGATCTCGGGAACAGGATGGGAGGATGATTGACACAGGGCGATGGCCTCATTGCTTTTTTTTGCCATCAACAACTGTTTTAATTCTTTGCGAAAAGCCGCCTCATCCAAGCGGATCGTAAAATGAAAATAAAACCGCTCCGCGATGATGGCCAGTGCCATGACCGAGCACATCAGCAGCGGCCACATGGCAAAACCACCCTTTTGGAAAAGACCCCATAATGTCTGACCCCAGAATGTCATCGTAAACCCTCCTGCAATGAGTACGAATTGGATCCCGCCATTTCTAAACAATTGTACAGAAAGGGCGGGGTAAATTCCGGCAGCAACTTATGTTCACTTCGTCCCATAAGTTGCGCCGTCATTTACCACTCAACTTTCGCGCCGGCGTAATAATTTCGCCCGTCGGCCGGATCGATGCCGTCACTGCGCACCCGGGCGAAATACTGTTCATCGAAGAGGTTGTTAATCCCGCCGAAGATGCTGACGCTGTCCTTGTAAATTTTTATTTCTCCTGTTAAATCCCACACCTTATACGAAGGGACGATATATTGGGCGGTATTGGTGTCGTTGGCGAAGTGATCGTCCACGAAGGTACCGGCCAGCCGCACTTTCCCTTTATCGTGATAATTGTATTCCAGCCCGGTCTTGAAGATAAAATCCGGGGCATACTGCGGAGTTTTGCCCTCGTTGGGGCCTTGGGTGAACTCGGCATTTAAGAGCATCATATTGGCGAACCATTTGAGGGACCCGACTTTCTGTCCATAGTCGCTCTGGTTCCCGTCATCCAGCAACCCGATGAGGTCCAGCTCGCCGGAGAGCTCGAGGCCGGAATGCCGCGCGTCGCCCACGTTCTCCATGGTGGAACCGGAGGTTCCGATCTGGTCGTTGAATGCCATATAAAACAGGCTGCCGTCCCAGGAAAAATAATCACGCGGTGTCCCGCGCAGCCCCGCTTCCGCCTGCCAGGACTTGCCTTCTTCCAGATCTGCGTTGACCACTTGCCCGCTTCCCGTCGGAACGGCTTGCGTATAAATCTTGGGGCGATAACTCTGAGAAACATTCCCGTAGATTTCCGTGTTCGCGGGCAATTCGTACGCCAGCCCCAGTCCAGCTAAGGGCACGAAGCTAAAATCCGATTCATCAGCCAGAGGAACAGTGGTCTTGTCCACATTCGTATTTTCTTTGATCGCCTGCCAGACGCTCTCTAAGCGCACGCCGGGGGTGACGGACAACTTACCGAATTTGAAAAGATTTTCCGTAAAGACCGAAACATAATTCATCTGCCGGTCGGCGTCCTTGCGAATAGCGCCGTCGGTAGCATCCGCGGTGGTCCCCCGTTTATCGAGCCGCGGAGAGCTCACATGATAATAGAGGACCCCCGTGGTGAGCGCGTGCTCATCGGAACCCAGCGCCGCATAGTCCTGGCGCATCCGGGCATCAATCCCGCCGGTAAAGAACTCCTGGCTTTCAATCTCGTTGGTCGAGGCATTCGCCCCGCTGGGCGCGGTGCCGAAATTGCTGCCGGCCGAACTGCGCTGTCTCCAGCTTAAACGCTCATAGTAGCCTCCGAACGTTTTCAACTCAAGAAACCGGTCCGCGGCCAAGTCTTTTTCCAGAGACAATGATCCCGCGTAGCGGTTCAGCTCGAAATGGTCATTCAAGCGGGTGGCCTTGCCGGGATCCGCGTCAAAATCCGCCCTCGTCAGGCCTCCCGGTTCCCCGTGCTCTTCCCCATAGGCATCCAGCCCGATTTTCCAGACCTCTCCTTCTCTGGGGCTGATCTTGAATTTTGTTCCCCCTGAGAACAAATCAAATTGACTGTTGTTGGCCCGAAATCCCTGGGACTGACGATGATGAAAATACCCGTAATATCCCAGCGGTCCCTCTGTGCCGCTTAATCCGGTATAGTTGGAATACAACCCGTGGCTGCCGCCGCTGTTTTCCTCAATGAAAGACAAATGCCCGCCCTCATAAGGATCTTTGGTCACAAAATTCAGAGCGCCCCCCGGCTGCGGCCCATACATAAGCGATCCTCCGCCATGAATGAAATCAATATGGTCGATGGTTTGCAGCGGCGGCGAATAATACGCTTCCGGATACCCGAACATATCCGCGTGGATCGGGATCCCGTCTTTTAACACCTGGGTAAACTGCGCCCGGTGCGGCTCCAGCCCGCGGTATCCCAGGCTCAGAAGCGGGGTGGTCTCTTCACTTAATAATAAACCAGGGGTTTTCCCTAAAGCCTGGCGGTAATTATTGTTGATGATTTGAGGAGGTTCCTTCAAATCTATGATCGATGTTTTTTTGCCGCTGTAGATCCTGGCCCCTTCGACAGATGGTAAAATATTTTGTCTCTCTTCTTTGGCTCTAACAACGACTTCTTTCAACAGAACAGTGGCCTTCGTCTCCTGCGCCCGGACAAAAGACGGGCAAACCCCCACCATCACGCCGACGAACACCCCCATCACCAGTTTGTGCTTGAAATACATTTTGTTCCTCCTTGTTGTTTTACTGTTTCCCCATAAAATTTGACCAAGCAGCCAAATGCCGCCAGCGTCGCGGCATACACCAAAACCTGCATCCCCGATGGGCGCTGCGCATAACCCAACAACACTTGCAAGAATTCCCCCAAAAGGCTGTCTTCGGACAATAACTTTGAGGTGTCCCACATCGTCGGGATCAATTCCGGTAATTTACCGGCGGCTGTCAGGTATCCAGCGGCCTGTGAAACCATACCAGCGACCAGAAACATCAGCAGCCAACTGGTCACGTTGAAAATGTGTTTTATCGGGATCTTGATCAACCCATAGTAAAGAATCACCCCTACGGCCCCTCCGGTAAAAGCGCCGAATAAGAAACCAAGAATCAAATCAAGCGGCCGTCCACCGGTAACGAATGCGCTGTACGTAAACATGACAATCTCGGTTCCCTCTCTAAGCACAGTTAAAGCGACAACAACAGCTAAGGTATGGATTGGCTTCTCTCCCTTGACGACTGAGTGCCCCACCCGCTTGAGATGTTGTGTCAGTTCGCGGCCGTGGCGGCTCATCCATAGAACCGTCCACCCGATCAGGATCGCGGTGATAAGCAAAATAATCGCATTAAGCATTTCCTGCCCCATGCCTTCGGCCGCTTGCGAAATCCTGTCGGCAAAGAAAGCGATCAGAACCGAGCCCGCGATCCCGCCCAAGACCCCCACCATGACCCATTGGCCGCGTTTCCTCAGACCCCGGGTGGCCGCCATAAGCACTCCCACGATGAGTGCAATTTCAAACATCTCCCGAAAAATGACAATGGCAATGGAAAACATTTTTCTACTCCTCTTTTTGTTCGACAATCATGACGCCCTTGGCCGTGTCCTCGTGAAATTCGCCGACAAAATGATACGCTCCGGGGGTTAACGGCCCGACCATAACCGTCCCCTGACTATTTCCTTGAATGATTTTTTCCCTTTTTAAATCATGGCTCTCAAATTCTTCCGGTGTGGAATCTTGATTATCGATGACTAATTTTACTTTTTGATTGGCGGGTATAGTTAATTGCTCGGGTTCAAATTTATGGTCCTTAATGACGATAGTATACTCGCCCTGAACGGCAGCCATACAAATCGTCGGCAACCAAAAAAATGTTCCTAATACAATGCTCCATATTAAACGAATCATAACACTTCCCATGCTAACCCGACGCAATGATTATTTACGTCGGGAAGGTTAATAAACTGAAAAATCATTCTTCTCTATAACTGGGTTGCTAATTGATACACTGTCTCATATATAGAATAAAAAAATTTTCACCCCTTCTTCCGACATTTTTTGCAAATGCCATAAAAGTGCATTTCATGTCCCAAGACTTTGAATCCTTCCTTCTCCAAGAGAGGTCGATATCTCTCGTCCTCATCCAGGTCAGGAAATTCAATAAAGCCATGACACCGGACACACTGAGCATGATGATGTAATCTTTCATCGTAGGTATGCTCAAAATGGTTATGTTTTTCTCCAAAAGCAGTTACCCGGACAATGCCGGCCTCCAACAATTCTTGAAGACTCCGGTAAACAGTAGCCCGAGAAACCTTGGAAGCCTTTCCTCTGCAGGCCTTGACAATGTCTTCCGCAGTAAAATGCCCATGTGTTCGCATGATAACCGCAAAGACAGTCTCCCTCCCTTGGCTCAAGCGCATCCTCTCCTTTATCAGAAAAGATACTAGCCTGTTCTTCTCTTCATTGAATTGTTTGGGCGATCTTTCAATCATAATGGATGTGAGACACTGTATCAGCTTGTCCACGCCCTGTCAAGAAAAAAACAATCCTTGTCATCTCCAAGTCAATTAACAACGCACCCGTCCGGGAAAGGGTAACACTGCGCATTCATCCAGATCAAAAATCCGGATTGTCCGAACTCTGCTTCTGGTTCAAAGATCAATTGCTGGACGTCCAATTCATCAAAACTCACTTACTGGGACTGTCCACTTTTAAAATGTTGGTAACAGGGATTTTCCAAGGCAGGAAGTCTGGTCCTTTAACTCCCTTAGGAAAGGGCCTCCATGAGCCGGCCGATGGAGCGGATCTCGGCCTCCACCAGGTCCAGATCATGGTCAACGATGACCTCAAGATGCCTGCGGGGAGTCTTCATGGTTTTCTTGAGAGATTGAAGCTCGCGGCGTATGCGCCTTAAAAAAAGAATCCGTCCGCGCAGCTGCCTTTTGGCAATCGGCTTGTCCACATACTCCAGGAAATACAGCGACAAATCAATGTTAAAATACGGCCGCTCAATGGAGAGAAAACTTTCCGTGATCAAATGATCAAAAATTTTCTCACCCTTGGAGGTGAGGCTGTAAACGTATTTCTCGGGCCATTTCCCTTCGCGGCCCACGTCCTTCTTCACGAGGCCGAGCTTCTCCATTGTCTTTAAGGGATAATAAATGGACTTGATTTTCAGGCCGACAAACGGAAACAGCTCTTCTTCAATGAGCCTTTTAATCTCGTAACCGTGTTTCGGCCCGTTTTTTAACAGTCCCAAGAATAACAACTCGTGTTCGATCATGGTTTAGACATTAGGCGGGATCGTTCTCATCAGCGGGCAAAAGGAAAACGCTGGTCAAACTCCTCAAAGACGGCCCGGGCGACTTTTTTCTTGGCGCTGGTGCTTAAGGAAGAAATTTCAATCCGGACAGTATCCTGCCCCAGATCATCAAAAAATATGCCGACCTCGGTCGTATCCACACTGCCCTGGATACCCATAACGACAATATGCCGCTGACGAGAATCTTTTAAGAAGACGTCAAAAAGCTTCTGCGTCTGCGGCTCCAAAGATTCTTCGTTGCGCGCCAGGCTCAAGGCCGCCTCATAACACTCTTTAAGATCACACGTGTAGGTTTTCCGCAGGGCATCCGTGCGGGCAAGCTCTAGAGGAGTAATGGATGTCCCCCAAACACTTTTTGCTGTCTCCGTGAAGGAGGCACATCCCATCAGGGCAGCGGCAAGACACAGGAGCAACGTCCGTTGGATTGCGGTCTTCATCGGTGTGATATTATACCAAAATACTATCGGTTTGCAATCGGAGACTTTGACATCTCATCAATCTGAATTTTGAAATCCTCGCAGATTTTCTCAAGTCCCAATGTCTGGGCGCGCTGCTTGGCAAGATCATGACGCAAGGCACTCTCCCTCTCCACCAGACGGGCATTCTGCGTCTCGGCCTTTTGGAGATGCTCTTCCAACACCGCCTTGACCGCAACCCACTCTTCTTTCTCTCTCTTTAAGTGCTCGATACTTGCCGCGGCTTCCGACAATTGTTTACTCAATGCCTCTTCCAGCATCCGGGCACTTTCCTCTTTCTGGATTCTCAAGAAATCCATCGCCCTCTGGGCCTCATTCAGTTTCTGATTATTAACCTTCTGAGTTAACTCCAAATCCGCCATAAGCTGCCGCAATTGCTCTTCTTTCTCCTTAAGTCCCCTCAACAGATGCTGATTCTCAGCCTGCATCTGTTCTATCTTCTCGCCGAATTGGGACTGATGCCCTAAGGCCGCCTGCCCGGCCTCAGAAACTTCTTTCTCCAAACGGCCGATTTTAGAACGATGGCCATCCTCCCGCTCCTGCAATCTTTGATTTTCCGCCTTCAACTCATCGACGATCTCTCTGCTCAGCAGCAACTGCTCTTTATCCCTGTTAAGCTGCGCCAGACGTTCTTTAAGATCGCCCATCTGAGATTCCTGTTCGGCGCGCAGCCGTTCATATTCCTTTTTGATCGTCTCGATTTCCTGCGGCAAGGGAGAGGCCTTTTTCTCTTGCTCCTGCATCCGCCGCTCAAAAGGATAGCCGGCCGTCCATTCCTTCATTTCCTCCAGTTCGGAAATAGGGACGCTCTCATCCTCGGCACAGCCCTGCCATCCTTTAATAATCGCAATCAATCCCCATACGAAGAATATGATGGCGACAAGCAAAAGAAAATAACTGATCATCTTTTCCCTTTCATCGGTCGCCAGACTTCAGCGGACCCGACGATCTGCGGGTTAAAGGTACGCATGGCTCTCTAAATACCGCACGTAATCACAGACGGCATCCTCAAGACCGGTGAAAGGCCTCGAATAACCGGCCTCCCTTAACTTTGTCATATCCGCCTGCGTGAAATACTGATAGCGCTCTTCCAGCCCCTGAGGCATTTCCACATATTCAATCTTGGTTTTTTTTCCGGCGGCGGCAAACAACGCCCTGGCCAAATCGTTCCACATGCGGGCCTCCCCCGTCCCGACGTTAAAAATACCTGTCTTATCCGGGTGATCTAAAAAAAACAGGACAATATCCACCGCGTCTTTGACATAAATGAAATCCCTTTTTTGCTCGCCGTCCTTGTATTCTTTCCTGTGGGACTTAAAAAGGCTCATCTTGCCTTCTTCAACGACGCGCTGATAGGCCTTGGCGACGACACTCTTCATGTCCCCTTTATGATATTCGTTAGGCCCAAAGACGTTGAAAAACCTTAAGCCCGTTACCTTATCGGCCAGGCCGTTGTCCAAGACCCAGAGGTCAAAATCCTGCTTGGACTGGCCGTAGAAATTAAGGGGCCTGCATTTTCGGATTGTCGCCTCATCATCCCTGTAGCCGGCGGAACCGTCGCCGTAGGTGGCAGCGGAGCTCGCGTAAATAAAACGCACCTGGTGCCGCACGGCCCACTGGGCAAGTGTCCGGCTGTATTCAAAATTATTCTCCCTGAAATACTGTTCATCCTGCAGAGTGGTTGAACTGCAGGCCCCCATGTGAATGAGCGCCTCCAGGCGGGAATCCAGTTGATCATCGCGGACAAGGGCAAGAAACTTTTTTTTATCGTAATAGCGGGAATAGGATTTATTCGCCAGGTTCTTCTCTTTGTCCTTATTGAGATGATCCGCGAGGATGAGATCACGCGCCCCCCGATCGTTAAGTTTGGCCACGATACAGCTGCCGATAAATCCTGCCGCTCCCGTTACAACAATCACGTTATGCCGCTCCTTTGACATTCCGCAAACATAACTCCCATCCTTTCACGATTCCAACGCCGATAAAATGAAACGGCCTATGTCTTGGCCTATCTGATACCCCAACTGTCTGCGATCCTTTTCCCCGCGGCGGGCCTGAAGGCGGTGAGTAAAAACAAGCACCGTCCTTTGAGTTTTGGCATCAATCATCCGTCCCTCGACGCCCAGGGAAATCTTCGCAGTTTTTAAAATAAATCGGGTGAAACGTGAACCGGACTTCATCTCAACGACACGCCCTTTGACAATAAAACGCGCTTGTGAGGCATTTGCGTTATCCAGAATTTCAAATCCCGGAACGTCTCCTTTTAGCATATCGGCCATCCCCTTGACCGTCATCAAGGCAATCTTATCTAATTGTTCGCCGGCCTCAATGCCGGCCCCGGCCGTAAAAGGGACAATCAGCACCTTGCCCCCCTGTCCTAAGGAATCGGCATCGATAATTTTTCCATCCTGAACAAAGGTATCTTTTACGACGCGGGCGGCCGCTGCGGCCTCCCGTACCGACGGGGCATTTTTAAACGCCGTGGGCCCTGCGCAGCCGGCCAGACAGCCTATGGCCGCCATGCCTATAAATTGGTAAATGTTTAGCGGATAGAGAAAATTGGATAGGATTCCCCTCCCTTCGTGCGAGGGGTTAGGGGAGGGGGATCGACGGCAAACGTTGCTTTTCTCCCCCTCCCTTACCCTCCCCACAAGAGACTGGGG
>Ga0155416_171_pt2 | contig 15549 bp, 14 predicted proteins | sample RifCSPhighO2_02_FD_106384 | JGI IMG/M metagenome (GOLD analysis project Ga0155416, IMG submission 106384) | Omnitrophica WOR_2 bacterium RIFCSPHIGHO2_02_FULL_50_17 | reverse complement strand
GGGAAAAGGGACGACCTTCAAGGTCAAGCTTCCCGTCGATTCCCAGAACGCCTGAAAGGAAGGAAAAATCATGAGTAAAGAAACGTATCTTTTGTTTGTGGATGATGAACAGCCTATCTTGAATGCCCTCAAGCGGGCGTTTTATAATGAGCCCTATTTAATTGCCACCGCGACCAATGCCGATGAGGCCATGAATATCCTTAGCCAAGAGAAGATCAAGGTGGTTGTCAGCGACCAGCGCATGCCCGAGGTTTCGGGAGTGGACTTTTTGAGAAGCGTCAAAGAGAAATACCCCCGCATCGTCAGGATTTTATTTACGGGGTATACGGATTTTTCAACCGTTGAGGATGCCATTAATTTAAGCGAGGCCTATCGTTTTATTACAAAGCCGTGGAATACCCAGGAGCTGAAGGCCATTATCCATCAGGCCATGGAGTATTTTGACTTGGTGGCGGAAAATCAGAGGCTTTTTGAAATGATGAAGGCCAGAAACGAGGATCTGGAGCTCCTCAATAAAAAGTTGAAGGATTTGTATGAGGTCCAGAAAGAGTTTACCTCGACCGTCTCCCATGAGCTGCGCACGCCCCTGGCTTCCATCAAGACGGCCATCGATATCCTGATGAGCGGCACCCCGGGGACAATGAGCGCCGATCAGAAAAATATTTTGGAGAAGGCCGGACGTAACGTCAACCGCCTGAAAAACCTTATTGATGACATCCTGGACCTCTCCAAGATGGAATCGGGCAAGGCGGCGTTTAATTTTGAAAGACACGATATCAATAAGATTATAGAAGAGGTGGCGGATCTGCAGGAGCCCGTGGCGCGGCGGGAAGGGTTGTTCATCAAAAAGGAGCTGGATGCGGCCATCCCTCCTATATTTTTGGACCGCAACAAAATCGTTCAGGTTCTGGATAATTTGCTTCATAATGCCATTAAATTTACCAAAGAAGGCGGCATTGTTGTGTTAAGCACCAATAAAAAAGAGCAGAATCATATCGTGGTCTGTGTCCGGGATACCGGCATCGGCATCAAAGAAGAGGACCGCGAGAGGGTTTTTGAGAAGTTCCAGCAGCTGGGCGATCCGGCAACGCGCGGTGAAGGCGGCACGGGGCTGGGGCTGTCGATCTGCCGGGAGATTATTGTCCGCCACGGCGGAAAAATTTGGGCCGAATCCGAGTACGGGCAAGGGAGCTCTTTCTATTTTATCCTCCCTATCGAAGAGCGCAGAAGGGAATTCTGATGGACGCCCCCAAGACAATTTTGGTCATTGACGATGAAATTGATTTGCTGGAGATGATCCAGTTCCAGCTTAAATCCAAAGGTTTTAAGGTGATTATTGCCCAAAACGGCAAAGAGGCGCTGGAGCATTTAAAGACGGTCAAACCGCATCTCATTGTTTTGGATATGAATATGCCTGAGATAGGGGGCATTGAATTTTACAAAAAAATTTGCGATCGTCACGGCAAACCGCAGTACGCCATTCTTGTTCTCACGGCCCGCGCCAATATGGAGCAGTTGTTTAAAGACTTGGACGTGGAAGGATTTATGCCCAAGCCGTTTGAAATCGATCATCTGGTGCAGAAGGTGGAAGCGATTGTCCAAAAAGGCGGTGGTCATGCCGTCGAGGAGGGCGCGCCGGGGATACGATGGAAACGCAAGATTTGTCTTGTGGAGAACGACCCCGAGAGCTTTAACAGGCTGGCCAGCGCTTTTTTGGATGCGGGGTATATTGTCAATTCGGCCAAGGGCGGGGCGGCCGCCATTGACCGCATCGCCGCCGATGTGCCGGATGTTGTCTTGGTGAAATGGGATTTGATTGATATGCCGGGGGATGCGGTGATCGGCCGGCTCAAGGATATGATTAACCCTTCCGACGTTGTCTTTGTGCTGTATAGAGTGGCCGAGGACGCCCGTGAGGCGGTGAGGAAGAATATCGGCAAGACAGGCGGATCCTTGGTTGTTGTTGAGACGGATAATCCTGCGCAGTTATTGGATGTTGTCGAGAAGGAATGCCGGAAATTGAATAAATAGAGGGATCTGTTAAGGCCTAGATTCCTCAATTTTCCAGCCCCATCTTGTCTTTCGTAATTCGAAAATCCATTCTCGGCCCGGGGGCAGGCCTTTCTCCTTCCAGTCCTCCAGCACCGCCTGGACGATCCTGCCGGCCTCCCTGCGATGCAGGTAAGGGGTAAGGAAAAAATGAAGATAATGTTTAGCGGTCCGAGAGCATCGACGAGATACATTTTGTCATTAAATTCCCTCCCCCTTGCGGGGAGGGGGATCCTATCGAATTCTCTCTATCCGCTAAACATCTACCTTTTTCGTCTTTTGATCATATCTTTTTGTCTCCAGGGCTGCGATTTTTTGTACGGGTTTTTGGACAAAAAGGGGGCCGAGGAAAAGAAGATCATCGGGGAGGTCGTGCCTTTCGAGAAGAATTTAACCGTTGAGGAAATACAGACCTTGTTAGAGCTTTACGGATACGATCCCGGTCGTGTGGACGGCGTGATGGGGCTCAAGACCCGCAATGCCCTGGAACGGTTTCAGAAGGAGAACGGCCTCGAGGAAACGCGCGTGCTGGACCGGCAGACTTGGGAAAAGCTGGTTGTCTTTAAGGAGACAAACTTTATTGTCGAAGGCGAGTTAAACATGCGGCTTATCCAGGTCATCCTTAAAGAGGCTGGTTTTGATCCCGGCAAGATCGACGGAAAGGCCGGCCCCAGGACGCAGGCGGCTATTCTGAATTTTCAAAAGGCCAGGGGACTCAAGGCCGACGGGAAAATAGGCTATCAGACCCTGTCCCAACTGGCCCGGTTTTTGCCCTCGCAGGGGCCGTGAGGGCATGGCAGCTTCTCGACCTCCCCACGAAGGGGGGAGGGAAAAACTAAGTCCGGAGCGTGTCCGGCTCTTGTCAGGGGAAGGGTTTCATCGTATAATGGGCTCCTTATGAAAATACACGAATATCAGGCAGCGGAATTATTTCAAAAGGCCGGTATCCCTGTTGTTGAGGGATGTGTGGCCGCGACCTTGGAAGAGGCCGTCCAGATTGCCTTGGGGATCGGCTATCCGGTTGTTCTCAAATCCCAGGTCCTGGTCGGCGGACGCGGCAAGGCCGGAGGCATCAAGAAGGCCGAAGACAGGGGCTCCTTAGAGAAGGCTTTTCGGGAATTGAAGGCGCTTCGCATCAAAGGCTATCCCGTGGAGAAGGTCTTGATTGTGCGCGCGGTGAATATCCAAAAAGAGTTTTATGTCGGGATGACTGTCGATTACGTGAAGAATGATGTCGTTTTGATGGCCAGCTCTGCCGGCGGCGTGGACATCGAAGAAACGGCCAGGGAGAATCCTGAGGCCATTAAAAAGTATTATTTAAGGGGCAGTCATCGGCCGGGAGGCAAAGAATGGCACAGCTTTATTCAAGACGTGTTCCCAGCGCCCTCTTATCAAAAAAAGGCCGCGGCCGTTTTTCAGAATCTCATCAATGTTTTTTTTGCCTATGACTGTTCCCTGGCGGAAATCAATCCCCTCGTTGTTGACGAGGCCGGGGAGATGTGCGCCGCCGATGCCAAGATCAATTTCGATGACAATGCCCTGTTTCGCCATGAGGATATCCGGAAGATGCAGGATGCGCGCTATGAAGATTCCGACGAGCTGAAGGCCAGGGAGCATGGATTAAGCTTCGTTAAGCTGGACGGCAATGTCGGGTGCATCGTCAACGGCGCAGGCCTGGCCATGGCCACCATGGATGTCATTAAGCTCTTAGGGGGTCGCCCGGCGAATTTCTTGGATGTGGGGGGGAGCTCCAATCCGGAGAAGGTTCTGCATGCGCTGCGAATTATCTTGAACAATAAAGAGGTCAAGGTGGTTTTAATGAATATCTTCGGCGGGATTACGCGCTGCGACGATATCGCGAAGGGAATCCTCGAGGCCGGTAAGCGCATGGATATTTCTGTGCCCCTTGTCGTGCGTCTTATAGGGACCAATGAGCCGCAGGCCAAGGAGATCCTGGCGCAAAACAAGATTAATACCTATTCGACCATGCGGGAGGCGGTTGAAAAGGCGGTGGCCTTAGCAAAAAGATGAGCATCCTGGTTGACCAAAATACGAAAGTGATTGTCCAGGGCATTACGGGCCGCGACGGATCGTTTCATACGGAGCAGATGCTTGGCTACGGCACGCGTATCGTGGGCGGTGTTACTCCAGGGAAGGGCGGGCAGACGGTCTGCGGGGTTCCTGTTTTCAATACGGTGGCCGAGGCCAAAAAGAAAACAGGCGCCGATACGGCCGTGATTTATGTCCCTGCCCCATTCGCGAAGGATGCGATATTCGAGGATATTCAGGCAGGGATGAGTTTGATTATTTGTATTACCGAGGGGATTCCCATTTTGGATATCGTGGAGGTTATGAGGGCATTGGAAGGAAGGCCTTGCCTACCGGCAGGCAGGCCTTGCCTACCGGCAGGCAGGCAGACGCGTTTTATCGGCCCTAATTGTCCGGGCGTGATTTCTCCGGGCAAAGCCAAGGTCGGCATTATGCCCGGTTCTATCCATCAGCCGGGGCCTGTCGGCGTTATTTCCAGAAGCGGGACTCTTACCTATGAGGTAGTGTATAACTTGACCCGCAGCAATATGGGTCAGTCTACCTGTGTGGGCCTGGGCGGAGATCCTATTACGGGGATGCGGTTTACGGACGCTTTGGAGATGTTTATGCGCGATGAGGAAACCCAAGGCATTGTTATGGTCGGCGAGATTGGCGGCGGGGACGAGCAGACGGCGGCGGAATTTATCAAGAAAGAAGGCACGAAACCCGTTGTCGGGTTTATCGCCGGCCGCACGGCCCCGGCAGGCAAACGCATGGGGCACGCGGGGGCCATTATCTCATCCGGGGAGACGACCGCCGAGGCCAAGCGCCAGGTGCTCCAGGAAGCCGGGGTGACGGTCGTTGATTTTCCCGACGATATCCCTGCCGCACTGAAGAAGAAGTTAAGATAAGCGAACTCCATGGACGCTAAAAAATTCCACAATATCTTCCTGTCCTCCATTCACGAAAATGCGGGCAAGACCGCCGTCTCTCTGGGATTATATAAAATTTTGAAAGAGAGAAAGATTAAGACCGCCTTTATCAAGCCGATCGGACAGAAGGTGGTCCACGTGGGCGATGTGGATATCGACAAGGACTCGTATCTGATGGGCGAGGTCTTTCGCACGGGAAAAAGATTCCGGGAGATGAGCCCTGTCACCATCGGACGCGGCTATACGGAGAAATATATCTTTAATCCGGACAAGAGCAGGCATGAAAGGGCCATCCTTGAGGCGTTCCAGACCCTGCGCAAGGGAAAAGAGGCTATTATCGTGGAGGGGACAGGCCATGCGGGGGTGGGGTCGGTTATTGATTTCTCGAATGCGGACGTGGCCAAGCTGCTGGGGTCGAAAGTTATCATCATCAGCGAAGGGGGTATCGGCAAAAGCATCGACGAGATTGTCCTCAATAAGGCCCTTTTTGATTTAAAGGGCGTTGAGGTCATTGGTGTTATTGTCAATAAGGTCCTGCCGGAAAAATATGATAAGGTAGGGCCGGCCGTCCGCCGGGGCCTGGAGAACAAAGGTATCCGGGTGCTGGGCGTGATTCCGATGGACCCCTTGTTGAGCGCCCCCACGGTCGATCAGGTAAAAAATGCCCTGGACCTGCGTCTTCTGTGCGGGGATGCGGGCCTGACGCGGCGCGTCAACCACACGATTGTGGCCGCCATGGAGCCGCATAATATGATTCATTATCTAAAGGAGGGGACGCTTGTCTTGACCTCCGGGGACAGGGTGGACAATATCATGCTTGCGGTCAGCTCGCATCTGACGACCGGCGCAGGTCAAGGGTTTCATATTTCAGGGATTATTCTAACGAGCGGCTTGCAGCCTAATCCGAAGATCATTGACCTTATGAAAAAGAGCCGAATCCCCACCCTGCTTACCGACGATGATACCTACACGGTGGCCGGAAAAATAGAACATCTCGTCTGTAAAATCCAGAAGACGGATAAGGATAAAATCCGAGAGGTCACGCATCTGGTCCAAAAATACGTTGATGCGGATGCCATATTAAACAGCTTTTAACATATTTAAGTCTGCCGTTTGTGATTCTGTTTTTTGTTGATTTCCCAATGACTCAGTGCTAAGATGCGCTCTTAATATTCCCTTCAAAGGTGTTCGAGGTTCATTCCGTGGCTGTTTTTTGCATAAAACAAGGGAAGGATATCAGGCTTAAGGGGGCGGCGGAGAAAGAAATCGTTGCCATGCCCTTGCCGTCCAAGGTGGCCATTCAGCCATCTGACTTTAGGGGCCTCAAGCCGCGTCTGTGCGTTAAGGTGGACGATGTCGTCAAGGCAGGCACGCCGATCCTCGAAGATAAAGTTTATTCCCCCATTAAAATTGTCTCTCCTGTCAGCGGTAAGGTGGCTGCCATCCATAGGGGAGAAAAACGATTCCTCCTGGAAATCGTCATTGAGGCCGACGGCCGGCAGGAGGCGATTGTCTTTCCGAAGTTTTCCAAAGAGGAAATCCGCCAGCTTACCAAAGAAACAGTTGAAGACCTGCTTCTGGAAAGCGGCCTGTGGCCGGTGATCCGGCAAAGGCCGTTTTCGCGCCTGGCTCATCCGGAGGAGTCGCCCAAGTCGATTTTTGTCCATGCCATGAATACCGAACCGCTCGCCCTGGATGTTGATTTTATTCTTCGCGGCCGGGAGGCGCAGTTTCAGGCGGGCCTGGATATCCTTAAAAAATTAACACAAGGCAAAATTTATCTCTGCGCCCAGGAAGGGGCGAAGTCTCAAGCCTTGACAGAGGCTCAGGGCGTTGAGATTCATTATTTTTCAGGGCCGCATCCGGCGGGCAACGCCGGGACGCATATTCATTATCTTGACCCTGTTCATAAGGGCGACCATGTCTGGTATGTGGAGGCGCAGGATGTTTTAAGGATAGCCTCCCTGTTTTTAGAGGGGGTTTATCCGGCCGAGCGTATTGTGGCCGTGACAGGGGAGGGCGCCGCCAAGCGCATCTATGCCAAGACAATCGTTGGCGCGCCGCTTTCTCTATTATTGGCCGAAAGCCGCCTTGAGGGGATGCGCTGTATCTCCGGAAGCATTTTGACAGGGAAGGATGTCGGGCCGGGAGGGTATCTGCGTTTTTACGACTCCCAGGTCACCGTGATTCCTGAGGGAGGTCAAAGGAAATTTTTAGGGTGGTTGTCTGCGGGCTTTGACAAATATACATTCTCCAAGACATTCGCCTCTTCTTTTCTGCCGCAGGGGGAGGTGTCTCTCACGACGGATAAACACGGCAGCGACCGGGCCATTGTTTTAAACAGTGTCTATGACAGGCTGGTAGCGCTGGATATCATGACTTATTTTCTTGTTAAGGCCGTTTACGGCGAAGATATCGAGGAGATGGAAAGGCTCGGTATCTTGGAATGCGACGAGGAAGATTTTGCCCTTTGCACGTTTGCCTGTCCGTCCAAGACGGATGTGGGTGCGATGATCCGGCAGGGGCTGGATCTGATTGAACGAGAAGGATAGATCTGATTCCTCCCCCTCGACGGGGGAGGCTAGGTGGGGGTGATAACTTAAATTTTCACCCTCCCCTTTACTCCTCCCATCGAGGGAGGGGAATTTTAGGAAAAAATTTATGAAATTTCTAGAAGAACAGATTAAGAAAATGGGGAAGCTGTTTGAGAAGGGAAAGCCCTTAGAGAAATTTTATCCCCTTTACGAGGCGCTGGACACTTTTTTGCTGACGCCGGGGACAACAATTCCCAAGGCGCCTTTTGTGCGGGATGCCGTTGATCTTAAGAGGGTCATGAGCTTTGTCGTGATTGCCCTGATCCCGTGTCTTTGTATGGGGATTTATAACGTAGGTTACCAGATGGAGGCGGCTCAAGGGGCTGCACATTCGTTCTGGGGTGCGGTGGCCTCCGGCGCCGCTAAGGTGATTCCGATTATCCTGGTGAGTTATTTGGCCGGCGGCTTGTGGGAGGTTTTGTTTGCCGTTGTGCGTAAGCACGAGATTAACGAAGGGTTCCTGGTGACCGGTATTTTGTATGCCCTGATCCTCCCCCCCACAATACCGCTGTGGCAGGCGGCGGTGGGGATTTCCTTCGGCGTTGTGTTTGGCAAAGAGATTTTCGGCGGCACGGGCATGAATGTTTTTAATCCGGCTTTGGTGGCCCGCGCCTTTGTCTTTTTTGCGTATCCGGCGCAGATTTCCGGCTCAACCGTTTGGGTGGCCTTGGACGGGTACACCCGGGCAACGCCTTTGGCCGTTGCGGCCGCAACCCCCAAGGGGCAGTCCGTCGTGCAGGCGCTTCAGGAAGCCGGCTACAATTTCGGCAACATGTTTGCTGGATTTATCCCGGGTTCTATTGGCGAGACATCCGCCCTGGCGTGTCTAATGGGGCTTATTTTTCTTTTAGTAACTCGTGTCGCTAGTTGGCGGGCTGTGGCGGGCTGCGTTTTAGGGTTTTTGACCATGTCTTCGATATTTTATTTTTTGCGCGGGCCGCAGAAATTGGCTTTTTTTGCCCTGCCGCCGCACTGGCATCTTGTGATGGGCGGATTTGCCTTTGGGTCTGTTTTTATGGCGACGGATCCTGTCTCGTCGAGCGCCACAGATGCGGGGCGCTGGATCTACGGATTTTTGATCGGCGTTTTGACCGTTCTTATCCGTGTCGCGAACCCCGCGTATCCGGAAGGGGTTATGCTCTCGATTTTATTTATGAATGCCTTTGCGCCGTTGATCGACCACTTTGTTGTGGAAAATCATATTAAAAGGCGCCTGAGACTGTTGTATCGCAAGGCGTAATTACTCAATTCCCCTCCCTCGGATGGGAGGGGTTTCCGCCAGAGGCGGATCCGCCTTTGGCGGAAGGGGAGGGTGAGAAAAATTATTATCTTCACCCCCACCGAACCTCCCCCATCAAGGGGGAGGAAGAGCTGAGTAGTTACCGCAAGGCATAAATATATGGCGAACACCAACAGCACACGTTATACATTTCTTTTCGCGGTGATTGTCTGTGTCGTGAGCGGCGTCTTGCTCTCCGCGGTCTCCGAGGGCCTGCGCAAACAGCGGGAGCTTAACGAAGAATTAGAGGTCAAAAGGAATATCCTCAAGGCCGTTGCCCTCAAGGAGCCGATTCCGCCGAAGATGAAGGGGGAGGATATTCTTCATGTTTATGAGAGCAAGATAGAAGAGCTTGTCATAGATGCTCAAGGCTATGTGGTGGAAGGCAGAACCCCGGGACAGTTAACGGCAAAAGACGGGAATCTCTATCCTCTGTATATTTATAAGGAAGACGGCCTGGTGATGGCGTATGCCTTTCCGGTTTTCGGACAGGGGTTGTGGTCAGTCTTGTATGGTTATCTTGCCGTGGAGGCTGACGCCACGACCATCCGCGGTATTACGTTTTATAAGCACGGTGAGACTCCCGGCTTAGGCGGGGAAATCGAAAAAGAATGGTTTCAGAATAATTTTAAGGGCAAAAAGATTTACTCGCTTCAGGAGCATCGGGCAACTCCTATTATTGTTGTCAGAGGAAAGGCGGCGAATTTTTTTAAAGGAGAGGCGCTGGAGCATCATGTGGACGGTATTACCGCCGCGACGTTAACCGGAAACGGCGTGACAGGGCTTTTGGACCGCTGGATCAGGGTGTACGATGTTTATTTAAGCAGGTTAAGAAAGATTTAACTTAGGAGGCGGCTTATGGCTGAGGCATTGTTATCCAATAAAAATAAAAAGATTCTCAAAGACGGCGTCTGGGACACCAATCCCATTACCTATCAGGTCCTCGGGATTTGTTCCGCTCTGGCGGTGACAACCCAGCTTAAGACGGCCCTGGTTATGTCTTTCGGCCTTACGTTTGTTACGGCGATGTCCAACGTCGTTATTTCCTTAATCCGGAATTATATCCCTTCCCAGATTCGCATTATTGTTCAATTGACGGTTGTCTCGGCGCTTGTCATCACCATTGATCAGCTTTTGCGTGCGTATATGTTCGATGTCAGCAAGCAGTTAAGCGTCTTTGTCGGGCTTATCATTACCAACTGCATTGTCATGGGGCGCCTGGAGGCCTTTGCCATGGGCAATCCGCCGTGGAAATCATTCTTGGACGGGCTGGGAAACGGCCTGGGATACAGCGCCGTTCTGGTCATCATCGGAATCATCCGGGAGATTTTCGGCTCTGGCACGCTTCTGGGATATCATGTCATTCCCGCCTCCTTTTATGCCAACGGATATGTCAATAACGGCATGATGGTCCTGGCGCCGGGGGCGTTTTTTCTCTTAGGGGTCATCGTCTGGGTTCAGCGCGCGATTTCAGGTTACAGCGAGAGCTGATGTAAGGAGGCTTAATTTATGGATCCGATTCATTATTTGAACTTAGCGATTAAGAGCATATTCGTCGAGAATATCCTGCTGGCCTTCTTTTTGGGAAACTGCTCGTATATCGCCTGCTCCAAAAAAATTGATACGGCCATAGGCTTGGGGACGGCGGTCGTTTTTGTTATGGTGATTTGCACCCCGGCCTGCTGGGCGGTCAAGAATTTTCTTTTGGCTAAAGGGGCATTGCACTGGCTTAGCGCTAATTTAAGCAGTGTGGACTTAAGCTTTCTTATTTTTATCTCATTCATTGCGGTTATCGCCGCGATGACGCAGATTGTTGAGATCCTCGTGGAGAGGTTTGCGCCGGCTCTTTACAGCGCACTTGGAATTTTTTTGCCGTTGATTGCGGTGAACTGCGCCATTTTGGGCGCGGCGCTTTTTATCGATCAGCGCAATTACACCTTTTGGGAATCCGTTGTCTTCGGACTGGGCGGCGGGATTGGCTGGGCCCTGGCCATCATATCCATGGCGGCCATCCGCAAGAAATTGATGTATTCGAATATCCCGGCCCCTTTAAGAGGGCTGGGAATCACGATGCTTCTCTCGGGGCTTATGTCTTTGGGGTTTATGTGCTTTGCCGGAATCCGGCTGTAACAATGGTAAATAGGATATCTTAATGCCACTTTATCTTTACGTTATCATCAGCACGGCTGTCTTTACGGGCATCATTGTTTTTCTCGTGGCTGTCATTGCCTTGATCAAGGCCAAGGTCGTCAAGGCCGGGAATTGCAAGATTTATATCAACGAGGAGGCCAGTCCCCTCGTGGTGCCCGCCAGCGGGAGCTTATTAAGCGCTTTGGCTAATAACAAAATTTTTATTCCATCGGCCTGCGGCGGCGGCGGGACATGCGCGATGTGCAAGTGCCAGGTCTTGGAGGGCGGCGGCAACATCCTCCCCACCGAGACGGGGCAGATCAACCGCAAGATGCAAAAGCAGCATTACCGCCTGGCCTGCCAGGTGAAGGTGCGTGAGGATATGAAGATTCATATCCCCGACGAGATTTTCCACATCCAGAAGTTCGAATGCACGGTGCGCTCCAACCGCAACGTGGCGACCTTCATCAAGGAATTGGTCCTGGATTTGCCGCCGGGACAGGAATTGCATTTTAAGGCCGGCGGTTATATCCAGATTGACATCCCGCCGTATAAAGTCCATTTTAAGGATTTCGTGATTGAAGATAAATACCGCGGGGATTGGGATAAATACAAGCTCTGGGATTTGAAGGCGCATAACGAGGAACCGATTTTCCGCGCCTATTCGATGGCGAATCACCCCGCCGAGGGCAGCCGTGTCATGCTTAACGTCCGCATCGCCACCCCGCCCCCTAAGGATATGCCGCTTCCGCCGGGCAAGGCATCGTCTTACATCTTTAACCTTAAATCCGGGGACAAGGCCACCATCAGCGGCCCTTACGGCGAATTTTTTATCAAGGACACGAAGCGCGAGATGATTTATATCGGCGGCGGGGCAGGCATGGCGCCGATGCGCAGCCACCTTTTTCACCTTTTTTATACCTTAAAGACGCGTGACCGAGAAGTGAGCTTCTGGTACGGCGCGCGCTCCAGGCGCGAGATGTTTTATGACGAGGAATTCAAGGAGATTGCCAAGAACTTCCCGAATTTTTCCTACAACGCGGCCCTCTCAGAGCCTTTGGCGGAAGACCAATGGAGCGGCTATACGGGCTTTATTCACAGCGTTGTCTATGAGAATCATCTGAAGAATCACAAAGAGCCGGAAGAAATCGAGTATTACCTCTGCGGCCCGCCCATGATGATCGCGGCTGTCCAAAAGATGCTGGATTCCCTCGGCGTCCCGCCCGACATGATTGCCTATGACTCGTTCGGTTAATCAACCCTTCGATTCTTCGAATTACACTCAGGGTTGATACTGAGCGGCCTATACTTTAGGCCGCCGAAGTATCAAGGATGAATGAAGTTTTCTAAGATTGGTCGCACTGGGAGGGATCTTTTCCTTGCCGGCGGCAGGCGCACTCGTCGGGATTGACGGAACAGCCGCGGCGCAGGGTTTTTCCCGCCGCCAGAAGCCCGATGGCCATAAGACCGAAACAGGCGGCAAGGATAAGGAACGTCAGGAGCAAATTCATGCTTTCAATATAGGTCAAGTCTTTCGTAAAATCAAGCCCGGAAGAGTTCTTCCTCCCCCTTGATGGGGGAGGTGAGGTGGGGGTGAAGATAATAATTTTTCTCACCCTCCCCTTCCGCCAAAGGCGGATCCGCCTCTGGTGGAAACCCCTCCCATCCGAGGGAGGGGAACTGGGTAATTACGAATAATTTTCGGGTCCATCTGTTTCTTGTGATAAAATATCTTCTATGCCTAAGACGTCTTCCAAAAAATCCATCAATCAATATCTGAACATCGGTCAGGCCCAGGAACTGGAGATCTTAAGAAAGATTGTTGAGATCACCCATGCCGAGATTGACCTGCAGTGGACCCTCGATGAGGTCATCAGGGTTATCAATGAGATGACCCGGGCGGATTCGATTTTCGTTTATTTATTCGACGACAAGAGGGAACAGCTTATTTTGACAGCCTCCAAGACGCCTCACCAAAGGGAGCTGGGCAAGATTGTCCTGAAGGCCGGCGAGGGAATCGCCGGCTGGGTAGCCAAAGAAAACAAGCCTGTGGCTATCCCTGAAAGCGCCTATAAGGATCCGCGCTTTAAACATTTTGATGTTTTGCCGGAAGATAAATACGAGGCCCTTTTGTCGCTGCCAATTATCTATAAGGGCAAATCCATTGGGGTTGTCAATATCCAGCATAAAAAGCCCCACGAATACGCCAAAAGCACGGTGCATCTTTTTTCGATTATCGCCCAGGAGATCGGCGGGGTCATCGAGCATGCGCGGCTCTACGAGGAGACCAGGAAAAAGGCGCTTCAGCTGGACAGCCTGGTCAAGGTCAGCCAGTCCATCACATCCGAGGGGTATCTGGACGAGATCCTAAACCTCATTGTGGTTGTGACCGCCGAGATGCTCAATTCCAAAATTTGCTCCATTATGATTCTGGATGAGAAGGGCAAAGAGCTTATCATTAAGGCGACTCAGAGCTTGAGCGAAGAATACCGCAAAAAACCGAATGTCAAGGTGGATGCCAGCATCAGCGGGGAGGTCATCAAGACCAAGAAGCCGCTGGCCATTTTTGATGTCTGCAGCGAGAAAAGATACAGTTACCGGGATCTGGCCGCGAAGGAGGGCCTGACCTCCATGCTGTCCGTGCCGATGGTCCTCAAGGATAAGGCCATCGGCATCATTAATGTCTATACGAAAAATCCCCACCAGTTTGTTCAGGAAGAGGTCGATGTGCTTCAGATGGTGGCCAATCAGGCCGCGGTCGCTATCGAAAATACCAAATTGATGGAGCAGGCCCTCAGGGCCCAGGAGGCCCTGGAGACCAGGAAGCTTGTGGAGAGGGCCAAAGGGATTTTGATGCGGCTTAACAGCCTAAGCGAGGAGTCCGCCCACCGGTTAATCCACAAGAAAAGCATGGATACCTGCCGCTCCATGAGAGACATTGCCGAGTCGGTTATCTTGATGGATGAGCTTCAAAAGGATAAAGGTCCTGCCAGGTAAATCGCCGCTTTTCTTAACTCAATCGCCATTCCTAATATAAGAAATTATAATCCAGCCGTAATAGGGAAAGTGGTTTTGCCATAAAAGCCGCATTTTTCTGCCTTTTCTCTTCGCCTTACAAAATGTGGTTGACTTGATGGGCCTGTTAAATTAAAGGGAACGGTCAAGAGATCGTTACCCCCCTTAGATAATAAAAGATGCTTCCAGCGGAGGAGTTGATCGAGGTCAACCGGAGGAATCATCAATAAGCGTTTATCGAAGTCAGGATTCTTTTCCTGGATTAATTGCCGGGGAGATTTGTGTTCTTTGTAAGAGTTGGGCCGGTGAAGGTTAAAGAACAGTTGATAACTGGCGGCCTTTTGCATGAAGTTGAGCCTGTTGGTAAAAGACTCGATCTCGTAAAATTCGAGTTCCATGAGGTTGTGAATGGTCTCGACGTCGGATTGCATGCGGTGGGCGCCCGGGAAGATGGTGTGATGAGACTGGCCCGGCAAAGATTCAATAGCCAGGGTGTAGGCGCAAGGCCGTTTGGCGTTCCAGGAGCCGATATATTCACTGCCATTATCAGTTTGCCGTTGGGATTTTCTAGGCAAAGCACTGAACTTTTTTAAGAAATGATTGATATAGACGGCGAAAAGATGGGCGTGGGTTAAAGAGCGCTGGTTGGCGAAGCCCAGGAAGATGGGGCCGCAGGAGACTTCGCGGTGGGTATACTGGACTTTGGGTAAGTTCAAAGCTTTCATCTGGGGCCAGTATTCTGGAATATCAAAAAGGTCTTTGGTATCTTCAACCATTTTTTCGAAGAGAGCATAATGTTTCTTAATTTCCCGCAAGTTGTTCTTGGTTTTGTGTTTCTTGGGTCTGCGACGGGAGGAACAACCGGCTTGGCGCCAGATCTTGCGGATGGTTTTGGGGTTTAACGGGATGTCTTCCAGTACCTTGATTTGCTCGGCTCCGAGGCGTTTGTAGGTTTTTCTGAGTTCAATGACATGTTCTTTGAGATGTGTTGGGGTTTCGTTAGGGCAATGATGTGGCCGTCGTGATTGGTCGGCTAAACCGGCATAGCCTTGTTGTTTAAAACGTTTGAGCCATTTGCGCACCACCGGTGGGCTGGTGTGGAAGGCTTTGGCCGTCGGCTTAATGCCGATTTCCATAGCCTTTTGGACCATTTGGTAACGCCATTGTTTTTTATCTTTACTCTGTTTCATGACATGGTAATATTTGTACGGACACATAATTGTTTTGGCCTCCTTTTAAACCCGTCAGGATTTTAGGAGCCTATTATGTGTCCTTTTTTATTGTTCAGATAGTTTTATTCATAGTCTTGAGCGTATTCTCTAAACCATTCAGCCACACGCTGCCAGCGCCAGTAATCGCCATCGTAGGCGTGGCTGATCTCGCTGGGCTCAAAGGAATGCCAGATTTTTGATGGAAGTTGGGCTTTGGGGACTGTCGCCGGTTTTATCCCAGGCTCTTTCGGCGACCTTGCTTCTCCTTTCGGCTGGCCTGCCGTCAGCTCGTTCTTTAACTTTTGAAACGT
>Ga0155416_124_pt1 | contig 15635 bp, 12 predicted proteins | sample RifCSPhighO2_02_FD_106384 | JGI IMG/M metagenome (GOLD analysis project Ga0155416, IMG submission 106384) | Omnitrophica WOR_2 bacterium RIFCSPHIGHO2_02_FULL_50_17 | reverse complement strand
TGGAAATCGATTCTGACGATTCATTCTTATTGGTCGTAGATTTCCACTTTATAATTTCATTCCTATTCTGCCAAACAATGTAACTTTTCCATTCGGGATCATCCGAACTCGTTTTGTACTTAAATTCAAACCTAAATCGATCAGGGCGAACAAATGCAGTTGTAAAAGTTTTAGTATCTGTTTTTTGAGCCCCATCCACAATAAAGGTTGTTTTGACTTCGCCACTGTCCGAATAGGCTTTAGCTTCTCCATATGCTTTATGTACTTTATTGATAATTTCATCTACTGAAAACTCTTGAGCAAAGCATGGGTAAATATTGCAGAAGATCACCATAATTACAATAATAAACTTTTTAATTAACATTCTTTTCCCTCCCTTGATTTATCAGGTTTTGACTCTATCTCGCGTTCTATCAATGCCTTCGCTATCTTTTCCATTGTCATCCTATAACGCAACCATCCGCCAACCATAGGTTTCAGCTCTCCCGGTATTTGTTCGTGATCGGCAGGCGCCAGTCTTTACCGAAGGCGCGGGGGGTGATCTTGATGCCGGGCGGGGCCTGCCGGCGCTTGTATTCGTTGCGGTCGACCATCGCGATGACTTTTTTGACCAATTCCTTATCATTCTTGCGCGCCATATAGGCCAAAGACCGATGTTCCTCCACGTATTCGCGCAGCATGTCATCCAAAACATCATATTCCGGCAAAGAATCCTGGTCTTTCTGATTTTCTTTCAATTCAGCGGTCGGGGCGCGGTCAATCACGCTTTGAGGGATCAATTCTTTCCCGGCCTTTGCGTTGACCAGCCGGGCCAGGTCGTAAACGGTTGTCTTGGGAACGCCCTTGATTACGGCAAAACCACCGCTCATGTCTCCGTATAATGTGCAGTAGCCGACCCCCACCTCACTTTTATTTCCCGTCGTCAAAACCAGGCTCCCCCAGCGGTTGGAAAGCGTCATCAAAATCGTGCCCCGGATCCTTGCCTGGAGGTTTTCCTCGGCCAGGCCAAAGGCGTGTTTCCCGAAAGTATTTTCCATCTGGGCAAGATAGGCCTTAAACAGCTCTTCGATGGGGATCTCCAGAAACTTCATTCCTAAATTCTTGGCTAATTTCCCGGCGTCGGTTTTGGTCTCCGGCGCGTTAAATTGAGACGGCATGGAGACCCCCGCGACATGCTCTTTGCCGACCGCGTCCACGGCAATCGCGGCGACCAGCGAAGAATCCACCCCGCCGCTTAAGCCGATCAAAACTTCCTTAAAACCATTTTTAAAAATATAATCACGCGTCCCCAAAACAATGGCCTTATAGATCCGCTCCAAAGAAGTTGAGCTTTCCGATATATGTTTTTCAACCCCTTGTTTCTCCCGCCGCTTTCCCACATCCACATCGGCGACAATGAGGTCTTCCTCAAACTGCCGGCCAAAGGCAATAATCCTGCCGCGCGGGTCAACAACCATGCTCCCGCCGTCAAAGACCAACTCGTCCTGGCCGCCGATGAGATTCGCGTAACAGATAAAGGCCTTTGTCTCCCGGGCCCTTTTCTTAAGAAGCCGCTGGCGCTTTTCTAATTTCTCCACATCATAAGGCGAGCTGGAGATATTGATAAGCAGTCTCGCACCCTGCCGCGCCTGCCGCTGGCAAACCCCGCGGTCAACCCAGATATCCTCGCAGATGTTAATGCCGACGGGGCACCCCGCCGCGGAGAAAATCTTATTATTCTTGCCGGGATGAAAATACCGCTTCTCGTCAAAGACCCCGTAATTGGGGAGCTCTTCTTTGCGGTAAACGCCCTTGAATTTCCCATTATCAATAAACGCCGCGGCGTTATACAAATTTTTATCTTTGTCGGCGTCAACGAATCCAATGACAGCGGCGATTCCCCTCACTTCCTTAATCAAGGAGCGTAAAGACAGGATATTGTCCCGGACGAAATGATCTTTGTAAAGCAAGTCCTCCGGCGGATAGCCGCAGACCGCCAATTCCGGGAACACGACAATGTCCGCATCCTTGGCGTGGGCGCACTGAATATATTCGGCGATCTTCTGGCGGTTGCCGGGAAGGTCCCCGACGGTCGGATTGATTTGGGCTAATGCGATGCGTAACATGATCTTTATAGACAATTGGGACACATGAGCACACGGCACATGACGATTATAATCATAAATCTTGTGCGCTTGTGCTCTTATGTTCTTGTGCACATTTAAGAATTATCTCTAGAAAGTTCTCGTATATTTTATCAGCAATCCGGTTGAATTGCTCCCTTTTATTTTTGCAATCTTGAAACATTTGCTTCTTTTGGGCCATCCGAGAAGGGTCTGCCGTATTGAAATAGGCGTCCATCCACTCGCGGATGCTTTTATCCGTCACCTCGACATGAAACTGCAGACCGTAGGCGCAAGGCCCCGCGCGGAAGGCCTGATGGGGACAACCTTCAGATGAGGCCAATAACTGACATCCTTCAGGAATCTCAAACATATCCCCATGCCACTGGAAAACCCCGACCTCTTCCTCCAGCCCTTTAAATAACGGATCTGTCTTTCCCCCCTTCGTCAGCCGGATGGTTGAAAATCCGATTTCTTCTTGAGGAGATCTCCCGACGCGGGCACCGCAGGCCTTGGCCAATAACTGCGCCCCCAGGCAGATGCCCATATAAGGGATCTCTTGCGCGAGGGCGCTCTTGATCAAGGCGTCCTCTTCCTTTAAATAGGGATATTTGTCCTCTTCATAGACATTCATCGGCCCGCCGAGGACAACCAGCGCTTCGACGTCCTTGAAACCGGCAGGCAACGGGTCACCCCGCTGCAGGTCGATTTCCCTGGTTTGATACCCCTTCCTTTGAAAAAAAATACCCAGCGTCTCCGGCCCTTCAAGGCTGATATTTTTGACAAAAATAATCATTGGGGCTCCTTTAATGAATCAGCCCTTTGGCTCGCTTTTTATCTACCAACAAGGAACCAAAGGGCTTAATTCATTCGCTCGGTGTTAAATACTTACAAAAGAAACAGCATTTCCGCATACGAAGGCAGCGGCCAAGTCTCCGCCGGGACGAGGCCTTCGAGCGTATCCACGGTTTCTCTTAATTCTTCCATCGCGGTTTTGATTTTCTCCGCAGCACCGCTGGGAGCAGCTTTCTCAAGTTTGCCGATTTGTTCCCACGCCGTCTCGGAGAGGCCCGTGACTTCTTTAAGGATCTTGCGGGCTTCCTGGACCTTGCCCTTGTTGACGGCTTCGACGGATTTAATGGTTTCCGCCAATTCCGCCTGATAACCCAAAACAACCGGCATGATCATGTTCTTGGCCATCTGGGCGGCCAGATCCGCCTCATATTTGAGTACCGTATTATAAGTTTCCATGTAAACATCGTAACGGGAAATCAATTCCGTCCTGGTCAATACGCCATGACGTTCGAACAAGGCGATGGCCTTAGGATCTTTGGTAACAGCCAACGCCTCCGGCGTCGTCTTTAAATTGGGAAGGCCTCTTTTCTTGGCTTCTTTGGCCCATTCTTCGGTGTAGTTATCGCCGTTGAAGATGACCCTTTTGTGCTTTTTGATAATATCCTGAAGCGCTTTTTGAACGGCCTTGTTGATATTCTGCCCCGAGGACTTCTCCAGCTCGGTGCAGATCTGAGCGAGGGCATCAGCTACGATAGTATTGAGTATGACATTCGGGCCGGCCAGGCTCATGGAAGAACCGACGGCGCGGAACTCGAATTTCGAACCCGTAAAAGCGAAAGGCGATGTTCTGTTACGGTCCGAAGCATGACGTGGTAAAACCGGCAATGAATCGACGCCGACCTCGAGCGTTCCGCCCTGTTTGGAGGTCTTGGCCGCGGCACCCTTCTCAATCTGCTCAAAAATATCCGTCAATTGCTCACCCAAATAGACCGAGATGATTGCTGGAGGAGCTTCATGTGACCCCAGGCGATGATCGTTGGCGGCCGAGGCGACACCCGCGCGCAAAAGCGCGGCGCCTTCATCAACAGCCTTAAGAACGGCGGCCACCATGATCAAGAATCTTTCGTTTTCATGCGGGTTGTCGCCCGGAGAAAACCAGTTTTTGCCGTCAGGGCCGGTCACCGACCAGTTGTTGTGCTTTCCGGAACCGTTGATACCGGCGAATGGTTTTTCGTGCAGCAAACACGCCAGCCCGTGACGCTTGGCAACCCTCTGCATGACTTCCATGCACAGCATGTTATGGTCAACGGCGAGGTTCTGATTCTCGAAGATCGGGGCGATCTCATACTGCGCCGGGGCGACTTCGTTATGACGCGTCTTGCTGGGAGCGCCCAGCTTCCACATCTCCCGGTCGAAATCTTCCATGAACGCGATGATGCGGTCCTTGATTGCGCCGAAATAATGGTCGGCCATCTGCTGGTGCTTGGCCGGCTCTTTGCCGTACAGCGTGCGTCCGGTCTGGACGAGGTCGATCCTCTGGTTGTAATAGCCGAGGTCGATAAGGAAATATTCCTGCTCTCCGCCCAACGTCGCGTAGGCCATTTGCGTGCACTTAATACCCAATATTTTGGCCAAACGCTCAACTTGTTTGTTCAAAGCTTTCATCGAACGCAGCAAAGGCGTTTTCTTGTCCAACGCCTCGCCTTTCCAGCCGACGAAATACGTCGGGATGCATAGCGTCGCTGCCTTGGGCCCTTCTTTAATGAACGCGGGGCTGGTGGGGTCCCACCCGGTATATCCGCGGGCCTCAAACGTCGGACGAAGGCCGCCGGAAGGGAAACTGGAGGCATCCGGTTCGCCCTGGATCAATTCCTTGCCGGAAAATTCCAAAACGACACCGCCTTCGTTATCAGGCGATATGAAAGAATCATGTTTCTCCGCTGTCAACCCGGTCAAAGGCTGGAACCAGTGTGTGTAATGCGTCGCGCCTTTAGAAATAGCCCAGGTCTTCATGGCATCGGCCACCTCATCGGCGATCGTGGGGTCCAATTTGCCGCCCTCTTTGATGGTGTTACTTAAAGAATTGTAAGCCTTCTCGGAGAGATAATTGCGCATCGTCTTAAGACTGAAGACGTTTTGTCCGTAAAGCTCCTGAATGGAAGTAACCCCCCGTACATTTGTCGCGGATTCCATCGCCTTCTCCTCCTCATTAGAAAGGTCTATGCTCTGAATGCGTGAACTTGGATTCATCCTATTGCCTCCTTTAAAAAAGTTTGATTTTGCCTGAAAAATAAACATCCTCTTCAAGCCTATCGGCCTTAAAGAGGACGCCATTGCCCTTCAACTGCCATCCGAACAATCATAGCAAGCCCAAAATTTCCTTAAGACCCCTATGCCCTAAGGATAAAAAGAATAGGTGAGTATAACAATCGGCTATTGTATTTGTCAAGTTTTTTGTGGTGCCCTATCCTATGGCCGCGCTTCCCTCCTCCTCGGTGCGGATGCGGATGCAGCGCTCCAGGGGATACACGAAGATCTTGCCGTCGCCTATTTTCCCCGTCTTGGCCCCCTTGACAATAGCCTTGATGGTGGGTTCGACGAAATTATCGTTAACGGCAATCTCTAATCTGACCTTGCGCAGGAAGTTACCCACCTCTTTGACGCCGCGGTAAACCTCGTTGACCCCTTTTTGCTTGCCGTGCCCCAGGACGGGCGAGACGGTGATTAAATTCACCTCAACCTTGTAAAGCTCCTTTTTGACCGCCTCCAGTTTATGCGGCTGAATAATTGCTATGACAATCTTCATGAATATTCCTCCTCACATGATTATCTCTTAGGGAATCCTTCCCTTATTCCAAAACCGTATAAGCCACCTCTTGATGCTGGGTCAAATCCAGGCCGATTTCCTCGTCCTCTTCCTTGACGCGCAATCCCACCAGCGCATCCACAACCTTCAGAATAACGAAGGTAACAACAGCCGTAAAGACAACCGTTACGCCCACCGCAATGAACTGATTAACGAATTGCTGCGGATTGCCGTAGAAAAATCCGTCGGCACCGGCGGCGTTTACCGACTTTGTAGCAAATAAGCCCGTAGCGAGGGCCCCCCAGATACCGCCAATGCCATGAACGCCGAAGGCATCCAGCGAATCATCATAACCCAGCTTGGGTTTGACCACGCTCACCGCATAAAAACAGAAGACGCTCACCAAAATCCCAATAATAATGGCCGATGGCACAGCCACAAACCCGGCGGCCGGTGTTATAGCCACAAGGCCGGCGACCACCCCTGTCACGGTGCCGAAGATGGTGGGCCTGCCGTTGACATTCCACTCAAGCAATGCCCAGCTTAAACCCGCAGCGGCAGCGGCAATGTGGGTCGTTACAAAGGCCTGGGCTGCCAGAGCTCCGGCACCTAAAGCGCTTCCCGCATTAAAGCCAAACCATCCAAACCAAAGAAGAGCGGCCCCCAGGACGACAAAGGGGAGATTGTGCAAGGGCGTAGGCGTATTTTCATACCCCCTTCTTTTACCGATAACTAAAGTGGCCACAAGGCCGGCGACTCCGGCATTGATATGCACAACGGTCCCGCCGGCAAAATCCAAGGCTCCCAGGCTTCTCAGCCAGCCGCCAACCCCCCAGACCATGTGACAGAGCGGATCATAAACAAAGGTCGCCCATAAAAGTGTAAAAATAAGAAAGGCTGAAAACTTCACACGCTCCGCAAAGGCGCCGATAATAAGGGCAGGGGTGATAACGGCAAACATGGCCTGAAAGATCATAAAGGCCAGGTGGGGAATTGTTGCGGCATAATCCGGATTAGGCGCCTGGCCGACGCCGGAGAGTCCCAGCCATTGCAGGCCTCCGACCAACGGATTCCCCGGAGCAAAGGACAAGCTGTATCCGAAAAGAACCCATTGCAAACTGACCGCGCACAAGATAATAAAACACTGCATCAATATCCCTAAGACATTTTTGCGCCTGACCATCCCCCCGTAAAAAAACGCCAGACCCGGGGTCATCAGCATCACCAGCGCTGAGGAGGCCAGCACCCAGGCCGTGTCACCGGCATTGATCATTTCCATTTGCGTTTCTCCTTTCGCCTTAAATGGGTTGCTCTTAAAAACAAAAAGTCCCCTGAAAACCGGAGTTTTGGTTTTCCAGAGGACTTCTCTGTCCGCTCTTAATCGAATTCGTCTCAGGCTTTCCTCTGCCTGATCAAAATTCAATATCTCTCCTGAAGACTTCAATGCCTTCAGAACAGGCAGAGTATAGTGTTGCCCTCCTCCTTTGTCAAGTTTTTTTTAGAAGCAAATCCTCTTTACCGCACAAGAGATACAAAAAGATTAAACAACTAGCCGATGGCGTCGTTTCCCTCTTCCTCGGTGCGGACCCGGATGCACCGCGCCAGCTCCATCACGAAAATTTTCCCGTCGCCGATTTTACCGGTCTTAGCGCCTTTAATAATGGCCTGAATCGTTGGCTTGACGAATTCCTCGTTGACGCCAATCTCCAGGCGCACCTTCTTCAAGAGATTCACGTTATGGACAACGCCGCGGTACGTCTCGCTGTATCCTTTCTGTTGCCCGCACCCGACGACATTGGTAACGGTCATCTTGTGAATACCTGCATCAAACAGCGCCTTTTTCACATCCGGCAGTTTGTGCGGCTGAATCATCGCAATAACAAGTTTCATGGTTGACCTCCGTAAGTATTCGTTTCTTCCTCTATTCGTTCGCAGGGGCGGCCCAGCGGGCCGCCCCTGTTATTCCCGCCTTTTATTCCGTCATAAAAATCTGGAATCCGGAATAGGCCTCCATGCCGTGTTCGTCAATATCAAGCCCGCGCAGCTCCTCATCCCGGCTGACGCGTAATCCCACGGTTTTCTTAATAACATAGAAAAGAAGGAATCCCGTGATCATGCACCAGATGAAGACCGAGACAACCCCGAGCAATTGAGCCAATAACAGTTTGGTCCCCCCGCCGAAAAGCAAGCCATTGCCGGTTGTGCCCGGAGAAAAAACATCCTGGGCAAAAAGGCCGACGGAAAGCGTCCCCCACACGCCATTGACCGCATGAACAGAAATAGCGCCCACAGGATCATCAATATGCAGAACCTTATCAATGAAAACAACCGAAAAGACAACAAGGACCCCCGCTACAAGGCCGATCCAAAGCGCACTCCCCGCAGAGACAAAAGCACAGGGCGCGGTGATGGCGACCAGCCCCGCCAAGGCACCATTGAGGGACATACTGATATCCGCCTTCTTGAACATAATCCGTGAGGTAACCATCGCGGCAATCGCCCCGACCGCAGCGGCCATATTGGTCGTGACGGCAATATGGGCAATCGTCGTATTGGCGGCCATGGTGCTCCCCGGGTTAAAACCAAACCATCCAAGCCAAAGAATAAATACCCCTAATGTTGCCAAAGGAATGCTGTGTCCCATAATCGCATTGGAGGAGCCGTCCGGATTATATTTGCCGGTACGCGGCCCCAGCATAATTGCCCCGACGAGCGCAATCCACCCGCCTACAGAGTGAACGACCGTGGACCCGGCAAAATCCCACATCCCCTTTTGGGCCAGCCAGCCGCCGCCCCAGATCCAATGACCCGAGACAGGATAGATAAGTAAGCTGATAAAAATACTGTAAATAATGTACGCGATAAATCGTGTCCGTTCCGCCATGGCGCCGGAGACGATGGTGGCGGCCGTGGCGGCAAAGACCAATTGGAAGAAATACTTGCACTCCAGGGTAACTTTCGTCCAGTCCAGAGAGGCAAACGTCCCGCCGGCATCATGCAGGAAAAACCCGCTTGTGCCGAAAAAGGCGTTGCCGACGCCGAACATGACGCCGAAGCCGACGGCCCAAAAGGCCACTGTCCCAAAGCAAAAATCCATGAGATTCTTCATGAGGATATTGCAGGCATTCTTGGCGCGCGTGAACCCCGTCTCCACCATGGCAAAACCCGCCTGCATGAAGAAAACGAGCATCGCCGTCACCAGCGTCCAGAGGTTATCCAGGACAATCCCCTTCTCGGCAACAGCCGCAGCCAGGGACTCCATAGTCGGAGCCTCCTCAGCCAGCGCCGGCAGGGCCCCGCACACGAGCACGGCCCCCACCCCTACGGCCACCCCTAAAAACCGTTGAAGCCATTTTTGGAACATTGTTTTCCCCTCCTTTTGTCTTTGTTATTCCCTTTTCGTCTTCCCCAAAAAAGCCCTCTTCCTAAAGTAACATCGCTCTTTAAGAAAGAGGACTTCAACGCCCCCTGAACCCCGTCCTGTAAAAATGAAAAAGCCCGACTCCGCCCTTCCCGGCAGCATCGGACTTCCGTGTCCTTTAGCATAACCGCATCCAAAACCATCAACGGTTTTGAACGCCTATTCTCACGAAACAGTGCAAATATACAATCAACTTTAAGCTTTGTCAAGGGATTCTTTTAAAAGTCTTTTTTCAATGTTACTGATTTTGCTTTGCCGCAACAAACGGCCAGTTCTTCGTTCCGCTTGGCGAAGGGCCGTTGCCTCGATTGTCTTCTGAATCCTTGGGATATAAATAGAATCCAGGCTAAATTTCCTTATGCCTATTCCCAGCAAATAGGGGATATACCTTTCCTCATGGGCCATATCGCCGCAGACCGAAACCTCAATATGCCTCTCTTGGGCCGCCTGGACAACCTTTTTGAGCGCCCGAAGAATTGAAGGATGGTGCGGCAGATAAAACTCGGCAACCTTCTCATTGGTGCGGTCAACCGCCAGCATATACTGGATAAAATCGTTGGTGCCGATGCTGAAAAAATCCGCCTCTGCCGCCAGTTCGCGAATAATCTCGACGGCCGCCGGCAGCTCGACCATCACGCCCAACCGCGGGGAAGAATGGTGCGGAACCTTTTCTTTCTTGAGCGCCGTCCCACAATGCCGCACAAGCCTCTTGGCCTGCAAAAAATCATCGACCGAGGAAATCATCGGGAACAGGATCCTCACATCCGCCCCGCGTCCGGCCCGCAAAATGGCCCTCAACTGAGCGGTAAAGACCTCCTGGTGTTTAAGCGAAAACCTCATGGAGCGCATCCCAAGAAAAGGATTGGCCTCTTTGCCGTAATCGTAATAGGAAAGCACCTTGTCCCCGCCGATATCAAGGGTCCGAAACGTTATTTCCTTGCCCGGCATCCCCTCCACAAGTTTTTTATAAATAACAAACTGTTCTTCTTCCGACGGAAAATTCGAACGAACGATAAAGGGAAATTCGCTTCTGTAAAGGCCGATTCCTTCGGCCCCCACCGCCCGCGCCACCTCCAAATCTCCTAGAAGATTGATATTAGAATGCAGAAAAATCCGGCAGCCGTCCTTAGTAAAAGTTTTCTCAGCAGCCCGTCCTTTCCATTCAGCCGCCAGAACATTGCCCTCCTCTTTCTTCTGATGAAGACGAATGACCTCGCCGGAAGGATTGACATAAATATTCCCCTGCCGGGCATCCAAGAGGATTCTTGTTCCGGGCGCTATCTCAAGAAGCCGTCTTTCCTCAGCAATCACAAGCGGCAATTGTAAAGACCGCGCCAGGATAGACAAATGCGACGTGATTCCGCCGCTCAAAAGAACAAGGCCGCAGACGCCCTGTGAGTAAAGTTTCAATATATCCGACGGATAAAGATCCGTGGCAACGACAATTTTGCCGCGGTAATCCTCCGTGGTCTCCTTAACCCCTATTAAATTTTTAATAAGCCGCTGTCCCATATCCCGGACATCCTGCTGACGTTCCTGCAGATAGGCATTAGAAAGCCCCTCCAATTTGGCCGCATAGCCCTCCACAGCCTTCGTTACGGCTTCAGGGAGGCCGCGTCCCTGCCGGGCATAATCCCTGATCGTCCCTAGAAAAAAATCGTCCTTAAGCATGAGAATCTGGGCCGTAAAAATAAGCGAGGCCACATCCGAAAGCTTCTCTTCAATCTCCTGCTGCAAATCCTCCAACTGCTTTTGAGTCGTGCGCACGGCCTGGTCCAGGTCCTCCAGGGTATAGGGGATGCCTGCCAAGGCCTGCGTCAAGACGGGGAGGCCCTGCCTTTCATCCAAGACCAGGGACTCGGATAAGGCAAAACCCTGGGACCCGACCTTTCCCTTGATGAATTTCAACCCTGCAGCTGGTTGCGGCACCAGCGCCTTTTGCGTCCGCTGCCCATCGCCCGAAGACGGCGGCTCTTTAAGCTCCATCAGCCATTTGGCCATTTCAATGGTGTTGGCAATCTGGGAGGTGATCGCCCGCAAGACCTTGATGTCCTCATCAGTAAAATAATTGCGCTGAGAATTCTGGATGACAATGGCGCCGATGCGGTTCTGCCCGCGCGCAATGGGGACCGCCAAAAAAGACTCATAAACCTCCTCCCCGATTTCAGGGAAGTAACGATATCCTGGAGATTGACTGGCATGGCGGACACATATAGGCTGAAGTTCCTGAATGGCCTGCCCCGTGAGCCCTTCCCCCAGTTTCAACCTGACCTTCCCCACAGCCTGCGATTTTAAACCCTTGGTGGCCTTTAAAACAAGTTCCCCTGTCTCCTCGTAATACAGATAAATCGAGCAGACCTCTGACCGCATGTGTTTCGAGACCATCTCCACGACTTTCCGTAAAAAAGCCTCCAGACTCGGCGTATCGGAAAAAAGCCCGCTCAACTCGCCGATATCACAGAGAAGCTTTGTATGATCGCGTTTTTTAACCACCGTGGTCGATATCCTATTTTTTGCTAGACCGATAATACTTTGACCCTCTCTTGGGAAATATCCTGAGAATCGCCTTCAGCCTCTTCTTTACCCTTGGCCGCATACCAATACGCCGCGCCGACGAAAACGGCGCCGCCGATGACATTGCCGATGGTCACAGGGACCAGGTTCTTCACATAGCCGGCCCAGCCGATCGCCGTCATTGAGGTATTTTCAAAAACTCCCATCCCCAACAGCGTCATGTTGGCAACGCTGTGTTCGAATCCGGACCCGATAAACGCAAAGAGACACCAGAAAATAAGAATCAATTTGGCCGTTTCATTTTTGACGGCCGCCGACATCCATACGGCCAGACACACCAGCACATTGCACAAGATGCCTCTGATCAAAAGCTGCATGAATGGCGCGCTCATCTTTGCAGCCGTAACCGTCAGCAGAAGGTCTTGGACCGGCCCTTGGTCAATCAGCCCCGAAAGGGACATCCCGTAGGCCAAAAGCAGAGCGCCGGCCAGGTTCCCAAAATACGAGACCCCCCACACCGCCCAAGTTTTGCCCCAGGAGACTTTATTCGAGAGGCTTCCGATCGTCATGATCATGTTATTTCCGGTAAACAGCTCCGATCCCGCAAAAATAACCAGAGTCAGCGCCACGCCAAAAGAAGCCCCCATCACAAGTTTTAAGACAGGGGCGCCGGCCGCGTGCAGCGGCCCGCCGACGGAGAATATAAGAATTATCCCCAGCCCCACGTAAATGCCGGCCAACATGGAAAGCAGAAAATATCTCGAAATGCTTTTTTCCAACGCTTCTGCCTTCACGACCGACAGCCCTTCCATAACTCCCACGGTTGTCTTAATCATGGCGCCGTCTCCTTTCCGCATTGAATAAAAATATGACCGTTCTCCTCCCAGGCCTTGAAGACCTTAGCGCGCTCGGAGGGCTCACTCCCTTGGCCGGTGGAGAGATCAAACTTATGACCGTGCAGAGGACACACCACCTTGCCCTCGCCGATGATGCCGTCGGCCAAAGGCCCCTGGCGGTGGGGACAGCGGTGTCCCAGGGCGAAAATCCCGCCCGAACGGGGACGAAAGACGGCGACCTCCTCCCCCTCGACGACAAAACAGCGGCCCTGCCCCGGCGCGATTTGATCCAAGCCGCCTAAATTGACAACTGTCAGATCTAGTGACATGATGGCCGTCCTATCATTTTGACCATCCGCGTTGTCGCATCAGTCTTTCGTGCCGTCTGACTACCGGCGCAACCGGCCGCGGCTAAAGACAGAATGAAGAGAATAATAACTTGTTTTCGCATTCGATTCTCCTTTCTCTTGTGTTAGACCTTATCTCCAATACCGTTGAGGGCCCCGCCGCATTTAGGTCCGTCAAATTGAGAAGGATAGGCCGGCCTATGGGCCTCCTTCCAGGGGTCGCTGTAAGTATCAACAGCCTCCTGAATTTTTTCATCCAGATGGACAGAGAGTCCCAAAGAATCCTCGACAAGAATTCCCCTCAGAAGTTCAATGCCGATGCGCGCGACAAAATCATAAGTCCTCTCCAGGTATTTAGCATGCTCGCGGTAATATTGGAGAAACCGCCCCGCCATTTTCAAAACCTCTTCAGGAGTCTCAACGACACACAGCAAATCCCCTTTGCGCACACTGCCTCCGGCGGCGCCGCCGACGTAAATCTCCCACTTGCCGCCGCCGACAGCCACAACTCCGATATCCTTGACGTAAGCCTCAGAACAATTGCGCGGACAGCCTGCGGCCGCCATCTTTACCTTATGCGGCGCCTCAACTCCCTGAAACCGGCGCTCGATTTTTTGCGCCAGGGCAATGGAGTCCCCTAAACCAAAACGGCAAAAATCCGTGCCCACACAGCTCTTGCAGGTGCGGAAGGCCTTGGTGTAGGCATGGCCGCTGGGCATATCCAAATCCCTCCAGATAGCGGGAAGGTCTTCCTTGTTCACGCCGAGAAGATCAATGCGCTGGCCGCCGGTTAGCTTGACCATTTTTACGTCGTATTGAACAGCCACGTTCGCAATGCGCATCAACTCTTGAGGCGTGGTCACGCCGGCATAAATCCGCGGCACAACCGAGAATGTCCCGTCTTTCTGGATATTGGCATGGACGCGGTCGTTGATAAAACGGGCGTCGCGCTCATCCTCGTATTCGCCGGGCCAGAGGGTTTTTAAAAGCGAGGCCAGTCCTGCCTTGCTGTCGGAATCCTCTTTGCCGCCGGCCAGCTCATGAAAAACCGCGCTGACGGATTTCAGCTTCCTCGTTCTTATCTCGGTAACCAGCTGCGATTTCTCCAGCGGGATACCCGGGACATAATAATGTTCTTTGGGGTCATGTTTGACCTCGCCGACCGCCGCCTCAATCAGCCGCGCAATCATGCCCCGGCAGGACCCACAGCCCTTGCCGGCCTTGGTCCTCGCCCCGACGGATGCGACCGTGGTGCAGCCCTCTTGGACTATCGCGTTCATGATTTCTTTTTTACACACCCCGTTGCAGTTGCAGATCTGGGCCGTGTCCGGCAGGCGTGCCACATCCACCAGCGAGGCGCCGGATACGGAGCCGAAGAGGATTTCCGCCCGGTTGGAGGGGAGTTCCCCTTCATTCTTATAGAGCCGCAGAAGATCGTCGGCAAGCAGTGTGTCGCCCAAAAGGATAGCCCCGTAAATTTTGTTCTGGCGCACAATCATCTTCTTGTAAATGCCGCGGGCCGGGTCGCGGTAAATAATCACCTCATCGTCGGGATGAGCGGGCTCTTTTTCCCCCAACGAGACCAGTTCCACCCCCATCACTTTAAGTTTCGTCCCTGTCCTAGTGCCTTTGTAAACGGCATCCACCCCGCCTGCGGTTATCACATCGGCCAGGACTCTGGCCTGCTCCCAAATCGGCTCGACGAGTCCGTAAAGCATGCCCTGATGCTCCATACATTCACCCAAGACAAAAATATCCGCATCGCTGGTGCGCATCTGATCGTCGCAGACAATGCCTTTATTGACCTCCAGGCCGGCGTTGACGGCCAATTCCGTAATAGGGCGGATGCCGGCGCTGACAACGACCATATCCGTCTCGAGGGAATGACCGTCTTTAAATAATAGGGAAGAAACCCTTCCCTCCCGGCTGACGATCCGGCTGGTTATAGTATTCGTCAGGACGTGGACGCCTAGGCCTTCCATCGTCTTTTGAAGCAGGCGGGCCGCCTCCTGATCCAGCTGGGCCGGCATCAGATGAGGAGCCGCCTCAACGACCGTCACATCCAGGTTGTGGGTCATCAACCCGCGCGCGGCCTCCAGGCCCAACAAGCCGCCTCCTATCACAACGGCCTTGCGGCAGCCTTTGGCATACTCGGCAATTCTGTGGCAATCATCAATGGTGCGAAACAGGAACGTCCCTTCCTGACCCGCCTCGCCGAAACCCTCCATAGGAGGGATAAAGGGCCGCGAGCCTGTGGCGATAATCAAATAATCATAAGATTCCTCGACGAGTGGGGCGCCTTCCAGCTGATATTTCACGCGCTCATACGCCGGCAGGCCCTGCGGCATAACTTTCCCTAAGACTATTTTCCGGACGCGGTCAATATGAACCGCCTTCACCCCGGCATGAAGGGTGATGCCGTTTTCCCGGTACCAGGAAAGGGGATTCATCATAATCCCCGCAGGGTCCTGCGTTTTATTAAGGACATGGCTTAAGAGGATGCGGTTATAATTACCGTAAGGCTCCGCCCCGAACATGACAACCTCAAATTTGGCCGGGCCGCGTTTTAAAATCTCTTCCACGACGCGCGCGCCGGCCATACCATTACCGATGACTACGATTTTCCGTTTCATGCCTTACGCTCTCCTATCCTCGAATGAGTGTCCGCCTAAGGCGGACAATAAAAAAACCCAGGTGCCGTCCACGAGACGGCTCGCCTGGGCATCCACGCCCTTTAAGCCATAAAAAAGCCCAGCGATCCCTTGCGGGATTCACTGGGCTTCACTGTCCGATTTTTTCTTCTATGAAAAGGCG
>Ga0155416_172_pt2 | contig 15706 bp, 12 predicted proteins | sample RifCSPhighO2_02_FD_106384 | JGI IMG/M metagenome (GOLD analysis project Ga0155416, IMG submission 106384) | Omnitrophica WOR_2 bacterium RIFCSPHIGHO2_02_FULL_50_17 | reverse complement strand
CTTTCAGTATGGCCTACGGGACCATTTTTTCAATGACTCTCACTTCAGGCTCATCTTGCATTGGAAAAGACTTCCGCTTGACAAAAGATTACTAAATGTTATATTGAGCCAGGCTGCATGAAATGCATCCCTGCCTTTTAACCCCTCTTTTATTTTTTAAAGAATTGTTTTAAATGAGTAAGGCTATTTTATATCTGGAAGACGGCGCACATTTCATCGGTGAGTCGTTATCCTCGACGGGAGAAAGTGCGGGCGAGGTCGTTTTTAACACCGCCATGACCGGCTATCAGGAAATTCTCACCGACCCTTCCTATGCCGGCCAGATTGTCGTTATGACGTATCCTTTGATCGGCAATTACGGCGTCAACGAGGATGACGTCGAATCCGACAAGATTCACGTGAAGGGTTTTGTCGTCAAGGAGTTCTGCCGGCATCATTCCAATCACCGCGCCACCCAAAGCCTCATCGAGTATCTGAACGAAAACAATATCCCCGCCATTGAAGGCATGGATACCCGCGCCCTGACGCGCCATCTGCGCCTGCGCGGGGCCATGAAGTGTATTCTCTCCGCGGATGATTTTGACACCGCAAGCCTTGCCCGCAAGATCAAAAAACAGCCGGCGATGGAAGGCAGCGACTGGGTCAAAGAAGTAACAACGAAAGAAAAATATATATGGGGTCAAGGGTCAAGGATCAAGGATCGAGGACGAGATACGAGCGACGAGATACGAACGACGAAGTATAAAGTCGCCGCTATCGACTGCGGCATCAAATACAATATCTTGAGGATATTGACGGATTTAGGCTGCGAGGTGCATGTGTTCCCCGCCGACGCGACTGTCGAAGAAATTGACGCTATTGCCCCGGACGGACTGTTTCTCTCCAACGGCCCCGGAGATCCGGCCGCGGTGTCCTGCGTTATTGACACGGTCCGCCAGTGCGTGGGAAAACTGCCGATTTTCGGGATTTGCCTCGGCCACCAGATTCTAGGGCTTGCCCTCGGCGGCAGGACATATAAACTTAAATTCGGTCATCATGGCGCCAATCACCCGGTTAAGGATTTGCTGGATAACCGTATCGGGATCACCTCCCAGAATCATGGGTTTTGCGTGGATATCAAGAGCCTCCCTTCGGCGGAGGTTGAGGTGATCGCTATCAACCTCAACGATCAGACGCTGGAGGGGATGCGGCACAAAAAATATCCTATTCTCTCGTTTCAGCATCATCCTGAGGCCGCGCCGGGCCCCCATGATGCGCAGTATCTGTTTAAGTATTTTATTGAGATGATGGAGAAACATAAAGTCGCTGGTCGCCAGTGACCAGTCTCTAGCGACGAGCGACACTAGAATATGCCAAAACGTACAGACATCAAAAAGATTTTGCTGTTGGGTTCCGGGCCGATTGTGATCGGCCAGGCCTGTGAATTTGATTATTCCGGGACCCAGGCCTGCAAGGCTCTTAAGGAGGAGGGTTACGAGCTGGTGCTGGTCAATTCCAATCCGGCGACCATCATGACGGATCCCGAATTCTCCGACCATACTTATATCGAACCTTTGACCCCGGAATTTGTCGAGCGCATTATCGCCAAAGAGCGTCCCTGCGCCATTTTATCTACCCTCGGCGGCCAGACAGCCCTGAATATCGCCATGAAGCTTTATGAAAAAGGCGTCCTGCAGAAATACAATGTCAAGATGATCGGCGCCAATTATGAGGTTATTAAAAAGGCCGAGGACCGCGAGTGTTTTAAGCAGGCGGTCTTGAAGGTGGGGCTGGAGGTGCCCAGAAGCGCCTTTGCCCGCACCCTCCCGGAGGCTGTGGAGGCGGCCCGGGAAATAGGATTCCCGGTCATTATCCGCCCGAGTTTTACTTTGGGCGGGACAGGCGGGGGGATCGCCCGCAACAGGGGGGAGTTGGAAGAGATAGCCGCTCTCGGGATAGAGAGCAGTATGATTCACGAGATTATTATCGAGGAATCTATCGTCGGATGGAAAGAGTTTGAGCTTGAGGTGATGCGGGACTGCAAGGATAATGTGGTGATTGTCTGCTCGATTGAGAATCTGGATCCGATGGGCGTGCATACAGGCGACAGCATCACGGTTGCCCCGGCCCAGACCTTAACCGACCGCGAATATCAGAAGATGCGCGATGCCTCCCTGGCCATTATCCGCGAGATCGGCGTTGAGACCGGCGGTTCCAATATTCAGTTTGCGGTTAATCCCCTCGACGGACGCATGGTCGTGATTGAGATGAACCCCCGCGTCTCGCGAAGTTCCGCCTTGGCCAGCAAGGCGACAGGCTTTCCTATTGCCAAATTCGCGGCCAAGCTCGCGGTGGGGTATTCGCTGGATGAAATTCAAAATGACATTACCCGCGGGACGCCGGCTTCTTTCGAGCCTGCGATTGATTATTGTGTCGTCAAGGCCCCGCGTTTTACCTTTGAGAAATTCCCTGAGGCCAAGGATATCTTAGGGATACAGATGAAATCCGTCGGAGAGACCATGGCCATCGGCCGCACCTTTAAAGAGGCCCTGCAAAAGGCCCTGCGGGGGCTTGAGATCGGCCATGCGGGACTGGATAACAAGCTGGATTACAGGACTATCCCTGACGACAAAATCAGTCTGCGTTTGGAAGAGCCCAATGCCTCAAGGATTTTTTATGTCAAATACGCGCTCCAGAAAGGCTGGCCGATAGAAGAGATTGCGCGTTTGAGTCAAATCGATGTCTGGTTTATCGCCCAGATGGCTGAGATGTTGCATTTGGAAAAAAAACTGGTTGATACCATTGCTCAACAAGGAACACTTCCCGATGTTTTGTTGCGCCAGGCCAAAGAGTATGGTTTTAGCGATGCCCAGCTGGCAAAAATTATGAATAAAACCGAGAAGGAGATCCGCCAATGGCGCAAAGAAAAAGGGATTGTCGCCACTTTTAAGCTGGTGGATACCTGTGCGGCTGAATTTGAGGCCTACACCCCTTATTTTTATTCGACCTACGAGAGTGAGGATGAGGCTATTGTGCAGATTCAAAAGACTGCGGATCCGACGAGGACAAAAAAAATTGTGATCTTAGGCGGCGGGCCCAACCGTATCGGGCAGGGAATTGAATTTGATTATTGCTGCTGCCATGCCTCCTTTGCTCTTAAAGATTTGGGGTACGAGACGATCATGATCAATTCCAACCCCGAGACGGTCTCGACCGATTATGACATTTCCGACCGGCTGTATTTTGAGCCTCTGACTTTTGAAGACGTGATGAACGTCATGGATGTGGAAAAGCCGGATGGGGTGATTGTGCAGTTCGGCGGACAGACGCCTTTAAATCTGGCGCAGCGGCTCAAAGAAGCGGGAGTGCCGATTATCGGCACCAGTGTTGAATCCATTGAGACGGCGGAAGACCGGCAGAAGTTTGCCGCTTTGATTGTGCAGCTCGGCCTGCGGCAGCCGGATAACGGCTCCGCGCGCTCATGTGAGGAGGCCGTGAGAATTGCCCGGCAGATAGGGTATCCTGTCCTGGCCAGGCCTTCTTTTGTCTTGGGAGGCCGCGCCATGAGAATTGTGTATGACGAGCCGTCCCTTTTGAAATTCATTGACGAGGCTCAAGAGGTTTCTCAGGGGCATCCGATTTTGATTGATAAATTCATTGATGACGCTATCGAGCTGGATGCGGATGCCGTTTCCGACGGCAAAGAGACCTTCGTGGCCGGCATCATGGAGCATATCGAGAATGCCGGCATTCATTCAGGGGATTCGGCGTGTGTCCTGCCCCCCCCGACTTTAAGCGAATCCATCATCGAACAGATTAAACAGGACACATGTAAAATCGCCAAGGCCTTGAAGGTCGTGGGCCTCATGAATATCCAGTTTGCCATCAAGGGACGGCGCATTTACGTTTTGGAAGTTAATCCGCGGGCCTCCCGCACGGTTCCTTTTGTCAGCAAGGCGACAGGGATACCTCTGGCCAAGATTGCCGCCCAGATTATGGCTGGTGAACCCTTAGAGAAATTTCATCTTTCTTACAAGCAGATGGAGCGCCTGAGGCATGTCTCGGTCAAGGAATCCGTCCTGCCTTTTTCGCGGTTTTCCGGCGTAGATATCATCTTGGGCCCGGAGATGAAATCCACCGGCGAGGTCATGGGAATCGGCGAGACCGTCGGCGAGGCCTTTGCCAAGTCCCAGATCAGCGCCAATCAGAGCCTGCCGAAGGAAGGAACGATATTTTTAAGCGTCAAAGACGAGGACAAAAGGGAGATTGTCTCTATCGCCAAGAGGTTTGAGCGGCTGGGTTTTTCCTTTGTCTCGACGAGAGGAACGGCCAAGGTCCTGCGCTCCCACGGGGTTGAACTTAAGGAGGTGGGACGCTATAATCAAGGGGAAGGCGATCAGCTTAATTTGATGACTTTAATTAAACAGAATAAAATTGCCCTCATTATCAATACCCCTTCAGGGGAGGGGAGTCAGCATGATATGCGCTCCATTCGTGCGGCAGCCATACTGCACAATATTCCGTGCATTACGACTGTTCAGGGGGCGCGGGAGGCCGTGAACGGCATAGAAACTTTAAAGGCCAAAGAATTTACGGTTCAGTCCCTGCAGGAATATTATAAAGCAGGAAGGAATATCCCATGTGCGGTATTATAGGCATCTCGAATCATAAAGAGGCGGCTCAAATCGCCTTTTTGGGGCTGTATGCCCTCCAGCACCGCGGAGAGGAGGCCGCCGGCATTTCCTCTTACGACGGCCGGGATGTGCATATTATCAAGAATCTGGGGCTTGTATCGGATGTCTTTGACGACCGTTCGATCCAGGAGCTCAAAGGGCATGCGGCCATCGGCCACTGCCGTTACTCGACGACGGGTTCAAGCAATTTGAAAAATATCCAGCCATTTATTGCCACCCACAAAAACCGTGTGATGGCTATCGCTCATAACGGGAATTTGACGAATACCGAGACTTTGTATAGGCAGTTAGAAGGGAAGGGGTCTATCTTTCAGACCTCGATGGATTCCGAGATTATCGTGCATCTCTTGGCCCGCATGCGTAACGGCGATATGAAAGAATGGTTCGTGGAGGCGCTCTCGCGGCTGCAGGGGGCATTTTCGCTGGTATTCCTTGTAGAGGATACAATCGTCGGGGCCCGGGACCCTCAGGGTTTTCGCCCGTTGTGTCTGGGGCAATTGGGGGAGAGCTATATCCTCTCCAGCGAGAGCTGTGCCTTGGATCTTATCCGCGCCCAGTTTATCCGAGAGATTGAGCCGGGAGAGATCGTCTTTATTAAAGGGAAAAATATCGAATCCGTATTTCTGCCTCATCGTGATAAGGCCAAAAGGGCGCACTGTATCTTCGAGTATGTTTATTTTGCCCGTCCCGACAGCGATATCTTTCAGGATAACGTCTATCAGGTGCGCAAGCGCCTGGGAGCCCAATTAGCCAAAGAACATCCTGTGGATGCGGATTTTGTGATGGCGATACCAGACTCCGGCAACTACGCCGCTTTGGGCCTTGCCGGCGCATTGGGGCTTCCCTTGGAGGCGGGGATCATCCGCAACCATTATGTCGGGCGCACGTTCATTCAGCCCACTCAATTTTTGCGCGATTTTCATGTGCGCGTGAAGCTCAATCCGATACGCAGCGTCCTTCAAGGCAAGCGGATCATTGTCGTCGAGGATTCCATCGTGCGTGGGACAACGGCCAGAAACCGCGTGGAGGACTTGAGAAAGGCGGGCGCCAAGGAGATCCACTTAAGGATCAGCTGCCCGCCGATTCAGTGGCCGTGTTTCTACGGGATTGATTTTCCCAGCAAACAGGAGTTGATTGCCTCGCAAAAATCTGTTAAAGAGATAGGGGATTTCTTGAAGGTTGACTCATTGGAATATTTGAGCCTTGCGGGGATGCTGTCGGTCGTAAAAAATTCGAAGGACTTTTGTCATGCCTGTTTCTCGGGGAAATATCCGGTGGCGATACCGAAAAATACGAGCAAATACCTCCTGGAGGGGGTCCGGCAACACATACGAGGCACGTCAGCCAGAGGCTGATCCGCCTTAGGCGGAAAATTCGAATTTCGGATTTAACATCTATATGAGTAAATTTATATTTATCACCGGCGGGGTGGTTTCCAGTTTGGGCAAGGGGATTGCCGCGGCCTCCATCGGAAAATTGTTGGAGGCCCGTGGCTTAAAGACGACGATCATCAAATGCGACCCCTATCTGAACGTGGACCCTGGCACGATGAATCCCTTTCAGCACGGCGAGGTCTATGTAACCGACGACGGGGCGGAAACAGACCTGGACTTGGGCCATTATGAGCGGTTCACCAACGCCCATATCACCAAGGATTGCAATATTACGACAGGCAAAGTTTACTATACCGTCATCACCAAGGAGCGCCGGGGCGATTATTTGGGGAAGACCGTTCAGATCATCCCCCATATCACGGATGAGATCAAGCGTTGCATCAAGAAGGTGTCCCACGAGAAGGACGTGGACGTGACGATTGTCGAGATCGGAGGCACCGTCGGGGATATTGAAAGCCTCCCCTTCCTGGAGGCCATCCGGCAGCTGCGCTGGGAGCTGGGGGAGTCTTACGCCGTTAATGTCCACGTAACCCTTCTTCCGTATATCAAATCCGCCGGTGAACAAAAGACCAAACCCACTCAGCACAGCGTGGGGCGTTTGAGGGAGATCGGCATCGCGCCGGATATTCTTTTATGCCGGACGGAAAAACATATCAGCAAAGAGCAGCGCGACAAGCTTGCCCTCTTCTGCAATGTGGACCGCGAGGCGGTTATTGAGGCCGGAGATGTGAAGCACATTTATGAGGTGCCTTTATCTTTTAAGAAGGAAAGCCTGGATGACTTGATTCTCAAGAAGCTGAATCTTAAGCGGGAAGACCGGGACATGAAGGAATGGAAAGGCCTGGTCATCAAGCGGCTGAAAACCCCCCAGAGGGAGGTCAAGATTTCTGTCGTCGGGAAATATATGGCCCTGCAGGATGCGTATAAGTCGATTTACGAGGCGTTGATCCACGGCGGGATTGCCAACGATGCCCGGGTGCATATCGCCAAGATTGACTCTGAGGATCTGGAAAAAGGGAATCTGGAAAAATATCTCCAAGGGGCCCAGGGGATTCTGATTCCCGGCGGATTTGGCGACCGGGGGATCGAGGGGAAAATCCGGGCGGTTCAGTACGCCAGGGAAAATAAAATTCCTTTTTTCGGGATCTGCTTAGGGATGCAGGTGGCCTCCATCGAGTTTGCAAGAAACGTCTGCGGGCTTTCTGGGGCCAATTCCACCGAGTTTGACAAAGATACCCCGAATCCCGTGGTTTCCCTCCTGGAGGAGCAAAAGCACGTTAAAAACCTCGGCGCCTCGATGCGGCTGGGCGCTTATCCGTGCAAACTGATCAAGCAGTCCAAGAGCTTTCAGGCGTATCGCAAAGAAAACATCTCGGAACGGCACCGCCACCGGTATGAATTTAATAATAAATATAAGAAATCGTTTGAAGCCAAGGGTATGATTTTCGCGGGGATCAACAGCAGCCAGGACCTTGTGGAGATTATCGAGCTTAAAGATCATCCGTGGTTCGTGGCCTGTCAGTTTCATCCGGAGTTTAAATCCAAGCCGGACCAGGTGCATCCTTTGTTCCGGGATTTTGTGAAGGCATCATTAGACGTGAAACGTATCTCGTGAAGCGTATCTCGTCGTTTCACGCTTCACGAGCGGCGCTTCACATCTTGAAAATAGCGCGCGGGTGGCGGAATGGTAGACGCGCACGTTTGAGGGGCGTGTGGGGCAACCCGTGGAGGTTCAAGTCCTCTCCCGCGCACCAGGCTTCGTTCCAAAATTTTCATTTGGGAACTTCGCCTGGATTCGCCTTTCAGGCTCGTTCTTGCTTGGGTGGATCCAGAAAACGAAGCCTGTGTCCTGCGAAGCTGCCAAACGATTCTCCTTCGCCAAGGCTTTGGAGAATCGGTCTTCTTCGCTAAAGCTACGAAGAAGACCGAAGTTTTGCAGCGAAGCAGGATTCACGTTTAATTAAACAAGGAATTCATGTCTAAACAAATCCAAATCAGCGCCAGTATCCTTTGCTGCGATTTCACTAAATTGGGCGATGAGATTAAAAAATGCGAGGACGCTGGCGTCGATAGTATTCATGTGGATGTGATGGACGGCCACTTTGTCCCCAATATTACCATCGGTCAGGTGATTGTGGAGACCATTCGTCCCTTGACGGCGATTCCCATCGAGGCACATCTTATGATTGAACATCCCTTCATGTACATAGATTCCTTTATTGCGGCCGGGGCTGATATTATCTCGATTCATGCGGAATGCTACGGCAGACTTAAAGAGGGATGCCGGGAACTGGGGCAGTTTCCCAAAGAGGTCGAGTCCATCGATACCGAGAATGCCCAAAAAGATATCCGGCATATTAGAGAAAAGGGCCGAAAGGCTTTTATGGCGGTTAATCCGGGGACACCGTTTTGTTTTGATTCTCTCCTTGCAGATTTAGACGGCGTGCTGGTGATGTCGGTTAATCCCGGCTTTGCCAAACAAAAATTTATGCCGGCAGCTATCCCTAAGATTGAGCACTTGCGCCGGATATTCGACGGAGATATCGCCGTGGACGGGGGAATCAACGATCTTACCGCCCCCGAGGCGGTCAAGGCCGGCGCCAATATCCTGGCAACGGCAAGTTATTTCTTTAGTTCTCATAAGCCCAAAGAGATGGTAAAGTTTCTGAAGGAACTGGACAGATGGGGATAATTCAGAAAAGAGTGTTCGTCGCAGAGAAACAGGCGCAGACAGCCATCGAATATATGTTGCTTTTGGGAGTGGTGGTGGCGGCTGTCTTAATCGGTCTTAGACTCTCTCTGCCTAGGACACGAGTATCTGCCGAAAGGTATTTTAACCGTACGGTTGTTGGTATATTGGGGGATCCCAATCCCTGCGGGGACGGTTATTGTTGTATGCCATTTGAAGATCTCGTCAAATGCCCGCCGGATTGTCCCAGCGGTATACCAGCATGTCCCCCGTGCGGGGATGGCTATTGTTGCCCGCCATCAGAAGATACCATGACATGCCCCTTGGATTGCCCTTCGGGCACACCAACCTGTCCGCCGTAATGTCGCGGCTGATGGCTTTTGGTTAAGCCTGCCGTTTCCCTCTGCGTAACCCATCAACAAGAGACGTTGACTCACTTTTGCCGCTTGTCCCGCACAAAATTGCTCTTTTCAAAACCCTTGGCGTATTTCTTCAGTTCCGCGCCGATTTCGCTGATTTGGGCCACGTGGGTAATTTTCTGCACGGAATTGCTGACGACCCCGATGGAGAGAGATAAGAGACCGAATTTCTGCTCTTTGCCTTGACGGTCTTTACTGATGATGTAGCCGGCTTTTCTGTCTTCCGGCGAGTAAAAGGAGGGGGCCTTGGCATTAAACTCCCGGATGACCTCCCGGCAGACCTCATCCGTAACATCATTCTCGACAATAAAGACCATGTCGTCACCTCCGATATGCCCGATAAAGGCATTGGGCCCGCCTTTGTCGGGCACGACTTTGATCAATATACGGGCCAGCTCCCGGATAACCTCATCGCCTTTTTCGAAACCGTATTTGTCATTATAGGCCTTAAATTTATCCAGATCGGCGTAGCTGACGGCAAATATCTTGCCGGAGTCAATGCAGCGCTGGAATTCCTCCATGATCGAGGTATTTCCGGGAAGATGCGACAGGGGATTGGCATCGAGGGTAGAAACGGTCCGCTTGAGGATGCTTTTGATGCGCACCAGAAGCTCGCCCGGGTCAAATGGTTTGACGATGTAATCATCCGCCCCAGCCTCAATGCCGCCGATACGGTCGTGAACCTCACCCTTGCCCGTGAGCATAATGAGGGGGATATGCCTTAAAAGGAGGTCTTTCTTGACGGCCTTGCAGAATTCGCGGCCGTTCATGACCGGCATCATATAATCGCAGATGATGAGATCCGGCGTCTTTTGGTGTACCATCTCCAGCCCGGATTTGCCGTCACGGGCCTGAAAGACTTGATAGTACTCGGACAAGGTCAATTCCAGGACATCGAGAATGTCAGGGTCGTCGTCAACGGTCAAGATTTTTGTCTTATGCATAAAAATCATCCGCCTTCGGAAGGGATTTGTGCCTTAAGGAGAAAGGGGCAGGGTAAAATAAAACGTTGTTCCCTTGTTTAATTCGCTGGTAACCCAGACTTTTCCCTTATGGGCCTCAACGATTTTTTTAACCAAGGAGAGTCCCAGTCCTGTCCCTTTGACGTTTTGGTTGATTTCGTTGTCAACGCGGTAAAACTCATCAAATAATTTATTGAGGTCTTCTTTGGGGATGCCGATACCGCTGTCAGAGACTTCCATCGTGGCTGTCTCCGTATCCCGATGCACCCGGATACAGATAGTCCCTTTTTCCGGCGTGAATTTGATCGCATTGCCCACCAGATTGATGAAGACCCTTTCTATCTGATGTTTATCCAAAACCAGCTCCGGGACGTTCTTATCGACTTCAGTTTGCCATTGGATATTCTTCTCTCTCATCTGAGGGGTGAGAAGGTCACGGACGCTTTCTATCATAGAGGCGATATCGCATTTTTCCATCTTCATTTCCACCCGGCCGGACTCGATGCGCGCGATATCGAGAAGATTATTGATGAGCTTTACCAGGTTGTCCGAATGGGTGTTGATTTTTTCAAGACGTTCCTTGACCGGATCCGGGATACTTCCCAATTTGCCGGTTATAAGAATGGCGGCGTATCCCTTAATCGAGGTCAGAGGCGTACGCAGTTCGTGCGAGACTGCCGAGATAAACTCGGATTTTGTCCGGCTGATATGTTTGACTTCTTCCAACAGAGAAGCCAGCTGCCGGGTGCGGTCCTGAATTTTGGATTCGAGGATCTGGCTGGAGCGATAGACCTGCTCAAAGAGGCGGGCATTCTCCAGGGACTGGCCGATTTGATTCGCCAGGACAGAGACAAGCTCCTCGTCGCCTTCGGTAACGGCGGCGGCGTTGGAACGGTTGCCGACCAAGAGGATGCCGATAATGCCGTTTTGGGTCAATATGGGCGTAAGGACGAAATGCTCCACATCAAACAGCCTGACAATGGCTTCCCTTTCATGCCGGGCGGAATTGACCGAGGAAAAGGTGTGGCCTTCTTCCATGGCCTGCTTGAGGCTTTTATTTTTTTCCAGGTTGGTAAGGACAAAATGGATCTCTTCGGGGGAGAACCCCAAATTGACCCGCCCATGCAGGATTTTGTCTTCGTCATGGACAAGGACGAGATTTTTTTCAAAGCCCAAATCGATCATCAGGGACTGGTCGAGGCGGCGGAAAATTTCATTTTCATCCAGCGTGGTGCTGATGAGCCGTGAGGTCTTTTGCAGGGCATCGAGGCTCTTGAGGCGTTTATCGAGCTCGTCCTGGGCTTTATTCAGCTCCAGGTCGGTTTTGACAATTAGTTTGGCCTGTTCGTCGAGATCATCAAAAGAGCGTTTTATCTTTTTTAAGGCGCCCTGAAGCCGATGGACTTCTTCGATTCTATTGACAAGGACTAAAGACAGGACGGTGAAAAGGATGGTTGTCAGGACGCCGACAATAAGCAAAAGATTAGAGGCGATCATTTTTCCCTGTAGCCCGTTGCCTGGCAAGGAGGCGCTATAGAAGGTTTCATGGTTGTTTTTGCGATTAACTGATAGCCAATATCACGATACTTTCGTTCTGCAGGTGCGGTTTTTTAAACCTTTCGCTTGATTGCAAGGGACAAATTTCGCCGTTGGCGTACATGCCGATAATGGGGACATTCAGGCCAAAGACCTCTTTGATTTTGATAACCTCCTGAAAGGCCGTTCGGCTCAGCAGTTTTAACCGGGTCATGGACTCTAAGATGATGATAAGTTTCGGGGCTTTTCCCAGAAGATTCTGATGAGCCTCCTGCGCCGCCTCGAAGGCCGCCTGTTTGCAGGAGTCTTTATTGCCGATCATAAGATGGACCTCTGCCCCTTGAGAGATATCTCCCTGGCATACAATACTCCCGTCCTGTTCGATGTCAACAGCATTTCTCAGCAAATACTCCTTGCCCCCTTCGATGGAAATTCCTAGGGGGTAGAGAATCGCCATCTGCCCCAATCGATTCGAACGCAAGTCTTTGGTTTCCTCCCCGAGGTATTCCTCGTAGATGTGGCAGGCCCGTTTGCCGTCAATGGATTTGATGATGTTGCGGTCGGCTTTATCAATCAGGCGGGGTTTTCCCAGCGGCCGCCAGCCGTGCCGTGCCCCAACCCCCACCTGCATGTGCCCTCCCATAATGAGGCCCGCAGCGGCATTTTTAAGGATTTTATCCTGGAAGATTTGGAAACTATCCCCAAAATGAAAGTCGTCGCAGCTTCCGGCGCCGACAACGGGGAAGATGCTCCCCAGGACCTCCTGGAGGCTCCTTAATAAGGGAGAGACATTTTTGAGGTGGCTGTCGACGAAGAAAACAAATATCTGGCGGCCGTGTTTCCCAAAATCCCCCAGGCAGTTGCTGGCGAGTTCCACCCCGGACTGAGAGGTGTCCAGGGTATGGATGTTTTCAACACAACCGGCTCCGAATTTCATGTCTTCAGAGGTTATGGTGAGGACGGCGATGCCGCGCGTCTCAATGGATTGGGACAAGATGATGCCGGCGGTAGAGCAGCCGATCATCTTGGCATTATTCAAGATTTCACGGATAATAGGAACACTCACCCGTGGGTCATAATGGACAGTGCTTAAGACAAGCGTGGTATCGATACGGTCAGCCCCCAAATTTGTCTTGGACTGGAAGGCCGCTTCCTTTGCCGCCTGCTGGCTGTCGATATGGCGGCTGAAACCGATACCGATATGGGTAGACACGACGGACAACTCCTGTTCGGGGGTTGCTTCCCCATAATTGGCCGGGGGACTCCCCCAGGGCGCAACTAATTATTGACCGTATAAGATATTGTGGTATATTGGCTCTTCGATAGAGTTTCAGAGTCAACCCTACAAAGTATACAATAAAAATAAGCCTCTGTTAAATGCTAAATGGCTTAATTGGCCCCATCGTCTAGCCTGGTCCAGGACACTTGGTTCTCAGCCAAGGAACACCGGTTCGAATCCGGTTGGGGCTACCAATCTGGTACATACAGAGAACCTCCTCGGTTGAGGGGGTTTCTTTGTTTCGGGAGGAAACACACCCGCCTATCCGATAAGGTGGGGTGTTGTTTGGTATGGGCAATGGGATGGTGTATTCGACTTCCAGCCGGGGATAATCCACGCGGATTTCCTTGATAAAAGTCCGCATAAAAGACTTTCTCTCCACGATAGAACCCTTCATCAGCGTTTCCTTCAGATCTAGCACGTAGGGCCTTAACTCTTCATCGGTGAGTATGATTGGATCTTGTTGTGTCTTTTGGGATTCAATCTCTTGGATTTCAGCTGTCAAAAGGTCAACCTCGTCATTTAAAAAGGCGTGTCCGTGTCATTTCGATGAAAAAAGAATTCTTTTTTAAACAAAAATATTTTTTGCCTTGAGCCCCCTTTCTGCTATATAATGCAAAGCGTGCAAAAGAACGCAGGTTGTCCAAGCTAATATTCAGTCATACAAGATGGAGGCAGTTTCAATGGACATTATCAAACAACTGGAATTATACCGATTGGAAAACAGGATAACACAAGTTGATCTGGCAAGAGATCTGAAAGTTGCCTTTTCAACTGTCAGTCGATGGCTTAACGGAAAGACCACGCCGAATAAAATCCAGCAGTATCATATTGAGAAGTTTTTAGTCGAGCGGCTTGGTTCGTTGACACCCACCACAAGCCAGAAGGCAGTGGTTTGGCCTCCGATAGCCAAAGCCATGGGGCGTTCGGAGTCGAACTTGAATAAAGCACGGAGAAAAAAGGCGGACATATGAAATTTACAGAAAGCGAAATCGTAGAGCTAAAAAGCTCAACATCGGAACTTAAAGAAGCAATCGTTTCTTTGAGCGCTATGCTGAATAAGCACAGCAAGGGCATGGTCTATTTTGGGATCAATGATGTCGGCAATGTTTTGGGACAGCAGATCGGTAAGTCGACCCTGAAAGATATTTCAAAAGCCATCAGCGATTGGATTGAGCCCAAGGTTTATCCAGATATTCAGAGCAAGAAGATACAGGGAAAGGATTGCATTGTCGTAAAAGTCAGCGGCCATGATGCTGTGTATTCGGCACGTGGTCGGTACTATCTACGTATGGGAGAGGAAGATAAGAAACTCTCGGTAGATGAATTGAGGCATCTGGTTGAAAAGAAAAATAACTATGCCTATTCATGGGGTGCCGAGCTTTCTGATTTTTCACTGTCCAAGGTTAGCGTTGCGACCGCTAAGAAATTTGTTGAGAAAGGCCGCAAAGCCGGGCGCATTGAATATGCTTATGATTCGGCGCGCAATGTCCTTAATAAAATTCACCTGATCAAAGGCAAAAGATTGCTTAACGCGGGGCGGGCGCTCTTTTGTGAAGATAGCGGCGTTGAAGTTCAAGCGGCTGTCTTTGCCGGTAAAGACAAAACGACGTTCGTCGATATTCAGAGTTTTCGCGGGCCTCTTTTTGGTTTGATCGAACGGTGCGAAGTTTACGCCAAAGAACACATTAACTGGCGCGCCGATCTTTCCGGTAGCACAAGGGTCGAGATCCCAGAGGTTCCTGTCCGTGCTATGAAGGAAGCCATTATCAATTCCCTCTGCCACAGGGATTTTTATAATCCTAAGACGAACGAGATCGCCATCTATCGAGACAGGATCGAAATTTATAACCCCGGTCAGTTTCCTTTTGACCATGATCCGGACGAATTTATCGCGGGTCATGGCAAAAGCTATCCCAGAAATCCGCTGATTGCGGAAGCTTTTTATCTGGCTAAGGATATTGAGAGGTGGGGATCAGGTTTGCGACGTATTAAGGAAGAATGCGATGCCGCGGGCGTAAAGGTTGCCTTTGAGAAAGTATCTACCGGCTTTCAGGTGACGTTCTATCGGCCGGAAGGCGTCATGGATCAGGTGGTGGTCAGAAAAGGTGGTCAGAAAAGGTGGTCAGGTTTAACCAAGAAGCAAACAATAGTATTGGAGCAAATCGAAAAGAAACCGGAAATCTCCAGAAAAGAGCTTGCTCATATTTTGGGGATTAATCCTTCGGCGGTTCAAAAACATATTCAGGGATTAAAAGATAAAGGCTATATGCGTCGTATCGGTCCTGATAAGGGCGGACACTGGGAAGTAGTGAAAGGGTAGAGTATGGAATGCGAACACGCCAATTCAGCCAACAGCCCAAGTCGAGGCCCAAGTAGGGACTATGTCAAGGTATTACCTAAATAGGACAAAAACAAGACGAACAGAGCGTATAAAATTATGACGAAAGACGCGTTAAAGATATGGATGGCCTTACCTGTTGGCGCCAGAAGTAAAATTCTGAGTAATGTCTGGTGCGGCCAATGCAGGGCTGGAGTGACTATATGCGATTACAGCGCGGACTTTGATCGCGGGCTTGTGGTCCTGCGGGGATTTTGTGCTACCTGCGGGCATAAGGTTGCACGGGCGATAGAGAGTTGCTACAAAAATAAAAAGCCATTTTATGCGTAAAATTAAGGGACTTAATGCGCTTTATCCAGGAAAAAAGTTGACCATAACCATTGATATCGATGGAACGGTCGCCGACTGCTCAA
>Ga0155416_166_pt1 | contig 15734 bp, 16 predicted proteins | sample RifCSPhighO2_02_FD_106384 | JGI IMG/M metagenome (GOLD analysis project Ga0155416, IMG submission 106384) | Omnitrophica WOR_2 bacterium RIFCSPHIGHO2_02_FULL_50_17 | reverse complement strand
GGATGGCCGCGATAAAATCATTGTCAGTGATCTTCCCCGCTTCAAAAAACCTCTGCACCACCTACGAGGTGGTGCAGAGGTGGAAAGCTTGAGGATTCCTAATGTCCTTATCGAGGCCATGGCCGCCTCACTGCCGGTTGTCTGCACCCTGTTGCCATCGATCCCTGAGCTGGTTAAAGACGGCGAAACAGGATTCATCATCCCACCGAAAAATCCTCAGGCGATGGCTGAGATGATTGTCCGTCTGCAGGGGAATGAGCCTTTAAGAAGGCGCGTGGCCGAGGCTGGCCGGCGCCTCGTTGAAGAAAAATTCAATGCCGCCCAAAACGCCATCCGGTTAATGGGCATGTTTCTGAACGTCAACCGTTAACCTCTGCTCACCGATGGAGTGTCGCCGGGGTAACTTAGATTATAATTGCAATAACTTAACAAATATGTTAAGCTTATGCCATGAGATTTGATAATTTCATCAAAAAGACAGGAAATTTACCAGTCATCGAGACTGAGATGATGCTTGCGGGAGATCCTGATCCGAATCCCATTGAAGTGCAATTCAGCCGATGGGAAAAGGCAGGGAAGCTGATCAAATTGAAAAGAGGTTTTTATGTATTGGCCGAACGCTACCGCAAAACAGCGGTAAGTGAATTCTATATCGCCTCAATCCTCATTCGGCCTTCTTACATCAGCCTGGAAAAAGCGCTGGAATATTATCATTTAATTCCCGAGGCCGTCTACGCTTACACATCTCTGACAACAAAAAGACAGGGGGAATTTATCACAAAAGCAGGGCGGTTCAGCTACCGGCATATTCAAACCTCCCTGTTTTGGGGTTATGAATCACTGAAAAGTGACGGACAGACAGCTTTTGTGGCCCATGCCGAAAAGGCCCTTTTAGATCTGGTGTATATTAAACATATTAAGGTCTCGCCGGATTATCTTGATGAATTGAGACTGCAGAACGTAGAAAATATCAATATCGACCGGCTGTTGGAATATGCCGAACGATTCCATAAGCCAGGGATTTTAAAGGCCGCCGGGCTTATCCGAAGATATGTGGAGGAATACAAAAAAGGGGAAAAACTTTTGTGAAAGATTATGTACTGGAATTAACAGCCTCAAAAGAAGGGGAACGCGCAAAGTTAAATATCATGCGGGAATACCTTCAAGCTTATATCTTGCGGATTATGCACGACAACAAGGTATTCCAAAATTGCGCCTTTCTGGGGGGAGCGGCTCTGCGGTTTTTGTATCATCTGCCGAGATTTTCCGAAGATTTGGACTTCTCTTTGGTGCGGGGCAGTTCTCCGTTCCTTATGATCATCCAAAATGTAAAACGCGAACTTTCATTGGCGGGATACAATATTTCTGTATCCTACAATGACCAGAAAACGGTCAAGGCGGCATTCATGAAGTTTGAAGGGTTAATGCATGAGGCTGGCATCTCACCCCATAAGGGACAGAAGTTTTCTGTTAAGATTGAGTTGGATACAAACCCTCCGGCAGGAGGTATTTTAAAGACAGAGATCGTTAATAAATATTTTCCAATTTCATTTTTGTCTTATGACCTTTCTTCACTTTTTGCCGGCAAAATCGGTGCGGTGCTTAGCCGTAAGTACACGAAGGGCCGTGATTATTTTGATCTCGGCTGGTATCTTTCCCGATGGAGAGATATCGCGCCCAATATCACCTTATTAAACAACGCCCTTGATCAAACAGGCTACAAGGGTCAAAGGCCAACGGAAATCAACTGGCGGGATTGTCTTCATGCAATTGTCGAAAAGGCCGATTGGGCGAAGGTATATCGCGATGTGGAGAGTTTTCTGGAAAATGTTCCGGATATGGATATTTTTACAAAAGAAAATGTCCTTGGGTTGATTAAAGGCGCATGAAACAGATTCTAAGACATCTTACAAGTAATTTTTTCTACCTCCTGAAGCTGCCTCAGAAGAGGGAAGGGGTCATTGTCTTGACATACCACCGCGTCCATGAGGCCATGCCGGCGGATGATCTCAATACGCCGCCGGAGATATTTCGCCGGCACATGCGCTATCTGAAAGACCATTGCCGCGTCATTGCCCTTGGGGAACTATTAAAGGAAGAGGCGTGGGAACCGCTGAAAGGCACGCGCGCCCAGCCAACGGTCGTGATTACCTTTGACGACGGCTACCGGGACAATTACCTGAACGCCTATCCCGTTTTGAAGGAATTGGGTCTGCCGGCCGTCCTATTTCTGGTCACGGGGATGATTGGAACCGACAAGAAACGCCCCCGCTACGCCGCCCTGCCGGACCCGGATATGATGGATTGGGAGGAGGTGCGGGAAATGGCCGAGGGCGGAATCACCTTTGCCCCCCATACCCACACCCATCCGCGGCTGGCCCAGATGTCCTACGAACAACAGAAAAAGGAGATTCAAGACAGCTTAGAGACGCTCAACGCCCAGCATTTTGCCGGCTTTTGCAAATCGGTCTTCTGTTATCCGTATGGTGATTACAATGAGGATACGTTAGCGATTATGGCCGAATTGGGATTCCGCCTGGCCTTCACGGTCAAGCCGGGCATCAATGATGCCAAGACGCCCCTTTTAGAGCTGCGGCGCACCGGCATCAACGGCCGGGATACGCTGTTTGACTTAAAGAAAAAGCTCGCCGGCGCCTTTGACTGGTTGCATGAACAAACACAGAGAAAAACCCTGCACCACCTCGTAGGTGGTGCAGGAGGAAAGGGGAAAGGAGCCGGTTGAATTATGATGCATCGAAAAGAATTATTGGCGACGGGGCATTATTATCATGTCTTCAACAAAAGTATCGCGGACTTTAGAATATTTAACACACATTATAACTCGGAACGTTTTCTTCATACGCTGCGCTACTACCAACTCCATGAGTCATCGATGAAATTATCGCAATTTTTGAGATTGCAGGAGATTCAAGATGATGGCTTTGAGAAACATTTTATACCAGCCCAGCGGCCGGAAGAAAAATTAGTGGAAATTTTAGCCTATTGCCTCATGCCCACCCATGTCCATTTAATCCTTAAGCAGTTGCGCGATGATGGCATTTCTCAATTTATGCAGAATATCCAAAACAGCTATACGAGATTTTTTAACGAAAAACACAGAAGAAAAGGCCCCTTGTGGGTAGGCCGGTTCAAAAGCGTTTTGGTGGATTCCGATGAGTATCTTCTTCACTTGACACGATATATTCATCTGAATCCGGTAAGTGCGGGATTAGCAGGTACCCCTAAAAAATGGCCGTATTCATCTTACCATGAATATAGTGGCAATGTTGGTGCCGATCGGCGAATCTGTCGATTTGATGATGTTATCGCAATAAATGCCGGCGAGTACGAGAATTTCGTCAACGATAGAATTTCTCATCAAAAAGAGCTAGCGGCAATCAAGTCTTTAATCTTGGAATAACCTTGCACCACCTACGAGGTGGTACGTGGTAACATATGGAAATCAATGTGTTATACATCATCTGGAGTCTCGGACTCGGCGGGGCCGAGCAGGTCGTGATTCATCTGGCGAGGGGTTTAGACAAGAACCGTTTCAACGTCCTTATCTGCTGTCTGAATGACGAAGGCCCTTTTGCCGGCGAGCTTCAGAAATCCGACATCAAGATTTTCGCGCTGCATAAAAAAGGGGGCATAGATTTTTCGGTCATCGGAAAAATAAGAAAGATCATAAAAAACAATAAGGTCGCTCTTGTCCATACGCATCTTTGGGGCGCCAATGTCTGGGGAAGGCTCGCGGCCCTAATCGCCGGCGTCCCCGTCATCATTACCGAACACAACATCGATGTCTGGAAAAGATGGCACCATAAGATAATCGACAGGCTGCTGAGTTTGGGAACGCCGAAGATTTGCGTCGTCAGCGATAAGGTCAAGCAGTTTTACGCCAAGGAGGTCGGCATCCCGGCCGCCAAAATCCATGTGGTTTATAACGGCATCACCCCGAATCCGCCGGCGGCAGGCGATGGAGAGATTCAAAAGCTCAGGGCAGAGTTCCATATACCGTCCGGCACGCCTGTCCTGGCCAATATCGGCCGTCTGGTGCCCGCCAAAGCGAATCATGTGTTTATCGAATCCGTGAGAATCCTGCGAAGCCGCGGCCTAGCCTTATGCGCCCTGATCATCGGCGACGGGCCGCTTAAAGAGGATTTGATGCGCGCGAATGCAGATTTGGTGGATAAGGGTGTCCTTAAATTTACCGGACTGCGCAAAGACGTCCCCGCGCTATTGGATTTGACGGATATCTCGGTGTTGTCCTCCACAAGAGAAGGTTTCTCTGTCGTTATTCTGGAATGTATGGCCAAGGGAATTCCTGTGGTGGCGACCGACGTGGGCGGCAACAGTGAGTTGATTATCGACGGGCAGACGGGTTTTCTTGTCCCGTGCGGCGATTCCGGCGCCCTGGCCGAAAGGGCTGAGAAACTGCTCCAAAACCCGGCCTTGGCCCGCCAGATGGGCGAAGAGGCCAAACGAATCGTTCAAGAGAAGTTTTCTCTGGAACGGATGATTACGCAGACACAGCAGATTTATGACGAAGTATTGAAAGTCGGCTAAAATAAAATGAATATAAGCAAGAACAAACTTATCATCGCCGGGATATTTGCCGCCGGAATCATAGCCGGAATGGCGCTTCTCCTCTTGGCCTATTCCCAGCGAAACCTCTTGGGAAAAATCAAAGGCAAGCTTAAGGCCTACTATATCGCCCACATCCCCCAAAAAACCAAACCGCTGACAATCAACGACTTTGAGTCTCAAAAGGACATCGACCTTTTTAAAACAACACATGCCGCCATCCTGCTGGCCAAGCGCGAGGTAACCTCCGGCGCCTCCAATGCCCGCATCGACTTTTATCCCTCGTCGGAAGCCTCCGGGATCATTCTTAAACAGCCGTTCCAGAAAGACAAAAAACTGCGGGACTGGGGCGGATATGAAAGCCTAGCCTTCGATATTTATAACCCGGAAACGAAGGCGATAGAGATAAAGCTTAAACTCAGGGATACCGGCGACAACAGCCGCACGGAAAGTGTTTACATCAGTCCCCAAGAGGTGACCCCTGTCTTTCTCGACATTTCACAATGGTGGGGAGAAATCAATCCCTCCCGGATAGCCCAGATGAATATCTTTCTCTGGAATACCAAGGAGGAGCATACACTCTACATTGACAACCTGCGTCTGGTGCCGGAGCGGCATTTTGAGGGAGAGGCCTTGGCTATTCTGGGAGAGCCGTATCTTCCGAAACCCGGCGAAGAGATTTATGCGGCGGGCAATTACAATAATTTTGATTCTCAGAGGCCGCGTTGGCTTGTCAACAACCGTGTCCGTGTCCCTGTTTATGTCAACAATCCTTCGCAGGGAGAGAGGCGGGGGGTTCCGGTCTCGGGCGGGATTCCTCTCCCGCAAGGGGAGCTTGCTTCGATGGATAAAATACGGATTTTAGACAATAACGCCAACGTTATCCCGGCGCAGGTGCGGCCGCTGGGCTACTGGGGTGATAAGAGCATCAAGTGGCTTCAAGTCGATACACGGCTGGATTTAGCGGCCGGCCAGCGCCAGATCGGCTATCTGGAATACCCTCCAGGCCGTGCGGAGGGTCTCCCAACGGATGCCGGAGGGGCCGGCGAGATGATCTCAAAGCAAGAGACATTAACGATGGAGGAATCCAAAAATCAGATAACCGTCAACACCGGCGTGCTCAAATTCGTCGTCAAAAGGCAGGGCTTTCGCCTTCTGGATACGGTATGGCTGGACACAAATCAAGACGGCCGTTTCAGCGATGAGGAAATGCAAAGCCAGGGCTCGGACATGGTCATTGTCCACCGGGGCCAGGAATACCGCAGCTCTCTTGATAAAAAATACACCCTGACCGTGGAGGAGAAAGGGGCATTAAAAGCAACCCTCAAGGCCGAGGGCTGGTTTACCTCAAAATCGAAAAAACAATTCTGCCGCTTTATCGTGCGGCTCCAAGCCTTTGCCGGCGAAAGTTTCGTCCGCGTCTATCATACATTTATTTATACGGGCTACCCGGAAAATAAATATCACTACCTTTACAAAGGCAAATGGCTGCCTAAGAATGAGACTATCGAAGCCGTCTCTATCGAGACGCCGTTGTCTTCCAAGGGAGACCTGTCTTATGCCCTGGCGGATGAAAAGGGACAATCCTTGCAAGGACCGTTAACTCAAAGCCTTTCCGTCATGCAGGACACCAGCCGCACCTTCCATGTTACCGCTGACAACAAGTCTCATCCGGCGGGCCAGAGACTCGCGGGATGGCTTGACATCAGCCGAAAGGACGCTGGGGTCTCGGTCATTATCAAAGACTTCTGGCAGCAATTCCCGAAAGGCTGGCAGTTCGACGCCAAAAGGCGTGTCTTAAAGACGGAATTATGGCCACGAGAATCCGGCGAGCTGGACTTGAAGACAACCGCCGCCGCCTTCGGAGATGATGCCGTGGCCCGCGGCAGCGCCTTCGGCCTTGGCAAAACCCATGAACTGGCGTTTTATTTTCACGCCGGCGCCTATGACGATTCAAAGGACGGCCCTGTCGTGAAACTCCTGGGGACAACGATTCTTCTCTCTGCCGCCCCGGCGTGGATCAGCGACACCCTTGCGCTGGGAAAGGTCAAGGCGTATGACGAACGGTTAAAACCCTTGGAGGAGACCGCCGAGATGATATTCGACTGGGCCCAGCGCCACATTGTCCTCAATGACTGGTACGGCATGATCGACTTTGGAGATGTCATAACTTCCCGCGAGGAAAGCTGGCGGCGCGACGGCCGCCATGGATGGTTTAATAATGAGGCCATGGGAGTGCATTCCGGCGCTTTGATGCAGTATCTTCGCACGGGAAAATATAAATATTTAGCCTTCGCTGAGGCTAGTGTCCGGCATATCATGGACGTGGATACCGTCCATTACAATACCGTTGCCCATGATAAGAGACTGCGAGGGGTTATTTCCGACGATTACAGCCAGGTAGGCTCCCAGCACCGGCACAATGCCGACCACTGGGGAGGACGCAACGAAGAGACCTCGCATACAAACCTGCACGGCATCCTGCTTTATTATTATATGACGGGGTATGAACGCGCCTGGGACGTCGCCAAGGAAATCGGCGAATTCTTTCTGAAGGAGCGCATGACCTATTTCCATCACCCCGATATCTGCCCCCAGCGCAATGTCAGCAATGTCCTGTGGGGGGCCGTTGAGATGTTTGAGGCGACCCAGGATGAACGGTATAAAAAACTTGCCGATAAATGGGCCGATGTGTTGTTCCGCGGACAAAGACACGATGGGATATGGCTGGAGACGTACAACCCCTTAAGCCGCCGGTGGGAAGGGGAAGAACATGTGCTTTATACCCTGAGCTATACCCTGCCGGCGCTGGTGGCCTATCACAAAGTAACCGGCAACAAGGCCATCGCCGAGTCTATTGTGAAGGCCACGCAATATTACATGGAGCACAAACCGTATAATCCGTTCCTCGAGACCCTCTCCTACAGTTATTATTTGACAGGCAATCCCATATTTCTGGAAACCGGCCGGGAGCGGGTGGACTATTACATCAAGCATCAGAGGCGTAATACCGATCCCTTGGAGAACGGAATGATTTATCAAAAGGCCAGCTACGCCCGGGTCATGGAGTTTCTCTACCAGTTTCCGTTTGGCTTTCAAATTCTTGAAGAAAAAGGGAATGGGGGCAGGGGAGAAAAGAACAATGGGAAAAAGTAAGAATTCGGAACAAAGACAATGTCAGCCCGTGGTCCTGATGTATCACGGAATCGTAAGCCGGACATCGGCCTCCCCTCCAGAGAGGGAGGCGGGGGCGGGCTTTTACGATGTCACGGCAGAGAATTTCCGCGCCCAGATGGAATATTTAAAGACAAACGGCTGCACGGCCCAACGAGACGTTATCCTAACCTTTGACGACGGAGAGATGAATAATTTTGAAGAGGCCCTTCCCATGTTGAAGGAATTCGGATTCACGGGATATTTTTTCATCATTGCCCAGAGGGTCGGCCGGCAGGGATACATGGGATGGGAAGAGCTGCGCGCCCTGCACGAGGCAGGCATGGTCATCGGCTCCCACGGCTTCAGCCATGAAATCCTGACGAATTTACAGGACACGCAGATCCAGGAGGAATTGGCCGCCTCCAAAAAGTATCTGGAACGCAATTTGGAAATCGCCGTGGAAAGTCTCTCTGTTCCCCGCGGCTTCTGCAACGATAAAATTCTGCAAATGGCCTATAAGGCTGGTTATAAGAGTATCTTCATCTCGGAGCGGCCCGCGGGCTTGAAATCAGCTTGTCTGAGCCGCATAGCGGTCAAATCCCATTGGCTCCTCAGACGGTTTATCCAGGCCATGGACGGCAGGACCCCGGCCGGCGAACGAATCTTTGAATTTTCCAAAAATGGTTTCAAACAGATAGGGGGCGGGGCGCTGTATGACTGGATGCGGAGGATGATGCTGAAGATAAAATGAAGCACAAAAGTTGCCAGGCCATCTCAAATACATAATATAAGCTGTATAACCATTGACAACACAACATATTTATTGTATATTTAGGCCATGAAGGTATCCCAATTGAATTTCTCCATACAAAAACGGCTCTTAAAATGCCTGGCGGACAAGCTGGATCATTATTATCTGGCGGGCGGGACCGCTTTGTCGCTTTATTATTTTCAGCACAGGGAATCGCGTGATTTGGACTTTTTTACAAAATCTTTTTCCCAAAAAGAAATCACGGAAACCATCGCTTATCTCCGGGAAAAACACAACATGAAAGCGGAATTGGCTGCCCAAAAAACGGGGGACCAATTCGCCAAGATCATGATGTATACGCTTACGGATAAAAAAGGGAAGACGTGCAAAATTGATTTTGTGGAGGATTTTGTGGATATTGTTCAACCCTTACGGGAAGTTGACGGTATTTATGTTGTTTCTCTGGAGGATATCTACTTGCGGAAACTTTACGCCGTGGCCGGCCATACGGCATCGCAAGACGACGCCGGTCAAGCGGTCACCATCGGAGGCCGGCAGGAGGCGAAAAATTTTTATGATTTGTATTGCCTCTCCAGCATCTCAACGCCTCTGTCCAAATTTGTCGCGCGCTATGGAACGGCAACCGTCAAAGAAGGCATGATCCGGTGGTATCGCACGTTTGACCGCATGGCTATCAAAACTGGTCTGCTGGATTTGGTCACGGAAAAGACAATCGATTTCCGCCGGATGGATCAGTACTTTAAAAATGAAGTGGATGCCCTTTTATCAGAGGAAATAGGATGATGGAGAAAAAAACGGATTGGCTGTGGGACCGGAATATTCCGGCCAAAGAAGTTAAAAATATCCTGGCGGATGAGCGGCATCCGAAGTTCACCGAAATTGCCGCGCTTCTTCTGGCCAGAAAAAATACACCGAAAGAGGTTTTTGAAAACTATCTTTCCAAAGATACCTTTGTCCGCAACTGGCAGCGCGTCAAGAAAAGAATGCGTCAGGACAAATGGACTGAAGACAGGATCATCTTTTGGCAGGCCGTCCATGAGAAGCTGGCGGAGACCTTCCGGGAAAAAGGCATCCCCATCCGTTCACCAAAGATAATTTCGCCGGGGGATGAACTGTGCCGGCATGTCGGAGAGCAGATCAAGAATTTACGCAAACAATCCGGGCTGACACAGGCCGGCCTGGCTCAAAAACTCGGCGTGTCCCAACAAGTCATTTCGCGCGTTGAAAGCGGCCGCGATAATGTCAGCCTTTTAACCGTTAAACAAATCGTGGAAGCGCTGGGCCGTGAAGTGATAGTCCAATTCGTGTCCAAAGCATGATTCCTCTTTTTTGGCTCCTCATATCCCTCACACTTTACTGCTACTTCGCTTATCCGCTGTTATTATGGATGACGGCGAAATTACGGCCGAACCCTGTCCTAAAAGGAATCTGTGAACCGTCTGTCTCGGTCGTCCTTTCTGTCTGGAACGAAGAGGACGTCATGGAAAGAAAAATCAAGAACCTTTTGACTCTTGATTATCCGAAAGAGAAAATGGAGATATGGATCGGCTCGGACGGCTCCACGGACAGGACCAACTCCATCGTTGAGGCCTTCAGGGATGAACGCATCCATCTCGTCGAAAGGGCCGCGCGTTTAGGAAAAATGGCTACCCTCAATGAATTGGTCAGCCGGGCGCGAAACGAGATCATCATTTTTTGCGATGCCAGGCAGACCTTCGCCCCGGATGCCGTCAAAGAGCTTGTCGGCAATTTTGCCGATTCCAAAATCGGATGCGTCAGCGGCGAATTGATTTTTCAAAAAGAAAAAAAGGCAGGCGCCACCGCCCAGGGCCTCAATCTCTACTGGAACTATGAAAAATTGCTCCGCGAGATGGAAAGCCAAATCCATTCCATGCTTGGGGCCACAGGGGCCGTTTATGCGATCCGCAGGGATTTGTTTGAACCTATTCCTTCCCACATTGTCCTGGATGATATGTTTGTCCCGCTTAAAATCATTCAGAAAGGCTCCAGGGCGGTTTGGGATGAGACGGCCAAGGCCTATGATGAAATCGCGGACAGTCCGCGCGAGGAGCATCGACGGAAAGTGCGCACGCTCTTCGGGAACTACCAGATTTTCGGATTATTCCCGGATTTGTTTAACCCCTTGAAAAGTCCGGTGGCGATTCAGCTCGTCTCCCACAAATTCCTGCGCGTCCTTGTGCCGTTTTTCATGATCGCCGTATTCATCCTTAATTGGATGATCTGTAGGGGGCACGGCGCGCCGTGCCCCTACCAAATCCTGTTTGGGGCCCAAATCCTTTTTTATGCCATGGCCATCCTAGGGGCCTTGTCAAGACACCAAAAATATGGTATCCTTGCGCTCATTGCAAAGGTATGTTATATCCCGTATGTATTTTGTCTGTTGAATTTTTCAGCGCTTGCGGGATTCTTTCAGATTATCTCCGGCGGACAGGATGTGAAATGGAAGAAGGCACGTAAATAAAAAATGTGTCGAGCGCCAATCCCCCAGCGCTCCCCAGAGGGTAAGGTTGAGTCCTGAGCTGTGGGTCGAGAATGAGAATGGGGGTGGATAATGGATGGAAAGGCGATAAGTTTCCAGGATTTAAATGTGTACAAACGACTTTACGCGGCAATGCTTTTGGTTATGAAAGAAGTTTTACCAAAGCTTCCCTCTGAAGAAAAATTCGATTTAATAAACCAATTGAGTTTGGCAAATTTTCCCCTAGAATTCCCCTCCCTCGACGGGAGGGGATGGGGGAGGGGTAAACGATGTTTCACTTGCACAGGTCAAAAAGTGCCAAACTCAAGAAACCAAATGCGCAGATGTTGCAAATCATCGTTAGCGATAATTGCCGAAGGTTATGCGAGAAAAAACTATAAAAAGGACTGGCTAAAATATATCAATGAGGCTATTGGTGAATGCAATGAAATGATCGCTCATTTAAGTTGCTGTCGGGACCTTTATCCAGATAAAATCTCCATTAATGCAACAAATAAACTGATTGAGGAGTATGATATCAGCGGAAAACAATTGTATCGATTAGGGGAAAGCTGGGGGAAAAACAAGGAGGGGGTATAATCAACCCCACCTCGCACCCCCGACTCACAACTCACAACACATCCGATATGAAGAACACGCTCAAATTCCATACTACCGAGCTTCTCCTTGCCGGGATCTTTATCCTCACCTACATCCCAACGCTTTTCTGGATGTGGGAGAGGTGGTTTTCCCGCGATTCGTATTACAGCCACGGCATTTTGGTGCCCTTTGTTACCGGGTTTCTCATCTGGCAAAGGCGTAAAGAGCTCGCCTTGATTCAGCCGGAGTGCTGCCGGGGGGGAATGCCGCTCATCATCACAGGCATCCTGATCCATATCCTAAGCTCTCTCTTTCGCGTTTACTTTACCTCCGGGTTCTCCATGCTGATTGTCCTCACCGGAGCGGTCCTCCATTTTTATGGGACAAAAATCTTTCGTGAAATTCTATTCCCCCTCGGCTTTTTTATATTCATGATTCCGACTCCCTTGGTTGTTATCGCCAACATCAGCTTTAAAATGAAAATCTTCGCCGCCCAGATTGCAACGGCGGCCTTAAATAACATGGGGCTTCTGGCCATCCGTGAGGGAAGCTTCATCAAGATGCAGCACGCCTACGTGGTCGTAGACGATGTCTGCAGCGGCCTGCGGTCGCTCATTTCCCTGACGGCCCTGGGAAGCATTTTTGCCTACGGCATGAAGGCGCCGATGCTCAAGCGCATCCTGCTTTTTCTCTCCACCATACCTATCGCCATTATCACAAATGTCGTTCGGGTCGTCTTCCTCGCCAGCGTCTCGGAGATATGGGGCCCGCAATTCGCCACAGGCTTTGTCCATGACTTTTCCGGTTTTGCCGTCTTTGCCCTGGCATTCCTTTTGCTGTATGCGGCGGGGAAAATTCTTGAATAGATAGTAAGGGCACGTCGCGCCGTGCCCCTGCAATGAAAAATATGCGAAACAAAATTTTCGACAAATCCCTCATCTTCATCATCGCCCTGATGCTCGCAGCCGCCATAATCTCCTGGCACCTTTATTTCAAGGTCTACCGCCGGCAGGACACCGTCAGTATCCACAATTTCCCAAACAAGATAGAAGGATGGAGCGCGGAAGAATTGCCGATCACCGATCAAGAAAAAGCCATCTTGGAAACTGATAACGTCTTTTCGCGTCGTTATACAAGCCCCAAGGGAGAGGAAGTCTATCTTTTTATCGTTTATTCGCAAAGCAACCGGAAGGTCTCGCATCCGCCGGAGGTCTGCTACATCGGAAGCGGCGCAGCGATATTAAGCAATGTCCACGACTCATTCGCAACCGACACGGCCGCTAAAGAAATAGCCGTAAACCTCGTAACTATTGAGAAGGGGAGTGACCGGCAGGTCTTTTTTTATTGGTTCAAGGTCGGGGATTCCTTTACCCCGAACTATTGGAAACAGCAGGGACTTATTGCCCTGAAATCCTTCTTGGGCCGGCCCTCCAGCAGCGCCCTCATTCGCGTCTCGGCATCCATCCTAAACGGCGATAAAGCCGGAGATGTCCAGCGTCTCAAGAAATTCTCCCAAATAATCGTTCCCTCTCTGCATCAATATCTGCCCTAACATGTCTATCCCTTACAACCATTGTTTATTAAGTTAGACAACAAAAATGTATAGTCTGTCTAGGCTTGTCATAGACTGTCCATATATTAACACACAATCCCACATACCAATCATCACATCTTGTTGCAAACAAACATTTTGTGAATGCATAAAACAACCGTCTTATTAACACAATGTTGGCACGCAATTTGCTTTATTTAAGAGTAAAAGCAGGATTTCCAGGCGCTTAAAATTATATGCGGCAAAAGAAACGACAACAATTAGGGAAGTTCATTATCGGCTGTGGGTTGACCGGATTATATTTTCTCTGCGTTACAACGGCATGGGCCGCCTTGTCCTTTGTGAGGCCCCATGAGCCGTCATCCCATTTTGAACAAGCCGGGTCGCTAGGGGCGAACCTCGCCTCCGGCGGGCCGGCGGTCTTCATGACTGCAAACGACGAAAAATCAAGGGCCCGCGCCCCGGAACCGGCAACGATAGCCCTTTTCGGCGGCGGGATCTTAGGGATGATTGCCGGATTTATCCGCAGGACTTATCTTGCCCTTAAGCGGGCATTGGATATCTGCGCGGCGATTGCCGGCATCCTGCTTCTTTCCCCGCTGTTTCTCCTAACAGCCGTTTTAATCAAGCTCACCTCCAGAGGCCCTGTCCTTTTCACGCAGACTCGTGTCGGAAAAGACGGAAAAATATTCGACATCTATAAATTCCGGACAATGCGTGTCGATGCCGAAAAGGAGACAGGTCCCGTTTGGGCAGCGGCAAACGACAGCCGCCTTATCCCTGCGGGGAAATTCCTGCGCAAGGCGCACATAGATGAAATCCCGCAGTTTATCAATATCCTCAAAGGGGACATGAGTCTTATCGGCCCAAGACCGGAGAGACCTGTGTTTGTGGAAAAATTCAAAAACGAGATTGCCGATTATGAGAAGCGCCTGGCTGTCAAACCCGGCATCACCGGCCTGGCGCAGGTCTGGCATAAATATGATGAAACGATTGAGGACGTTAAAAAGAAGATTAAATACGATATCCTCTATATTAAGAAATTCTGTCTTTGGACGGACTTGCGGATTCTCTTAAGAACAGTCCGTGTCGTCTTTACGGGTGAAGGGGCCCGATAAGTATATAGCAATCATAATTCCGTAAGAAGCACAAAAAGGGGAGGGAAGAAATGAACAGAAAGATCACATTAATTATCACACTCATGGTGGCATGTTTTCTTTCGGCCGCGCCGGCGCAAGCCCACTTGGTGGCCTTTGCCTGGAAAGACAATGGCAATGGCACGATCAGCATGTTCGGTGAGCATTGGCATGGCGATCAGAGCGCACCTTCCACTGCCAATGGCGGCGTCAGGATTGGTATCTTCGGTACAGACGATACCTTATGGCCAGTATTTCAGTGGACGGGGTTTTTTAACAACCAAGGCGGAACCACCGCGGGAATGGACGCCATGGTAACGGCTGGCACAATTGACGGCTATGCTACAGAGCCGAGCAACTTTAGTAATAGCGCATCTGAAGATGACTGGTTCACCACCGACCCGCTCGTATTGGGGAATGGTACCTGGGGACTGTTTACCGGCACCAACTGCTGTATCGATACGATGAGTGCGCCGAGGCAATTCGTCATCTCGGGGATTTCCAGCGTTCCTGAAGGCACAGGTCCTGGGCAGGCTAATGGTGTCATTCCGGAACCGGCAACAATGTCTTTGTTAGGAAGCGGGCTCTTGGCCTTTGCCGGTATAAGAAGGAAGAAAAGGGTATAACCCATGTTCAATCAAACAGGAGAAAATATGAAAAAAACCATTTTACTAACCCTCATATTGGGAATGTGTTTTATCGTTTCCAATGCCTTTGCCCAGCCATATTCACCGACAATGGCGGCCGACACCTATGATGACGGCTCGGGGCTTGCCGGCGTGGCTACGCCTAACGATACGGCAGTGGCTCAAAACATCCATGACGCCATCAACTTATTGTTGGGAACGGTTTATATCAAGAATGAACAGGTTGATTCTCTCCAAGTTACAACTGGGGACCAGAAGTGGAGAGATTTAAGCACGACCAATAATACCGGGACATGGACATTTATCGGTATTACGGCCGGGAACAAGAACACCTTAGGAGTGTATGACATCAGCACCCCTGGCACACAGATTCCGGTCCTGCCTCCGGCTCCTCCGGGATATACAGGTTTTGGGTTTTCCGGAGATGGTTCACTCGCGAATCCGTTTGTGGCTGAGACGTCGCCGTTTACTTCGGGTGAGGATTTTGCCTGGTACTTAAAATCGGTCGGTACTAGTTCGACCAAAACATGGAGCTCTGATCCATTCGCAAGTCCTCTTTACTATGACAATGCCGGCCTCGATCATATGTTGACATATCATCTGGCGGCATTATCCGGAACAACCGTATATGTTAAATCCGGTTGCACCCAGAATGATGTAACACTGCTGTATGCCGAATCTTGTTCGAGTGTCTCAACATACACATTCAATGATCCCTACCTGATTGGCTTTGAAGATCTGGCCTATGCGAATAAGAAATTGGGAGACGAGGATTATAACGACACCATGTTTCTTGTTGACCGCG
>Ga0155416_177_pt1 | contig 17586 bp, 27 predicted proteins | sample RifCSPhighO2_02_FD_106384 | JGI IMG/M metagenome (GOLD analysis project Ga0155416, IMG submission 106384) | Omnitrophica WOR_2 bacterium RIFCSPHIGHO2_02_FULL_50_17 | reverse complement strand
AGGGGTGCGGTTGATCCAGCTTTATGGCTTATGAATCAGTACACTAACGATGCCGGTCAGATGTTATGCCAAATCTGCAAGGAAGAAATGCCTTTTAAAAAGCGTAACGGAGAATACTATTTTGAGGCAATTGAAGAACTTTCCAAAGACTATTTTAGCAAGGAGCACGAGGCGCAATTTTTAGCCCTGTGTCCGCTATGTGCGGCTATGTACAAGGAATTTGTGAAACTTGACGAGAATGCTATGAGAGCATTGAAAAATGCCCTTATGAATTCTGAGGACCCCGAAGTGTCGTTGGACTTGGGAGAGCTGAAGACAAGTGTTAGATTCGTCGAGAGTCATTGGCAGGATATTAAAACTATTCTTCAAGAAAGCGGCCCAATTAGTCAATGATATGATGGATGATCCTTTTGATGAATTTCTGGGATACGACTTCGCGATGGGTGCAGATGTGGTTAAATGCCCGCATTGCGGGGTCGACGTGTCGTGCAGTTTGTTCTTCGATGATGATGTCGAGTGTCCAAAGTGCGGTAAGAAATTCAAAAAGGATCAATGTTAGGGTTTATCCATGGAACCGGTGTCAAAGTTGTTGTTTTTTGCTCAAAATCGCATATAATCGAGTTGTTCGTTCGTTTCAAAACGGCATCTCCGCCACAAGGACGAAGGTTTTCGTTTTAGTCCAGTTGTGGCTACCAAATAGAACCGGTTTCTCCGACGTTCGTCTGCCAAAGGCGGACTCAGTTCCGACGTTTGCTTCGCTTCAGTCGGAATCCCGACTGAGTGGAACGAACGTCGGGATCGGAGTCTCGACCGACACGAAGTGGCGCGTCGGGAAAATCCGGTTGGGGCTGGTAAATTTTCGCTTTGTGAGAATTTACAGAGCAATTGAGCAAGCGAAAATAGAAAATAGACCAGGGGCATGACTATGAAAACAAAAACTGTCATCTTATCCATTCTTTTTCTCGTCGCTTTATTCTTTTATTCTATGGCCGTGGCACAGGAGACCCCGCCGAACCCCCGCGAGACGCCGGTCGTGAAGGTCGTGCGCGAAAACGCCGAGGCGGTGGTGAATATCAGCACCGAGCATATTATTCTCTTACGCGAAAACCCCATGTGGGGACACTACGGGAGCGAATTTGATTTTTGGTTTGACCAGTTTTTCGGACAGTCCGGGCGCACGCGCGCCTTAAAGTTAAAAAGTGTCGGATCAGGCGTTATCGTGGATAAGGAAGGGATGATCATCACCAACGCCCATGTCGTCCACATGGCCAGCAATATTTTTGTCATCTTAAGTGACGGCACGTCCGTCCAGGGGAAGGTCGTTTATGAAAACCCAGCGGATGATCTGGCCCTTATTAAGATTGATTCGCCCAAGCCGCTTAAGGCGGTCAAACTGGGCCGGGAAGATGATATCTTGATTGGAGAGACCGTGGTCGCTATCGGGAATCCTTTGGGGCTCGAAAATTCTGTGACCGTCGGTATTATCAGCGGCAAAGAGCGGGAAATCTACTCCTCCAGAGGCGAAAAGGTTTCTGATGAGCTGATTCAGATTGATGCCCCCATCAATCCGGGCAATAGCGGCGGCGCGCTTTTGAATCTTAACGGGGAGCTGGTCGGGATCAATGTGGCCGTTGTCCAAAATTCTCAGAGTATCGGGTTTGCGGTTCCCATTAAAAAGGTCAAGGAGGCCATCGGCGCCCGTCAGCGCAATCAGCCGCTTGCCATTAAGCACCGGGCACGGCTCGTGCCGCCATCCGCCGTCTCTTCTGCGCAGCCTCAGGGGCAAGGATGGGACCCTCTTTCTGAGATGGATCAGATGCGCGAAGAAATGGATGAGATGTTCCGCGGTTTTTTTGGCCGCAGGGATAGAGGCGGTCAAGGGGGGATGTTAAATACGGATATCTTTTATGACACAAGCCTCGACATCAAAGAAACAGCCGAGGGCTATGAAATTCGACTGGACGTCTCAGATTTGAATAAAGAAAAGATCGATATTAACGTTAATGATTCCTCCCTCACCATCTCCGGACAAGGTTCCGATACAGAGGAGGAAACTTCTCCGCAGAGTCTTTATCGCTCCCGGCGGTTTCATTCATTTTTGCGCACGATCCCGTTGCCCGCTGACGCCGACAGCGAGTCGGTTACAACCGACATCAAGGGAGACACGCTGATGATCCATCTGCGTAGGAAATGAAGCCTTCTAAACTACTCCCCGCCTCAAGAGGCGGGGGTATCTGCCGAGGCAATGAAGTCTCTTTAGATAAATACAGAGGCGATCGTCAACAGAGCGAATCCGAAGAGGAAGTAGCTGAAGTTGATTTTATGGGCAAGACGCAACAGGAGATGGATGCTTGTCAGTCCGACGATAAATGAAATTAATACTCCGAAGAGTGCCTGCCATGTCCATGCCGATTCCCGCAGATTAAGCAGGATATTCGCTCCCAGGACAATCGGCAGGCTCATCAGGAAACTAATCTTCAGCGCATATTCTCGGTCAAATTGACGCAACAGAAGCGCCGCCACGGTCAACCCCGAGCGGGAAAGCCCTGGAATTGCGGCGCATCCTTGGACAATCCCCAGGATAATGCCGTCTTTCCATGTCAGATCTTTTACCTTTTTGTACCCTTTAAGGCTGCGTGTTTTCATTTGGCCAAAAGCCGTAATCAAGAGAAACAAACCGATAATGAGTGAAATCGGTTTGCCCGCCGAAGCGAAATGGCTGGTCCAGTCGGCGATGATTTTACGAAAGAAAAGACCGAGGGTGCCGCTGACGGGCGTTGCCGCCAGCAAAAAAATCAAAAGTTTTTGGGTCTCCGGGGTCTGCGCACGGTAGCGAAAAATCGCTTGAATCAGATGAAGGACGTCGCGGTGAAAGTAAATCGCGGCCGCCAGAAACGTCCCTAAATGAAGGAACATGGTGTGACTGGTTAGGTCTTGGAAGTTTTCCCGGCTGTCAAACAAATGCTGCTGCGCCAGAATAAGCAGGCTCGTTGAGCTTACCGGCAACCACTCCGCAATGCCCTGAATTGTTCCTAAGACAGCCTGTTCAACCATGTCACAATCATTATGTCCTTTGCAAATTTTTTTCATTATAACAGGATTTGGCTTGTTTGCGATTTTATTTTAAGCTAAAATATCTGCGATTTTGAGAAAGGAGAAGGGAAGATGAAGAAAAAAGGTATGATTCTCTTTGTAGGCGTTCTTTTGTCAGGATGCGTATCCATGGAGACGCTTCCTGAGGCGCCGGATATCTCGGTTCAGGCGCCTTTTCCAAAGAAGGGCGGTCTCACGCGGATCGATACCGTTCGTGTAGGCATGAGTTTGGCTGAGGTGACAGCCATCATGGGGGAACAGACAACGATTGGCTACGAGCAAAGCGATGCGCTCAAAGGGGCTTACAGATCTCTAACGATCAATAACCCTCACCGCAAGGGATTTCTTAAAGACGGGGAGAAGACTTACGATATCCTTTATTATTTCATGCAGGTGAGACACCCTGACGGCGTCATCTCCGACGATGAATTGACGCCCTTGGTCTTTGCAACCGAAGGTTCTGCGAAGCAGAAGGATGTCCTTGTCGGCAAGGGGTGGAATTTCTTAAAACAACTGAAGGATGACAGGTCGCAAACACCCCGACCCGTCCCATGATAAGGGCGCTTGCTTTGGTATTGGAACCGATTATTCCCTGCCATCAGATTCAGCGTCCCATTTCGTGGCAGGAACAGTTCGGCCGTCAGGCCCCGTTGGATGTCGAGGTTGGTTTTGGGCTCGGCGAGTTTCTTATCCGCAGTGCCCGGGAAAACCCCCAGCGGGATTATGTCGGCATCGAACAGAATTGGGAGCGGATTTGCAAGGCTTTAGAGAGCATCGCAAAGATCAAAGGAACAGCGGGGCCGCGGGCCCTCTCCAATATTCGGATATTGAAGGTTGATGCACGGCTGGCCTTTGAGCGGCTGTTTCATCCTGAGAGCATTGAAAAGGTTTACTGCCTCTTTCCCTGTCCCTGGCCCAAGAAGGCGCACGTCAGGCACCGTCTTTTTTCCGCGGATTTTTTAAGGCTTTTGAACAGTCGTTTAAAGCCGCGAGGTGAGGTCAAAATCCTCACGGATTTCCTTGCCTTTGTCCAGTGGATTGAGGGGCAGATCCCTGATACCGGTTTTCAGATTAGGCGGGAAACTGTGAAACCGCGGTATGATACGAAATTCGAGCGCAAATGGCGACGGGAGGGCCAGGAAGAGTTCAGCGAATTGACGTTAATGAAAGAAAGACACAGCGCAGTTCCTTTAAAGGAGGACGTCCCCTTGAAGGCTTATGAGGTCAAGGATTTTCATCCCAGTCGTTTCCGCTTGAAAAATCAAACAGGAGACATCTCGGTTATCTTCAAGGATATGATTTTCGATTCCGCCCAGAAAAGGGCCATGATTCATGTCGTTGTGGCCGAGCAAACCCTCACGCAGCATTTTTGGATTGTCGTTTTCGAGAAAGAGCGGGGCTGGCGTATCTGCGGGGCCGACGGCCAAAATCTCTTGCCGACAGAAGGCCTGGCACGCGCCCTTGAGCTGGTTTATGAGGCGGCTGTTAATTCAATGGTGAATAGTTAATGGGGGAATGGTGCGAACAAATAAAATCAGGCGCATTCTAGCCGCATGTCTCATTTTTGTTCTTATTTTCAGCCCTCGCGCCGTCGATGCCAAAAAGAGAAGAGAAAGGCATCGATTGACCTGCCGCTCCGCCATTTTTTCGGACAGCACAATACCTAAGCGGCTCTACGGCAAAGGGGTCCATACCAGGGTCCCGCCGGCGAGCACCACCAAGGTGATGACGGCGCTTTTGGTCCTGGAGAGATTATCGCTGGATCAATATGTGACAGTCAGCTCTCAGGCGACTTTTGTGCAGCCGAGCAAAGTGTCTTTAAGACCGGGGGAAGAGTATAAGGTGGGGGACCTTTTGTACGCCAGCCTGATTCAATCGGCCAACGATGCCAGTGTCGTCCTGGCAGAGGCCGTGGCCGGTTCGGAAGAAAAATTCGTTGAGATCATGAATGCGCGGGCCAGAAAGCTAGGGGCGCACCACACGAAGTTTGCCAATGCCCACGGCCTCCCCAGTGGCAAGCGCACCCAATATACGACGGCCTATGACATGTATATGATCTTCCGCGAGGCCCTCAGGCACGTTTTTTTTCGCTCCGCTATCAGAAAGAAATATGAGATGATTTATTCCAGAGACGGGCGGAAAATCACGCTCAAGAGTCATAACAAAATTCTTTTTAATGACTGGAAAAAGAAAATTTACGGCAAGACCGGCTATACGAGGGCCGCAAAGTCTTGTTTTGTGGGAACGCTTGATAAAAATGCCCACACCCTTATCATCGCGGTCTTTGGCTGCACGGACCGTTGGGACGACATCAAGTATATCGTCTCGCGCTACGGCGGGGTGGCGCTCTGATTCCGGCGAAAAGAGTTTTGCAATAAGATATGGCAATTTGCCGCCAATCGTGGTATTCTTTTAAAGAATTTAAAAGGGCGGGAATCCTTTATCGAGGGATTTTGCGAGTCTTTTAAAAATCATGGAGGGAGGATATTATGGAAGGAAAGACGGAAAAAAAGATTATCAATCTTGGTCTTGTGGTGATACTGGGCATCTTGGTGGGGGCTGTCATTGTCTCTACCCAGGCGAGGGATCCTCTGTTGAAAGAGATGCTGAGACAACAGGCCGAGAGTCTCAAGATTCAAAGACAAATTGAAAAAAAGCTGTCTTCAGCGGAACAGCTAACGGCCCCAGCGGCTTTGACAGGCGGGCAGTTGGGTCAGGCTCAGGTCTTGGAACAGCGGGTGGCTGCATTGGAATCCCAGTTGAGAAATCTGCAGGCCGTCTTTCAGCAGGTCCAGGACCGCCCTCAACCGCCGGTTCCGCAGGGTCCGCCGCCGGAGGATCTGACAACGGTTCATGAGATCCCCGTGGCCCATTCACCGCTTCTGGGCGCCGGCAAGAACGCGCCGGTGACTATTGTCGAATTCGTTGATTTTCAGTGTCCTTTTTGCGCGCGGTTCCATGTGCCTATGGTGGAGGCGGTCAAGGCCTTTCCTAATAAAGTTAACTACATGGTTAAGAATTATCCTCTCCCGTTTCATCCGCAGGCAAGGCCGGCCTCCAAGGCCGCTTTTGCCGCCGGAGAGCAAGGCAAGTATGCAGAAATGGTGGATGCCTTGTTACAGAACGGCAATAATTTGGGCGAGGAGACGTTCAAAAAAGTGGCAGGGGATTTAAGGCTTAATGTGGACAAGTTCTGGAAGGATTATACCGGAAAAGATGCGCAATGGGAGCAATATATTCAGGAGGATATCAATTTGGGTTCCCGTGTGGGCGTGCAGGGGACGCCGACCTTCTACATCAACGGCCGCAAGACCACTGCGCGGGATGTGGAGGGCTGGAAGGAAGAGATCGAGCAGATATTGTCCGCCAAAGGCGGATCCGCCTCTGGCGGGAAAGAGAAAGGAAGATAAGGAGTTCATCATGTCGAAACTCGGAGGGATAACAAGGAAATTTTACCGGGAGACGCGGGGTTTAAAAATCTCGGGCGGCCAGAAGGTCGCGGCGGGGACAATCCTAACGCGGCAGGGCCATATATGGCGGGCTGGGATTAATGTGATTGGACGCACGCATCTGGTTGCCGGCTGCGACGGCGAGATTTATTTCACGCGCAAGAAGAGCAGCTACAATAAAGTGATTACTTATATTAACGTAAAATAATAAGGACAGCGCCCTTTTCAGGGCTTGAAGAATGTGCGGGATTATAGGATACGTGGGAGGGCGGCAGGCGCCGCCCATTTTGTTAGAGGGTTTAAAAAAGCTTGAATACAGAGGTTATGACTCAAGCGGGATAGGGATCATTTCCCGCCGGGACGGTAAGATCGTCCTTCAGAAAACCAAAGGAAAAATTCAAGATCTGCAGGACCTGATTCGGTCGCATCCCCTTCCTGAGAGTACCATCGGCATTTCGCACACACGCTGGGCTACCCACGGCGTCCCCAACAAGGTTAATGCGCATCCGCACGCCGACTGCACAGGCAAGATTCTCCTTGTGCATAACGGGATCATAGAAAATTTCGAAGAGCTTAAGAGAGAACTCCGGCGCAAGGGGCATACATTCAGTTCTGGGACGGATACGGAGGTTATCGTCCATCTCATCGAAGAATATTACAGGAAGGATCTGCTGGCCGCAGTGCGAAAAGCCATTGCCCGCCTTAAAGGGGCGTTTGCCTTCGGGGTTATTTCCTCGGATTATCCCGAGACCCTGATTGCCGCCCGTGTGGGCTCCCCTCTGATTATCGGCCTTGGCAAGGGAGAGAATTTTATCGCCTCGGATGTCCCTGCCATTCTGGAATATACCAAACGAATTATTTATTTAAAGGATGAACAAATAGCCCTGGTGCAAAAAGACAAGGTGCAGGTGTTGACCTTCGCGGGGAGGCTGGTTCAGCCTAAAATCGACAAAGTCACCTTTAAGGTGGATGCTGTCCGCAAGCAGGGGTATGCCCACTTTATGCTTAAAGAGATTCACGAACAGCCGCAAGTGTTAAGAGAGATGCTTCATAAAAGGTTGAGGGGCAATGCCGCGTATTTAGAAGGGTTGGGGTTGAATGACAACCGGTTAAGGGCTGTGCGCCATGTCGTGATTGTGGCCTGCGGCACAGCCTATCATGCGGGCATGGTGGGGAAATACGTGATTGAATCTTTATCCTCTGTCCCTGTCTCGGTGGATGTTTCCAGCGAGTTTCGCTATCGCAATCCTATTGTTGATAGAAACACGCTGGTGATGGCCATCAGCCAGTCGGGGGAGACCGCCGATACCCTTGCCGCGGTGCGCGAGGCCAAGGCAAAAGGCGCAAGGGTTGTCTCTATTTGCAATGTCCTGGGATCCTCATTGGCCAGGGAATCCGACGGAGTCTTATATACGTATGCCGGGCCTGAGATCGGAGTGGCCTCCACCAAGGCTTATACGGCGCAGTTGTGCATGCTGTATCTTTTGGCCATGAAACTCGCCGCCGTGCATAAGGGTCTGCCGAGGCAAAAGTTCCTGGCGTTGAGGCATCATCTGGGCGAGATCCCCCTTCTTTACGAGGGGATTTTGAAAAACAAAAATACAATAGTCGCGGTCGCCAAGGCCAATTCTCATTTCGGCTGTTTTCTTTTTTTGGGGCGGAACATCAATTACCCTTCGGCCCTTGAAGGGGCCCTTAAACTAAAGGAGATTTCTTATATTCCGGCCGAGGGGTATGCGGCCGGCGAGATGAAGCACGGGCCCATTGCCCTAATTGACGAATACAGGGCTGTGGTGTGCGTGGCCCCGCAGTCGCCGACTTATGAAAAGATGATCTCGAATATGCAGGAGATCCGGGCGCGTAAGGGAAAGATCATCGCCATTGCAACCGAAGGGGATAAGACAATCGTCCGCCACGCGCATCAAACGATTTACGTCCCGGCGACGCACGAACTCCTGACGCCGCTTGTCGTGGCACTGCCGTTGCAACTCTTGGCGTATTACATTGCGGTGCGGCTCGGCTGCGACGTGGACCAGCCGCGCAATCTGGCCAAGTCGGTGACAGTCGAGTAATGACACAGGAGCACAAAGACACAAGACACAAGTCACAAGTTCATAGATTTTACGTGTGTCGTGTGTCATGTGACTTTTATGTTGTATATAGTTTCCACCCCCATCGGCAATCTGAAAGATATTACTCTTCGGGCATTAGAAACACTCAAAAGTGTTGATCTCATCGCCGCCGAAGATACCCGCCACACCCGCATTTTAACCCAGCATTACCAGATTGAAACCCCTTTAACGAGCTATTTTGAACACAATAAATTTGAGAAGGGGGAATATCTCCTGGGGCTTTTGAAGGAAGGGAAGGATATCGCGCTTGTCACCGATGCCGGGACCCCTGGCATCAGCGACCCCGGCTATCATCTGATTCGCCTCGCCAAAGAGCACGGTATCCCGACAACGGTTGTGCCGGGGCCGGCGGCCTTGATTGCCGCGTTGACCGCCTCAGGGCTTCCCTGCCACAATTTTGTCTTTGAAGGGTTTCTTCCTGTTAAGCCTACGGCCCGGCGTAAAAAGCTGGAGCAGCTCAAAAGTGAAGAAAGGACAATGATTTTTTATGAATCCCCCTATCGTCTTCTCAAGACATTACGCGATATGGAGGAGGTCTTGGGAGATCCCTGGGTTGTCTGTGTGCGTGAGCTTACCAAGAGGTTTGAGGAGGTGAGGGAGGGACGGCCGCGGGATCTTTTAAGATATTTTTCTAAAACACCTCCCCGGGGCGAGTTCGTGCTTTTGTTAAAACAATGACATTTATTGCCCTCGTAACGCCTTGATGCCGGAAGGGCGTTAGCATCGCCGGGGTTGACGTCGACAACGTCTCACTTTAAAAGTTCAATTTCCACTAATTTCCCGTATCTGTCGCAGGACAATATGATTGGCATCCTTTTAAGGATTCTTTTGGGCAATTCCCACACAAATCCGCCATAAATTGGCTTTTGTTTCTTTACGCTCTCTATCCTCATGCTGGCAATATATTTGCTTGCTTCAAATATCAGCCTGTCCTCCTTGAGGATAACCATTCTATCCGCCGCGACATTTATTTCTTTGCCAATTTTATCCCATTTATCTGTATAGCCGTTAAAGACGGATACATGCAGTCTTGCGCCATGGAATTTGATCGTGTCCTTAAGGATTTATATGTTTATCCCGAGATGAAGGAGCAGGGCCTCTTGTATTTGACAAAGAGGTTCTTCTTCAAGTCTGCCCAGCAACTTCACCAGCCGGATTTTGTCAATGGTGCGGATTTGCTGGCATCTGACCTTTGATTCTTTTATGAGGCCGGCTCCGGAGGGAAGGGCGACTTCGAAGGGGTACACTTTTTCACCCTTATCGCTGATAGGCAGGACGGTCACCGTAGAGGCGTATTGGTTATTCAGATCATTGGAGATAATAACGGCAGGCCTTGTTTTTTTTATTTCAGCGCCAATGGCCGGATCCAGATTGACGAGCCATATTTCTCCCCGGTGAGGGGTTTCTATCATTTCCATCCTTCCAGAGCTACGTTGTCCCATTCGCCGGCGGTGCGCCGGTCTTCGCTTGCCGTTTCCTTGTAACCTTCGATCAACGCCTTTTCGAGTTTTTGAGTTTTCTCGCGATCGAATTTTTCTTTCAGTGCACGGCTGATAAACTGACTTTTATTCCGGATATGATGCAGTTGTTCCGCCACGTCTTCAGGAATTGTGATGTTTAAACGAATCATACAGATCACCTCCTGTATTAAATATACAATACGATATATGCATTGTCAATGCGTTTTATTGCCGGCGCAGGGCATTAATGCCGTCAGGGGTCTGGATGCGCAGGCGCGAGCCTGCCTGCCGGCAGGCAGAGCGTTGGGGTCGGCGGGATCCCATGAGGCGAACGTCGTCACTTCAGCCCGGCAGCGCCTCTTTCGCGCTCTATTAAGGGTTTCTTAAAGTGGGATCGTGGTGCCCGACATTGCGCAGGATAAAATAATCTCTGACAATCTGAAAGGTTACGCGGTAATCCAGCCCGGCGCGCGCTTCCCAAATATCCCTTGCGCCTTTTATCTTTTTGACATGCAGCGACGGATGCTTTGGGTTGACGGCCAACATCCTTAAAGATGTCTTAACGCGCTCTTTGGCTTCCTCCGGCAGTGATTTATAGGCCCTTTTAAAGCGCGGCGTCTCAAGAAAATTCATTTGTCGAGGTCCGCGATTAGATCTTCGACGTTTTTGAATTTTTTGACCTTGCCCGCCTCAAGATCGGCTTGCGCCTCCTTTTCGCCCTCTTGCCACTCCTTGCTCCAGAACCAGGCCTGTTGCGCGTCGATCGTTTTTTGGGGCTTGATGATGACCCTGCCGTCTTTGATCTCCGTTTCCAGGAAATCTCCCACCTCCAGGTGCAGTTTTTTGCGGATTTCCGCCGGCAGCGTAATCTGAAAATTTTGCCTGATTTGCATGACCATATCCTTGCCCCCTTCCTGGTAATATTGGAATTTCTTATTTTCTTAAATTAAGAATAGCATGAAATCCGGCTTGCGTCAAGGCGCACAGCTGTGAAATTAGTCCCGGTCACTGTTTCCTCACTGTTTCCGCAGGGTCTTGATGGTGGTTCCGCCGGCGCCGTCGGGGACCGCTATGTGGACGGGCGAGGCGCTGGGGTCGGCGGGGTCGACGTCGACAACGTCTCACTTTAAAAGTTCAATTTCCACTAATTTCCCATATCTGTCATAGGACAATATGATTGGCATTCTTTTAAGGATTCTTTTAGGCAATTCCCACACAAATCCGCCATAAATCGGCTTTTGTTTCTTTACGCTCTTTATCCTCAGGCTGGCAATATATTTGCTTGCTTCAAATATCAGCCTGTCCTCTTTGAGGATAACCATCCTATCCGCCGCGACATTTATCTCTTTGCCAATTTTATCCCATTTGCTCGTATAGCCGTTAAAGACCGATACATGCAGTTTTGCCCCATCTTTATGAATACGCAATGAGTTTCAAAAACTCCTGGGCCGTAACAATGGCAATGCCCTGATAGTTTTTTAAATTGAGCAGGTGCTTGTCTCCTGAGACAATATAATCGGCTCCGGCCTCCAGGGCGCATGCCAGGATCTCATTATCTTCAGGGTCGTCCTGAACGACGTCTATGGGGGCCAATCCCGAGAGAATAACCGCTTCATGCTCGATGAAACCAAGAAACGCGTTAATATCATCTTCCTTGAGATGATACTTTTGGCTTATACGTGGATATAAAAACACTCTCCTGATTTCCTGGAGGATTTTATCGGAGAGAACGAGCGTGAAACAATATTTTCGCCACGCCTCAAGGAGATTTGCCGAAGGGCCGTCTTTATTGATCACACTGCTTATAAACTGATTTGTATCAATAACAACCTTAAGCACGCTCTTTTCTCACGGCTTCAATGGCTTCATGAATGTCCTTTTCGACTTTGTGGGAGGGGGTGCCGGGAATTGCGCTTTTAATGCGGTCAAGTATCTTGAAGCGTTCTTCTCTTTCTTCGGCCATCCTGGCATATTGCGCATATTCGTTCGCGTTAAGGATGACCACCATGGGGATCCCCAATTTCTCCACCGTAAAGCGGTCGCCTTTTTTAAATGATTTTTTGATGATTTCTCCAAAATGGACCCGCGCTTCAACAGCAGGGACAGTCTTCATGACCATGAATACACCTCCAATCGGCATTAATTGATATTGATTAACTCCGATTAATTATGCAATATGAACGGGATAATGTCAAGAGCAAGTCTTTTCCAATGCAAGATGAGGGCATGATGAGGGGAAATGCTTACTGCCTGCGCAGGGCTTTGATGCCCGTGGGGGTCTGGATGCGGATGCGCGAGGCGTTGGCGTCGGCGGGGTCCCCCGGCTTGATATCGGTCGGGGGAATCCGGTTCCTTTTCGGGGTTTACGCGATTCTTATACCGGTTTTTTTTATTTCGTAAACGAGGGGATCGGAACTGTCCTGAAAGTCTTTGACGGTAAAACCATGCGGCTCGATTCTGGTATCTACTATCCGCCGTATGCGCCACAGCAAAAGCCTGTTTTTATTCGCGTTTCTTTTAAGTTTATCGGAGACAACAGCCAAATCAATATCGCTCCATGGCTTCGCTCCCCCCATCGCCTGAGAACCAAACAAATAAACGGCGTGAAAGGGGTAACGGGCGGCCCGTAACATCTTCGCGTATTTTCGCGCGATTTTTTTTACTTTAGGGTTCGGCATAATTCCGCGTAAAGGCGAATGATTTTGTCCATATAGCTTTTTGCGTAAGTCTTCGTGCACAATTTGTAAAACCGAAGTTTGTATTCGGGGTAGCGGGCGCGGATGTTAAAGTCGTTGATTTCATCCAGGAGATCGATTTCCTCCTCGGAAAGTTTCAGACCGGCAATCTCCTGGAGCCGGACGAGATCGTGGATGTAAGGCGCCTGCTCTCGAGTGGAATGGACGATCAGTCCTTTAAAGGTTTTCTCCAGAACCATGTGGCCGTAGAAGAGGGCGTCCGAATATCTTTTGGTTTTGAACAGGCTTAACATGGTATCATAATCATGCTTTGCCGTTTCCAGCCAATATCTTGTCAGCTTGGTTATGCCTTGCTTATTCATTGGATGTTATCTTATCATAAGAAGATGCCGAGTCAATGGAAACGCGTGTGGAGTTTTCCCTTCTCATTATTGTTTCCTCAGGGCTTTGATGCCGGCGGGGGTCTGGATGCGGATGCGCGAGGCGTTGGGGTCCGCGGGGTCGACCACGCTGATGCCGTAGGTTGTTGTGCCTTTGCGGATGCGCAAGGGGGAGACCGGCGGGTCTTCGCAGGTGAGCGTCACCGTCGCGGTGCCGTCGTACATCCGCAGGCCGCAGTCGTTGCCGCTGGGGGGAGCGTTGACCGTGACCATCACGGACTGCTGGGCCGGGTCGCCCAGGGCGTTCAGGCACTCGATGATATATACGGTCGTGCTGGAAGGCTGTACAACCTGACAGCCGTTTAAATAATCAGGCCCGGGGTTATCACAGCCTCCAACGCCATCGCCGCCGCCAGCCGTTATCCATCCTGCCGGAGAAATGGCCGCGCACGAAGCGGCACCGGAGGATGTCCATGTCAGCTTGGATGTTTCTCCTCCATTGATTATCGGGGGGGCCGCGTCGAGCGTAATCGTCGGCAGGGGCGTCCCGCCGGTGCAGTTGTCTTCTTTAGCGACTTTGAGATCGCCATTAGTCTGATCATAATAGGATATCACCGGCAAGCCGTCAGTACTAATAGCTATAGAATGATAGGCGCCAATCGTACCTGCCGAATCAACGGTGGTGAGGGTATTGCCTGCGGTGCAGCTGGCATTGCCGCATTTGGCAACTTTGATGTCGTAGTTTGGATTCCCATCTAAATACGATATTACTGGTAAACCGTCAGGGCCAACGGCGATGGAAGTGTCATAATCAACGTAACTTGCCGAATCAACGGTGGTGAGGATATTGCCTGAGGTGCAGCCGATATCGCCACATTTAGCAACTTTGAGGTCATGGTTAGTCCACTCCTCATACGATATTACCGGTAAACCATCGGTGCCGATGGCGATGGAGGTGCGCGAACCCGCACTGCCTGTTGAATCAACGATGGTGAAAGTGTTGCCTGATGTGCAGGCGGCATCGCCGCATTTGGCTACTTTGAGGCCGAGGTTGGTAGAGTCAAGATACGATATTACCGGCAAACTATCAATGCCGATGGCGATGGAGTTATAAAAGCCAACAACACCCGTTGAATCAACGGTGGTGAGAGTGTTGCCTGAGGTGCAGCTGGCATTGCCACATTTGATCACATTAAGGACCCTGCTCGCATTGGTATCGCACGATATCACCGGCAGGCCGTCAGCGCCGATGGCAATGGAATTATAGAAACCAAAAGGAGGTTGCGGATTAATGACAGTGAGAGTGTTTCCTGAGGTGCAGCCGGCGTCGCCGCATTTGGCCACTTTGAATTTGCTATTAGTCCAATCATAATAAAATATTACCGGAAAACCATCGGTGCCGATGGCGATGGAGGTGTAGTAACCCGTAAGACTTGCTGTTGCATCAACGGTGGTGAGAGTATTTCCTGAGTTGCAGGCGGCATTACCGCATTTGGCGACTTTGAGATTACCGTTAGTTCCATCAAAATATGATATTACTGGTAAACCATCAGCTCCAATTGCGATGGAGTTCATGGAACCTACTTGATCTGTTGAATCGACTGCTGTGCTGGCCCAGCCGGGGGTACAGGGAGGATTGACCGTTACAGTTGTGGACTGCTGGGTGGTGCCGCCGGGGCCAGTGCAGGAGAGGATGTAGGTCTCTGTGGCCGCGGGCCAGACGACCTCCGCGCCGCTTGTGCCGGTTTGAGATGTCCAGCCGGCCGGCGAAACCGCCGCGCAGGACGTGGCATCCGTTGATGTCCACGTGAGCGTGGACGATTCCCCCTCATTGATCGTCGGCGGCGCGGCCGAAAGGTTCACCGTCGGGGGAGGTGGCGGTGGCGCCCCGCCGCCCGACTCCCGCTTCCAGACACAACAGAACTTACAGCATGACGTGCTAATTACACCATAAATGCCTGTGGAATCAGCGGCAATATAGGAAGGGCTACACCCCGCATATCCACACTGATTATTAATTAATTTTTCCCAAATTAAACTCCCGTCTGTCAATGACCTTTTTTCTATATTTCTGTTTACTCCGGTACCAACTATATAAATACCAGTAGAATCAATAGTCATATCCGTCGGAAATTCATCACTGGAAGGTGTATACGTTATAACACCTCCAGAGCCAAACGCAGGAATTGGGGCTCCAGTTGTCAAATCTCTTTTTTCTATATGCCATCGGAAATATCCGGATACGCTGTCATACTCATAAGTTGCTGTATATAATCCTGTGGTGTCAATTGCAATGCCAACGCCAACACTGCCCCAATAAGCACCATCATTATATAACGTTACAACACCACTGGAACCAAAGGCAGAAAATAAATTGCCCGAAGCCGGGTCTCTTTTTTCTATGCGCCATGGGGTATCCCCTGAGGCTACATAGGATTGGCCTATGATATAAATACCGCTCGCATCAACAACAATATCCGATGTCATATCAATCATGCTCACAAAGCCGGTTGTTACAACACCGCTGGAACCAAAACTATTAATTGGGCCGCCAGTTGTTAAATTCAACTTTCGCAGACGGTTGTTGGAGCCTAAAACATATAGACCGGTAGAATCCACTGCGACATTAAGAGCATAATCATATCCTGCAGCATCGTTGAAGGTCACAGCGCCTCCCGCACCAAACGCAGTTCCGCAGTTGGCCGCTGTACATAATGCCCCTGTATCTAACCTTCTTTTTTCTATACGCCATTGACTATTAAAAGCACCAGGAGCACTATCACTACCCGATAGATATATCCCTGTAGAATCTACTGCAATGTCAAAAAGAAAATCGTAACCAGTCGATGGATTGAATGTCACAACACCACTGGTGCCGAAGGTGGATATGTAGCTGCCATCTGTCAAATCCCGTTTTACTATTCGCCACTGAGTATCACTTGCGCCAACCCTTTCACCACCTGTTATGTATAATCCTGTGGAATCGACGGCAATTTGAGATGTATCTTGATTGCTGGCAAGTACAGTTTCGGTCTGCTCCCACATCGGATCCCCCGCCGCGGCGAGGGCGGTGCCCGGCGCGGCGAGGAGCGCCGCCAGCCCCGCGAGGAGGGAGGCGGTGAGCAATGAATTCCTGAGTTTTAAAAGATAGTTTCTCATATTAACGTTCCGGTTATCCGGATATCCGGGTATCCGGAAACTGTTTTATATCCCATTGCACGCCGACGCGCCGCCGGTTACGCCATTTGCATATGCCGATACAGCGGCTTGGCCACGGGCTTGAAGAAGGCCGAGGCATTAAGAATTTCAATGCCGATAACCTCGCCTTTTTCATCGAGCTCCACATGAATGCCCGGCGCGACCTCAACGGATTCTTCCTCGGCGCCTTTTCTCGTGACAATATAAAGCACGTCCGACACTGTATCATAATTGACTATCGGTTTTTTGCTCATATTTTCCTCCATCTGCCGGATTTTAAGCGGCTGTGTTTTTGATACGGTTTAACGGGGTGGACCGTTATCAGATGTATTTCATTTTGTATTTTATCATACGTCAGGGCCATTTCTCTCGACTTATTCTTAAACATCACGGTGGACAAAGCAACGCGATGGTCTGTATGGGTATCATAATAATGTTCCCGGGACTCTTTGAATATTTTGCGCGGCAAGTCATGCAGTATCTCCCGTATCTTCAGCCTGAATTCCAAATGCGCCGTGTATATTACTTTCATTTTATTGCATCTTCTCCGGCCATGGCGTTCCCCGGCGCGGCGAAGAGGCCGGCGGTGAATAACAAATGTCGGAGTTGGCGAAAGCCGCGTTTCATGCCGGTTCACTCTCCTCCAGGATAAATTTGATTATTTTTTCCGCCGCTTGTAAGGCTTGCCGGGCCTCCATTTTAGTATAGACTTTGGGGGCACCCAAAGGATAACGAGGCTCAATATAATAGGGATTAAGGACAATGCACTCCTCTTCGACTGAAGCAAAGCTCCTGTCCAATTTATGACATTCGCTCCATAATTTGGTGAGGTCGTGTATCCGCATTTTCTTCATTTTCCCGACGTTGACGCCTTTTGCGACAAGGAACCCTTTTAGATATTTCTCAGCCGCCTGCTGACAATGAAAGCAGATGATATCCGTCCAGCCGCCCGCTTTAAGAGAAAGACGCGCCTCATCGAGATCGTGCGAACCCTTTTCAAACCATTCCCGCGCCAATATGTCAAAATTATTTTGTTCCATAGAGCAATTTCCCTTCCGCAAGAATATCTTTGACGAAAAAGTCTCCCAATTTCACCCTTTCCTTTAACTCGCCGGGGGTAAGCACAATAAAATCAAGAGGATATTCCCTGTCCAACCCGCGCAGTGACCGGAAAATAT
>Ga0155416_168_pt1 | contig 17637 bp, 19 predicted proteins | sample RifCSPhighO2_02_FD_106384 | JGI IMG/M metagenome (GOLD analysis project Ga0155416, IMG submission 106384) | Omnitrophica WOR_2 bacterium RIFCSPHIGHO2_02_FULL_50_17 | reverse complement strand
ATTGCCCGCTCAAACTAACTCTCTTTATTCAGGCTCATCTATTGACTGGAAAAGACTGCACCTCTTGGGTTTCTGTTTGGGTTTCTGTCGGCGCCAGGGAAAAGATTCTCTCCATAACCTGGCTGGCTATTTCCGTATAGGACTCACCCTCTGTAAACCGTAAGGGCTGCCCGAAAATAACGGTGACGGGGCTGCGCCGCAATGTTTTTGTCCCCGGCGCAAGAACCCTCTGGGAACCTTCAATATAGGCCGGAACAACCGCTGCCGCGCTTTTGGCGGCAATAAAACCAATCCCTTCCTGAACCTTTCGCGCAACATCCCCTTTTTGGCGGGTCCCCTCAGGAAAAAGGACAACGGCCCGGCCTTTCTTGAGACGGCGCAGCGTCTCGCGCATGGCCCGAAAATCCGACTCCCCCCTTTTAATAGGGAAGGCATCCACGCGGTAGAGAAAGAATCTTAAAACTTTGTTTCTAAAAAGCGTGTCTTTGGTAACGTAACTTAAACGGCGTCTGCTCGCAAGTCCTAAGATAAAGGGATCGAGATTGCTGACATGATTGCTGGCGATGACAAATCCCTCCCCTTGAGGAAGGCCTTCCCGCCCGAACACCGTCAGGGGAGAGAAAATCTTGCTTGAAATTTTCAAAAAGAAATAAGCAATATAGTAAATCACGGCTGTTCTTTGCGCAGCAGGGACTCCCCGTATTGAATGAGCGCCTTGGCACGAGCGCGGGATTTCGCCTCCGAATACGCGCGCACTAAAGGCTCGGTCCCTGAGGGGCGTAACATCAGCCAGCTTTGGTCTTCGCAGATCAATTTGATGCCGTCAAAGTCCTTGACTTCCACGACCTTTTTGCCTAAAAGTTCTTTGATCAACCTGACCTTGTCCCTGTCAAACCGCCCCTCTCCCAACTCGAGATCCCGGCGCTCATAATAGAAACGGCCGAACTCCTTTTCCATATCCTGAAGAATCCGCTTGATATCTTTCTTTCGGTAAACCATCATCTCCAAAAGTAAAAGCCCGGCCAGAGTCCCATCCCGCTCGGGGATGAACCCCTGCACCCCCATGCCGCCGGCCTCCTCGCCGCCGGCGATGATTTTCTCGGCAACCATCAAATCGGAAATATGTTTGAAACCCACCGGCGTTTCATAGAGTTTGAGTCCCAGCTTTTTTGCGATATTGTCAACCATGGTTGTCCCGCAGATAGTCTTCACGACCCCGCCGGCGCATCCCCGGTTACGCGCCAAATGGAGAATCAAAAGCCCCAGTATTTTCTGGGGATGGATAAATTCGCCCCCCGGCGCCACCGCCGCGATGCGGTCGGCATCGCCGTCTAGAACAAGCCCTAGATCAAATTTTTCTTCCCTGACGCGCTTTAAAATCCCGCTTAAGAATTCAACGACAGGCTCGGGCTTCCCGCCGTCAAAAGACGGGTTGATATCCTCACGCATTAAAGACAGCCGGATATCCGTGCCTTTAAGAATTTGCGCCATCAAGCCGTTACCGCTGCCGTGCATCGCATCGGTTAAAACCTTAAATCTCGCCTTCTGGATACGCTTCAAGTCGATATAACCGCGGATAAACTTAATATAATCTTTCTTAAAATCAGAAACATGAATCCTCCCCTCGGCCTTGGATCTCTCAAAATCAATGGCTGGGACAGGTGTTTGATATAAATACTGCTCAACCTTATTCGTGATATCCGTCGAGGCCCCGCCGCCTTTATCCGTCTTAATTTTTACGCCGTTGAATTTGGCCGGATTATGGCTGGCGGTAATCATCACCCCTGCGGCACTCCGGGTCCGGATAACACCGTAACTTAAGGCCGGTGTGGGGATCGGCGTATCCGAAAGGTAAACTTCAATATTATTTTGGGCCAGCACAGAAGCCACAAGGCGCGCGTATTCATCTGATAAAAACCGCGTGTCATAACCGACAGCAACGCATTTCTTGGTTATGGTCTCTTGTTGGATATCCCTGTTAATCCATTCGCTTATGGCCTGCGCCACAATGCCGACATTGGCAAAGGTGAAATTATCGGAGATGACTCCCCGCCACCCGTCCGTTCCGAATTTAATCGTTTTTTCTGGCATGGAAAACCCCTCTCTGGCAAAGTGTTATCGGTACAAACGCCTTTCTTGAATGTATCGCAAAACTTTTTCCGGGACCAAATATTTGACCGTCTTGTCCAATACAAGACGGCGGCGGATATCCGAGGACGCTATAGGAATACCGGGGATAGCGACGTTATGGACTTTTATCTTTGACCGCTGCGGCTTAACCCCGGGGCGATAGACCGCAATAAACGAGACCCTGCGGACAAGGTCTTGAATGCGCCTCCATGCCGGCAGCGTCGGCAGATGGTCATTGCCGATAATGAAAAAAAATTTTCCTCGAGGGTACCGCCTGCGGAAATAATCCGCCGTATCGATGCTGTAGGAGCGGCCCTTTCTTTGAACCTCCACCGCCGAGGCCTCAAAAAAGGCATTGCCCTGAATGGCCAGACGCACCATACGAAGCCTCTCTGGGGCCGGAATCACCCCTTTGCCGCTTTTATGGGGGGGGAGATAACACGGGACAAAAATGACCCTCTCCAGCCGAAATTTCTCCCGCACCATCTGGGCGATCATCAGATGCCCCATGTGAATCGGATTAAACGTCCCCCCTAAGATGCCTATCCGTTTCATGTGCGTATCTGCCCTTTGCCGTAGACGAGATATTTATACGTCGTCAGCTCCTCCAAGGCCATGGGCCCGCGCGCGTGCAGCTTGTCCGTGCTGATCCCGATTTCCGCGCCGAATCCGAACTGATACCCGTCTGTAAAACGGGTGGAGGCATTCACATAAAGGCAGGCCGAATCCACAGACCTTAAAAACAAATCCGCCTCCTTTGCATCCTGTGTCACAATCGCATCCGAATGATGCGAACCATACGTATTGATGTGGTCAATGGCCTCTTCAAGGCTGTCGACCACCTTGACCGACAAGATAAGGTCCAGATATTCCTCTTCCCAGTCCTTGGCCGTGGCTCTTTTAATCCCCTTGCCGATAATCTGCCGTGTGCGCGGACATCCCCTGATTTCAACGCCGGCCTTTTGAAAGTCCGTAATCATCAAGGGCAAAAATCGCGCCGCCACATCCCGGTGCACCAGCATCGTCTCCATGGCATTGCATACCCCCGGCCGCTGCACCTTGGCATTAAAACAAAGGGCGCGGGCCATCTTAAGATCTGCCCTGGGGCCGACATACGTATGGCAGACCCCTTTGTAATGTTTAATAACAGGGATGCGGGAATGCTCGGCGACAAAACGAATCAACCCCTCCCCGCCGCGGGGGATAATCAAATCGACATACCTCTCCTGGGCCAAAAGGACATTCAGACTTGCGCGATCCCTCCAAGAGACAAGATGAATCGCCTCCTGAGGAATTTTTGTCTTGTGCAGCGCCTTCTTTAAAACGGAAAAAACCGCCTTGTTGGAATGAAAGGCCTCTTTCCCGCCTTTTAAGATAACGGCGTTGCCGGCCTTGAGACACAGTCCGATACAATCGCTGGTCACATTCGGCCGTGATTCATAAATGATGCCGATGACGCCGATCGGCGTCCGGATCTTCTTAATCAGCAATCCGTTAGGTCTTCGGAAGACCGCCAAAACCTCTCCGACGGGATCCTTGAGCTTAACCGTATCCCAAAGGCATTGGGCCATCTCGCCGATTCTCTTCTCATTCAGGGTCAGCCGGTCAATGATGGGCTTGGAATAATTCTGCCGCCGGGCGGCATTTAAATCTTTCGTATTTTCCCTGATGAGATACGCCTTGCCCTTAAGGAGGGCCTCCGCCATCCTGCGCAGGGCCTCATTTTTCACCGAAGAGGACAACAACGCCATCTGCGCGCAGGCAATCTTGGCCTTTTGAGCCATCCGAATAATCGCATCATGAGATCTTTTTGTTTCCATAATTCAACTTACCTCAACAGAAGAGCTCATCTCTCGCATAAAACCAAATTATCGCAGTGAATCACTTCCCGCTTCCCTTTTCTCTCTTCAACGCGGCTGAGATCAGCCGTCGAATAATTGATCAAACCCCGTCCGATTTCATGCTCGCGCCTGTCTTGAACAACAACGACATCATCGACGTTGAAATGCCCTTTCCAGGAGACAACGCCGGGAAGGAGAAGGCTGCGCCCGCCCTTGAAAAGGGCCTCTCTCGCCCCCTCATCCACCGTCAGAATGCCTTTGGGTTTGGCGCCGAAAGAAATCCAGTGCTTCTTGGCCAGACGCCGGCCCTCTTTTTCCATAAAAAATGTCCCAATGCGCTCTGCGTTAAGCACGCGCACTAAAACATTTTCCGTCTCGCCGTTGGCGATAATGCAAGGGATTTGGGAATGGGTCGCAATTTTAATCGCATCCAGCTTGGCCGTCATGCCGCCTCTGGATATATCCTTTTTATCTGTCCCTGCGGCCATGCCCTCGATATCGCCCGTAATCTCCTTGATCTCTTTTAATAGCTTCTTTTTGCCGTCTTTTAAGTCGAACAGACCCTCCACGTCCGAAAGAATCAACAGCAGATCCGCCTCAATAAGACCCGCCACCAAGGCGGACAGTTTATCATTATCCCCAAACTTGATTTCATCGGTTGCAATCGTGTCATTTTCATTGACGATCGGAATGACCTGGCGCTCCAGGATGGCACGGAAGGTATTGCGGGCATTGTTGTAACGGCCGCGATTATCGAAGTCATCCCATGTCAGCAGCACCTGGGCACACGTCGTCCTGTTTCTCCTGAAGAGATCGCTGTACGTCTCCATCAAAATGGCCTGGCCTATAGCCGCCAAGGCCTGCAAGGAGGCCAGATCCGACGGGCGCTTCCTTTCGTTCATGGCCCCCATGCCGAAGACAATGGCGCCGGAACTGACCACAACCACCTCAATGCCTTTTTTTTGGACAGAGGCGATTTGCTCAACCAAAGAGCGCAAATGGGCCAGGCGCGGTTTCAGCCGGTAGGTGACAATAACGCTTGAGCCGACTTTTATGACAATCCGTTTTACAGGTCTTGGGAATTTTCTTGGCATAGGAGATCTCTTACACAGCCGACAAGATCGGTCAGTCCCTCTTTTTTAAGAGCGGAAACGGGGATAATCTTCTCCTGATATTTTTTCTTAAATCTCTTAAGATGGCCGGCGGCGCGGGGCAAATCCATCTTGTTGGCGGCGATAATCCTGTGCTTAAAGGTAAATTCTTCGCTGTAGGCTTTCAATTCATAATCAAGCTTGGCGTAATCCTCCAGAGGGTCGCGGCCTTCGCTCCCTGCCATATCAACGACATGCAGCAAAATCTTCGTGCGCTCGGCATGCCGCAGGAAACGGTACCCCAGCCCTTTGCCCCGATGGGCTCCTTCGATGATGCCGGGAAGATCCGCGACGATAAAATCGGCGTGCCGCTCCGACGCCGGGAAAAAACCAAAATCTTCACAATGAACGATCCCTAAAACGGGCTGCCTTGTTGTAAAAGGGTAATTGGCAATCTTCGATTTGGCCTTCGAAATGCTTGTGATAAGGGTGGACTTCCCCGCATTGGGAAACCCGACGATACCGACATCCGCTATCAGTTTTAACTCAAAGTCAAGGGTGCATTCTTGACCCTTGTGCGGCGGCAGGGGTATCTTCCGGCGGCCATTGCCCACGCCGCCCCGCGCCCCCTTCACGATGACAACGGACTGCCCGTCCTGCGCAAGGTCTTTAATCAACAAACCCGTCGTATGATCCCTTAAGATCGTCCCGACAGGCACGCGAAGGATACAAGTCTCGCCGTTCTTGCCGGTTTTTCCTTTGCTGCTGCCATGACCGCCCTTGCCAGCGTAACAATGCTGTTTATATTTAAAATCCAAAAGGGTCTGGATATTGCGGTCGGCCACAACGACGACATCCCCGCCCTTGCCGCCGTCCCCGCCGTCGGCCTTAGGGTAGCGTGTGCGCCTATCCTGATAATAGCTTTCGCAGCCCTTGCCGCCGTCCCCGGACTTGACAAAGATTCTTGCCTCATCAACAAAAATCATAAGAAGGTATCAGACAGAAATTTGGGTAATGTGAAGGGCCGTCAGCTTCCGGTGGCAGCCTATTTTCGTGGAAGAATTAGAGCGGCGCCGGTATTTGAATGCGATGACCTTGTCCCCCAAACGGTGTTTTTCAACTTTGGCGGTAACCTTCGCATCTTTTAAAAAGGGCTGGCCGATGCGGATGTCGGCGCCGTCCGCAAACATTAACACCTTATCGAGAGTCAGGGTGCTGCCTTCCTCGTCCTTGAGACGATCAATATGGATGGTGTCACCTTCCGCGACTTTAAACTGCGAACTCCCTACCTGAATGACGGCATACATAGTTGGCCTCCTGATAAGAACCGGATTAAAATAAACCCCATGGCGCGAATTTAAGGGCTGAATTATACTACAAAATAGCGTAAATGAGAAGGAAGTATTTGAGGGCGCGTCTCATGCCGGCCATTAGACGATTCTCACCCTTCCCCGGCCGTCACAGAACGGACACGGCCCGAAAGAAATGGACTCGATGGTCTTGCCGGTTCGTGCGCGCGTCATCTCCACAAGCCCCAGCGGAGATATCCTGTTCACCTCTGTCTTGGCCGGGTCCCGCGCTAATTCCCGCTGCAGGCAATCGATCACTTTGCGTTTATGCTCCTCCCTCGTCATGTCGATAAAGTCAATCACAATGATACCGCCCAAATCCCGCAGGCGTAATTGCCTGGCAATCTCAGGAATAACTTCCATGTTCACCATAAAGGCGGCCTCTTCCGGCGAGGCGTTGGTCTTGAACTTGCCGCTGTTGACATCCACGACCGTCAGGCCTTCGGTCGGTTCAATAACGACATAGGCGCCGGAGCGGCAATACACATGCGTGTCATAGATCTTCTGGAGTTCCCTCGAGACATTCCTCGCCTCGAAAAGAGGGACATGCCCCTTATAATGATGGATCCTATTGACCATCTGCCGTCCGATAAGGGTCTGCACAAACCGGCGGATCCTTGCATACTCCTCGTCGTTGTCAATAACCAGTTTGTCCACTTTCTCCGTAAGATAATCCCGCACGATCCTCCACGTCAGATCCCCTTCTTCATAAATCAGGGCGGGCGCCTTCTCCTGCTCGGCCTTTTTATGGATTTTGAGCCAAATATCATAAAGGAATTTCGCATCCCGGGTAAGCTCGCGATTCCCCTGCCGCAGAGAGGCTGTCCTGACGATAAAGCCGCCTGTCCTGGCAAAGGTAAAATGCCTGGTAGCCTCTTTCAGCCGCTGGCGTTCCTGGACATCTTCAATCTTCTTGGAAACCCCCGTCTGCTTGTCATAGGGCATATACACGACAAACCGCCCCGGCAGCGCCAAATGGGCTGTCAGACGCGCCCCCTTTTCTCCGAAGGGATCCTTCTCCACCTGAACCAGAATCTCCTGGCCAACCCTCAAAGGGGGTGCCTCGCCTTCTTTTCTCCTTTGCCTTTCTGCCTCCCGTGGAGGAGGCGTCTTTTTCAGAATCTTGTGAAAAATCTTTCGGGGCCCAGAAAGCTCATTCTCAGCAAGGGGACTGACCACATCGGTTAAATACAAAAAGCCGTTGCGCTCCTGCCCGATGTTGACAAAAGCGGCATTGATCGACGGCAGGATAGATTCCACCCTCCCTTTGTAGATATTCCCCAAAAGGGATTGATAACGGTCAAGCTCGATATGAAAGTCGTCCACGCGGCCGTTCTCAATAATGGCAACGAGGCACTCCCCTTTTTGCGTCTGAATAAGAATTTCCCTGGACAAAGCCCACCTCAAATCTTTTCTGTTTAGGAATTCGTGGCCATCTCGGGGGTAATGATATGCGGCGTGATAAAAATCATCATATCCGTTTTTGTGGAAACCTTCTCCGACTTCTGAAACAGAAGCCCCATGATGGGAATATCTCCCAGAAAGGGGATCTTCTTTTTCGTATCGGTGAGCTGATCTTTCACTAAACCGGCGATAACAAGGGTCTCCCCGTCTTTAACCATAACCCGTGTTTTGGTCGATTCATTGCTCAATTCCGGCAGGGAAGTATTTTCTACCGTTACCGTCCCGATAATCGCGGTGATTTGCGGCTCCACATCCAGCGTGACAAACCCCGCATTATTCACGTGCGGCGTGACATTAAAAATAATCCCGATATCCTTATATTCCCAGCCCGAGATCTGCAGATTGGCCTGTTCTTCATTATAGGTGTATTGAGGGATAGGATACTGGCTCCCCACCATGATCTGGGCGGCCTGATTGTCCAAAGTGACAATCCGCGGATTGGACAAGATATTGGTATCTGTCTTTGTCTTAAGCATCTCAAACACAGCCTGCACCTGGGTAAAATTGAGCGTTCCATAACTGAACTCGGCATTGGCCGAACCTGCACTGTCATCCGCTCCTGGGAAAGAATCGGGGGTATATTTGCTGGCTGAGGTAACCGTAAAGGGATATATAATCGGCCGCTCGGCCCCTGAGACCGTCACCTTCGTCAGCCAGTCAATCCCGAGATTCTCCTGGTCGTTAAAACTGGTTTCGACAATCTTCGCCTCAATCAGAACCTGCGGGGTTGTTTGATCCAGCTTCTTGACGACCCCTTCCATCAAGTCCAGCCTCTTGGAAATATCCGTCACGATGAGGGTATTGGTGCGTTCGTCGTAATTAATACTGCCCCGCTCCGACTTCATCTTGTCGACGGAGGTGATGACTTCGGAGGCCCGGCCGAAATTCAGCGTGAATGTCCTGGTTTCCACAGGTTCCTGCTCGGCCAGGGTCATCGCATTTTCCCGCCGCTGCTTTAAATTCTCCACCGTCGTCACCATGATAATATTCCCCTTTTGCTCGTAGGCGTAACCGTACGTCTCCAGGACAACCTCCAGGGCCTGCTTCCAGGGGACATTGTTCAGTTGAATGGTCACAAGACCCGTAACCTCCGGGCCGACCACAATATTGACCCCGCTTTTAAAAGAAAGGATTTTAAGGACATTAGCGATATCCGCATCGCGAAAGTCCAAACTGACATTCCCTTCGTTGGTTACGGGGGTTGGAACGGCAGCCTCTACGGCGGTCCCTTGCGGCTTCTCTTCATCCTGCGCATACGCATCCGGCAAGAAAACCAAACCGATCCATAACAGCAGCACAATTCCCTTTTTAATCATTTTATTCCTCCTTTTTTAACTTCAGTTCAAATTCCTGCTGATCCTTCATGAGGACCACCAAATCTTTTTCAATCCTCGCCACCGTAAACGGCCCCAGGTGATCATTCCTTTGAACAATATGGCCATTAATAATAGCCAGATCTTGTCCCCCTGCCCCAGACATAATACCTTCCAATTTCATATCTGTCACCTGGAATTCCGTCTCGTAATTAATAATATTCCCCGAGGGGCTCACGAGCGGCCAGAAAGGGTCGCGTTTGCCGTGAGAGTCGTACTCCGCGGCCATGCCTGCCTGCTGGGGAGGCTGCTGGGCGGCCGCCGAAGGAATTGCCGCCCCTGCCGCTAGAACTATCATCCCGATTATCAATGAAATTTTCTTCATTCTTCCTCAAAAACCATGGCTTCAAGATTCAATTTCACCTTATGATAACGCGTGTCGTCGCTTGCGGTGATGGTAAAAGCCGCCTCATCGACGGCGATGTTATCCCTCTCCAGTTGATTCAAAAACCGCCCAAAACTGTGATAGCCGCTTCTGGCCTCGACAAGGATAGGCAGGGCATAATAGGTGCGCTTGTTGTCCTGAAGGAGGATTTCCTGATCCTGGCTGAAAGGCATGATCTGATCGATCTCGACACCATTCTGGTTGGCAAGCTGTGAGATGCGCTCCAAAATCAGGGGAACTTCGTCCTTGGATCTCATCTTCAGGCTGGACCCCCTGATTTTATCTTCCAATCTCCTGATCTCATCCTTGTAGGAACTCATTTGCTGAATCTCCTCTTTCGCTTTCTGAATATCCCGGGACAAAATCTTAATCTCGGGGCTGATCTTCGTCAGGGCGGTGAACTGCGGTCTCATCAAGACGAGATAATCCGCAAGAAATATGAACACAAGGATCCCTATAAATATATAATAACGGTTTTTCTCGTCAATTTTACTTAAGATGTCGGAAATTTTCATTCTGCTCCTATACCCCGTCCGCCTAAGGCGGACGGGAATCCAAAATCGCAGGAATGAAGCCCTGCCTGGATACCCCCGATACTCGCCTCGGGAAGTGTAGAAGGCTTCATTTAAGTCGTGCCGTTATGATGAAATCGGCAATGTCCATATGCTTGATCCTGCGCCTTTGTATGGAACCCAGTTCCAACTCGGCGAAATGCTCCAAGAATTTCCCTTGTCCCTTTAAATTAGACGTAAACTTATGGACATTGATCATCCCCTCATTTTCGGTGGAGATCGCACTGCCCTCGATAAACAGCATCCCCTCTTCCAAAGACACCTTCTTCAGCCAGACCCCGCGGGGCAGACTATCACTTAAGATATTAAACTTTTGCGACCAAAGGATCTTCTCGCCGGGGACAATGCCCTCGGTAGCCTTCTGTTTGCCCTGAAGGATTCGCAGTTCATTAACCACTCCATCGACATTTTTCTTAGAGGGCAAAATCGATTCCCATTGCCTTTGAAGACCCTTGTGCTGCGCCATCTTCTGGATATTGACAAAAAGCAAAAAAATGTGGACAAGAATCAATAAAACAATCAACCCGCCGCCTGCACCGACAACAACCTCAGGGGGAATCGTAACACCTTGGGGCCAAAGCCGGCTCTTTTTCTTTTTTCTGAGTTGAGGCGGGACTAGATTGATTTCAATCATAAGGATAAAGGGCAAGGCCTACCGCAACGCCCAGTTTAAGGGATTTTTTCCCCATGGTCTCCACCGATAATTCAGGAGGAATCTTCAATGAATCGACGGGATCCCATATGCCTGTCTGAATATCGAGGGTCTTTTTAAAAATCTCGGCAACACCCTCCAGCATCGATGCCCCTCCCGTCAGCAACAACTTGTTAATCTCGCGGTTTCTTTCGGTCGTAAAATAATCGAAGGACAATCGCAGCTCCTGAATCATGTTCATAATGGCTGACTCACAGGCATTCAATACATCTTCAGACCGCTGGGCAGGCTCTTTTTTAAGATTTTCCGCCTCCGGAAAACTTAACCCCAGAGCATTGCCGATTCTCTTGGTGAAATCCCGCCCGCCGATAAAAATATCCCGCGTAAACCGCGGCAATTGATCAACGAGAATCGTCAGGTTGCTCACCGACTCTCCCATATCAAAAAGGGCAACCACGGGACATTGCTCCTCTCTTGCGCCCAGGACATGCAAACCGTTGGCCAGGGCCACAGGATTGATCCCGATAAAATCCGTCTGTATGCCTAATTTATTCAAAAGTTTCAGCCTCCCGTCGATCAGCTCTTTTTTAGCGGCGGCCGCCATAACGGACATCTGCCGGTCTTTGCTTTGAGGATCCAATATAAAACAATCGGTATAAATCTGGTCCTGGGCAAAGGGAAAATATTTATCCGCCTCAATAGCAAATGACTTTCTAAGCTCCTCCGGGGACATGCGCGGCATCTCGATATAACGAATCAGCGTCCCTTTTCCAAAAACAGAAGTACAAATGGATTTATAGGGAGGGTTCAATCGTTCGAGGACTTTCTTAAACGTTGCCTCGGTATCCTCCTGCACGAGGGGTTCGATTCCCCAATTCAACAATTGAAAGGAATCACCGCTTTTTTGAATCTGGACAAATTTACAATCTCCCGCCCCGATATCCAACCCGACGGACGACCCTTCGGCTTGGGAGGGAATCCATTGTCTTATCAGACCAAAGTATCTGTCCCGAAAAGAATGCATAATAGGCCTTATTCATTATATATATTATGTGAGTAAGAGTATCCCATCAAGGGGTATTTATAAAATGTTCGGGACTCTTGAATGGAAGGAACTTCTTTTGAAGAGAGTTGCCGCACGGGGAAAGACAGAATCATTTCATCAACTGTCCGTTTTCGTCAAAATAAAACGCCGCCCGCAGCTCACCGTCTTGATTGTAGGATTTTTTAAAACCGATTTTCTCGCTGTTGGTCAGATGCCATTCATACTTGAGGGTACCCTCCCTGTAATAGACCTTGCCGACGCCGGTTTCCTTGGCATCCGTATCTTTCCTGGCGTCTTCATAATTGATCTCAAGCCGGATACCGCCGTCGTTGTAATATTCCTTCTTCCACAATGATTTCCCCTTGCGGTAATAGGCCTCGGCATTCAACTGACCGCCGGTAAAATAGGTTTTGGAGGGGCCGTCTTTCTGGCCGCGAACATAATATTCAACTCCCTGTGTCCCTTTAAACTCATTGACAAAATCCACTCTCCCTTCCGGGATTTCACCGTTTGATTCCATGACCTTTTCATCAATAATTTTCTGGCGGCCTATCTCCTTCTCATCCAGATAAAAGACACTCTCAACATAATCCCTGCCCGGAGAGAGCCTGTCCTTGCGTACCGCCTTTTGACCGCGCCTTCTATAGCGCGCAGACATCCCTTGTCTCTCACCACCGGCGGAAGTCTCCACCATGCCTCGTGGCGGAGCCGGCGGGACGCCCACAGAAGGGGCATACCGCGGCGTTTCCGTCATCGTTTGTATGCCGCGCTGAATCCGGCTATTCATCATCATAATGACAGCCATCCCGCTAAAACAAAAAACAATAAATATCCACCACCCCTTATTTTTATATTCTGTCATTTCGCGCTCTTATAATTTTTGCCAGGAAACAGTCTTCATGACCCAGATGGTACCCTGACCCAGCATTCCTGCGGGAAGATAATTAATGGTGTCGGGGACTTGATAAATGGAGGGGACGTTCGTTCCCATATCGAAATAGTTGGAGACAATGGTTCCAACGATGTCCGTCTGTTTCTCGGCCACGACTTGATTTTCAGCATAAAATAAACCCATGACGTCGATATTGGCCTCATTAAACCCGATAATATTGGGCGTCATGACGCCGAGAATGTTGATGGGGAAAGAATTGTTCCCATTGGTGACGAGGTTCACATCAATCTGGACACTGCCCTCGGCGAGGATGGAGCCGCTTCCTGCATAAGTGATGGTTTTATCACTGCCATCGACACTCATATTCAGATTACCGCCGTTATCAAGATAAACGATTCCTGAAATCGTCAAGTTGCCGTTTCCGTCCATACTGATACTCCCGTTGGCATTAGAAAACGAAAAATTGGAATTCGGATCTATATCGGCCAAAACATCCAGATCGACGGAATCACTGATCACCAGGGCGTTGGCCTCGAGATATCCCTGATAGGTCTCATCATCACCGTCCCCATCATAATCATCGACATCGGATAAACTGGGGAAAGAGACGGTATCCCCCAGGTCATAGGCGTTGGTGGTGCCGTTGTCGGAATGGACATTCGTCGTTCCCTGGGTTCCTCCCCAGCCGTCCGTCACGAAAGTCCCATCGACTGTTTCTTTATAGTCATCCCCCGGATCATTCGCCTCGCCGACACCCGACGAACCGCTTAATCCGACGATCCCGCGCTTGACCCTCAAGACGGCGCTCAACGTCTCCACGGTTTCTCCGCCGACGAGAGTGGTCGGGAGCGCGGGCACCTTCGCCTTCAAGTCCGCCACGAGATCTTCATAATTATTGCCGATCAGCTCGGCGGTCCCGCCTAAATCGACGGCCAGGTCGCTGCTTTGAAGCCCCGTGCCTAATATATGCACTGAGCCGCGGATATTCACATTGCCGTTGACCATGGCTCCTGAAGCACCGGCACCGGCGAATATCGCATTATTCCACGGAGAGACATTGATAATCTTGGCATAAACCTGAATGGTCTGCTGGACATCCCCCAGAGTCCCTGTGGATTTGATCCAAATGGCATCACCTGCGCCGCTGACATTCTTCAACTGCACCGCATAGGACCCGCCATTTAAAGAAGTGGAGCTATACGCTATGCTGTAAAAATTCGCCGTATCAGGCCCGATGGCAAACCCATTGATACCGCCGTCCGCCCAGCTCGGGCTGCTTGTATCGTTGACAAAATCCTGTCTTAAGTCGTACAATGCCCGCTCAATTCCCGCCTCGGCGATGTGAAGGGTCAGGGTCGTCCTCCTTTGACGCTCGGCGATCCGGCTTTCATTCACACTAACCACAATGAAGGCGGCCCCCAGAGTAAGCAAAACAACAATAACAAGATAAGAAATGATCAGCAAACTCCCCTTCTTATCGCACAATTTTGAAAATAAAATCCTTCTTGTCATCGTCAATTCCTCAAATAAATTTTGAGACTCATATTAGCCTGAATCGGCGCTTTTCCTGCCAAAGTTTTGCCCCTCAAGGTTGCCTTTTCTGCCTGGAGCGAGACATCGACCACATCCGAGGTGCTGGCCTGACGGCTGAACTGCACGGACCGGATATTCTGGGCTATGACGGCTGCCGTCTGCGATCCGACCTGCCTCTGGAGCTGATTGCCGCTACTTCCTCCGAGGAAATACTGAGTTGTATCTGTATCCCATACAATATTGCCGCTGGAGACACCCGCGGCCTTGCGGAACGTGATGCTTGTATACGCACTGCCATTGGCCGGCACGTTGGTAATTGAGGCGGAGCCGGCCTGGCGCAGATCCTGCGTGAGCCAATCCATGGCCTTGCGCAGCTCTTGCTGCAATTCCACGCGCACGCTGTTCGTCTCCCAGGAATCCGACCCTGAAATCAAAATCATATAACATATCCCGAGGATAAAGGAAAAAATAATCACGGTAACCAAGGCTTCAACCAAGGTGAGACCTAGACGGCCTTTTAAAAAATTCAAAAAGTTTTTTGGGAAAATACGTTTCACATTATGTATAAAACCTATTGGACTGTTCATCGTTGGGCAATAAGACCTGTTAAGGTTGTTGAAAAACTCCGTCCGTTTTTATTCTGCCAGCTCACATCGATTCCGATCTGCAATAACTCTGAGCTGCCTCCCACCTGGCTTGTCGCAACCGTCCCTGTCCCGTTCAGAGTGCTTAATGTGAATGTGTTTCCCGGTGTTCCCCCCGAAGCATAATCGGTTGCGATGGAATCAAAGTCGTGATTACGTATCTCTTCCATCTTGTTCTGGGCCTCGTTGAGGGCAAAGGTGGTGTTCCCCGCAGCCTCGGCGAGCGCCGAACAAGAGACAAAAAGCTGCAAGAGCCCCACGATCACGATGGCCAAAATCCCAACGGCAATCAGAACCTCGACGAGCGTGAAACCCTGGGGAGATTGAAAAATCTTCTTTCTTGTCTTCCTAAACATATCTTGAGATTCCTATGGGGATCTCCCTCATCAGATAACAAAAAAAGGGGGGCTTGACTCAAGCCCCCCGCTTTCTCTTGCCATATAAAACGCCACACTCAAGGCCTCTTACGGTGTCAGGATCCCCCCTGTTGTCATCGTATAAGTTGTGGTTCCAGATGTTCCCACCGTCACAGGAGTCGCTGTGAACGTATAGGCCCCGCTTCCAAAAGTACATGCGAAAGTATATCCCGAAGTGCTTGTCCCGCAGTAGTTCGTATTGATATACGGCGGGGTGGCACCTGTCAAAGATGTGGCAGCGCCGGGATAATTCCCGTTGTTGGCTGTGGCAAACGTCTCGGATGCGGTGGAAAGAGTCCTTAATGTCCCTTTAGCGAGGGCGTCATTGGCCGAGATCCTGGCTCGCAGCAGGTTGGGAATCGCAATCGCGGCCAACAGCGCAATAATAGCGACCACGATCATGATTTCCACAAGCGTGAAGCCTCTTTGGTTTTTCCGTTTCATCGCACGGTCCTCCCTTCCTAACTTTCTGGTTTTGAGTCTCCAGGTTACGGCGTCCGCCTTCGAAAAGGAGGAGATGGAAGAAATAAAGAGGATTCCGCTTTTCTGCAACCCCCCATCCCGACGCTCGAACCGATAACCTGTCGGCCCCTTAAAAATTGCCTATTGATGTTTGAATTCTATCACCTCCTTCAATCCTGTCAATCTCTATTCCATAAAAAAACCTGTTTCCGTCGCAAGGAAACAGGTCAGGCTTCTCTTCTGCAGCGGCAACTGGCTGCCTCGCCGTCACCGCCAAAGGCGGGCCGGCGGGCCCTGCCCCGATGTTTCCATCGGGGTCCCGACTTCCAGTTTCGCTGGAACGTCGGGATAGCTTTGTGTCCCATCCTTGCGAATGGTTTACCTTGAACAACTGCAGGCAGATTTTCCACTTAAAGTATAACATCCCCTCTCGAATTGTCAAACCGCTTGTATGTCTGTATGTCTGAAGCGGACAATCAAAGGCAGCTGCCTTTGATTTTGACTCATTTGCCGCTTTCTATAGCGTGTTGTCTTTTTTGACTTCCCTGAAGTTTTGGGAAAGGTCTTTTTGGGGAAAATTTTCCGTTAAAAAGGACTTGAACATGACTCTACGGATAAAATAGATTTTCCTCTTTAAAAGGGCGTGCTCAACAAAAGTACTAATCCATCCGTGGTCGCCCTCATCCCTGACCTCTTCCCAAATATCATGCATGCCGTGTCTGTGGAAAATCCTTCCCCATTCCCTAAAAATAAGGAAGAGGTGCAGCTTCCCGGACACCTGATCATGCGCCGATCCTAGGAGACAACCGTAGCCATAGAACTCAACGAGATGCTCAAAGACAAGACCCCGATATACCTCTGAACAATATGTCCGTCGCAGTTCCATTGCAAGCCTCCTTGCTATTTGTCGTATTATTCTTGGAACAATACAATCCTCCCATGATCTTAGAGATACCCCTGAGAAAAGGATAGCCCAGTAGTACATGGGTAGTTATATCGTTTTTTTAGGAAAGGCAGATAAAAACAGTGGTCCGCGACAGGTCGTCGGCTGAAGTCCGGAAGAATACAGGACCTGCGCGTGGTAGGACTTAGGAACACCCCCTAAGCGACATGCCCTGCCGTACTGTTTTTATCTATCTTGAAACCGACCAACCTGGAGAACCGTTCCCTGGTTTCGCTCTTTTTCTTTCCGCGTGACTGGTTTGTCTAAACGGCAGACAAACAAAAAACTTCGCAAGAGCAAAACCCGGAACGCAGGTCAGGTAATGGAGCTATGTTAAAAAGAACTACTGAATGCTGATCGTATTCCCGCTGCGCGCGTTGTTGGTTTCGTTACTCTCCTTGGCCGTGTTGGCGTAATCGGCGACCGCCCCCACGTAGTACGTCCCCGCAGCAACGGTCGTTGGAATCGCCACGTTCGTCGTAGCGGAACTCGACGCCCCGGCCGCCAGACTGCCGACACTGCGCGTGCCAAGGCGCAGGTCCGCGGTCGTGATATTCGCGTCCGTGGAAAGATACAACCCGATGGCGGAACTCGCCGCGCCGCCGACGCCCTGGTTTTTGACGGTATTGCTAATACTGATACTCGCGCCTTTTGTCCCGCTCGTCGGGCCGCTCACGGCCGTCATCACTAGATCAGGCAGAACGATCGGAATCGTACTGCCTCTCAGGGCATTATTAGTCTCATTGCTCTCCGCTCTGGTATTGTTGTAATCGGCAATGACGCCGATGTAGTACGTCCCCGCGGCAACGGTCGGTGGGATCGTCATTGCCGATTTCAACAATACC
>Ga0155416_126_pt2 | contig 17809 bp, 14 predicted proteins | sample RifCSPhighO2_02_FD_106384 | JGI IMG/M metagenome (GOLD analysis project Ga0155416, IMG submission 106384) | Omnitrophica WOR_2 bacterium RIFCSPHIGHO2_02_FULL_50_17 | reverse complement strand
TATCGGCTTATGTAGAGGCTAAAAAGCCAATCTAAGGAATCGTTTGAAGGGAAGGTGCGTTTTCGGTCAATCGATGAAAATAGGAACGATTGTGTTTGATCTCTTGCTGGGGCACCGAGGCGGGCCAGGTGTAGATTTGCTCTGGCAATTTAAAGGGAGGAAGATAGTTACGCAGGGAAGATAAAATTTCCGTTCTTGAAAGCCGCATCCCTTCTTTGGTCTGAATGAACGCCGCGGGACGCGCTCCAAATTCCTCATTTTTAACCGGCACGACCACGGCCTGGACGACTCCCTCTATCCGGCACAGATGCCGCTCGATTTCCTCGGGCTGGATGTTTTCTCCGCCGGAGATGAACATGTTGTCCTTGCGGCCCAGGACGTTAAGCGTCCCGTCCGCGTTGAGGCTCCCCCAATCGCCCGTGGCAAACCACCCCCCGCACTCTAACGGGAGATCCAGGCCGTTTTTTTGAAGATACCCCTTAAACAGCGTTTTCCCTTTGACCAAAATCTCATTTTCTTTTGAGAGCCGTACCTGCCGATACTTAAGGACATGGGCCCCAGGCACAGGATTCCCCCGGGTCAAACGCCTGGAAGTGGCCACCTGGGAGGCCATTTCCGTCAGACCGTATGTGGCATAAAGCGGCAGGCCTTCCTCAACTGACCGACGCACCAAAGAATCAGGAATCGGGCCGCCTCCCAATAAAAGGACTTTCAAACGGCGCAAAATCGCGGTATTCTTGCCGTCATGAAGGAGCCGGCACAATTGCGTTGACACTAAGGAAAGGTGGGTTACGCGATATCGGCAGAGGGCCCCGGAAATATCCTCCTGCGCCTGAGGAATCACCACAGCGGCTTTTCCCAACAAAACCCGAAAGACGATTCCCAGCCCGCCGACGTGATACAGCGGCAAAGACAACAGCCAGCGGTCGCCGGGACCGACAGGAATATGTTCGTTGGCCCCTAAGGCGTTGTCATAATGATTGCCGAAGGTGTGAAGAGCAGCTTTGGGTTCGCCGCTTGTGCCGGAGGTGAACATAACCGTCACCTCTTGGCCGAGGGGAAACGTCGACGTCATGTTTCTGCCGAACTGGACGACCTGTGCCCTTTGACTTCCGCCTTTATTTCCCAGCGTGATCTTCTCGAGATCCGTCTTCGGAATCTCAATCTTGGAGGACTCTAATAATGCCGGCAGGGAAGTCAACAGATAACGACACCCTATCTTATGCAATTGATCGCGGATACCCGCCTGCGGCAGACGCGGGCTTAACAGGCACGCCACCGCCCCTATCCTCCACAAGGCCAGCAAAACAAGGATATAATTGATGCTGTTGAAGGCGGCTATAGCGACATAATCGTGCGGCCTGACACCTAATACTTCCAGCCGATATCCTGCCTCTGCCGCCATTTTCTGAAGCTGGGAATAGGAAATACTGCGGACGCCCTCGATGAGGGCGGGTTGACGGCCGAGACGCCCGGCACCAGCCTTCCAGGGGCACTCGATCCGAACGGTCATTTTTCTCGATGCCTTTTAAGATCTGCTAAAGCCCGAGGTTCCTTGGGCGGAACACTGAGCGGCCATGCTCCATCCGCCCCGCCGATGGCGGGGCGGTTTTGTGGCCGCGAACGTATGAAAGGCTTCATTTAATTTCTCTCAAGAAATAAAAATTGAGGTCTTCCCGACGCACCAGACGCTGGCTGATGTCGATCTTGCCGCCTTCAATGACAAGTTTTTCCTTCAACAAATCTTGGCGGAACCACTTCAAGGTGTCCAGGCCCGCCGCATGATCCCGCGATGCGCCTCCGGCCAAATTCGCCAATGTCAACAGCCCCACCCCGGATTCAAAAGAAGAGCTAATAACCTCCTCCAGTCCCAGTCCCTTGGCCTGCTGCATGATCTGCCACGTCTTTTCGATTCCCCCTAAAACGGTCGGTTTCAGCACCAAGACATCGACGCCTTCCACCCCCTTAAGCTCGTCCAAAGGGAACCGCAGCAAAGATTCGTCCAAGGCAACCGGAATCATCGTCTCCTTATAAAAAGCCGGAATGTGATAAACATTCTTGAGAGGCTCTTCGATGTAACTAATGGTGCCGTGGTCGACGCCCTTGCCAAACTGAACAGCCTCTTCCAGGCTCCAGGATTGATTGGCATCCAGACTCAACAAAATCTTGCCCTGTGTGACCTCACTGACAGCCTTGACCTTGGCAATACTGTCCTCGACGGAGCCGCCCACTTTCAATTTCATAGCGGTAAAACCGTCTTCTTTCAACTTTCTAGCCTGCTGGACGATGTCATAGCGTGTTCCCTGCAAAAGGGCGTTGACACGGACATGATCATGACCTGTCTCAGAAATAATTTTGAATAACGGTTGATTCCTCACATTGGCTATAAGATTTAAGACGGCCATCTCTACGCCGAATTGGACCGAAGGATGCAGATCGACCCCCTCCAGCCAGGATTGAAATTTTCCGTCGAGTTTTTCTATGGCCTCAGGGATGTGCTCCCCCACAAGGGTGGATATTATAAATTGAACCTGTTCATAGGCCTCATTTAAGTTTTCCTGGCTCCAGCCCTCAAGAGGAACAATCTCCCCAAAGCCCTCAGCGCCTTCTTTGGAGGTCACATGCACCATCAGACCTTCACGCTGGGAGATCTCGACCTTATGAACATACAAAGGCTGTTTTAACGCCAGCGTATATTTATATATTTGAATGGAAGCGATTTTCATAAAATCCACCCCGCGGAAAATAGAATGCTGTAAATCAACAACAACTTTCCTGTAGCGGCCAAGGCCGCGTTGAGCGACGGCCCGTCCGTCTTCGTCAAGACAGTCTTGATTGTAGCAACAGCGGCCAAAGCCGTCAAGACAGACGTTAAAATTGCAAGATGATCCTGAATGAGCATGTAAATGAAAACAGGGATCAGCGCAGCCGTCAGGAGGCAGAACAGGTATTCCGACAAGGCAAAAGAACGCCCGAAGCGCACCGCCAGCGTCTTTTTTCCGGCTCTTTGATCGCCTTCCATATCGCGCAGATTATTGACTGTGAGAATGGCGACGGAAAAAAGTCCGGGGGCAAACCCGGCCATAAAAACCGCCGCGTTCATCTCAAACGATTGGACATAATAAGTTACTGCGACGGCAATTGGACCGAAGAAAACGAAAGCCAAGAGATCCCCCCATCCCATATACCCTAAAGGACGCGGCCCGGCGGTATAAAAAATACCCGACAGGACAGCAAAGACGCCTAAAACAGCCATCGGCCACCCGGCGCGCATCACCAGCCCAAGGCAGGCTATAGCCGATAAACTAAACGACACAATAAAAGCGAGTTTCACCGAAGACGGCGGAATAAGCCCCGCCTGCGTGACGCGCACAGGCCCGAGGCGCTCCTGGGTGTCAGCCCCCTTCTCAAAATCATAATAATCATTGGCAAGGTTCGTGCCGATCTGAATAGCCAGGGCGCCGAATAAACACATAAAGGCCGTCGGGAAATGATAAATGCCATCCCCGAAGGCCATGGCCGTTGCGATAAAAACAGGGGCAATGGAGGCCGGCAAAGTCTTGGGGCGGATGGCGAGTGTCCAATTTTTAAGAGACTGCTTTGGCATGGATTAAGTTAAAAGAGATTTCAAAATGTTGAAAAAGGTTGAAAAAGGTTTGAGGTTCCTTGAAGTTGTAAAATGTTTATTACCTGTTTAACTTTTTCTAACCTGAAACTTCTTCCAACCTCTTCCAGCCTTTTGTAACCTTTTTTAACCTTTTTCATCACGGTCTTTTGGGAAACTTTGCAAAATTTGGTTTACGTTTCTCCAGAAATGCGTTGCGGCCTTCCTGTCCTTCCTGCGTCATGTAAAAAAGCATGGTGGCGTTGCCGGCAAGCTCCTGAAGCCCGGCTTGCCCGTCGCAGTCGGCGTTGAACGCGGCCTTCAGACACCGGATTGCCATTGGCGAATTGCTAAGGATTTCCCGGCACCACTGCACAGTTTCCTGTTCCAGTTTCTCATAAGGCACAACGCAGTTGACCAATCCCATTTCCAAAGCTTGCTTGGCGTTGTACTGACGGCAGAGATACCAAATCTCCCGCGCCTTTTTTTGTCCGACAACACGCGCCAAGTAACTCGCGCCATACCCACCGTCGAAGGATCCGACTTTCGGACCTGTCTGACCAAAGACGGCATTATCCGCCGCAATCGTGAGATCACACAGCAGATGAAGGACATGGCCGCCGCCGATGGCATAACCGGCCACCATCGCGATGATCGGCTTGGGACACGTACGCATCTGGCGCTGAAAATCCAGCACATTGAGCCGGTACACGCCGTTTTCATCCTTATAGCCGGCCTCGCCGCGGATCCTCTGGTCGCCGCCGGAACAAAAGGCCTCTTTGCCCGCGCCGGTTAAGATCACGACCCCGATTTTCTCATCGTCGCGCGCGTCATTGAGTGCCGCGGACATCTCCTTGACCGTCTGCGGCCGGAAGGCATTGCGCGTCTCTGGACGGTTAATCGTAATCTTGGCAATCCCTTCGGCTTTATGGTATTGAATATCCGCGTATTTCCCGCACGCGGCCCATTGAATTGTATTTTGTATTTTGATTCTAGTTGTCATGTGTCCTCCATCCGAAATTTTCCGCTAGTCTAACACAAACCACCCATATCGCTTTTCTTCAGAGAATATTCTTATCGCTCGGCGTAATGACGCGCCTATGTTCAAACGATTTTATTTTCTGGACATCCATGAGAAATGCCATGTAATCATTCAAAGAAGGGCGCGCCCTGGGTTTTTGCTTCTCGGCTGAGGAAAATTCCTCCCGGCGTTTACAACTGAGGCCGTCGGCCAGCATTTCTTTTTTTCCCCGCTCATTGAGCATTTCTTATTCTCTTCAATAAACTGTTTAGTCCGTTGTCCTGGTCAAACAAATGAAAATATTCTTTGATGACGTCCAAATCCAATTTATCCAGGTTTTCCCTTATTAAATATTCAATGTCAGCCATATCCAATGCGCGGCGGCTGGGATTGTTTACCATGGATTGGACCTTCAACCCGATAATATCTTCAGGGATAAGAACAGGCACTTCAAAATTCTCCAGGATCGCGTGCCTTTTTGCCCTGGCCAGCATCTTCCGCGTATATTCGCGGTGAGCGTGAAAGTAATCCACACACCCTAATGGTGCCGCAGGATGCCAATATTCGAGAATTCCACCGATTCATGTGTAAGCTCATAACCCAATTGCGCCATAATGTCCCTGACCTTGCCCAAATCTTCCGCCTCGATCAAAAAATCTATATCTCTCGTCGCTCTTGTAAAGCCGGCCACATGCAAGGCAAATCCGCCGATGAGGGCAAACCGAATGTTCTGCCTGCTGAATCTCTGCAGCAATTCCTTGAAAACCAGTTCAAAGTTCATAGTATATCCTTCTTCGCCGCACCCAACATATAATATTACCCGACATCAGTCCACACAAATCATCCCTTGGGCCTTTCCGTCTTTAACGCCATTTAAGCACGTCCCGCGCGCAATCGTCCATTTATAACACCTGCCCGTTACTTCTGTGCCGGCGGGGATGGAATCGTTCGTAACGCAATTGCCCTCACATTCGCCGTGATCCCGGCATTCCTTACCGGCATCGGCTGTCGGAAGATTGCATTGGTCTTTTGCCATCAACCCAAATCTTCCCCAACGCCCGCCTTGCGCTTCGCAGGAGGCCTGATCCTGCGGCGCCACCCGCTGAACAATCTCAATTGAAATCGTATTTGACATTGCCTTGCCCATCCATAGTGTGATTTTAAGGTGTGGAGGAAATATATACGAAGGCAAATTGAGCTCCAGTGACATTTCATAACTTCCTTTTTGCAAAATCAATTCTTGCTGAAAATCCTTAAGAGTTATTTGTATGAAAAAAACCTCCCATGGAAGAAGTTCTTTAAAATCGTTCTCAGCGGGAATCGGCATTAGAACATCTATAGGCATAGGCAAAGGCACTAATTCCCTTTTTTCTCCATCTATTTTGTATAACCACAGTTGAAGATCCGCCGACGGAAATATTTTCTTCAACAGCCACACGTTCTGTGTGCTGACATTCTTAAATTCCAAGGTCAACCCCACATCTTCTCCGACCCCATAAACCTTTTTATCCGCTTGAATGGTCAGCGTAAGAGGTTGAGGCGCCACGGCCGGATCCGCCGGCTTGGGAAGGGCAGGATTCTGCGGCGTCACGCGACGGACAATCTCTTCAAACGACATCTTGACGGTTTTCGGGTATCCGGGGCTTTGTTCGTCGTGGACAAAATAATCCTGACCCGCTTCAAACGCGCCGTGATAGGGTGTGATCATTTCGTAGAGCCGTTCGCCCTGTGCAGATATTTCTTTAAGGAAAAGAAGATATTTTCTGCCTTCGGTCAATTTTAGCGGGGATGGTTTCTGTGTCGGGATTTGCACGAATGCAATACGAATAGTATTTACTCTCTTTAGATCTTCTGCCTCAGCGTTATGTATCTTGTGCGTGATGTATCGCTCCACGCGGCAGGTCGCCAGCCAATGTGATACCGGGGGAGGGAACTGCCCGCCAACTCCTGCATCAGCTTGATGTAGTTCCTGGACAGTGCCGACCACAACCGCATCCGACTGCCTCATCCGCTCCTGCAGGCTCATCCCCGTCATCTCGGCGGAACTCAAGGAATGAAAAAACAGCAAAAATGCCGTTGTCAGTACAACAATCTTTAAACTTTGCATATCTTTACCCTCCTTCCAATTCCCGCCGGCCGGCGGGAATTCGTATTTGCCAATTGTTTACCCGGGTAAACAATTGGTGCCCGTGGGAATCAACCCGTACTTCCGCCGATAATGTTTAGCGGTCCGAGAGCATCGACGAGATACATTTTGTCATTAAATTCCCTCCCCCTTGCGGGGAGGGGAATCCTATCCAATTCTCTCTAAACATTTACCTTCCGCCTATCACCTATCAACCATCACCTATTACCTAACGTACAGCTTACAAATCTTCTCCCGCAGTCCTTTAACCAATGCCACGTTCTGCTTACGGTCGCTGGTGATCTCAATTAATGTGGATGTTCTGCTTTCCAACGCAATTTTGTACGCACGCGTAAATTCTTCATGCGTTGCCGGAGAAGTGTAATTCAAATCAAACATCTCTGCCGCGGCCTCAAATGTCAGTCCGTGCGGGGTGCCGAAGAATTTCTCAAAGCCGTTCTTAAATTGCGCAATCGGTAAAAAGTTAAAAATCCCGCCGCCATCGTTGTTCAGCGCCACAATGATCAGCGGCTGGGGCGCATTTTTAAGCATGGCCAGGGAATTTAAATCATGTAGCAGCGCCAAATCACCGATGAGTAATGTCAGCCGTTTTTGAAGCCCCGCGCTGAAGCCGCAGGCACTGGCGACGGTGCCGTCGATGCCGCTAGCGCCGCGGTTAGCGCTGACCGTCACCGGATTCCCCTTTGGGTCGCCGTACATATCCACTTCCCGAATCGGCAGGCTGCTGGCCAGGAATAAACCGCTGTCGGCCGGAATATATTGCGTCACCAGCCGCGCCACAGCCGCTTCGTTCAGCGTCGATTGACCGGCAAAATAGATTTCAACAACCGCATCAATCTTTTGGTTCAATTTACTTAAGGAAGCGACGAGCGTGCCGGGATTTCGCCGCAACTGTTTTTTTAAGAGCGCGGCGCAAAAATCCTCCGCGCGGGCCTGAACCCGCAATGTTACGCCGTGCAAAGGGTCGTTACGCAAGGGATGCGCAAGCACCATAATGTAAGAGGATGGTTTAACCCTCTCAACCAGTTCATACCAGCGTTGGGAGGTGATGCGGCCTCCCAGATGGAGCACGCCGTCAACCTTCAGACTCTTCTTGAAACGCGGCGACAATAATATCTGGTCGAAATAGGAGATGACATTTTTATGCGAACATCCCAGGCGCAGGCCGCTCGTTACATCCGCGAAGACCGGCCAGTTTAATTTCTCGGCCAAAGCGAGCACGCTTCTTTGCTCTTTCTGGCTGCCGAGCTTGCCGACAGCAATGATTCCACGCTTAATGCCGCAAATCTGCTGAACAATGGCGTTAACGGTATTCACGCTGAGTTTTTTCTCCGATGCAATATACGACGTATACGGGGATCGCCCATTCAGCCAGCGCTTAATCGGGGAGATATACGACGCAAGACCTTTATTAGACTTAACCGGGGCCAGCGGTTCGCGGTACATGCAATTGAGATGCACCGGGCCTTTTAATTCACCGTTGGCGCGGAAAACCGCCTGATCAATCGTCGTTAAAACAAAACACGGCGGGATATCGGTTGTCGGGCACGGCAAGTCAAAAAACCACCGGACGTATTCCCCGAAGATCTTGACTTGGTCGATTGTCTGATTGGCGCCCGTGGCGCGCAGTTCGGGAGGGCGGTCGCCGGTCAGGATAATCAGAGGAAGTTTTTTTTTGGAGGCCTCAACAATGGCGGGCAGCAAATTAGCCGCCGCCGTGCCGGAAGTGGTAATGACACAGCCCGCCTTCCCCGTCGCGGAAACACATCCTAGCGCATGAAACGCCATCCCGCGCTCATCGAAGTGGACAAAACTTTTGGCTAGCGGATTTGTCGCCACCGCAACCGCCAGAGGAGATGATCGTGAGCCGGGTGATAAACAAAAATAATCGACGCCGTTGCGGATGAGTTCTTCGACTATTAAAGATGCCCAGAGGCAATTTATGTTAGGGCTTTTCATCTACTTTTTATTAAACACCTCTATAAAATTTCCAATTTTAGTTTCAATTTCCTTCCATTCCCTCTCCGCCGTCGAGCCTTCCACGATTCCCGCCCCGGCGTAAAGTGAAAGCTTGTCGTGGTTGACCAGCGCCGAGCGGATGCCGACGGCGAATTCGGCTGCATCGTACCCAACGTAACCGACGGGGCCGGCGTACCAGCCCCGATCGAAAGGTTCAATCTCTTTGATCGCGGCCATCGCTTCTTCCTTGGGACATCCGGCAACGGCCGGTGTCGGATGCAGTCGGCCGACGATCTCATCATCACAGACACCGGGGCGCAACGTCCCTTCAAAATTCGTCACCAGATGCTGGCCGCCTTCAAGCTTGACCGGCCGCGCCTTTGTGTCCGCGCGGACGTCGGTGCACAATTCGTCCAAGGCTTCCCGGATAGCGTCGACAACATAACGGTGTTCCAAGGCGTTTTTCGAACAACTCAACAATTCCTTCTCGAGGACGACGTCTCCTTCGCGGGTGACCCCGCGCGGACTTGTCCCGGCCACCGCCTCCGTCTCAATTTTATCGCCGGTTCGTTTGTACAACCGCTCGGGGCTGGCACCCAAAAACGCCGTTGTCTTGTCCGTCTGGAAACAGAAATGAAAACACTGCGGAGTTTTATCCTTCAGATGCTTGAGAAGTGCGCTGGGATTGATATAAACGTCAAAATTGAAAACAGATTTACGCGCTAGGACGATTTTTTCGTACCAAAATTTGCCGTCGCTGTTTTTCACTTTCGCAAAGGCGCTCTCCCATCCCCGCCGGTCGGGATAATCGCGCCGGGCCGTGACCTTCGGCGGGCGGCGGTAGGTTGTCCGCGGCGAAAAATCAACGGCGTCCAGTTCCCTGACAATCGCGTCAATATTCTCCGGGCTAATATCCTTGAAAGCGATATTAAACGCCAGGGACGTCCGCGCGCCGGTTTTAAAAAACTCGAAACGCGGTACGACGAACCGATAGCTGCCGAAAGCGGCCCAATCGGGGTTGGCCGGCGAATGATCAAACCGCATCCCGCCGTAATAGCGAATGTCCGGGTTGTCCGCGGACAGCCGGTCTTCCATATAGGCAAAAACCTCAGCATAATCAACGGAACCTTTTCCTTCCAGGACGTCGGCAACACCGATACCGCCCATCTCAAAACCGCCAGCACGGGACCCCCAATATATTTTATAAGGGACATGTTGATTGTGCAACCACGTCAGGATATCCACGGGCGCGCAGGGAAATTCATAACGCAAAATCTTTAACGGCACGCCGACGGACGCAATCCGGGCTGGGAGAGAACGGATATGCGGGGCTAAGACGTCCTTGATTTGGTCTAACTCATAAATCTGGTCGGTACGGAAAAGGGTAATCATAACAGATCCCTATTTTTCTCCCACATAAATGCTCGCCACCCCGCCCATCAAGGGATGGGCCTTAACCTTTTTAAAACCGCAAAATTCCATCAGGGCGCAAAAATCATCGCCATAAGGAAATGTCTCGATAGTTTGATTTAAATAGCGATAGGCCCGGAAATTGCCGGAAATCAGCCCGCCAACAAGAGGCACAACTGTACGCAGATAAAATAGATGCAGACCGCGTAAAATCTTATTCTCAGGCAGTGAAAACTCCAGAATGAGCGCCCAGCCACTGGCTTTTAAAACGCGGCGCATTTCCCTTAAAACCAGGTTATGATCCTCCACATTGCGGATGCCAAAGGCAATGGTAACCGCATCAAACGCGTTGTCCTCAAACGGGATATGGTTGGCGTCACCGTGGGCTAACGTGATCTTATCGGAAAGATTGGCCCGCGCGATTTTCTCCCGGCCGATGGCGAGCATTTTGTCGGCCAAGTCAATCCCTACAGCCCGGCTGATATTCTGATTCCTTCGCACCAGCGCCAGAAGGACATCCGCCGTGCCCGTGGCCAAATCCAGCAGAGACAGGTCTAGACCCATCCCTGCGTTGTCCGGCAAGAACCGAATCATTTTCTTGCGCCAAGCAATATCCAACCCGAACGACAACAAGCGGTTAAGGATGTCATACCGCGGAGAGATGGCGTCAAACATCCGCCAGGATTCAGACTTAGGAATGGAAAAATCGTCGTTCGCGTGAGGCATAATGCAGATATGGTAACATAGGGCGGAGGGAAATTCAAATGGAAAGGGGCACAGTCAACGAACTAATCTCTTCCGGCTCGCGAGCTTTCAAGGTCGGTCTTGTCTCCTCTGCGTCTGATTCAGTATCGGCCAGTCCTAATAATAACGGCAGATTTGTAATCGGCGTGACGTTGATAATGATGGGCAGGAAGCCTTCGATATGCATGTTTTCAATCGGCTGCATCGGCAAGGGCAGCGGCACGCCATTCCCGTCGCGCTTGATCTGCAAATCCAGCAACGCGGGGTTCAAGTCGATACCGCCTTTTCTGAATGTACCGCCTGCCATTGGGCTGGAAGAAACACCCGAGCCTTTTCCTGCCATGCGAACCTCATCTAAAATAACTTCGGGATCTGTCGTCTCATTGTTAAGTCTGTCAAATTCTTCCCCGATAGTGTTTTCTATACTATTCCCTGCCTTCACAGCATCCTCCAATGCCCTTACGGTTTTCGGCGTTAAATATACCTTCAGGTGTCTTCCTCCCGGAAGGACAACAAACGCCTGACGCTCATAGACCAGACCTTCTCCCCGCATAACAGTAACCATCTCTATTTTCGAGCGTTCCTCCTCTGTTAAAGGCATTATGTCAAAAAGCTTTTCTCCCGCCTTCTGGCTGATCCCTTTAAACGAAACCGGCGAGGAGACGGATGCCCTTCCGCTGGATTCCGTCAGTTTGCGCAATTTAACGCCTTCGTCTGCCAATTTCTTAAACTGTTCGGTGGTCATCTGCCAGCGCCAATGTCCTTCTGCTTCGCCGGGACGATTCATCCGGTGCTCGGCTCCTAATCCCAATACATCCTGAACAGGAAAAATAGTTGCTGCCGCAACTGAATCCATTGCCATTTCGATCAATGTCCAATAAATTCCGCCTTCATTGGATTCATGTCCTTGTTCCCTTAAATATTCCTCAAGGCGTTGCCTCGCCAACCCGTCTGCGTCTTCCTTCAGCCACCCGCTTGTCGTGTTATTGTCGTGTGTTCCCGTGTAGGCAACGGTATTGACCGCGTAATTATGAGGCAAAAAGGGATTTTTTTCCCATTCATCGCCTTTATCCCCAAAGGCGAAATGCAGGATGCGTAATCCCGGAAGGCCGTATTTGTCCCTCGCTTCAATCACGTCCGGTGTAATTTCTCCCAAGTCTTCAGCAATGATCGGCAGTTCTCCAAATTCTTCTTTGAGCGCATCAAGCAAGGCGTTTGTTGGGACGTCCTGCCACTTCGCCCCTTCCTCTGCCATCGCTGTTTTCGCGCCGGGCGGCACTTCCCAATACTGCACCAGCCCGCGGAAATGGTCGACGCGTATGTAATCATATAAATCCAATTGACGACGCAGACGGTTTTTCCACCATTGAAACCCCTCCCGCTGATGGGCCTCCCACCGATAAACGGGATGGTTCCATAATTGGCCGGTAGGGCTGAAATAATCCGGCGGCACACCCGAGACGCCGGTCGGCTCCAATTGAGTGTCCAGTTTAAACAAATGGGGGTTGGCCCAGACGGCCTCACTTTCCCTGGGCACATAAATCGGCATATCGCCGAAGAGTTTGATACCTTTCGCGTTGGCATACGCTTTTAAGGCGTGCCATTGTTTGTTAAATATAAACTGCTCAAACCGAACTTGGTTGATGGCATCCTGATGCCGGGAAATAAATTCCCTTAGTCCGCCCTCTTTATGAAATTTGTGGTCCCCCTCTTCCCATCGAAACCATGGCTGGCCACCTTTTCCTTTCTTTAATGTTTCCATCAAAGCGTATTCTTCCAGCCAGTAAGCGTTGTCGCGGACGAAAGCATCGAATTCATCGCGCCATTCAGGCTTTTCTCTAAAATATTGAAACGCCTTTCCCAGAATTTTATCTTTATACGCACGGGCCTGTTGATCCGAGGTTCTCCCTTCAGGGAATTCCGGCGCCGAATCAAGATCTTCCTGATCCAACAATCTATCCTGAAATAACAGTTCCGGGCTGATAAACAATTTATTGCCGGCATTAGGCGAAGGGCTGTTGTAAGGCGAATTATCGCCTGGATTGGTCGGGCCAATCGGCAAATGCTGCCAAATGGTCTGACCGGTTTCAGCGAGGAAATCGACGAATTGATACGCCTGCGGACCCAGATCACCGTTTCCATACTTCGAAGGGAGCGAAGTAATATGCATGAGAACCCCGCTCCTACGGGTTCGAAAAATAGTGTCTTCCACCGCCACCGGCGAGGAGGCAAGTGGCTTTCCTTCAATAGCATTTATAATATCTTCAGCCGCCCAGCTCTTGTAAATTTCACTCTTTCTATCCTTATGTGAATCCACTAACCAAGCTTCGATAGTATTGCCTAAATCCTGCGGATCCGAATCCAAAAAAATTTTGGGGATTCCAAGCACATTATAACGATGAGACGTCCTATTCCATAAATCGTATTCTGTCCTCTCGTCTATATATTTAATCTTGTTGCCTTCTTCGAGAGGAACGAACTGATACCAATAATAAACGAAATTTAAATTAGTGCTGAATGTCAGATATCTTTGTTCAATGTCTCTTGCTAATAGAAAATTATTTACCGCTTTCAAACGATCTCTTTGCCCGGACGTTAATCCTTCCGCCATCCGCACCCTCGTGTGAGGATCGTCTAGTATTGATCGTAGATAATTAACAAATTTCACCACTCTTGTATCATTATCTTTTGCTCCTGTTTTATTCAATTCCTCCCAAAGAGTATAAATATCCCCCACCGGCGAGGAGCCGGCCAGGGTAGATCTCATTCCCTGGATCGTTTGCGCGTCCCCGAAGGCGCTGGGGGCTTTCTGCTGTTTCGCTGGATCAGGTTCCGGCGTTAACGCGACATCAAGAAGATCGGTCAACCCTTGAGCCTCTTTCCCATCCGTATGACGGTAAGTTAAATTCGCCCCCCCCGCTACCTTAAATAAGTAGGCGATGGCTTGGAGCTCTGATTTTACTCTTAGTTTATTAGCGGGATAAGAAAAGATCGCGTGCCCGCCGTCTAACATATGATTAATAGCCCCCCAAATATCGGTCACAAGAGCCCCGCTATAACCGGGGATCGCCCCTTGCTGGATCCATTGGTCAACAAGTTCCGAAAAACCTTTCGGCCATGCGGGGCGTTCGCCGCCCAAAGCTATGCGAAGCCCTTTTTCCTGGATCTTCGGCTGGCTTAAATCGATCGCCCGCGCACCATAAAATGTCCCTTCATCCAGAATGAATTCATAAACACCCGTCCCTTCAATGGCAAGAATGAGTTTCGGTGTGATCCCATGGGCAATAATCATGGACGCGACAATTTCCTTGCCGGTTTGCTCTTCGAGCGGAATATCCGGGAGAAACTTCCTGAAATTAACGATCGTCCCCGAACCGCCGTTTCCTCTGACCCTTGAAGAGCCGTCAAGGGCGTCTATCATAACCCTCAATCTGATGCCATCTCCGTTGAAATCAACCACATGCCCCAGGTCCTCGGAATAATATTCTTTTATCCATGGCCGCAGGGCATTCATAAACAGCTGATCAGTTTGCTCATCTATAGCCAGTTGCTTTGCCCCGCCGGAATCTATTTGACCGGTCGCGCGGGATCCGGTGACATACATCGCCCCTACTTTTTGCGCCGCTTGCGCGACGGCCATAACGGCCCCGATAAGATCCGGCCTTTCATCCATGTCGGGAACTTCCAAACGCAAGAAATCCTCCAATTTGACCGCATGGAACGGACTTACAACTTCAACTTTTTTGAAAACCGGCAAAAAACGCGGCCTAAGTTCTTTAGGAGCATACTCTCCCTTTCTTGCTTCAAAATAAGCGCTCAACTTTCCAACCGCATCCTTGTTGCCCAGATAGACCTGCACGGCCGGCATCTCGCCCGGAAGATCTCTCGGGGATTCAGGGCCACCCGCTGTCATGATGAACGCGGATCCGCCGGCCCCTTGCGCGAAAAGAGATAATATTTTTGCCTGTTCCAGGCTAACGATCTCAGTTAAAAACCCATTGTTAACAAGGATCTCATAAAGATTGGCCCCGGTCGCCCCGTGCACCAAACCATCTTCCCCCAGAACACCGCTGTAACGGGTCTTGAGCGCGGCCTCCTGACTTCCGGGAACGCCTCTGCCGTGAACCAGATAATAATCCTGGAACAGCTGCGGCCATTCTGTATATACTCCCCCTAAAGCGGACGGAGAATCTTTCCCTGTCGGAGCGCTGAGATCGATCGCGACATCGCTCCGGATTACGAACTGCTCCCCATCATAAGCGTAATGCGCGATCCTCTTTCCATCGGTAACAGCCATGGTGGTGATGGGTCCATTAAGGAAAAAAATAGAACCGATTAATTCCGCTTCTTTATATACGCCCAGCATTGTCCCTGCACTGAAACCTGATTTTCTTTCGACCATGGAATAATCCTGCGCGATAATGACGCTATATTCTCCTGTTCCCCGGTTAACCCGCGCCGCGGGTTCCCCCGCGACTTTAATTTCACGGATATTCTCATTACCCCGCAAGGCAAAAACAACGCGCTGGATGATCGATTCGTCTTTGCTGATATTACGCCTGTCCCGGAAATGTCGACGTACTTCAAAAGCCAACCCAATCGTCCCGGAGATCATGGAAGCGAGATCATCTTTGAATCCGACAGATTTGAACGATTCAGCAGGCGTCTGTCCATCGACCATCACCGGTGACGAGACGGAAGATTCACCAACGAACAGATTTTGCGCTTCATCGGCGGTGGTATTTTCGACCCCTTTGACAATCTCCGTCATTACGGCTTCGGAGATCTCGTTGGCCTCGGCGATTTCGTACAATTTGATTTTTAAGTTATTAAATCTTGCGCCGGGGGTGTTGCCGATATCCCTGAAGGCGCTGATGATCTCTTCCTGCTGGCGGGCGGGCAGGCGGTAAAGTGTCGTTAAATTGGATTCCTTTAGTCCAACCGCCCCGCCGGAGAAGTATTTCCGGGGGATGATTTCCTTCGTGGCCGGGTCGTAATCTTCCTTGATGTAGTTATAAACGCCTTTCTTGAAGGCCTCAATGTACTGCTCATAAATCTTCTGATTGACCTGCGGATCCTTCAGGTCAACGCCCCGGGTCCTGCCTTTGTCCACGTAAACCTGTCCAAGCAGGGACAGGTCGCGACCTGTCCCTGCCTTCAATTTCTTCTTGTACCACGTGGCGAGAATCATGGAATTGTAAATCTGGCGCAGATTGGCGAATGTTTCGCCTGCGTTGACTTCGACTTCAATAGCTGGTATCAAAACTTCCCGTATCACTTGAGTAACCGCCGGGCTATTGAAGTCATCCCGAGTCCCGCTTGTCTGACTTCCCGGGACGAGGGACTTCAACTGTATAGGCGCTTCATCCCTCGCCTCCGACAATTCTTCGCGAGAGGCTCGGGACTCGGCGTCAGACTGATTATGACGGGACGCCTCGTAATCTTCCTCCAACATAACCTTGAGGTGGCTCTTGATGACAAACGCGCTGTTGCCGTGTTCGTAGACAACCGCCTTCTGCGGCACAATCCAGACCTTGTTAAAGGTGTTCATCGGGATTTCGGTGGTGCCGTATTTGTCATACGCCTTCTTGTAAATCCGGTCCCAGAACTTCTTGCCCAATTCATTCTCGGGATACATCAACGAGGCCGTCAGTTGCTTGAGGATATAATCCTGGGCCAGCATGTCCTTGCCCATCTCGGTTGCGCCTAAATTCCCCGATATAATCCGGTCATTCTCATAAGGCGAAAGGTTGACCCACATCTGGTCTTCGGGCACAGTCAAGGAAGCCAGGAAATATTTAACCAGCTTCATGGATTCTTTATTAAACTCTTCTCCTTGGGGCGGGTTATCCTCTTTTTCCACAATAAAATCGAACTCGAGGGGATTTTCAGGATGGATGGTGAGACCTTTAATCAAAGTCGGAGTAAATGCGGCACTCGGGGTAACCATGGCGCCGGGAGCGGGTAAATTTAATATGGTAGGGACAGGTTTGAAACCTGTCCCTACTTGCGCATAGCCCGGCGGAAGGATAAGGCTGAAGATAAACGTGAAGGCGATGAAGCTGGATAAAATTTTGTGAGGTAAGCTTGCGCTTCTTTTTTGGATTGAAACGATCATCGTTTCTCCTCTTATCAAAAAGTTGACAACCCGCGGCTGGGCTAACGAGACCTCACCCAAAATAACAGTTTTTTGGCGGGCAAGCGTTTTCTTGAAAGATAATAGAGAAAAGATAACATATCTTTCGCCCTTGTCAAGGGCAGGGCTTTGTGGGGAACCGTAACCGTTTGGGATAATTACAGATAAGACTGTAAAAAATTATATCTTATGTTCGGAGAGATATCGCTCGGCCTCGAGCGCGGCCATGCAGCCGGAGCCGGCCGCGGTCACGGCCTGGCGGTAGACCTTGTCCTGGACATCCCCGCAGGCGAAGGCGCCTTCGACGCTGGTTTTGGTGGTGCCGGGGACGGTTTTGATATACCCGACTTCATCCAACGCGAGTTGGCCGCTGAGAAAAGCGGTGTTGGGCTGGTGTCCGATAGCGTAAAAGAGGCCCCCGGCCTCAAGGATGGATTCCTCCCCGGTTTTATTATTCTTGACCCTGACGGCCTCCAATTTCTGCTGGCCGCGGGCTTCCAGGGGATTGGTATTCCATCTGACCTCAATTTTCTTGTCTGAAAGCACCCTCACCCTCTCCTGCATGGCCTTGGAAGCCCGCAAAACATCCCGGCGCACCAGCATAATCACTTTACCGGCGAACTTGGTCAGATAAAGCGCCTCCTCACAGGCGGTGTCCCCCCCGCCGATCACAACCAAAACCTTATTGCGGAAAATGGGAAGCCCGCCGTCGCAGACCGCGCACGCCGAAACCCCCTTCTGCCACAACCTGTCCTCGCCGGGAATCCCGAGGCGTTTGGCGGTGGCGCC
>Ga0155416_158_pt1 | contig 18579 bp, 17 predicted proteins | sample RifCSPhighO2_02_FD_106384 | JGI IMG/M metagenome (GOLD analysis project Ga0155416, IMG submission 106384) | Omnitrophica WOR_2 bacterium RIFCSPHIGHO2_02_FULL_50_17 | reverse complement strand
GATCGGACGAAACATCCGTTTGTTTGATCCGCCGCCATTGTCTTCAAGGGCGCGATCGCCGCGGGCCCCATCCTGCCGAAAATGGCGGGCAGACTCTCCGTAACCCAGTCACAATCAAAGGCGTCGGCCCAGCGCAGGGCGCGCAAAAGCGGTATGACCGCCGATTCCGTCCCGATGGCGCCAAGAATATACGCGGCGTGGACCACCGCCCACCACTTCGGGACGTCCCCGGTCCAGCTAAACTGATCAGAGACAATCTCCGAGAGAAACGGCACCATCTTGTCACCCCGGCGGATGAACTCATCCACCGCTTCCCGCGGCAGGCGGTCTTCTTCCGTGTAAAGCAAATCCAGCAATCCCTCATCGGAGAGATTTTTATAGTCCATCATCGCTCCTTGTCTCGTTTGATAGAAAACAAAAAACCTCCGCTGGTTTTTATATTTCTTCCAGCGAAGGTTTTACTTTTTTAATATCCAGGTTACCCCCTTCAACGCAGGACGGATACTTTATTTTGCTTCTTTTTAACCCAATAAGCCAAAAATGTCAATGGATTTTCTCCTGGCGGAAGACGCAGCGGGCGAAAGACGCACTATCCCCGCAAGGATAATTTGACGAATTCTTCAGGCCTTGTGATTAAAGAGAAAATTCCGGGGAAAGTCTTAAATCAGACGGGGTCATGATAAACGAACTGCCCGCCGGCGTAATTACGCAGGGTGTAACGGTTTTCCTCATGGGAGATGATATACTGAGATCCGATGGGGATTTTTCCGCCGCCGCCGGGGGCGTCAATCACCAGTGTAGGAACGGCATAACCGGTCGTATGGCCGCGCAGTTTCTCCATAATCTCGATACCAACAGAGACCGGCGTGCGAAAATGTTTTGACCCGAGGATGGGATCGCACTGATAGATATAATAGGGCCTGACCCTTATTTTAAGCAATTCATGCATCAGCTTCTTCATGGTAGCGGCGTTATCATTCAGACCTTTCAGAAGAACCGTCTGGCTGCCCAAAGGAATACCGCTGTCGGCCAGCAAATCACAGGCGAATTTCACTCTTTTGGTGATCTCCTTCGGGTGAGTGAAATGAATGCTCATCCAAATAGGGCTGTATTTTTTGAGCATATTGACTAAATCAAAGGTGATGCGCTGCGGCAGGGTCACCGGAATCCTCGTGCCGATACGGACAAACTCCACATGAGGAATGGATTTGAGGGTCTTGATGATATGCTCCAGCACCCGGTCGCTCAGCGTCAACGGATCTCCGCCGGAGATTAACACATCACGGATCTCTTTATGGGCACGGATATACTCGAAGGCCGCCTCATAGGTATGAGTGCTTAAGGTGCGGTGCCCGTCCCCTACCATGCGCGAACGCGTGCAGTAACGGCAATACATCGCGCACATCTCATTGACCAGAAACAAAACGCGATCCGGATACCGGTGGACGAGCCCATGCACAGGAGAATGTTTCTCTTCTGCGCAGGGATCCACCATCTCCTCGGAAGAAGTCTCTAATTCATACTGCTGCGGGATGCATTGCCGGCGGATAGGGCAGTTGGGATTATCCGGATCGATAAGGCTGGCAAAATAAGGGGGGATCGACATGGTCAATTTGTTCCCGCAGCCTTCAATGCCCTTTTCTTCAGCAGGCGTCAGATTAATAATCTTCTCTAATATATCCTTTGTCGTAATGCGGTAACGCAGCTGCCAGCGCCAGTCCTCCCAGTCAAACGGTGTGGCGTCTTTAAAGAAATTAATCACGCGGTTTTCTTTGGCCGTTAACTTAACCGGTGGATGCACCTCCGTCACAGCAGCCTTGATTTCCTTGCGAACTGTTTCAATCGAATTCATCCGATTAACCCCCGTTCATTAGGAAGAGACCGTCTCTTCGAGTTCTTTGGCCTCGTTGACATCAAGCAATCCATACCTTCTTAAGGCGAAATTGAGAATCCTGTTTAAGACAACATCATAGCTTGAGCCAATCACATGAAGAAAACTGCCGAAGGTATCCTCCAGATCCAGGCTTGGCAGCGGATTGATTTCCAGGACATAAGGGCTGCCCTCTTCATCCACCCGGAAATCCACCCGTCCGAAATCACGGCACCCCACGCATTGATACACGCGCACCGCCAGTTCCTGCAATTCTTTAGCCAAATGATCCGAAATTTTTGCCGGACAGATATACTGCACATTCTTTAAAGAAACGCTCTCGAAGGTATAAAACTCATCGCCTAAATGAAAGTTTCCGTTAATACCATATTGAATAACGGGCATGGCTTGAGGGGCATCGTTGCCTAAAACCACCACCGTAAATTCCGTGCCGCGGATAAATTCCTCCACCAAGGCCGGTTGATGATAGACCGTATTAATCAAATGAACCTGCTGCTTTAAGCCCGCCCAACCCTCCACGCGGGAATTTTTAGAAAGCCCCTTGGATGTCCCCTCATGCAAGGTCTTCACAATCAGCGGAAAACCTATTGTATTCAACCGCTCCAGATGGCGCGTGTCTTTCGCCACAAAATGACGCGCCGTCGGGATCCCTTCCGCCTGAAATATCTTCTTGGCTACAGCCTTGTCCAAAGTTATCCCTAAGGTTAACCCGTCGGATCCCACAAAAGGAATGCCTTTCATCTCCAGCAGTACCGGCACCTGAGATTCACGATTGCGTCCCCCCGCCCCCTCGCAGATATTAAAGACCATATCCACATCCAGGCTGTCAATCTGCGCCAGGAGATTGTGCACATTGCCGATTCTCTTAACCGTATGCCCCCCCCGCTCCAAGGCCAGGGCGATCCTGTCGATAGTCGCGGGCTGATCAAACTCCGCATTGATATCAACAGGGTCATTGTCCCGCCGAATCCGGTCCGTCTTTAAGTCGTATGTCAATCCGATGATTTTGCCCATGCGCACAAAAAAAGGAACCTCACATCTTTCCTCAGGTTCCTTGCCTCCCCATTCAACATGTTCCAATTTTTTCGATTCCCCTTATTTTTTTATTTTTTGTCCATCACAAAGCTTGAAACTAATTTTTTTTAACATACCGCTTCCCCTATGTCAAGATTTTTAAAGAAATTTTTTAAGATTTTTTCCAGCAAAAATAAAAATTCTGAAGATCAGACGGCGAAAGGATAAAGGAAGGTCAAGACAACCATCAATAAAGTGAGCGCCATAATCACTAAAACCGTTATCCAGGTGATTATATTGAGCGCCCGGCGGTTGGTAAATGCCCCCATCAAATCCGAATCGTTAATAAGCCTCAGCATAAAGATGAGAATAAAGGGAAGAAGAATGCCGTTGCCGACCTGGGAAAAGAACATGACCTTGAATAACGGGAAACGGGGGATAAGGACAACGCCGGCCCCGACGACAATCATAAAGGCGTAGAGCGAAAAAAACTGCGGGGCCTCTTCAAACCGTTTATTGACGCCGGCCTCCCATCCCATCCCCTCGCAAAAGCCGTAGGCCGTGGAAAGAGGCAGGACTGAGGCGGCAAAAATAGAGGCATTAAAAAGCCCGAAAGCAAACAGCCACGAGGCATAGGGACCAGCCAAAGGCCGCAGGGCGACCGCCGCATCTTGGGCGGACTCCACATGCACGCCGGCCTGAAATAATGTCGCCGCGCACGCTACCACAATAAAAAAGGCGATGACAGGGGCGAGGATGCAGCCGACCACAACGTCGAGCTGAATATGCTTGTATTCCTCCCTTGTTATGCCTTTTTCGACAATGGACGATTGAAGATAAAACTGCATCCAGGGGGCGATGGTTGTCCCCACCAGCCCCACCAGCATGACGGTATAAGGCAGGTTCCAATTCCCTGACGGAGCCGCCATCTGCCGAAAGACTTGAGGCCAATCGGGTTTAGCGAGAAGGCCCGAAATCACATAAGCAATGTAAAAAAAACAGGCGGAAAGAAAAATCTTCTCTACGGATTTGTATGTCCCCTTGACGACGAGAAACCACACAAAGACAGCCGATAACGGAACGGAGATGAATTTGCTGACATGAAAAATTTCAAGACTCGCCGCGATACCGGCGAATTCGGCCGTCACATTGGCCAGATTCACGAAGAAAAGGATAAACATCAGATAAAACGTCACCTTCACGCCGTAATTTTCCCGGATAAGATCGGCCAGTCCCTTGCCGGTCGCAACGGCCATCCGGGCGCACATCTCCTGAACAATGATCAGGGCCACCGTAATGGGCACCAAAGACCACAACAGCGTATAGCCGAAGTGGGCCCCGGCCAGAGAATACGTCGCAATCCCTCCGGCGTCGTTGTCGACATTGGCCGTAATAACCCCCGGCCCCATGACCGCCAGAAAAAGCAGGAAATTTCTAACTGGCTTTAAATTTTTTATTCTCCCCCAGAAATTTTCCATCGACAGCATACCCCTTTAAAAACTATAATTGATCTTTATATTTCTTCCAGGCCAGGGAGATGAGCACCTCCAGGATATCATCAATAGTAATCACCCCCTGGAGGACGCCGTCGTCGCTAAGAACAGGAATGGAAGAAAACTTGTATTTCTCCAACAGAAGGGCGACCTCCTCCACGCCGTCATCCGTGCGCACAAAAATCTCTTTGGGATAACATGTCTCAAGGAGCGGCCTCTCGGGGTCCTCATTGATAAACCGCCGTAAAGACGTCATCCCGACCAAACGATTCTGCGGATCCACTATGTAGACGAAAAAAATATTGCCCAGATAATCGGCGTTCTCCTTGAGTTTCTGGACGGCATCTTTGACCCGCGCCTCCTCGCCGACGCTTAAATATTCCGTCGTCATCAACCCGCCGGCAGAGTCCTGGGCAAATCCCAGAAGGCGGCGCAGCTTCTTGGAGGTTTCCGAATGCATGTAACGCATCAACTGAAGCGCTTTTTCTTTGGAAAGACTGTGCAATAAATCCGTGGCCTCATCGGCCGGGATATTCTCCAAGAGGCTTCCCGCCTCTTCGTCCGTCAGGTGATCGGCAAGCTCCCCTTTTTCCTGCGGCGTCATATCGGCGAAGATCCTTCTCTGCATATCGGCATTAAATGTCTTAAAAAGCGATAATTTTTCAAAGACATTCAAATCCTCCATGATGTCGGCCAATTCGGCCGCCGGTATTCTGGCCAGTTTTTTGCGCGCCACATCCGATCGGATCACATTCGTCGTGCGCCCGGCGGCCAGGACATGAACGTTCTTCCAGGAGATGAACTCATCCTGCTGAAGATAGGAAGAGTCGGGCGCGCACAGACGGACGCATCCGTCCACAAACCTCGTCCAGCCCAAGCGGCGGATAAGACCCCTTAACCCCACATCCACATGGGCCAGATACAACTGATTGTCCACGTGCAGAAGATGCACGTCATTGACACGGACAACTTTCTGATCGTTGGTATCCACCACCTGCTGATCCAGGATATGCCGGCAGAGCGAGAATTCGCACGGCAAAAGCTGCCGCTGAAATTTAATTGTGCGTCTATCGATCTTCAGCTCGATCTTATCGGTGATGTCCTGCACATCCCCGGGGGGAATCTCTGCGTACAAGGGGCGCCCAAACCCCTTTCGGACAATAAAAGACCCCGCCCTCGGAAACACCTCATCATTGGAATGCATGGAAATATCCTGCAATGCCCCCACGCGGCGGTTATGGACATCCACCACATCCTGGCCTAAAAGCTCTGAAAAATTAATGAATAATCGCATTCAGCCCCTGTTTTTCAAACTTAAGTCAGAATCATCGGCTTACTTTAACCCCAACTCTCCCGCAAAATTCCCGGACGGCGCAGCGCGAACATAACGGAGAAACCGGTTTGCAGATATTCTGCCCCCACGTCACCAAAAGGGCATTGTAATCCATCCAGTATCTGGGGGAGAGGCGCCGGCGTAAGGCAACTTCGGTTTCCTGAGGCGTCTTGGTCCGGACATACCCCAAGCGATTGGAAATCCGGTGCACATGGGTATCCACGCACACCGCCGGAATGCCGAACCCTTCGACCAAAACCAGATTCGCTGTTTTACGGCCGACCCCTTTCATCGTCAGCAAGGCATCCAAATCCGCAGGGACCCGGCCGTCAAACTTTTCCGTCAAATCCCGGCATATGCCAAGAATCGTGCGCGCCTTGGTCCTGTAAAAACCCACCGGATATATCGCCCGCTCAATCTGCCTGGGAATTAATTTTAACATGTCCTGCGGCGTATCCGCCAGATGAAACAACCGTTGTGCCGCCGGAAGCGTTGTTGTGTCTTTGGTCCGTAAACTTAAGATGCAGGAAATCAATACCAGAAAAGGACTCTTCCAGCGCTTTCCGACCAGCGTCACGGATGGATCCGGCAGACGCCTCGCCTGTCTTCGCAATATCCGAATAACCCAATCGATATTTTCATTCGTGACGGCCATACGCCTGATTTAAGGAAGGCCCCTCGCTTTCAATCTCTTGGGGATCCCGATATCCGCGACGACAATCCTGCCTGTATGCGCCGGCCCCTCCTTAAAGAAGAAACCCCTCTTGGCAAAACTGAACGTGACCGTTACATCCGCCTTGATGCCGACGCCGTAAACCTTGCCCGTTGTCCCATCCAGTCCCGAAGGGATATCCACCGAAACGACATATTTTGCCTCGCGGTTGATGATTTCCATGACGCCGCGAAATGGCTCCTCAATCCGCCGATTAAGTCCGACGCCGAAAATGGCGTCCACCACAATGTCAGCCCGGGCAATATCGTGCGCGATGGTTTCGGCAGGGGCGCAAGATTTTGTGCCCCTGCATTCGATGATCGGATATTTACATTTTTTCAAAATCTGATAATTGACCGCCGCGTCGTCTTTTAATTGCCGGCCTTCCCCAATAAGAAAAATCTTCGTCCCCGTGCCGACACTCCTAAGATACCGGGCCGCCACGAAGCCGTCGCCGGCGTTATTGCCCAGACCGCAGACGACACACACCCGCGGGCGTCTCTTGCCCTTCAGGACTCTTTGGACCTCTCGGGCCACGGCGCGCCCCGCATTTTCCATCAAGACAACAGAGGGAATCCCGATTTTTTCAATCGCGATTTTATCTATCCGCTGAATTTCTGCGACAGTTGCGCCCTGCCGAATCATGGCTGACTCTGAGTCAACGGCCTTCATAGCCGGATTCCCTAAGGAAAGCGGCGTTATCGCGCCAGTCTTTCTGGACCTTGACATACAATTCCAAGAACACCTTGGCCTCCAAGAGATCCTCCAGCTCGGCCCTGGCCAGGGTGCCCACATTTTTTAAGACAGCGCCCTGTTTGCCGATGACGATCTCTTTCTGCGATTCGCGCTCCACAAGAATCAAGGCCTTGATATAGACGACCTTCTGCCGCCGGGGCTGCATCTCTTCGATCATAACCCCCAGCGCATGGGGAATCTCCTGTTTCATAAGCTCAAAAAATTTTTCGCGGATGATGTCGGCGATCACCATCTTCTGCGGCACGTCGGAAACGGTATCCACCGGATAAAGGGCCGGGCCTTCGGGAAGATAATCAAAAAGGATATCGATCAGCTTCTCGACGTTGATGCCTTCTTGGCTGGAGAGGGGAAGGAGCGTAAAATTCTTCATCTCGTTCACCGATTGGCCCTTGGCCTTCTCCCAAAGCGAGATGTAATCCGGGAGGTATTCTCCTTTGAGATCCACTTTATTAAGAGCCAAAATGAGCGGGGCCTGAACGGATTTTAATTTATCCACCGCATAGTTTTCCTCTTCCCCGATGCGTCGGCTGGTGTCCACCAGATAAATGACGCAATCGGCCTCGTGCAGCGTGGCCCCCGAGGCCTGGTTCATAAATTTATCCAGCTGATCCCTGCCGACATGCAGTCCCGGCGTATCGATAAAAATAATCTGCCCCCGCTCGTCGTTATAAATACCGCGGATCTGATGGCGCGTTGTCTGCGGCACCCTTGAGACAATGGCCACCTTCTCTTTCAAGATACGGTTTAAAAGCGTCGACTTGCCCGTGTTGGGCCTTCCCACGATCGTAACGACGCCGCAGCGCAAACGATTCTCTTTAAGGGTTCTTTTCTCTTCGGCCATGGCGATATTTTAAGGTGACAGCTACCACGCACGTAAACATTGTTATGTTGATATAATTAAACGTCCGCCAAACCGCATCTTCTGAAGTAAACCCGGAGGGCGCCATCAAAAGGATGCATACCCACACCCCCAGAGCCCAGCACAGGCTGATATCCTGCGACGACCCTCTCCTGACAATTTTAAGAATAAGCGGAATATTAAAAAAAGGAAGAACCACCGCTGCCACAAGCCCAATCCCATCAATCACATTTTCTGCAAGCATGCACGCCTCGCCTACGGAGCGATAAATTGAATAAGCTGTTTCATCCGTTTGTGAACATTCGTTAATGTCAACGGCGCCGTCCGGCTCATGCCGAATCCCTGGACATTAAAGGAGGCGACGGTCGTCGCGTAAATCACGGCCGTCTTCAATGTCTTCTCATCCATTTTTGCCGCCTGGCTGAGATATCCCATCAGCCCGCCGGCAAAGGTGTCGCCGGCGCCGGTGGGGTCCACCACATGCTCCACCGGATACGCAGGGAAAGAAAACATAAAGCGGTCACAATAAAATAAAACGCCGTGCTCGCCTTTCTTAATAACAATCAACTCCGGCCCCCGACGGCGCAGGCCTTTAGCGGCCTTAATAAGGTTGGTTTCCCCGGCAAGGGCGCGCGCCTCTCCGTCATTGGCGACAAAGAGATCCGCCTTTTTCATCAGCCGCAGCAGCGGCCGCCGCTTGTGTTTGATCCAAAGATTCATGCTGTCCAAGCCCACCAGCCGCGGCCGGCCCATCAGATCCAAAACCCGCATCTGCACGTCAGGGTCGATATTGGCAAGAAATAAATTCGGAATGTCCCGCTGGTGCATGGCAATCCGCGGCACATAATTAAGAAGAACCCCCAGTTCCGTCGCCAGCGTTACGGCGTTATTGTAATCGCCTTTTTTATACTCACCTTCCCAGCGAAACGATTTGCCGTCATGCGTAACAACCGAGGTAAGGTCAATGCCTTTACGCCGCAAAAACCGAATATGCCTCGGCGGAAAATCATGTCCGACGATGCCGACAAGGTGCACCTTCGTAAACAAACGTGCGCTCATGGCAAAATGGGCGGCCGACCCGCCCAAAAGGTTGCGCCGCGCCCCCGAAGCGGTTTTAACATTGTCCAAAGCGATCGTACCTAAAACAATGAGGCTCACATTATTCTCCAATAATTTTAATTAACACCCTTTTTTTCCGTCGGCCGTCGAACTCGCCGTAAAAAATCTGCTCCCACGGCCCAAAATCCAGTCTGCCGCCGGTGACCGCCGCCACCGCTTCCCTTCCCATAATCTGGCGTTTCATATGGGCGTCCGCATTGTCTTCGCCGGTATCATTATGGCGGTATTGCTCGACGGGCGCATGCGGAGCGAGACCCTCCAGCCACTTGTCGTAATCGCCGATCAGACCGCTTTCGTCGTCATTGATATAGACGCTGGCCGTGATATGCATGGCATTCACAAGACAAAGCCCCTCTTGAATCCCGCTTTTGTCAACGGCCTTCTGCACCTGGTCCGTGATATTGATATACCCCCTTCGCTCCCTGGTATTAAACCAAAGCTCTTCGCGATAGGACTTCATCCCCGGCCTCCCCCGGAGGAAACAAGGGATGATTCATTCAATCCCGAGATCTTCCGGTTTCTTGAATTGATCACGTTCTTCAACAAGCCTTTGGAGTGAATCGATATATCTCTGATGTGTCAACGCTCTTTGGGCCTCCTCAAAGACCCGATGGGCATCCTGCAGCCGCCCCAATCGGGTATACCCCTGAACCAAATAACCGTACGCCGGATAAGAAGGCCTCAATTCGACGGCCCTTTGCAAATAAGGGATGGCCTCTTCATAAGATCCCTCCAGGATATAAATCCTCCCCAAACCAACATACGATAGAGCAAAATACGGGAATGTGCGAATACTTTTTTCAAAATAGGGTTTGGCGCGCTCAAAATCGTTTAAGAGGCATAATCCCATATGATAGTAACCTCGCGGGTCATCCAATCCTTTTCGCAATCCCTGCTCTAAGGTTTCCTGGGCCCGATGAACATCACCTTTCACGAAATAAACCATGCCCAAATGCAGATAGCCCATCGGAGAATCGGGAAAATCTTTAACCATATGGGAGGCCATAACAAAATCATCTTTCCACATCGTATTCAAAGAGATTGCCATGATCATGCAAAACATAATTCCTGCGGATTTTAAAATCCTCCCTCCCTCGATATGAGGCAGGAGACCTCTAATCCGTTCGCCTAATCTTTGCATCCCTATACTGAAAGCGGCCAAAAGGCCCACCGAAGGCAGATACATAAATCGATACGCCATGGGATTGACAAGGGGAATAAGATTCGAAACAGGGATATACGTGATTAAAAACCACAAAAGAAAAAAGGCCGTAACCTTATGGCGTCTCCACGACCTCCCCAAAAGCCAGATAAATACCATAAACACAACAACCGCCCATGCCAGCTTATAAATTCCATAAGGTTCAAGGGCCGGCGCAAAAAGAGGCGGCAGGGCCCTGACCTGAAAGGGGATAAGAAAACCTGTGAGATATTGACTGAAAATATAAAACATCATGGCGATATGGGCAAGCCAGCTTCCTCCCAGAGGACTGATGTTTCTTAACGTGGAATTCTGAAATACATACACATAAACGAACACATAGAAAAGAGTAATAACAACATAGCCGATGTTTTTGCCTATCCCATGCCGTAAAACCTCCCGTCCCTTCTGGCCTCGGATGAGCCCCTCATAGGCGATGAGTAAGGCGACAAAGCCAATCGCCGATTCCTTGGAAAACACCGCAAGAAAGAAAAAGACGTGGGAGAAGACACTCAGACAAACTTTCTTAAACCCTCTCGACGCGGGAAGCCGGATATAACTTAAAAAGGCGGACAAAAGGAAAAGGCTTGCCAAAGCATCCGCGCGATAACCGATAGCGCAGACAGCCTCCGACTTCAAGGGATGCACGCTAAACAAAATGGCGCTCAACAAGGCGGCGGGCGGGTGGGAGACAATAAAAAAAACTATGAAGTAGACAAGCACGCTGTTGGCAGCGTGTAATAATAAATTGTGCAGATGATAGCCGAACGGATTCCGCCGCCAAAGCCCATAATCCACAAAAAAGGTTGTCGAGAGAACCGGCCGATAGGCCACCGAGCCGGTATGCATCAGCTTGGAAGCGTTAAACACCTCGTCGGGTTGTGTAACATAAGCCGGCGCAAACAACAAGGGAAAATTCCGCCAGGAGGTATAAAAGGCGTTGTCGACAATCACCATATGATCGTCCCCAAGGAAACCGTTAAACAGGGAATTCCCAAAAGTTAAAAGGGAAACCGCGGCTAAAATGAAAAGGGCTTTTTTATGCATAATGAAACAGGGAGGGGACCCCCTGCCCGATTAAATCCCTATGTCGACGGGCGCTTGGAGGTCTTTCCCTTCCTTAATAAATTTTTTTAAAGAATCCAGCTGAGGGCCGGCCGTCAATGCCTTCTCGGCCTTTTCATAGGCCGCCCTTGCCTCTTCGCCGCGGTTTAAGTGGAGATAACTTTGGATGAGATAACCATAAGCGGAATACGACGGAACCAGCTCCAATGCCCTCTCCAAATAAGGAATGGCCTCTTGATAATTCTGCTGAAGAACATAAATCCTTCCCATCCCGACATAAGATAAAGCATAGAATGGAAACAATCGAATGCTTTTTTCATAATAGGGTTTGGCGCGCTCAAAATCATTCCTATAACACAAACCCATGAAATAATAAGCGGAAGGGTCATTCAATCCCTTCTCGAACCCTTTCTGCAAAACCTCTGCGGCCCGGTCCACTGCCCCCCTTCTGAAATATTCCGTGCCGAGATGAAGATAGCCGTGGGGATGATTAGGGAAATCCCTGACCATGAAAGATGCCATAACAAAGTTATTTTTCCATGCCGCATTCAAAGAAAACGTCATCGCCATACACAAAACCGCCCATCCCCCCTTCATCATCCTGCCCAAACGGACATCTCGAAAGAGACGATCCAAAAAGGCGCCGGCTTTATCCAGCCCGATCCCTAAGGCCGTCAGAAATCCCACCGACGGCAGATACATAAAACGATAGGCCATCGGATTCACCAAAGGGATAATATTCGACACAGGCATAAAGCTGATTAAAAACCATAATAAAAAAAAGGCGATGGTTTTCTGCCGGCGGCAGGCCCTCCTCAGGACGAAAACAAACAACCCGCAGGCCAAGAGGGAAAGCCATGTCCCGCAGCCCCCGTAATTTTCTATCGGCGGGGCATAAAGGGGCGGAAGAGTCTTAACCGAAAAAGGCAGAAGGAACGCTGTCAGATAACGGGCAAATATCTGAACCACCGTAACGGCGTGCGTTACCCATGTGCCTCCCAGAAGACGCGCATTATCCAGCGTTGAGTTGCGGAACACATAAAAATAGACATACAGATAAAAAACCGAAATCAGCACAAACCCTGCATAACGGCCCCCTGCCCCCCTTAAAATATCCCTTGTTCTTTCTCCCCGGATAAGTCCGTCAAAGGCCATCAACAAGGCGACAAAGACGACGGCCGACTCCTTGGCGAAGGCGGCCAGCCCAAAGGCCGCATGGGAACATAAAATGAGGATCCCCCGCCTGGCGCCCTGACACTCAGGGATTTTTATATAGCTTAAAAACGCCGCCAAAAGAAAAAAGCAGGCCAGGCTGTCGGCCCGGTAACCGATAGCGCAGACCGCCTCTGTCTGAAGAGGATGCACGGCAAATAAAACCGCACTCCATAAAGAAAGAGACGCGTTTTGCAGAATCGAAAATACCGTAAAATAAACCAGCAGGGCATTGGCCGTATGAAGCAGCACGTTATGAAGGTGATACCCTAAAGGGTTGCGCTGCCAGAGCCCGTAATCTACAAAAAAAGAGGCGGAGAGGACGGGCCTGTAGGCAGTCGAACCCGTATGAAAATATTCTTTTTTATTAAAGACATCGTCTGATTCGGTAATGGAGGCGCGGCTAAACAGCTTCGGGAAATTGGCCCAGGAGGCATAAAAAGAATTATCGACGATGACCACATAATCGTCGCCGACAAAATCATGGGAAAGAGAATTCCCAAATGTTAACAGCACAATAAAAACAAGGATTAAAACTGCCTGCCGGTGCATCGCTATCTCCCCAACACTTTTCCTTCCAGCCTCAAGGGATTGAATTGCTTCATCGCCATAATCATGTAGGCCGTGCCGGCAATCGAACACGTGTTCGTCCCCAGAGGCGTATGCCAGCCGTGGCCGGTGTCGGCATCTTCCAGCGTCGCATACGGCAGACACCCCTCGCCCTGGCCTTTGGCCGACGGGCTGGAGATAATCAATTTATTAAGCTCATGAAGATACATCCCGGCTTTCTGCGCATAATAATCGGCCTTGATAGACCGCTTCCTCTTCGAGAAGTATTCGCTTAATATCTGATACGAGACAATCATCTGCGATGTCCATTCGGGAGAGACCATCCCTCCGCGCGGCATATGAATAGATTTGGCAAAGTCAAATCCCTTCACCTCCACCACAACGCCGCTGGGACGACGGAAAGACACCTGGACGGCGCAATGCTCCTCGGCAAAATTCATAATCTCTTGCGGATCCATGCCCAGGCGGCGCAGTCTCGCCGGCGAAAGGGCCGCCAAAGACCAGGCAAAGGTGTCGGTTGCGATCGTGGCGTCCCCGCGGCCGCGGTTGATAGGCGGGGAGGCGTAATCTTTGCCGTGCGGCACCAGGGCATAAGTCTTCAGCCATGATAAAACCCTCTTCTGGGCAGTTTTGTATTTTTCCTCACCTGTAAGTGTGTGCATCATGCCGAAAAAGGCATAGGCGTCCAGGTTATGTTCGGTCGCAAACCAGGAAAACGACGGCCCTCCCTTTAAGCCCCCTGCCGGGTCCTTCTCCTGGACGGACAAGAGCCAGTCGGCGATCTTGCGCGCCACCGGCAGATAATAATCGTCGCCTGTCTTCTTCGTATACTGCATAATGGCAACGCCTACCCAGATGTTGGGTCCGCAGTGGACGGTGTGCTCGGCCACATCGCCGGAGTCATAGTAATACGCATTGGAAAATCCCTGAAAATCCTCAACGGTCTTTTGCTTGAAGAAGTTTAAAATGCGCCGCGCATCCCGCTCGTTATGAAAAAGCAGAAAGACATTCGCCGCCAGGGCCTGGTCGTAGATAAATGCCCAGTCCTTGACAACGCCCCCCTCCCCCTCGAAACTGAGGATTAATCCCGTCAGAGGATTTTGATGATTCTTCAGCCATTCATGCATCTTTTCCAAGATAACCTCTTCCATGCCGCTCTTTTGCCGCTCCAACAGCCGCAGCCTGTCCGCGATGCGATTTTCCCGGCGCACCAATTGTTCATATTCATTGCCGGATTGCCCCTCGGCGGCCAGCATTTTCTTCTCCAAACCGATTTCCTCAAGCATCCGGCGCATCCGTGTCTCTTCCTCTTCCAGGCGCGCCAGATTATCCACCAATCTCTCGTTGGCCGTGCGCAATTGATAAGCGTAGAAACCGCTGATCATAACTCCCAAAAGCAAAACCGTGGCCGCGGCAACCGCCGTCCGCGTCGAGATGCTGAACCACCGCGCCTGGCTGAGCATGCGATCGCAATCCGAATGGACAATCGCACAAAATGTCAGGCCTATCAGATAGCGCGGCGCGCGCCCCCCGCCCACCTTTCGAACCCAGGCGAGTCGCGCCTGAGCTGAAATAGGCGAGTGCCTTAAAGGGATGCGGATCTGAAGCTCCCAAACCGCATCGGACCGGCGAAACTGTTCAATCATCGCCTCATTAAAAATGACCGTTTCCAAACAAATCCCGCCTTCGCTGACATTGCAGGTGTAGCCCTGCTGCCACGGCGAAGGAAAGCCGCCCCCCTCTCCCCCTTCTGGGAGGACCACCCGAAATTCCACGGGGAAAATGCTTCTCAGCCGGATATATTTCCGCTTGTCGGCAAAACTGATCTTTTCTTTTTTATCCCCTATCATCATAAGATTCGGATTGTTCAAACTGCCTTGCGGCTTGACCCTTGCCGCGCCGCATACGGCGCGGCAGGCAGGCCTTTTGATTCACGGCAGGCCCCGCCGTAGGCGGGGCAGGAAAAATGGAGACGAAAGGTTGTCTGCCGCCCTACTACGGCTGTTTTGCCTTTTTGTCCTTGACCTTCAAAAAGTATTCTTGGAACCGGCTGTCATGGCGCAGGTTATCCAGGTCGCTGTCCTGTTCCAGATGATGAAAATCATCATAACCGTAGGCGATGGCCTGCTGAATCGTCTTAATGGCCTTGTCCATATCCTTAAGGAGGGAATAGCTGCAGGCAAGATTATACAGGACGATGGGGTCCTGAGGCTTGAGGCGGGACAGTCTCTGGTCAATTTCCATCCCTTGTGCGTAAAAACCTTTCCTGGTGTATAAGTCCCCCAGGACGCTTAAGGCCTCGACGAAGTCCGGCTTCTTCTTGAGAAGTCCTTCGTAAAACTGAATTTCAAAATCCGAATGATTGGTGTCCTGTCCTTTAGCCATGCCTATCGTTTCAAATAATCCTTTATACGCCCGACGGCCTCTTTGAGATTTTCATAACTGGAGGCGTACGAAATCCGCACATACCCTTCCCCTGCCGCCCCAAAGGCCCCGCCGGGGACAAGGGCCACTTTTTTCTTTTTAAGAAGATTCTGGGCAAAGGCCATCGAGGTTTCCCCTGTCCGCCCAATGGAAGGGAACACATAAAAAGCCCCCTGCGGCATGTGGCAGTCCAGTCCGATCTCATTCAGGGCGCCCACGATATACCTGCGCCGGCGGTTGTATTCTTTTTTCATCTCCTGGACGCTCTTAAAGCCGTTCTTGAGAGCCTCCTCGGCGGCCATCTGCCCCGTAATGGGGGCGCACAGCATCGTATATTGATGAATCTTCGTCATCGCCGCGACCACCTTCGCCGGGCCGCAGACCCAGCCGATACGGAATCCCGTCATGGCATAGGCCTTGGAGAAACCGTTAAAATAAAGCACATGGTCCTTCATCCCCCGCAGAGAGGCCAAAGGCGTATGGGGAAAATCATAGGTTAATTCGTCATAGACCTCGTCGCTGATGACAAAAAGGTTATGCCTTTGGGCCGCCCGGGCGATTGCCTGCAGCTCCTCTTTGGTGTAAGAGGCCCCGGTGGGGTTGCAGGGATAATTGATCATCATGGCCTTCACTCCCTTATGGCAGGCCTTCTCAATCTGGGAGGGCGTTAACTTGAAGCCGTTCTCAAGTGTCGTCGTTAGGATGACGGGCGTGCCGCCGGCCAATTCCACAACCGGGCGATAAGAGACATAGCTGGGCTCTGGAATAAGCACTTTATCGCCGGGATTCAATATCGCCCGCATGGCCAAATCCAGCCCCTCGCTTACCCCGACGGTAACAAGGATTTCCTCTTCGGGGTCATACGTCATGCCGTAGCGGTGCCCCAGGAAATGAGCAATCTGCCTTCTCAACTCCAGCATCCCCTTATTGGAGGTATAAGACGTGAATCCCTCTTCCAGTGAAAAAATCGCCTTCTCCCGGATATGCCAGGGGGTGACAAAGTCCGGCTCCCCGACCCCGAGAGAAATCACGTCTTTCATCCCCAGGACCAGGTCAAAAAACGCCCGGATCCCCGACGGCGCCAGCTGTTCAACTTTTTTGGAAATTTCCATGGTCATGATTTAATTAATAGGAAATATTCAGCCGTTTTCCTCCAGGCTGTTTCTTAAAAATCTGCCCGTCCTCCTTGTATTTTTTGAGCAAAAAATGGGTCGTGGTGCCGCGGACATTCTCCATCGGCGAGAGCTTGGAGGCGACAAAGTTCGCCACGGTATGGATATTCTCTCCCTCCACCACCAGCAAAAGGTCGTAGGCCCCCGAGAGAAGATAACAGCTTGTCACTTCGGGGAAGCTGTAAATCCGCTCGGCGATAGAATCAAACCCGACGTCCTTCTGGGGAGTGATGTTCACCTCAATCAGGGCGCGGACAAAAGAGCCGGTGGTATTGACGAGGTCATGGTTGATGATCGTCTTATATTTGACGATTATCCCGTTTTTTTCATATTTTTTAACGGCCTTTTTGACAAAGTCCTCGGTTTTCCCGGTTAATTTCGCAATCTCCCCGGCGCTGATCCGGGCATCCTTAGATAAAATTTCCAGTATTTCATCCATAAAAGCGTCTCCTTTCAAAAAATCTATTCTTTAGGCGATCCCATGCCTTGCCTGAGCATAAATATACGGGCCCTGAGCTGCCGATTCTCCTCGTCGATACGGGCCGTCTCCTCCAGCGCCTTTTCCCTGTCCTGGGAATCCGTTGTCCCCTGCGCCGTCTTTTCACTGCGCCGAGGATCTCTTCTTCTCAGGGCATTGACTTGATCCTCAAGCTCCGCATTCTCCCGCTTGAATTGCTCAATCTCTTCGGGATAAGAGGCCGCTTTCTGCTGGAGCTCAGCGGCCTGGCGAGTCAATTCTTTTTCCTTTTCCAGATTGCGCTCGAGCTCATCTCTGAGGACCGCTGTTTGAGCATCGCCTGGCTCTTGCCCCGGCTGAGAAGACGCCTGGTTTTCCTGAAGCTCTAATTCCAGCTCTTTCTTCTGATAATATAAATCGTATAACTGCAATTGCCGCAAATCTTTGATTTGTCCGATGTCCGGCGGCTCCTTGATATCCGTCCCCGCCTCTTGCTTCGCATGGTTCGCTCTATGCTCACCATCCCGAGCGTAAAGCGAGGGAGAATCTTCGATTTCTGTCGGATTATCTGTACCTTCAGTTTGTTTCAGCTCCTCCTCAATGACCGCGATCTCTTCTTTATAGCTCTCCGCCGTATCCTGAACCTCCAGAAACTCTTTCTTTAACTGCGCATATTCTGCCTCCAGCGCCTGATTCTCCTTAAGCAGGACCTGGATACGTTCCTTAATGACAGCAAATCCTTGATAACCGCTCTCCTCCTCGGCCGCCTCCGTCGGCGGAGTAAAGAATGCCTCCTCAGCCGGCTCATCGCCCTTCAGGATATCTTCCTGGGGCCACCCATAACCCGCCGTCAAAACCAAAATCACAAATCCCAGCCTAACAACCCGCGCGCCTTTGACCATAGGTGTTTATTATACAGACTCACCCTTCTTGCGGCAAGATGAAATACGGCTTCTTCCGGGTTCTTATTTATTCGTGGTTTTGCGAACTAACTTCCAGGGAGACTGCAAAATGCGAAAGGGGACGGGGCATCGGGGGGCATTACTCCGACGCCAGTCCCGACGTTACGTCGGGATGGGTCGGAGTGCCGACCTCCGAAGGAGCGTCGGAGCGACGAATGGAAAGAAGCCCCCGACTTGAAGTCGGGGGAGCGTCACTATTTTTTCTCGTTTCTTAACAGGCTCAGTTTAATTTTAAGGTTTTCTTTGTGGCGGGTAATGAGCTTCAGCGCGTTTTCCACGTATTCTTTGGAGCTGATTTCATCCGCCGCATATTGCCGCAGAAGATTCAACCACTCTTCG
>Ga0155416_156_pt1 | contig 18666 bp, 14 predicted proteins | sample RifCSPhighO2_02_FD_106384 | JGI IMG/M metagenome (GOLD analysis project Ga0155416, IMG submission 106384) | Omnitrophica WOR_2 bacterium RIFCSPHIGHO2_02_FULL_50_17 | reverse complement strand
TTCAGAGACTTGTCAACGGCCTTGGTGACCAATCCCTTAGGACCCAACGCCACAATCATGACCGCCACCGCCGCCGCAAACATAAGCATGTATTCGATCATGTTCTGGCCTCGTGGAGCCCTGAAAGGGCTTGGACGAGGCTGGCCGGACTCAGGACTCCCCCGATGAACAAAAAACAATCGGACATACTTACGCCCCAGCGAAGCTAACCTGCGAAACAAGCCTTTTTGTTGTCCTTTTTCCTGTCCCATGTCCGTTCAACGAATTACGTGCTCATTGAATAAAAAAACCGAACTGCAGTCTCTTTTTAGAAATTTGGCAGCCCGACTATAATACAACGTCTCCACATGCCCTTTCTTTTTAAACTGAATGTACAGGTATTTAAAAACATAATCCAGTATGCCATGGAAGATGATAGGAAACAAGGGGAATTTCAAAGAAATGAAACCGTATCAAAGGTTGCAATCGTCTGACGGTATGCTACAATAGGCATCAATATAAGCGAAAGGGATTATTGTGTTCGACGCCATTAAGAAAAGAATCGAAGATATCGAGATGAAATTGCAGCATCTCAGGGGGTTTCTTTGACCTGCCTCAAAAAGAGGCTTCCATCCACTCTATCCAAGACCAGATGTCCCAGCCGAATTTTTGGGATGATTCCGCCCGCGCCCATAAACTGATGAAAGAGCTGAAGTATCTGAAAAACTGCGCGGACCCCTTTGAGCAGGGATTAAAAAGGCTTAAGGATATCAAGGAGCTGGCCGGCATGTCCAAGGAGGATGAGGAATTTCTCGTGCAGATTCAGGGGGAATTGGGTCTGCTGGAGGCGGAAGTTGATAAAATCGAGATTCAGGCGATTCTCTCCGGGCCGTTTGACCAGAACAACGCCATTCTCAGCATCAATGCCGGCGCCGGCGGCACCGAATCCTGCGACTGGGCCAATATGCTTTTGAGGATGTACACGCGCTGGGCGGATCAGCGCGGCTGCAAGGTCAGGATGCTGGATATCCTCTCCGGCGAAGGGGCCGGGATTAAAAACGCGACGTTGAGCGTCGAAGGGGATATGGTCTACGGCTATCTCAAAGGCGAAAAAGGGGTGCACCGTCTGGTGCGTATCTCGCCTTTTGACGCCAACAAAAGGCGCCACACCTCCTTTGCGTCGGTCGATGTTATCCCGGAGATTGAAGAGGATGTCGAAGTCGAGATCAAGCCAGATGACCTGCGTATTGATATTTACCGCTCTTCGGGTCCGGGCGGACAGAGCGTCAACACCACGGATTCGGCGGTGCGCATGACGCATATCCCCACGGGCATCGTGGTCCAATGCCAGAACGAGCGCTCCCAGCTTCAGAACAGGCAGATGGCGATGAAGATTTTACGGGCGCGGCTGTATGAACTTAAACGCCGGCAGCAGGAAGAGAAGATGGCTAAAGAGTACGGCACTAAGCAAAAGATTGAATGGGGCAGCCAGATTCGTTCGTATGTCATGCACCCTTACACGATGGTCAAGGACCACCGCACAGACATTGAGACGGGAAACGTCACAAAAGTGATGGACGGGGATATTTCCATTTTTACCGAGGCGTATTTGCGGATGAAGCCGGAAAAATAACGTGAAGCGTGAATCGTGAAGAGTGAATCGTTGTCATGCGCTTCACGAGATACGAGATGCGCTTCACGAATGGAATTTATTTATGTTTGAGTTTCTTATACGAAAACCCATTATTAACGACGTCCAAAGATTCATTGATAAATTAGAGCCCAAGGTCTCGGTGCATGTGCCGGAGGATTTGCCTCTGCCTTCGGTAAGAGCCTTAAGGAAACTGTGTCAGCGAGTCTCCCAAATCAACGGGTTAGAAAGCCGGACGGCATCATTATCGGACAATGAACTGCGGGTCCGGACGGATGAGTTTCGCGCCCGCTATCTCAAGGCCGTCGTGCAGGATAAAGAAAATCTTCAACGCCTGCAGGAAACTTACGCAAAAAAGGGGGGGGAAGAAGAAAAGAATGAGCTCCATGCGCAGCTGGAAAAGGCAAGACAGGACTTCCGCCGGCTTCGCAGAAGCGTCCTTGATGAGATTTTGCCCGAGGCCTTTGCGGTAGTGCGGGAGACTGGCAAGCGCGCCCTTTCCATGCGCCATTTTGATGTTCAGCTCATCGGCGGGATGGTCCTCCATGAAGGCGATATCGCCGAGATGACCACCGGCGAGGGAAAGACGTTAGTGGCGACTCTTCCCGCCTATCTGAACGCCTTAACCGGTGAAGGCGTTCATATCGTCACCGTCAATGATTATCTGGCCGGCCGCGACCGGCAGTGGATGGGGCCTATTTATGAATTTTTGGGGTTGAGCGTCGGTGTTATCCAGCACGACATGGACCCCAGAAGCCGCCAGGAATCTTACGCCTGTGATATTACCTACGGAACCAATAATGAATTCGGATTCGATTACCTGCGCGACAATATGGTGATTGATAAGGAGGACATGGCCCAGCGCGGGCATCATTACGCCATCGTTGATGAGGTGGACAGCATCCTCATTGACGAGGCGCGCACCCCCCTTATCATCTCGGGGCCGGCCGAGGAATCCACGGACAAATATTACCGCGCCTTTGAAATCAGCCGCCAGCTTAACGGCCGCCGTATCACGGAAAGAGATGAAATTGCGGCCAAATACAAACAGGAGGATCTCTCGGCCGGTTACGATTACCTGGCGGATGAAAAGGCCAGATCCGTTTCTCTGACGGAGGAAGGCGAGGGGAAGGCGGCGCGGCTCTTCGGCGTTGCCAACATGCACGAGATGGAGACCATCGAATACCGCCACCATATCCTCCAGGCCCTCAAGGCCAAGGAATTTTTCTCAAAGGATGTGGATTATGTTGTGCACGATAACGAGGTCGTGATCGTTGATGAGTTTACGGGGCGTCTCATGCCGGGCCGGCGCTGGTCGGACGGGCTGCATCAGGCCGTGGAGGCCAAGGAAGGCATTAAAATCGAACGGGAAAACCAGACCCTGGCGACCATTACTTTTCAGAATTATTTTCGGATGTTTGACAAGCTCGCCGGCATGACCGGTACGGCCCACACCGAGGCCAACGAATTCAAGCAGATTTATGACCTGGATGTGACCGTTGTCCCGACCAATCAAAAACTGCAGCGTAAAAATTATGCCGACGGCATTTATAAAAATGTCCAGGAAAAGCTTAATGCCGTGGTTGCCGAAATCGAAGACTGTTACAAGCGCGGCCAGCCCGCCCTGGTGGGCACCATCTCTATCGAAAAATCCGAGGTCCTTTCCCGGATGCTGAAACAGAAGGGGATCCCGCATCAGGTCTTGAACGCCAAGTTTCACGAGATGGAGGCGCATATCATCGCCCAGGCGGGCCGTTACAGGGCTGTTACGATTGCAACCAATATGGCCGGCCGGGGGACGGATATTATGCTCGGGGGCAACGCCGAACACCTGGCCAGAAGCCTCGCGGATCAAAAACTGAAAGAGGAGGACGATAAACAGAAAAAGGAGGAATTGATAAAGACGTTTATGGAACAGTTCCGCCGGCAGGTGAGAGAAGAGCATGAAAAAGTGGTGGCCTCAGGAGGCTTGCATGTGATCGGAACCGAGCGCCACGAGTCCCGGCGCATCGACAACCAGCTGCGCGGCCGTCAGGGCCGGCAGGGCGATCCGGGCTCCTCGCGGTTTTATGTCTCCCTGCAGGATGACCTGATGCGCCTCTTCGCCTCTGACCGGATCATAGGATTGATGGATAAGCTCGGCATGGAGGAAGGCCAGGTTTTGGAGCATCCGTGGCTGACGGGGGCCATTGAGAACGCCCAGAAGAGGGTGGAGGCCCACAATTTTGAAATCCGCAAGCACCTCTTGGAATTTGACGATGTCATGAACCGCCAGCGGGAAGTGATTTACGCCATGCGCCGCTTGATCCTGGAAAGCCGCAACGTTAAATATCTGATTCTGGAATCCATTGAGCAGCTGGCCGGGGATATCGTGGCCTGTTATCTTTTTTCGGAGCAGACAGAGACGGCCTTTGATGTGGACGGCCTGGATGTGTATTTGAAGACAAAATTTCATTATGACCTGGGCGAAGAGAAGGATAAATTCAAAGATAAGCCGCAGGAGGATATCAAAAAACTTGTTGTGGAGGGGCTCGGCGGCTTATATGAAGAGAGGGAAAAAGAGATCGGCGAGGAGCCCTTGCGGCATATCGAGCGGATGCTTCTTTTGCAGACAATTGATTCCAAATGGAAGGATCATCTCTATGCGATGGATCAGTTGAAAGAAGGCATCGGCCTGCGTTCGTTTGCCCAGAGAGACCCGATCATCGAATATAAAAAGGAAGGATTTGAGATGTTTCGGGCCATGTATGACTCCATCCATCAGGAAGTGACGGAAATGATTTTCAAGATTCAGCGGGCCGCCCCTTCGCAGCGCCTCAGAGGCGTTTTCAGCTCCATCCCTCAGCAGTTTGTTCACGATGAGATCTCCGGTCTGTCCGGCAGGCAGGCCCAGCCGTTGGCCCCGCCGGAGGCGGGGTTGGCGGGGCAGGCCGGAATCCCTCACGAAAGCGAAAAAGAGATACACCCCGCCTCTGTCCCTGTCCACAAGTCAGGCCCCAAGGTCGGCCGCAATGACCCCTGCCCCTGCGGCAGCGGCAAGAAATACAAAAAATGCTGCGGAAAGTAAAAGTATTGTGTGGCAGGGGGAACTGCATCATATCACCCAGCGAGGTAATTACCGGCAGAACGTCTTTTACGAGGATCAAGACCGCATCGTCTACCTGAAGTATATTGAAGAGAATGTAATGCCAGGGATCATGGACTGCAAATATATGTTTTCTGTCTGATGGACAACTAAAATAGGCAATCTATCGAACCATACATAAAGGTTCGATAGATTCAAAAATTGAACTTATCATTTGTTACAAAATTGCATGAAATTTGAATTAATAAACTTGCTATTTTGGACAAAAGCTTTTATACTTGAGGTAAGGAGAGAGAGGAAAAATGAAGGCACTTGAAGAGTTTAAAAAACATCTAAAACCAGGACAGGTTTATCGCAGAAGCGATCTTGAACAATGGTCAAATGCTGTGGATAGACATTTGAAACAACTTGTTGAAGAAGAAACGTTACAAAAGTTGTCACAGGGATTGTACTATTATCCAATGAAAGCATCTTTTGGAAATGTTCCACCAGAAGATGAAAAACTTGTGAGTGCTTTCTTAAAGAGCGATGTTTTTCTTCTAACTACGCCTAATTTGTATAATTCATTGGGAGTGGGTACAACACAACTATACAATAAAAGAGTTGTTTATAATCATAAACGACATGGTCAATTTATGCTTGGAGGAAAACTGTTTGATTTTCGTTTAAAGCATAAATTTCCCAGAGAACTCTCAAAAGAGTTCTTGTTAGTTGATTTGTTGAATAATTTAAATGAATTAGCCGAAGACAGAGAAAATGTTTTAAAAAACGTTAAAGAGAAATTTTTGGAAGAAACTGAATCACAAATGAAACGCACTGTTAATGCTTATGCAGGGGAAAGAACAAAAACTTTGTTTAATCAATGGATGTCAGAGGAATCTTTAGCACATGCCTGATTATCTTCATAATCATCCTGAGTTTAAAGAACTTCTGCGAACGGTAGAGCATGAAAGAAGCATCGAGCGCAGCTTGGTAGAAAAAGATTACTGGATTATGCATGTTTTATATGGTTTGCAACAAGGTGGATTTGAATTTGAACTTAAAGGCGGCACATCACTTTCTAAGGGGCATGGTATTATCCATCGTTTTTCAGAGGATATTGATATTCGGATCGAACCGCCTGCTGGAATAGATGTAAAAACAGGCAAGAATCATATAAAACCTGCCCATTGTGAGAGTCGTAAGCAATACTACGGTTGGTTAGCAGAAAATATCAAGATTGACGGGATAAAAAGAGTCGTTCGTGACACGGAATTTGATAATGAAACCTATTTTAGCGGTGGTATTCGACTCCATTACAAGCCTACTTTTCCTGTTGTTGAAGGGATAAAAGAAGGCGTGCTGCTTGAAGTTGGCTTTGATGATGTGACGCCCAACGCTCCAGCAGATGTCAGTTCTTGGGCGCTTGAGTTTGCTCTGCAGAAGGGAATGAAAGTTAAGGATAACAGAGCGCACGGCGTTTTGTGCTACCATCCGGGTTATACATTTGTTGAAAAACTACAAACTATTGCAACCAAGTTTCGTCAGCAACAAGAAACGGGAAAAACGCCTGCTAATTTTATAGGACATTATTACGATGTGGCGTGCCTTTTGGACGACGGTACTGTTCAGAAATTTATCGGAACAGAAGAATACAAAAAGCATAAACAAAAAAGATTTCCGGCCATAGATCAAAAACTTCCCTTATCTGAACAGGAAGCCTTTTTGTTGAAAGACACAGCAACAAGAGAACGCTTTGAAAAAGAATACAAGAAAACAGCAGCGTTGTATTATCAGGGGCAAACATCGTTGAATGATATTTTGGAAAAGGTGTCGAAGAATTTGGATAAATTATAGTTTTTAAAATGAAAAAAGTTTTTCCGATCGTCGTCCTTTTTATTTTCGTGTTAATGGAGACCATCAATTGTCTGAATGAGGCCGCCATGCCTTTACTGAACTAAAGGAGAACGACCCCTGTCCCTGCGGCAGCGGCAAAAAATACAAAAAATGCTGCGGACAATAGGGATCATCCATGGAATGCGGGCATTAAAGATTGTTACCTTTTTAGCGGCCTTCCTCTTATTCCAGATAGAGCTTATTATCGCCAAGATGTTTCTGCCCCATTACGGCGGGAGTTATCTCGTATGGGGGGCCTGTGTTGTTTTTTTTCAGGCCGTCCTGCTTTTGGGGTATGTCTTCTCCCATTATGCCATTGGCAGAGGGGGGATGGCCCGATATCGTTTCATTCATTTTATTCTGCTCTTCATGCCTCTTTTGTTTTTCCCAGGCAGATCTCTAGTCGTTCCCTATGGGGAAAGCCAGATACCGCTTGCCCTGGACGTCTTTGGGCGTCTATTGACGACGATTGGGCCTGTATTTTTTGTTTTGTCCACCATCAGCATCACCACCCAGATGTGGTTTTCGGCCTCCGGATTTTCCAAAAAAATTAGTCCTTACTCCCTGTATGCGGTATCCAACCTCGGCTCCTTCGGCGCCCTTTTGACGTATCCTTTTCTCTTTGAGGTTTATTGGGGTTTATCGGCACAAATAAATATTTGGCGGGTCCTGTATTTTCTCCTCATCGGCCTTAATCTGTGGGCTTATCGAACCGTGGGCGTGAAAGAGATAAAAAAAGAGATGATAGAGACGGCCGCTCCTTTGAGAGCCTCGGATGATGCCTCCTGGTTTCTTTGGGGCGCTGCCGGCGTGATGATGTTCCTCTCTGTCAATAACATGATTACCAATGAAATAGCGCCGGTGCCTCTTTTGTGGATTATCCCTTTATGCCTTTATTTGTTGTCGTTTGTCTTTAACTTCAAGCTAAGGCCGTGGTGCCCTTCCTGGATTGGCCGGAAGATTCATCTGATCCTCGGATTCAGTGCGCTTTTGTTCTTTCTGGTGGACCAGAGATACTTTCCGTTTATGATTTCGTTGCTCCTTTTAGGGGCGGCCCAGTTTATTCTCTGTATGTACTGTCAGAATCAATTGATCAGCCGGAAACCGAAGGACGATTGCCGCCTGACTCGATTCTATGTCTTGGTTTCTTTGGGGGGATTTGCCGGGGGGCTTTTTACGACATGGTTTATCCCGCTTATTTCCCAATCCCTCGTTGAGTATCTCTTTGGTCTTCTGGTCATTGCCGCGACGCCGCTCCTTAAGAAAACGAAATTTGACGTGAGACCACTCCATATCGTCTTCATTCTCCTTCTGATGGTTGTCTTGACCGCATGGCCCATGCTCTTTGTCCAATATAACGTCCTTGCCCTTGCGATGATTCTTATGATCTTCAAGATCATTTATGGTGAACTGCGAAAGAGCGCTCATGCCCTTTTCTTAAGTTTGGTTTGTATCCTTGTGACGGCCTACTATGCCCCTCTTTTGTGGAACCGGGGCCACGGTTTTTATGTCAAGAGGAATTATTACGGGATATGCGAGGTTATTGATTCAGAGGGGATCAGGCGTTTGTATCACGGCAGGACATTGCACGGGGCCCAATACCTTCAAAAAGAGCGCCGGGGCGAACCCTTGTCCTATTATGCCTCTCCCTCTGCCCTAAGCAAAATTTTGGTCTCTCCTCGGTTTTCTTTTCATCGTTTAGGCGTCATCGGATTAGGGACAGGGACGCTGTCTGCCTATACGAGGGAGGGACAGGTCATGGATTTTTATGAGCTGGACCCTGATATTTACGCCATCGCGGATAAATATTTTACGTTTATTCACCAGGCCAAGGGAAAGCTCAATTTTATTTTTGGCGATGCCCGGCTGTCCTTGGATAAAAATCCCGATGCGAAATATGATTTTCTCCTGGTGGACGCCTTCGGCGGCGATGCCGTCCCTGTCCATCTTCTCACCCAAGAGGCGGTTCAGAAATACCGGAATCACCTCCAGGAAAAGGGAATTTTGATGTTTCATGTCAGTAACCGCTATTTGGATTTAAGGTATGTCTTGGCCCGTGTGGCTGATGCCCTGGGGGCCCATGTCTGCGGTAAAGTCAGCGATAATTCATCAGCTCTCGGCGGGATTTCCAGGTGGATAGTGATGACATGGGATAAGACTGTCTTTGATACGCTGGTTTCGGAATTTGGCTGGATAGCCCCCTCTTTAGAAATCTTACAGAAAAGCCGGCTTTGGACGGATCAATATTCCAGCATACTGCCCGCGATAAAATTAGGGGATTTGCTGGATTCGATCAAAAATTTCAAACCATTTTATTGGTGACAAAGATGATGTTTTACGCCTGGACGAGCACATGCGATGAGAGGGCTATTCATGAAATGCCGTTTAAAAGATTTTTGCCTCTGCGTTTTTTCCTCTGTTTTGCTTGTCTTGGCCTTTCCTAAGACAGAGATAAGCGCACTGGCATGGGTGGGGCTTGTTCCCTTAATGACGGCTTTAGACGGCAAGGATAATGGCCGCGCCTTTTTTTTAAGTTATCTATGCGGGGTCTTCTTTTTTGGCGGGGTCTTGTATTGGTTTGTGCATGTGACGGCGCTGGGGGCGGTTCTTTTGGTCTTGTATCTTGCCTTGTATTTTGCCTTGTTTGGCGTCGGGTATAGTTTTTTTTCTCCCCTAAAAACAATTCAAAGGCTTTTTCTGCTTCCTTCTCTGTGGACGGTCCTGGAGTTTATCCGCGCGCATTTTTTAACCGGCTTCGGCTGGGCGGCGCTGGGCCACTCGCAGTACCGTGACTTGGCCTTGATCCAGATTGCCGACGTGACGGGGGTCTTCGGCGTCTCTTTTCTTGTTGTCATGGTCAATGTCTTTTTTAAAGAAATTGTTCCCATGCTTTTTCACAAGGGCGGCGCTTATCGAAAAGGGATGTTCTACTCGACGCTGATGGCGTGTGTGCTTTTGTCCGTTTTAGGATATGGGACGTTTCGGCTGAAATCTTTAAATCATTTGTCTGCAGTGTTTTCTCATCAGGCTCCTCAAGCGCTTATTGCCGTTGTTCAGGCGAACATCCCCCAGGAGAGGAAATGGCACGAACCGGCCTGGCCCGATATTATGGCGGAATATATGGCCTTAACGAAAGAGGTTGCCCGTCGAGGTCCGGATTTGATTATCTGGCCGGAGACCTCTTTCCCGGGGATTCTATGGGAGGAGAAGGCGCTATTTGAAGAACTCCAGGATTTTGTCCGTCAGATGAAAATCCCTTTGCTCGTGGGCGCGGTTACCCGGGAGGGCAAGGATTATTATAACTCAGCGCTCCTTTTATCGAAAGAAGGCGGGGTTATTGGGCAATATAGAAAAGTTCATCTCGTCCCTTTCGGAGAGTATATCCCGATGAGATCTCTGTTCCCTTTTTTATCCCAGATTGTGCCGATTGCCGATTTTACCGCCGGCAAAGAGTATACGATTTTTCCTCTTTCTGTGAGAGGTGAGGGGCGAGGCAGGCCCGCTTCGATCTCGCGTCAGCGAGGCAGGCAGGGGGCTTTTTCCGTCCTGATTTGTTTTGAGGATACCGTGGCCAGGCTTTCCAGGAGATTGGCGCAAAGGGGCGCGCAGCTTTTGGTCAACATCACCAACGATGCCTGGTTTGAGGATACCAAGGCGCCGTTTTTGCATCTGCAGTCCGCGGTCTTTCGCACGGTTGAAAACAGGCGCGGCCTGGTGCGTTCCGCCAATACGGGAGTGAGTTGTTTTATTGATGCTTTCGGACGTATCGTCCAAGCGGTTCAAAATGACCGTCATAAAACGACCTATGTCCGGGGATATGCCGTAGCAGAGGTCCGGTTCAGCCGGGAAGAGACCTTTTACACAAAGTTTGGAGATGTTTTTACATTTGGGTGTTTGGGGTGTATACTGGCGATGATTGTTAGAAAAAAATATATTTAGGGCTTTGAAAAGGACAGGGATTGCTTATAATATTTCAGGGGTCGGGGAGTTTCCGGCCATTAAGGAGTTTGACCGTATGGCACAGAAATCGCTGGGGTTAATGATATTATGGTGGGCCGAGGTTGTGATTGGCGCCCGCGCCTTGTTATTTTTTATTCCAGTATTGATCAATAAATGTCTGGCGAGGAGCTTTTCGTCCGCGGTCATGGAGGACCGGTTTATCGCTGGGGCGGCCCTGACGGCATTATTATATTTTGTTGTAGGAATCGTTTCTCTCGGCGGGAATAAATTATGGCGCCTCTTTCATTATCTGGCGGCAGCATTAACGGTCTTAGGGACAGTCGGCGTGTACAGCCCTCTGGCGCAGACCCATACGCCGCCGGCCTGGGGGTATTTTGTCCCGGTCATGGCGGCGGTTGTGATGACGCTCAGCGTATGTTCCCGGAAGGGATAGGGTTAAGGAGGATACTTATGCTTAAAAAAGTCTATGATGTGAAAGTTATCGGGACAGGGTTAGCCGTCTTGTATGCCATGTCTTTATTTATCTTTATGCGGTTTGCCGGCGTGGTGGATCTCCCCTTTCGCACGTATTTTTATATTCTCCTTTTTGCTATTTTGTTCGTAAGCGCCGTGGCGGTTATCTCCCTTCAGGAATGGGGCCGTAAACTTATCGTGGCTTTAAACGGCGTTATGTTTTTGTGCCTTTTTGCGCGGTATATCCCCCAAATTGATATGGTGCCCTTGGCCTATATCTTCATGAATATCGTTGTCCTTTTATATTTCAGCCAGTCCAGCATCCGGCTTTATTTTCACGGAAAAAAATTTCGGAAATGGTACAGCATCCTGGTTGTTGATGACGACGAAATCCTCCTCAAGACCATCCGTCCGCTTCTGATTTCCCACGGCTGTTCGGTGTTAACGGCCGCCTCCGGCGAGGAGGGTCTGCAGATTGTGAAGATACAGAAACCGGATATGGTGATTCTGGATGTACTTCTGCCCAAGATGAAGGGCCGGGAGGTCTGCAGGGTCCTCAAAGAAGATGAATCGACAAAAAATATCCCAGTTGTTTTTTTGACCGCCAAAGATTCCTCCGAGGACATCGAGGCTGAGATGGCAGCCGGCGCCGCGGCCCATCTCACCAAACCCTTGAATCCACGGCAGCTGATTGCGACCATTCGCGACATATTGGAGCCGAAACACGGGCAGGGCAAGAGTTAACGTTAAGGCCTATTGTCATCGCTTCCCCCAATATTCATGTTTCCTAAAGATTCTCTAAAAAATTTCAAACGGCTGACGGCCCGTTACGGCCTTTTTGCCTCAGCATGGCTTTTGAAGCGCCTGCCTTACGGCGCTGTGCGTCTTTTGGCTAAAATTCTGGTTGCTATCGGGTTTCGTTTTGCGATCAAACAGCGCCGGATTGCCTGCGAAAGCCTCCAAATCGCTTTTGGAGCGGAGAAATCGCCCCGGGAGATTCAAGGAATCGTCAGGCGCTGTTTCGCCAATCTCGGACAGGGGATGGTCGAGATGCTGTATTTTATGGCGCACCCTGCCTTGACTGATCAAAAGGTTTCTTTCGAGGGGCGGCATCATCTGGATGAGGCGTTACAACAGGGACGGGGCGTTATTGCGGTTACGGCGCATTTCGGCAATTTCCCCTTAATGATGTTATATTGCGCCCGCCAGGGGTACAAGGCAAGCGCCATTATCCGTCCGGCCCGCGACCAGGAACTGGAAGATTATTTGCTGCGCAAAAGAACCGAGTGCGGGCTTAAGACAATTTATGCCGTTCCCCGTCGGGAATGCGTGGTCAATTCCCTTAAAGCGCTTTCTCTCAATGAGATTCTCTTTATTCCGCTGGACCAGAACTTTGGCGCCGATGGGGGGGTCTTTGTGGACTTCTTCGGGCAGAAGGCCGCGACAGCCACGGGCCCGGTTGTCTTTGCCCGGCGCTCTAAGGCAGCCATCCTGCCGATGTTTATTATTCGTCAGGATGAGGATACGCACAAAATTGTCATCGAGCCGCCTCTTGTGTTTGAAGAAAGGCCGGACGAACAGGCAGAGATACTTGTTAATACGGCCAGAATCACGCAGATGATCGAGCGTTACATCCGCCGGTACCCTCACGAATGGGGGTGGATGCATCGGCGCTGGAAAAGCCGGCCGGCCGGATATGTTCCTCCCCCTTGATGGGGGAGGAAAGGTGGGGGTGACAAGGAGACTCGCCTTCCCCTTGCCCCTCCCACAAGTGGAGGGGAATTATTAAATATGAAAAAACTGATTTTGGCTTTTCTAGGTAGTTTCATTCTGATCCTGGGCGTAACGCTGGTGCTGGCCTGGTGGCCGGATGTGGTGAGTCTTTTCCGCGGTTGTCTCGGCATGGCCTTGGCGCTGGCGGGACTGCTGATTTTGTATTCCTTGAATCAGAAATAGTCCGGCGGGTTTGGAAAATTTTGTTGTCAGGATTTCGGGGTTTGTGATAGACTTGCTTTTAGAAATCCTAGAATGACTCGGGTCCGGGGAGAAATCCCCGGAGGTTTTTGCGATGGTCGGGCCGCCATCTGAAAGTATTCAGACGGCGGTTTTTTGTCTTTTAGGGAGGAAAGGAGCCAAATGAGAAAGATTTTTCTTTTTATCCTGCCTATTCTTATTATTGTTGCCTTAGTCTTGGTGGTGATGGGATTCCTGCAGGTGCGTTTTGAGGAAGAGAAGCTCTTGGATGATCTTGAGCGCAAGGCCAGGGCGGTGGCCGAGGGCATGGAGCTTTCCGTCAGAGACATCCTTTTAACGCATAATCTTAGAAACGCCCGGTATCTCGTCGAGAAATTTCAGCACCGGGAAAGGCGGCAGGGATGCGCGATTTATGACAAGGAAGGCCGGATATTCGCCGTCACGGAACGGTTTGCCGACTGGCAGGAAAAAGACAGGGCGTACATCCAGGAGGTTTTGTCCGCTTTGGCGCCGCGCGGGGCCGTGGAGCAGTTCAAGGAGTACACCCTTTACAGCTATGTCCTTCCTGTCGTCGATGAGGATAACAAGGCCGTCGGATTGATAGAAATTATCCACGACACCTCCTATGTCTTTAAGCGGCTTACGGAAATTTGGAAGCGCATCAGCGTCAGCGTGGCCGCGCTGGTTATCTTAATCACCGTGATTGTCTCTTTTATCCAAAAGCAGATTTTTATCCTGCCCGTCCAGCAGCTGACGGAGTGGTTCTATCAGTTTCAGAAAGGAGAGACGGATAAGCTCCGGCCGTTTGTCCGAAAGGATGAACTTGGGAGACTTGCCAGCGAAGTCGAGCAGGTGGCCTTGAGCCTGCGGGTGGCCCGCAAGGCCGTTTCGCAGGAGGCCGAGAAGAAAATCCGGCAGGAGGATTTATGGACGGAATCGAAACTGCGCAGTCTGGTTCAGGCCAAGATCGGGGAAAGGGCATTGTGTGTCGTCTCCAACCGGGAGCCTTACATGCATGTCTTGGATAAAGAGGTAGGCCGGATTCAATGCATGCGGCCGGCCAGCGGTGTGGTGACGGCGCTTGACCCTGTCTTGCGCTCCTGCGGGGGGACGTGGATTGCCCACGGCAGCGGGGACGCGGATAAAAAATTCGTCAATTCCAAAGATAAGCTCGGGGTGCCGCCGGAGGATAACCGGTATATCCTTAAAAGGGTATGGCTCTCCAAGGAAGAAGAGGCGGGATATTATTACGGCTTCGCCAACGAGGGGCTGTGGCCGCTGTGTCATATCACGCACACGCGCCCCGTTTTTCGCGAGACGGACTGGCGGATGTATCAAAAGGTCAACCAAAAGTTCGCCGAGGCCGTCGTGGAGGAGCTTCCTGCCAAAAATCCATTTGTTTTTATTCAGGACTATCATTTCACCCTTCTGGGGAAGATGATTAAGGAAAAACGCCCCGATGCGGCGGTGGCGCTGTTCTGGCACATCCCCTGGCCTAATCCGGAGGTGTTTTCCATCTGTCCGTATTATAAAGAGATCCTGGACGGCATGCTGGGCTGCGACTTAATCGGATTTCATGTTCAATATCACTGCAACAACTTTTTAGATACGGCCAACCGCCTTCTGGAATCGCGCGTAGACACCGAGAAATTCAGCGTCGTCAGAGCCGATAAAGAAACCTTCGTCAGGGCCTTTCCTATCAGCGTGGACCCCGAAAGCGCGGACGCGGCGGATTTGGCCGCTTCGATAGACAAGCTGAGAAAAGATTATGAGCTGGGGGATAAAACGGTCATTTTAGGCGTCGAGAGGATTGACTATACTAAAGGCATCGTTGAGAGACTGCTGGCGGTGGACCGCTTTCTGGAGAAATACCCTCAATATAAGGACAAATGCGTCTTTATCCAGATAGCGGCCCCCAGCCGCACTCATATCAAGCGTTATCATGACCTGATGGGCGAGATTGACGAATTGGTCGAGAAGATCAACTGGAAGCATTCCGACGGCGCCGCCAAGCCTCTCATTTATCTTAAGAGGCATTTCTCGACGGATGAGGTGATTCCCTTTTACGCTTTGGCGGATGTGTGCATCGTCAGCTCCCTGCATGACGGGATGAACCTGGTGGCGAAGGAGTACGTGGCGGCCCAGAAAGACGGCCGCGGCGTCTTGATATTGAGCTGTTTTACGGGCGCGGCGAGGGAGTTGACCCAGGCCGTGGCCATCAATCCCTATTCAACGGAGGAATTCGCCGACAGCATCAAATCCGCCGTTGAGATGCCGGTGGAAGAGCGGCGCCGGCGCATGGAGGCCATGCGGGAGATTATTAAAGAGAATAACGTCTACCGCTGGGCGGGCAGTATCGTGGCGGAGCTGGCCGCGCTCAAGAAAGCGTAAGGAGCCAGGGTAGACATGAAATATCTTTTTAAAGACTGGAAGAGAATCCAAAAGGCGGTCAGGGCCAAAGAGATCATGTTTTTTCTGGATTACGACGGGACGCTTGCCCTCCTGGCGCCGACGCCGCCCGAGGCGGTTATTTCCAAAGAGGTCAGAAAGACGCTTCTTGCTCTATCGAAGATGCCGGGCTGCGCGGTAAGCATTGTCAGCGGCCGCGCCCTGAACGATATTAAAAAGATGACCGGCGTGCCGGGCATTTATTACGCGGGGAATCACGGCTTTGAAATCGAAGGGCCGGATATTTCCTTTGAAAGTCCGGTAACGCCGGATGTCCGGCGGGTCATGGAAAAAATAAAGGCGGATTTGGAGGAAAGGCTCGGTGGCATCCCGGGCGCTCTTTTTGAAGACAAGTATTTTACTTTAAGCCTTCATTACCGTTTGGTGGACGAAGTGAAAGAGGCTCTGATTAAGAAAGTCTTCAGGCAGGTCTGCCGGCCGCCGGAGAGGGATAAAAAGATAAAGACGAGCTCCGGTAAAAAGGTCTTGGAAGTCAGGCCGCCTTTGGTCTGGGACAAGGGCAATGCCGTACTATGGCTTTTGGCGAAACGGCGGTATGTCCTTAAAGGCAAAGATGTTCTGCCTGTGTGCGTCGGGGATGACGCGACGGATGAGGATGTGTTCAGGGCGCTTAAGGGCCAAGGGATAACCGTTGTCGTCGGCAAAAATAGAAAATCCGCGGCCCGGTATTATGTGGAAAATCCTTTAGAGGTGCGCCGGTTGCTTGAGCAAATTTTGGAACTAAAGAAACCCGCCGCGACATGAAAGAACCTGTCAAGACGCAAGAGCCGTTTCGTTTTTACACCCGCCTGCATCTCTCGGAATTGACGGGCCTGAAGGCCTCGACGTTGCAGGAGCTTTTGGATCTCCTGGAAAAGGTTCCGGGAGGGTGCATTTATCATCATACGCACCGCTTTCTGCAGCAGCATCAGTTTTTGTCGCCGGAGCCTCCCAATGATTTCGCCTACTGGGTGACGACGGTTTTGGGAGAAAAGAAGCTCGGCGAGCGTCTGGCAAGCATTGACACGGTTCAATATCCGACGATCCGCGGTTTAAGGGAGAAAATCGCCGGCACCATCCGGGACTATCTTAAAAGCCATCCGACGGCGAAGCAGAAATTCGCGGATGAGGACGAAGAATTTCATTTCATCAAGTCGATCAGCTTCGTCCTGCCGACCAATTTTGAGGCGCACAGCCTCGAGGAATTCGCGGATATTTTGGGGAAGATAACGGCAGACTCGATCTATTACCATATCTTTGAGGCGCGTCTGCGCTTGGAAAGAGGCATGAACGATTTTTCAAACTGGATACAAAACTCTCTTGGCAATAAAAAACTCGCGGAGGACATCGCCCGGCTTGACCCTTACACGTACTCCATGGAAGATTTGAGGGAAAAGATAAAGGGGATGGTGCAGCCTCATAAAGAAAAATAATATTGTCTATTCTAAATTGCATGGTAAAATAGAACCATGATAAAACGGGCACTTCAGCCTCCCCTCAAGCACAGTTTCTTTATTTTCGGGCCGCGTCAGACCGGCAAGAGCACCCTTTTGCATTCCACGTTTCCCGGACAGAATGTCCTTTATTATGACCTTTTGAAATCCGAAGAATACCTGCGTCTGACCGCCAGGCCGGCGCTGCTGCGGGAAGAAGTGGCCTCCCGCGATAAAAAGATCACCCACGTTATTGTGGATGAAATCCAGCGTATCCCGGCGCTCCTGAACGAGATTCACCATCTCATGGAGAATGCTCCCGGCGCTTTGTACTTTTGTTTGAGCGGTTCCAGCGCCCGCAAGCTTAAAAGGTTTCATGCCAACCTGCTGGCCGGCCGCGCGTGGACACGGCATCTTTTCCCTCTGACGCACCGGGAACTGGGAAAAAAGTTTTTGTTGGAGAAGGCCATGAATTTAGGGACGCTGCCCAGCGTCTATCTGGCCGGAAACCCCGGCGACGCCCAAGATACCCTCCGATCTTACGTTGAAACCTATTTAAAGGAGGAGGTGGAGGCCGAGGCCGTCACCCGAAGTCTGGGCGGTTTCTTAAGGTTTCTGACGCTGGCGGCCGATGAGAACGGGAAGGTCGTCAATTTTTCAACAATCGCCAGAGAGTGCGGCGTCTCCTACAAAACGGTGCAGGGATATTTTCAGATCCTGGAAGACACATTGATGGGATTTTTCCTTTTCCCCTATGCGCGCTCCGTCCGCAAAAGGCTGATCAGACATCCCAAGTTTTATTTTTTCGACACGGGTGTCGTGCGGGCCATGCGTAAAACGCTTGCTGTTGCGCTGGAACCCAAGACATTTGAGTACGGCCGCGCCTTCGAGCATTTTATCGTTCTTGAGATGATGCGGCTGGCTTCTTATCAGAATCTTGATTATTCTTTCTCGTTTTACGGCAGCTCCGGCCAGGCTGAGGTTGATCTTGTCGTGGAAACGCCTCAAGGAGAGGTTTTCGCCATTGAGATAAAATCGTCTTCTTCTCCGGAATCGGAAGCGCTCAAAGGGCTGAAATCGTTTAAGGAAATATGCCCCAAGGCTGTTTTATACTGCGCATCTTTGTCGCCCCGCAAAAGGGACGTCCGCGGCATTACGGTTCTGCCGTGGCAGGATATCTTTGAAGCCGTGGGCATTCGCGGGGCTTCGTTGGAATTTTAAAGGAGTATAACGGCTTATGCAGCGTCTTGATGATTACATCCCCATTGTCGGGGAGTCGGTTGCCGATGATTTAAGGCTCCTGGCTGAAAAGTTGAAGGGCAGAACCGTTCAGCACGTCAATTCCACGTCCGTCGGCGGCGGGGTTGCCGAAATTTTAAACCGAATGGTGCCGCTGTTAAACGAGTTGGGCGTGAGGACAACGTGGGATGTGATCAAAGGCGGGGATCAGTTTTATGAAGTGACGAAAAAGTTTCATAACGCCCTTCACGGCCGGGCCGAGGAAATCACCCGGCGGGATTTTGATGTTTTTCTGGAGACGAGCCGGAAAAATATCGAGGAAATGAATACCTGTGCGGATATCGTGTTTGTCCACGATCCCCAGCCCATCGCCCTGGTGCGCCGCAAAAACGGCAATAAGTGGATCTGGCGCTGTCACGTGGATGTGTCGCGCCCTCAGGCGCGGGTCTGGCGGTTTTTGAAAGATTACATTGCCGATTACGACGCGGCCGTTTTTTCGGCGCCCGCCTTCGCCCAGGAACTGCCGATACGCCAGTTTTTGGTCGCGCCTTCCATTGACCCTTTAAGCG
>Ga0155416_143_pt3 | contig 19526 bp, 21 predicted proteins | sample RifCSPhighO2_02_FD_106384 | JGI IMG/M metagenome (GOLD analysis project Ga0155416, IMG submission 106384) | Omnitrophica WOR_2 bacterium RIFCSPHIGHO2_02_FULL_50_17 | reverse complement strand
GATTTAAGAACGCCTCTTTTACGAAGCAGGAAACGCGTCATTTCAACCGGATGTTTTTCTCCGGGGCCGTGGATGTCGTTCCCGATAAGCAGGGCAGGTTTATTGTGCCGCCGTATCTTAAAGATTATGCCCATATCAAGCGGGAGGCGATTGTTATCGGCGTATCCAATAGGATTGAGATTTGGGATTCCAAGGGCTGGGAGGCCTTTTACACGAATTCCAGCGAGTCTTTTGAGCAGACCGCCGAGAATCTGCTGAATCTTTAAGGGGCTGGAAGAAGTTGAAAGCGATTCGTCGCAACTTCAAGCAGAAAGGGGGCCGGAATGAGCGTTGGACGATGGGATGAGGTCGTTTTTCAGCACATGATTGATCTGCCCAGCTGTGATTGTGTATTTTGCTCCACACGAGAGAAAGAAACGGGAAGAACGCGGCTTTATCTGATTTTTAACGAACGCAGGCGCATCTATGTGCGTAACGGTATCCGGGATGCCTGGGATGAAGTGCAGGATGAACAGGAATACAGGCACGTGCGGGCACGGTTCGATGACGCCATCGTGGAGAGAAAAATCCCCTGTTTTTCCACGGTGATGGACGGCATCAAGAATTCTGAATTTTGAGATGACTCAGATGATCTTGGAACAATGGGAAGAGGAGATGACAGAGACCAGCGTCGAGCATATCCCTGTGATGTTGAAGGAGGTCATGGCGTATCTGAGCCTCAAGGAGAGGGATGTGGTTGTGGACGCCACCTTGGGGCTGGGAGGACACGCCGAGGCTATCCTGAAACGGGTGGGACCCAAGGGGCGTTTGGTCGGCATTGACCGCGATGCCCAGTCTCTCCAGATGGCGCGGCAGCGATTAAGGCCTTATCTGGGGCAGTGTGATTTGGTGCAGGGGGATTTTCGTAATATCCAGGAGGTGGTCCGTGGTTTGGGCCTGCGGCACGTGGATGCCGTTCTTTTGGATCTGGGAATTTCCAGCTATCAATTGAATAACCCCGAAAGGGGGTTTAGCTTTCAGGCCGACGGCCCTTTGGATATGCGCATGGATCAAACCAGCCCTATCTCAGCCTTTGATTTGGTGAATTCGCTCTCTGAGAAAGAGATTTCCGCCATACTGAAAGATTACGGCGAGGAGCGCTGGCATAACCGCATTGCGCGCTCGATTGTCTTCCAGCGCTCGCAAAGTCCTATTGAGACAACCCAAGAGCTGAGCAAGGTTATTTTAAATGCTATGCCTTATTCCGCAAGACGAGAAAAGATTCATCCGGCAACGAGGACGTTTCAGGCTTTTCGTATCGCCGTCAATCGCGAGCTGGAGAGCCTGGAGATCGTCTTGAAGAAGTGTGTGGACTTGCTAAAAGAGGGGGGGTGCCTCGCCGTGATTGCCTTTCATTCCCTGGAAGACAGGATCGTCAAGCACACATTCCGGGCGTTGTCGCGGTCGGGAAAGATCACGCTCCTTGTGAAAAAACCGCTGCGTCCGTGCGAAGAAGAGATCAGGCAAAACCCCAGGGCGCGGAGCGCCCGTTTAAGGATCGCCCGACGTGAGGCTGTCTGACCCCTCGGGTAAGGCTGTCTAAGAAATGAGGAAAGGACAAAAGTGAGATGAGTTTCGGCAGATTTTTTAAATTGACTGTTGTTGTTACCTCGCTGGCCTTAGTTTATATCCATTTGCAGATGCAGATTATCGACTTGGCCTATCAGGGTGAGGCGAAGGATCGGCAGGTGAAAGAGTTTGTTGAAAAGAATGATCATGCCTTCTATGCCATCTCGAAGCTGAAGTCGGCCAATCATATCGGGGGTGTGCTGCTGGCGAAGAATTCGGATATGCAGTTCGCCGGTCCCGGCGATATTGTGCAGGTGGCTATGCCGGGGGATTTCACAGACGAGAGCCTCAGCTATCAAGCACAGCCCAAACGAAAGACCAATCTCTTGTTGAGTTTGCTGTCTTTTACAACCCCAGCGGAAGCAGGCCATCCGAGATAAGCGCAGGAGAACTTTGTATATGCCTGCCGGCAGGATAGGCCCGACGCAATCCGTGGACACTTCTTTCTGTGGAAAACAGGAAATACGCCCTTCGATTTAGTCTGATATTCCTTGTCCTTATCGCCTGCCTTTTGGTTTTTTCCGTCCGATTGATTTGGATTCAGGTCTTTTGGGCCGATCATCTGGCCCGTCTCGCCCAAAAACAGCACCGTCACCTCGTCGAGCTTGAGCCTGTGAGGGGAGCTATTTATGACCGCAAGATGCGCCCCTTGGCCTTTAACGTCCCTGTCTATTCCCTCTTTGCGAACCCCAAGATGATGACCATTTCCGATAAACAGCAAGCCGTGCGGCAGCTTTCTATACTGCTGAGCATGGACCCGCATGTCCTTGAGGAGGATCTGGGCAGGGACAGATATTTCGTCTGGCTCAAGAGAAAATTATCGCCGGAATTGGCGGAGAAAATCAAACAGATGCAGATCAAGGGGCTAGGTTTTCGCAAAGAGAGCCGGCGCTCTTATCCGGCGGCCCATCTCGCCGCTCACGTCATTGGTTTTGCCGGTATCGACAATGAAGGGCTGGAGGGATTGGAGTTGTTCTATAACAAGGAATTGAAAGGCAAACCGGGTTATATGCGGATATTACGCGATGCGCATCAGAGGGAGCTGATCATAGACGATGCCTTTGTCCCGCCGCATGACGGTCTTCATCTGGTTTTGACCATCGATGAGACCGTTCAATATATTGCCGAGCAGGCCTTAGAGAAGGCCTACCAGAAATATCAGGCGCAATCGGCCAGCATTATCGTCATGGATACGCGGACAGGGGAAATTCTGGCCTTGGCCAACCGTCCGACGTATAATCTCGAGAACTACGCGGCGGCCTCTCCCTTAAGCCGCACCAACAGGGCGATGAGCTATGTCTATGAGCCGGGGTCGGTATTCAAGGTTGTGACCGCGGTGGCGGCCTTGGAGGAGGGGCGATTCAGCGAAAAGGATAAAATTTTCTGCGAGAACGGCCGGTACAAAATCGCCAATAATATTTTGACAGATCATCACCCCTATGGCATGCTTACTTTTAATCAAGTTTTTGGTTTTTCGAGCAATATCGGTGTTGCCAAAATCGCCCAGCGATTGGGCCCGGACATCATCTATAAGTATGGACGGAGACTGCGTTTTGGCATCAAGACAGGGATGGACTTGCAGGGCGAGGTGAGCGGCTGGCTGAAGGCCCCGTCGTTGTGGTCAAAGACCACCATCGGCGCTATCCCCATCGGATATGAGGTAACGGTTACTCCCCTACAGCTTGTCTGTATGATGACAGCTATTGCGAATAAGGGGGTTTATTTGCGTCCCTTTGTGGTAAAATACATCAAAAACAGCGGTGATCAGATTATCAAATCATTTGAGCCTCAGACGGTCGATCGGGTCGTGAGTGAAGAGACGGCGAGGCGCGTGACGGAGATTCTTAAAGGAGTGGTGGAGGAGGGGACCGGTCAGCATGCCCGTATCCAGGGGGTAGAGGTGGCCGGCAAGACAGGAACGGCCCGCAAGGTTATTCAAGGGAGCTATTCTGAAGGAAAATATTATGCGACCTTTGCCGGTTTTGCCCCTGCCGATAATCCGCGTGTGGCGGTTATTGTGGTTGTCGATGAGCCGCATCCGTCCTACTTCGGCGGCACCGTTGCGGCTCCCGTATTCAAGGAAGTCGTCGAGAATGCTTTGAAATATTTGGAAAATTGAAAGCACATGTTACTTAAGGAATTATTGGACAACATTCACGACAAAGAGATCAGTCCTTCCTTAGGAATGTTGGAGATTTCCTCCATCAGCTGCGATTCCCGGAGAGTGGGAAATAACAGCCTCTTTGTTGCGCTGAAAGGATCGCGTCATGACGGCGCCCGTTTCATCGAGGAGGCCGTTGGCCGCGGGGCCCGTGTGGTTATCTTAAATTCTGACGCGGCCATCCCTCAGAGAAAGGATGTCTTGTTCTTGCGCACGGCGGATCCCTATACATACGTGCGGCATCTCACACAGCGGTTTTACGGCCCCCTGTCTTCTCAGGTCAAAAGCATTGGTATCACGGGAACAAACGGAAAGACCACGGTCACGTATCTTATTGAGTCGATTCTCAAAGAGGCCGGCAAAAGCTGCGGTGTGATTGGAACGGTGAATTACAGGATAGGAGGCAGCATTTTCCCGTCAACGAACACAACCCCGGATTTCGTCGAGAACCACCGCCTTTTGGCGGATTTATTTAAGAAACAGATTGAATACTGTGTCATGGAAGTTTCCTCGCACAGTCTTGTTCAGGGCCGTGTGGATTTGATTGATTTTAAGACCGCCGTTTTTACGAACCTCGCCAGCGATCATCTGGATTATCACGGCACCCGGGAAAACTATTTTTTAGCCAAGGCCGGGCTGTTTACCCGTTTGTCGCCGGGCCACACAGCCGTTATTAACGTCGATGACGCCTGTGGATGCCAACTGATGACGATGACTCCCGCTAAGGTCGTTACTTACGGGATCAATCAGCCGGCTGATCTGACGGCCAAGGATATCCGGATTGGTATGAAGGGCAGTCAATTTGAATTGTGCGCGCCTTCCGCAAAGGGGATCGTCCAGACAAGACTGGTGGGCAGGCACAATGTTTATAATATCCTGGCGGCTGTTGCCGTTTGCCTTAAGGAGAATATCGGATGGGAGGCCATTAAGAAAGGAATCGCGGGATTGGAGCGCGTGCCGGGCCGGCTGGAGAGAATCGACAGCCCTCAGGGCTTTTCTGTTTTTATCGACTATGCGCATACGGAAGATGCCCTTAAGAACGTTTTGGAGACCATGAGGACGATTTGCCAGGGGCGGATTATTTTAGTTTTTGGATGCGGCGGCGACAGGGACAAGACCAAAAGACCGAGGATGGGTGCGGCGGCCGGTCAATGGGCGGATCTGACGATTCTTACGAATGATAACCCGCGCAGTGAAGAACCGCAAACCATTATTGAGGGAATTCTGCAAGGTTTCCGTGGCGATAATTATGAGGTGCATTTAGACAGGAAAGAAGCTATCCGTCGGGCTGTCGAGATGGCGCGGCCGGGGGATGTCGTCCTTCTGGCCGGCAAGGGGCACGAGGATTATCAGATTTTCAAAGACAAAACGATTCGATTTGATGAACAGGAAGTCGTTCGGGAATGTTTGAAGTGTTAACCGCCCGGCACATTCAGCAGATGACGGGAGGAATCCTCTTTCAGGGGCTGGGCACAACAAAAGCTAAGGGGGTTTCCATTGATTCGCGTACCTTAAAAAAGGGGAATGTCTTTATCGCGATTGTCGGAGAGCGTCTTGACGGACATGATTTTATCACAGAGGCCGTCGGCAAAGGCGCCTCTGTCCTTGTCGTCTCCCGGAAGGTTGTGTGTCCTAAGACGGCAGCGGTTATTGGCGTCCAGGACACGACGAGGGCGCTGGGACAGATCGCAGCGTTTCACAGGAGATGTTTTGATGCCCCTGTTATTGCCGTTACTGGAAGCGCCGGAAAGACGACAACTAAAGATATGATCGCCTCTGTCCTCGGCGCCCGGTTTCGTGTCCTGAAGAATGTCAAGACTGAGAATAATCAATACGGCGTTCCGTTGACAATTCTTCGTCTGAATTCCTCGCATGATGTCCTTGTCCTTGAGCTGGGGACCAACAGGCCGGGGGATATCGAGCGGCTCACGCAGATTGCCGGCCCGACGATTGCTCTATTAACCAATATCGGGGAATCCCATCTGGAAGGATTAAAAAATAAGGCGGGGGTATTCCGCGAGAAGTTCCGGTTGGTGCAGGGGACGGATCCTAAGGGGTATGTCATTTTTAATAAGGACGATCCCTGGCTGCAGAAAATTTTTAAAAAAAGAATTCCTCAGAGGATGATCACGTATGCGGTGCGGGAACAGGCGGATTACCGGGCGACTCGTGTACAACTGCAGGAGAACCGTCGGATTAGTTTTTGTGTGGGACGCAAAGATTTCGCGCTTCCTACGGCCTCCGCGCATTATGTCCACAATGCCCTGGCCGCCATCGCCTGCGGCCGTTTGCTGGGTATTTCTTACAAGGATATGATCGGGGCGCTGAGGAATTTTTCCTGTGAGCATCACAGACAGGAGATCCGAAAAGTGCGGGGCGTTTTGATCGTCGATGACACGTATAATTCCAACCCCGTGTCGTTTGCGGGCGCTCTAGGCACCTTAAACAGCCTGAAGGCTTCCGGAAGAAAGATTTTAATCACGGCGGATATGCTGGAACTGGGGCGGGAGTCCAAGAGGCTGCATGAGGCCCAGGGCAGGATGATTGCCCGTTCCTGCGTCGATGTGGCTGTCGCGGTGGGGACGCATTCCCGCTATACGGCCCAGACCCTGAGGAGGGTGAATCCGCATATCCCTGCATTCTATTATCCGACGCTTGATGCATTTCATAAGCGGCTGGATACCTTGTGTCAGCGCGGCGATATCATCCTGGTTAAAGGCTCCAGGGCGATGCGGATGGAAGGGACCGTGGGATTGATTGAAGAACAGTTAAGAAGAAGACCCAGGGGGAGGACATAAGATGTTTTATTATTTATCCGAATTCCGCGACCTCTTTTTCGGATTTAATATCTTCCGCTATATTACGTTCCGCGCCGCCATGGCGGGCTTAACCACATTTCTCCTGTGCCTTGTGCTGGGTCCGTTTTTTATCAAAAAGCTTAAGGAGCTGAAGGTGGGGGAAATTACAAAGAGAAAGGACTGCCCCGACCTTGATAAATTCCAGCATGCGAAGGAAGGCATACCCACGATGGGAGGCCTCTTTATCGTCGGAAGCATCCTGATATCTGTCTTTTTATGGGCGGATCTCTCCAACCGTTATATTCTTCTCACCGCCATGACCTGTCTCTATCTGGCCGCCTTGGGCGGCGCGGATGACTATGTCAAGCTTAAAAAAATAGGGCACAAACGGGGCTTGACCAAACGCACAAAACTGCTCTGGGAGATCCTGCTGGGGTGTTTTATCGGGTCTTATATCTACTTTAACCCGGGCACGTCCACCAAGGTCGATATCCCCTTCTTAAAGAATATTATTGTTGATATAGGGTTATTTTATATCCCCTTTGTCTCTCTGATTGTGGTGGGGACATCCAATGCCGTCAATTTAACCGACGGGCTGGACGGCCTGGCCATAGGCTGTGTCCTGACGGTCAGTCTGACGCTGGCCATCTTAAGCTACATCGCCGGTCATGCCGCCTTTAGCGGATATTTGTTTATTCCCTATATCCCGGGCGCGGGGGAACTCGCTGTCTTTTGCGCCGCCATTATCGGCGCGAGTCTGGGATTTTTGTGGTTTAACTGCCCGCCGGCCTCTGTCTTTATGGGCGATGTGGGATCTTTGTCGCTGGGAGGGACATTGGGCGTGATTGCTGTCCTGATCAAAAAAGAGCTGCTTTTGGTGATTATGGGCGGCGTCTTTGTGGTGGAAGCCTTGTCGGTCATTATCCAAATTGCTTCATTTCGGCTGCGCCGCAAGAGGGTTTTTAAAATGTCGCCGTTTCACCACCACTTGCAGTTATCGGGATGGCAGGAATCACAGATCATCATCCGCTTTTGGATCATTGCCATTATCCTTGCCCTGATAACCCTTATGACATTGAAGATCCGTTGAGGGGATATGGAATTGACCCATCAGAAGATAACTATCTTGGGGGCTCAACGCTCCGGCTGGGCCCTGGCCAGATTGGTGTCGCGTCTTGGAGGACAAGCGAGAATCTCCGAGAAGGGTGCCATGGGAAGTGTGTCCAAAGATTTTCTAGATTGGGCGCGGCAGCACGCTATTCCTTTTGAGTTCAACGGCCATACGCCGTCTTTTATCGGCGACAGCGATTGCGTGGTCTTAAGTCCGGGTGTTTCAATCCATGCCCCGGCCGTCGAGTGGGCGAGGGCAAGACAGATCCCTGTCCTGGGCGAAATCGAATGGGCCTTTCAATTCTGCACCAAGCCGGTTATTGCGGTTACGGGAAGCAACGGCAAGACGACGGTTGTGACCCTCATCCACGAGGTGCTTAAAAAAGTCGGTTATCCATCTTGTCTCTGCGGCAACGTGGGGACACCTTTGGCGGAATATGTCCTGGATTTGGCGGATAAGGATTTTGTCGTGCTGGAGGTCAGCTCTTTTCAGCTGGAGTCTCTTTTGGATCCATCCTCGGAATTCAGAAAAGAGGCGGGAGGGGGCAGGCTGTGTTTTAAAGGGTTTAAGCCGTATATGGCCGTTATCTTAAATTTCAGTCAGAATCATCTGGACCGCCATAAAGACCTGCAGGAATATTTTGACGCGAAAAAGAAGATATTCCTCAACCAGGATGCGGAAGATTATGCGGTATTAAATGCCCGGGAGGATCGGTTGAGCCGTTTGGCCTCGCAGATAAAATCCCAGGTGAGATATTTTAATTCTCCGGCGGATTCTGACGGCGAAAAGGACAATCCTAATTTTTCGGCTGTTAGGACGGTTGCGGACATCTTAGGTATTAAAAAAGAGCTTTGTGAAAGCGTTCTGAGGTCTTTTCGCGGGGTCGAGCATCGGATGGAGTGGGTGCGGCAGGTGGACGGCATCCATTTTATCAACGACTCCAAGGCCACAACGGCCCAGGCGGCCCTGTGGGCGTTGGAGCGCCTGGATTCTCCCGTTATTATGATCTGCGGGGGCCGGGATAAGAACATCGATTTCTCCGTAACAACCCCTCTTGTTCGGAAAAAGGTCAGAAAGATGCTGGCGATCGGCGAGGCCAGGGAAAAACTGAAGAAAACCTTTGAAGGAGTCGTGGAGATAGAGGAATGCGCCACGCTGGAGAGCGCCGTCGAGAAGGCAAAAAAGACGGCCCGTCAGGGGGATTGCGTTCTTTTAAGCCCTATGTGCGCCAGTTTTGACATGTTTGCCGATTATGAGGAACGGGGGCGCCGTTTCAAAGAGATCGTCCATCGGCTCATTTGAGATGAAAGACCTGCGCATATCCATTGCCGTTGTCGTAACGCTCTTGATCAGCGTTGGCGTTGTGATGATTTACAGCTCCAGCGGCATTTATGCCCTTCAGGAATTGGGTGACAAGACGCATTTCCTCAAGAGGCACTTCTTCTTTCTCTCTCTGGGATTTCTTTTGACCCTTATGGTTATGGCCGTAGATTACAGGGATATCAGGAAGGCGGCGAAGCCCCTGATTATCTGCACCCTGATTCTGCTTGTCCTGGTACTTATCCCCGGCATCGGCAAGGCCAGTTACGGCGCCCGGCGCTGGTTTAAGATAGGGATTTTTTATTTTCAGCCGTCGGAGTTTGCCAAATTCGCCCTTTTGATTTATATGGCCGATTTCTTGGCGCGCAAGCAAAACAGGCTGGGGAGCTTCTTCGAAGGGTTTTTGCCGCCGATGGTCCTTCTGGGGCTTATGGGATTATTGATTGTCAAACAGCCGGATTTAGGCAACCCGGTGCTTCTGGCAAGCATCGTTCTTATCATGATGTTTGTTGCCGGGGCAAGGATGGTGCATATCGCTTCTCTGGCGGTTGTGGCAATGCCGCTGCTTTATTTTCTGGTTGTCAACGTTCCTTATCGTCTCGCCCGAATCCTTGTCTTCGTGGATCCTTGGCATGACAGCCAGGGAGCAGGATTCCAATTGTCCCAGTCACAGATTGCCCTCGGCTCAGGGGGGATTTTCGGCGTCGGTCTGGGAAAAAGCGCGCAGAAACTTTTTTATCTGCCGGCGGCCCATACGGATTTTATTTTCTCTATCATCGGCGAGGAAATGGGGCTTGTGGGTACGCTGGCGGTCATCAGTTTATTTATGATCTTCATCTGGCAGGGGGCGCGCATCGCCAAGCGCACGGCTGAACCCTTCGGCTATTATCTGGCCGTGGGGATCATTGCCATGCTGGGTCTGCAGACGGTGGTCAATGTCGGCGTCAGCATAGGGGCACTTCCAACCAAAGGTCTGCCGCTTCCCTTCATCAGTTACGGGGGATCGGCCTTGATCTTTCATATGATGGCGGTGGGTTTATTGTTGAACATTTCCCGTATCCAGGATTTATAGAGGGGCGGCAGGAAGCGATCTTGATATGAGATTTATTATGGCCACAGGGGGTTCCGGCGGGCATTTAATCCCGGCGCTGAAAACGGCCGGCGAGCTCAGGCGCCGTCAGCATGATGTCCGTTTCCTGGGGGCATTTTCTTTTGGGAAAAGACAGATCCGTCACTCCGGCTTTGATTTCGATGAGATTCAGGCACAGGGATTAGACCTGGCAGATTGGCGTAAGGGCGCGTATTCCCTTTTTCTTTTCGCCCGGGCAACGGCGGCCTCCTTATGTTTGTTAAGGAGATACCGGCCCGATGCTGTCGTGGGTTTTGGGGGATATGGGGCGTTTCCTGTTGTCCTGGCGGCGGTTTTTTTAAGATATCCGACGATGATCCATGAACAAAATGTCGTTCCGGGACGGGCGAATAAGGTTTTATCCCGGTTTGTCGATAAGGTTACCATCAGTTTCCCCCAGGCGGCGCGGTATTGGAAAGGCCGCAGGACCCTCTTGACAGGCTGCCCTTCCCATAGGCCTTCAAGGGATTTGGATCCGGAGGAAATTTTAAAAAAGTTCCGGCTGGAAAAAGGGCGGAAGACCCTTCTGATTTTGGGGGGAAGCCAGGGGAGCCAGCGTATTAACGAGGCGTTTGTCCGGACGGCGGCCGTTTTAAAAGACCATCTTTTTTTTCAGGTGATCCATATCTGCGGCAAGAGGGATTATGGGGATCTTCAAGACAGATACGCGCAGATGAAGATCCCGTTTGCGCTCTTTGAGTTTTGGGATGAGATGGATTGTGCGTATTCCATTGCCGATCTTGTTATGGCACGGGCAGGGGCTGTCACGGTAACGGAATTGATAAGATTTCAAAGGCCGGCTATTCTTATTCCTTATCCTTACGCCGGCGGGCATCAGAGGGAAAATGCCAGGGTGCTGGAGGCGGCCCGCGTGGGCAGGGTCATAGAGGAGAAGGGACTTTCCGTTGACGGATTGCAAGAGACAATCCTGGATATGCTGGCCCATTCGCCGTCGCCGGATCGATGGCAAGAGGGTTTCGGGGAGGATTTCGCGTGCGATGCGGCAGGGCGTCTGGCCGATGAGGCGATTCAATTATCAGGGGCCGGGGAGTTTCCGGCCCCTGATCCCGAGGGACAAAGCGATGAGGGATTATATCATTTGAAAAAATGACATCTCAGGGGTTATCTGTTAGAATGAAATCAAAATGCGGCCAGTCAAGATAAAACAACATTATCATTTTGTAGGCATAGGCGGTATCGGGATGGGGGCCCTGGCGGCGTTATTGCTGCAAAAGGGGTGCCGCGTCACAGGCTCTGACATCCGCGAAAATCAGATTGTCCTGAACCTCCAAGGGCAGGGGGCGGAAATTCATATCGGGCATGATCCGCGCCATGTGGGTACGGCCGATTTTGTCGTTTTTTCCTCGGCCATCAAGAAGGACAATCCGGAATTGGCAGAGGCCAAGCGCCGGGCCATTCCCATCCTTCAGAGGGCGCAGCTTCTGGCCGGCCTTATGCAGGGGCATACCGGGATCACCGTTGCCGGAGCCCACGGCAAAACAACGACGACTTCCATGATCTCGAGCCTTCTAACGGAGGCGGGGCTGCATCCGACAACAGCCATCGGCGGCATCATTAACGGCACGTCCTCCAACGCCCGGCTGGGCGCGGGGGAGTATTTTGTGGCCGAGGTTGATGAAAGCGACGGTTCTTTTTTGTATTTTTCGCCGCGGTATTCCGTTATTACTAATATCGATTTCGAACACGTCGATTACTTCCACAATTGGGATAATATCTTGGAGGCTTATCGGAGATTTATTCATCAAACCGAGAGGGCAGGCGTTGTGATCGCCTGCGGGGATGATCCGCGCCTCTCATCCCTTTTAAAGGAGTGCCGGTCTGCCGTGCATACCTATGGGCTTGCTTCGCACAATAAAACTATGGCTGAAAACTGCCGGTTTGATCAATGGTCTTCGAGTTTTGACTGTCTGATGGACGGGAAATATTGGGGAAAGGTCGAATTGATTGTCCCCGGCCGGCACAATATCGTCAATGCCCTGGCCTGCATTACCCTAGGGGTTCATCTCTCGATTCCTCCTGAGATGATCCGCCGCAGTTTGGCAAAATACAGAGGGGTTCAGCGGCGTTTCCAGATCAAGGAAAACATAGATGATATATGGGTCGTGGATGATTATGCCCATCATCCGACGGAGATTAAGGCCACCCTGGCCGCGGCCCGGCTGATGAACCGCAAGCGGGTCATTGCCGTCTTTCAGCCGCACCGCTACAGCCGCGTTCAATATTTAATGCAAGAGATGGCCGAGAGCCTGACGAACAGCGACCATGTGATTGTGACGGATATTTATGCGGCGAGCGAGCCCCCGGTGAAGGGCGTGACGGCAGAGCGTTTAAAGGAACACATCCAGAAATTAACCGCCAACCCCGTCGTCTATCTCAAGAAAGAAGATATCACGGGTTATGTACTGAATATCGTTCGTCCCGGCGATCTCGTTATGATGCTCGGTGCCGGCGATATCACACACATCGCCGATGCCTTGGGGCTGGCATTGCGGGAGTCAAGAAAACCGCAGACGGAAAGGGATACCGTGTCGCAAGAGAAGACGCATCCCATTATTTTGTAATATGGCTAAGGATATCGAACAATTCGGTCATATCGGCGTTCTGATGGGGGGATATTCCTCAGAGCGGGAAATTTCCCTGAAATCCGGCAGGGCCGTCTATGATGCGCTTAAAAGACAGGGATTTTATGTGAGTCCTTTGGATATTGCGGATAAAGAAGAAGAGAAGATAGCAGCCTTTGTATCGGGTTCCCGTCTGGATATGGCCTTTATTGCCCTGCACGGCCATTTGGGAGAGGACGGGACGATTCAAACCATTTTGGAAAGACTTCAAATCCCCTATACGGGATCCGGGCCGCAGGCCAGCCGGCTGGCCCTTAATAAGGCATTGGCCCAAGACATATTTCAGAAGAATAATATCCCTGTGCCGCCTTATGTGACATTGTCTTATGAAGAGATGTCGCAGCACAGAAGCCTTATGGATGAGATAAGTTTTTTCCCCGTCGTTGTGAAACCGGCCCAGGAAGGATCCAGTATCGGGGTGACGCTGGTGGCAGGGCCGCAGACGCTCGAAGAGGCTATGCGCAAGGCCTGGCAGTATGGGGATCGCATCTTGGTTGAACAATATATCAAGGGCAAGGAGTTGACGGTCGGTATTTTGGGAGAAGAGGCGCTGCCCGCCATTGAGATCCGTCCCCAGCGCCCCTTTTTTGATTTCACGGCCAAATACAGCGACGGGATGACCGACTACATCGTACCGGCGCCTATACCGACGGACGTTTCCTTGAAACTGCAGGAGACGGCTTTAAGGGCCCACAGAATTTTAGACTGCGAAGATTTATCCCGGGTGGATTTTATGCTGGCAGAGGATAACACCCCTTATGTCTTGGAGGTGAATACGATTCCGGGTTTTACGGCCACCAGTTTACTGCCCAAGGCGGCGAGGGCGGCCGGCATAGACTTTGACCGCCTGTGCGTGCGGTTATTGGAATTGGCCTATGACAAAAAGAAGAAAATTAAGAATACGGCCTAAGGGCATCTGGCAGTTGCCGGCGGCTGCGGCATCGCCCGTGGGGAGGTTTTTGATCATTGGTATCTTGATGGCCGGGGCAGGGGTGGGGGCGACGATGAAAACCGTGCATCTCTTGAGGCATTCGAAATATTTCAGGGTGAAGACCGTTGAGACCGACCCCTCGCTTACCTTTATCGACGGGCGTTACTGGGATGGGTTAAAGGGAGAGAGTATCTTCACCGTCGATTTGCAAAAATTTCAGCGCGGTTTAGCCCGCCAATATCCGCAGGTCACACAGCTAAGGGTTACGAAATATCTCCCCGATAAAATCGTGGTCTCGGCCCAAAGGCGCCTCCCCTTTGCCCAGGCGCATGTCAAGAACAGGACGATTGTGCTGGATGAGAAGGGGGTAATCCTCTCCATGTCGGGCCCGCCCATCGGCGGACTCCCGCTGATATCGGGGGTTTCTTCCGACCGGCCTATGGAGCTGGGCCTCTCCCTCGGCAGCGAAGAGGTGCGTGCCGCGTTGGAAATTATTAAAGAATTCCGGAATTATCCTGGGCTTTCCGCTTATCCCATTACGAAAGTCCATGCGGCGAATTTGCTGAATATTTCCTTTTATCTGTCCAATGATCTGAAAATCGTTCTCGATAGGGATCACATTGCCCGGAAGATGAAGCTTTTAAACGCCGTTTTATCCCAGGGCAGTTTAGATTTTAAGGATATCAAATACATCGACCTTCGGTTCAAAGAGCCGATTATCGGGAAAAGACAGGGGAAACATGATTAGAGAAAGATACTATTGCGGCCTTGATATCGGATCCCAAAGGATTAAGGCCGGCATCCTGAAGATTAAAGATATCCACACGATAGAATTGATAGGGGTCTATGAGAGAAAGACCGACGGGCTTAAGAATACCTCGGTGAGCGACTTGGGCGAATTATCAGAGTGCATTCACGGCACGGTTCATACCTTGATGAAGAAAACGGGGATAAAATTGAAAGAAGTGCAGTTGGGTGTCGGAGGCGAACTTGTCGATATCCGTGAGAGCCGTGCCGTTATCCCCCTGATTGACCGGGGAAGCAAAATCATCACAACGGCCGATATCAAGAAGGTGAATCGTCAGGCGCATCTTTTGGGTCTGAATGTCGAGGAGGAAGTTCTCCACGACTTGCCGCAGTATTATTTGGTCGATGATGTGGACGTGGCGCTTAACCCCAACGGGCTCTACGGCCGCAGGCTGGGCATTCATTCTTTTATGATTATCGTCAATGTGAATCGTATACGTAATATGATGAGGGCTGTCCATCAGGCCGGTTATGATGTCGCGCACGTTTTTTTCAGCAGTTATGCCGCCTCGGAGATTGCCTTGAATGATCAGGAACGTTTGGAGGGGTGCATTCTCATCGATATCGGGTCCCAGTCGACACGCCTATTGATTTTCAAGGAGGGGAACCTGAAGTATTTCCGAAAGATCTCTTCGGGAGGAGACGCCTGCACGCACCGGATAGCCCAGCAGCTTAATTTGCCTTTTGACTTGGCCGAGGAGATCAAGAAGTCCTATGCCAGCGTTCTAAGCGCGGAGCAGGACCACGCAGAGGAGATTTTGGTCAAGCGGGAAAATGCCTATGTGCCGATTAAACGAGGGAGTATTTATCAGGCAATCGAGCCGGAGATCGAGAGTTTCCTGGAAGGGTTGCAAACGGTTATCCATGAATCCGGTTTTTCCGAACACATGAACCGCGGGGTTGTGATGATCGGCGGCGGTTCGCTCCTGTCGGGCATGATGGAGCGGATCAGCCAGCGCACCTCTCATGCGGTGCGTCTGGGCAAGATCAACATCGCGGCCAAACGCAGCTTGGGCAATGCGGCCATGTTTTCTCCTGTGGTGGGTTTGGCCAGGAGCGGTTTTAAGAAGAGTTTCAAGTACGCGTTTTCTTCTCATAATAATCACCCCCGCTGGGGCGGCCACATGATCCAAAGGGTCAAGGAGTTGTATCAGGAATACTTCTAATAGAGATAGCCTGCCCGTCGGCAGACAGGTCTGACGCTATGTTAATTGCGGGGTCTGGAACGCAGACGGCTTAAGTGGTAATTAAGGTCTTTGAGGAGATTGTTGATGCGCTGGATTGTGCCAAAGATAAACAGCATCCAGAAAGAATTCAGGAGGATAAGAAGGACAACAATTGTGATATTGACCGACTGGCTGGCAAGGATTCGTTCCGTGGGGCTTGATGTTCTGGAGACTTGAAAACTGACGTCGATTACATTGAACATATTGACGAACCAGAAGAAAAAAATGACCATAAGGACTATTTGGAAAAACATGAAATAGAAGTGGCGCATAAGCCACTTGGCGCTGATGTTGTCCCAATAGCGTACCTTCGAGATGAGGTTTCTGAAGAACATATTTTTTTCTCCTTAGGAAATATTCTATCGAAGTCTTGACCAAAAGCAATCATTATCGGGTTTTTCTCCAGGAAATCAGGAAAGAAGGCCATGTCTTATAAAATATTAGTTGTCGATGACTCCAAGCTGGTTGCGGTTATGCTCAAAGACGGCCTTCAAAATCAGGGGTATGAGGTCGTGACGGCCTTAAACGGCAAGGAAGGACTTCGCAAAATTACTGAAGACTCCCCGGATTTAATCATCCTGGATGTGCAGATGCCGGGCATGACCGGCTATGAGTTCATGCATGAGCTCAAAAAAATGGGGGGGCATCCTCTCATCCCGGTTCTTATGCTTACGGCCGATGAGACAACACAGGAGCACCTTCCGGAAGAAGGAGTGAGAGGGTATCTTCAGAAGCCTGTCGACATCTCCAGGCTGGTTGAAAGAGTTGAAGAGTGCTTGAGGTAAGTCCGGCTTTGACCAGAAATATCCTGCCACGCCTAAATCCTTTAGTCATCGCCACATCTGTTGTTTTTTTGTCCTTGTCCGCCAGAGTTTCTGTCGGTGCGGAGAAACTCCGTCCGGGCGGGGATCAGCCGCCTTTGGCGAGCCTCGCCTCCGGCGGGCCGCCTTTGCGTGTCCATTTTATCAATGTAGGCTATGGGGACGCCGTTTTGATTGAATTTCCAGATTCATCGAACATGCTTATAGATGCGGGTGGCGGCGACTTTGCGCCTCAGCTTATGACGTATCTTCAAAAGAGAGATGTCCGGCGGCTGGATGCCGTTATGATCACCCATCCGCATGAAAATCATTTCGGGGGGCTTAAGGCGCTCACTCGAGAGATGCCCATCGGCCGTTTTCTTCATAACGGGGATCCGCAGACCGAAGAAGGATATGCGGTATTGTTAGAACATCTGAAAGAGAAGCGCATTCCTATCGATGTCCTCAGGGCCGGCCGGCAGGTCGGTTTATCGTCGGGCGCCGTCGTCATGGAAATTTTACATCCGCGGGGTTTGACGGGGAGCGCCAATGACAATTCGGTGGTGGCGTGGTTGAAATATCAAAAGACATCCATTCTTTTTTGGGCCGATATGGAATCCGCGCAGCAGGAGGCCCTGATACATGAGTTTGAAGAAATCCAGGAGGCGGATTGCATCAAGGTTCCACACCACGGCGGGCCGTTGAGCGAGGCCTTTGGCCGCGCCTTTACGGACAAAATATTTATTATCTCGACGGGACCGAATCCGTGGGGCAGACCCTACGCGGAAGACCTGCAGAAATTAAGAGGGAAGGTTTACCGGACAGACAGGGAGGGCACGATTGTCGTAGAAAGCGACGGTGCCGCCGTCAAGGTCGTTCCATGAACAGACGGGATTTGAGAAAGAGATATTGGGGCACTGCGGGCGCGTGGGTGGGCTGTATTTATTCCACGCTTTATGCGGTGCGGCCTATTTGCGAATTTCTTAAAGAAACAATACCTTTTGCGTTTTTGACAAACCTCGGGATGGCGGCGCTGCTGGTTTGGATAACGGCTGTTTTTTATTCCCGGAGGCATCTCTACAGCCCCTTGAGCTATTTTCTGCTTGCGCTCGTTTTCCTATGTTATGTTTACGGCTTGATGAAGATTTCGCATCCCGAGGAGAAGATTCATTTTATCGAATACGGCGTTTTGGCGTATTTCCTCTGGAGGGCTCTGCGGCTGGACTGGAAAGGAGGGCGGGCATACGTCGGGGCTTTTGCATTGACGACTCTTTTAGGGTGGGCGGATGAGGGGATTCAACATCTTTTGCCTAACAGGTATTATCAGGCAGGGGATGTTTTTTTGAATAGTATGAGCGGCCTGCTGGCGTTGATTCTGGTTTTTATTTTTCAAAAGAAATCATCCTAGACAGTAGAAAATAAATTTGGTATAAATAAGCTTCCGCGCCTGTAGCTCAACTGGATAGAGCGAATGCCTACGGAGCATTAGGTTGGGGGTTCAATTCCCTCCAGGCGCGCCAGACTTCGTTCCACATTTAATCTCAAGGCTTATTATGCCCTCTAAAAACTTTTTTAGAACGGTTGGCCGACACAAGACAGGCGCTCCTTCCCGACGCTCATCCGCAGAGCCGTTTCTGCAGGATCGAAAGCCCTCTTTTCTTATTCCGCAGGGCGAGCTGGAGCTGTTCCATGACATGATGGATCATATCGGGGATGAGGTCATGGTGATTCGTCGTGACGGACGGATCGTATTTGCCAACCAGGCCGCCTTAAAGAAGCTCGGCTATTCTTCCCGGAATTTGTTGAGGAAATACATCACAGATCTGTTTCGCGAGAAGATCAGCGTACGGCAATGGCAGAAAATATATTTTGAGGAGATCAAAAAGACACAAGGGCCGATCTCCTACGTCATTGACAGAGTCGGCAGAGGCGGAAAGGTCAGCACCGTCGATGTGACAGTCGTCTCTATGCAGTATAAGGGCGGGGAATATGTCCTTTCCGTCGGGCGGGATATCACCGATCAGCTGGCCCTCCAGGAGAAGGTCCGGGAGGCCGAGAAGAGGAAGGCCGTCCAGAATTTTATTGCCGGGACCGTTCAGGAGATCCAGCATCCTTTAAAGGGGCTGCTGGATTACTCCCACACTTTAGTGGAGAAGTATAAAGACAGACAGTTTGAGTATATTGGATACAAAGAATTTAAGGAGATCATGCAGACGCTTGAGGCGATACGCGATCAGGTGAGGCATTGTTTTGAGACCACCGACCGGCTTCTGGACATTGACCGAAGAAAACTTAATTTAAGAGATGGTTATTGTAATGCGAATACGGTGGTACGGGAGGCTGTTAAAAATCTCCGTTACTCCTTCGAAGCATCCGGTATCCACCGGGAATTAAGGCTGGCAGGCCATTTGCCGTCTGCGGCCATTGGGTTTTTGGAATTAAATCAGGTTATAACCAGTATCCTTACGAATGCGATTCAGGCCATGCCGCACGGGGGAGAAGTGCATTTAAGAACATCCTGCCAGAAAAATGACGGTAAAATTTGTATAGAATGCCGGGACGACGGGGTGGGTATTGCCGAGGAAGACCTCCCGCGTATTTTTGAGCCCTTCTTTACGACCAAACACGCCGCTATGGGCAAGAGCTCCGGACTGGGTCTGGCGATTGCGCATTCGATTGTAAAATCCTGCCGGGGTGACATCGTTGTCAAAAGCCAATTAAGGCGGGGGACACTCGTAAAGGTTTTCCTTCCTGTTCACAAGAAATGAAGCCTTCTAAACTCCCCGATGCCCGCCTGCCGGACGGCCAGGCAGGCATCGGGGTATCCAGGCAGGGCTTCATTCCTGCGATTTTGAATCCCCGTCCGCCTTAGGCGGACGGGGTATATGAGCAGAATTGTAAGCATGACCCGGAGGGTCTAGTCATGGGGCAGTCCTATTCTGCAGCTCACGAGGCGTTTATGCGGGAGGCGTTACGGCAGGCCCAAAGGGCCG
>Ga0155416_160_pt1 | contig 20171 bp, 18 predicted proteins | sample RifCSPhighO2_02_FD_106384 | JGI IMG/M metagenome (GOLD analysis project Ga0155416, IMG submission 106384) | Omnitrophica WOR_2 bacterium RIFCSPHIGHO2_02_FULL_50_17 | reverse complement strand
CGGCAAAGAGCGGTGCCCTGTTGTTGATACGTGGTGGCAGACCGAGACGGGAAGCATCTTGATTTCTCCTCTTCCCGGCGTTACGGCGTTAAAGCCGGGTTCTGCCGCAAAACCTTTGCCCGGCATTGAGGCGGCCGTTGTAACGCAGGACGGCGAGACCGTCCGCGAGGGCGGGGGGTATCTCGCCATTCAAAGCCCCTGGCCCTCGATGCTGCGCGGCATTTATGGAGATGAAGAGCGTTACAAGGCCACCTATTGGAGCAAGTGGAAAGGCGTGTATTTCCCCGCCGACGGCGCTAAGATTGATGCGGACGGTTATTTTTGGCTTTTGGGACGGGTGGACGATATCATGCTCGTTGCGGGCCACAATATCAGCACGATGGAGGTCGAAAGCGCCCTGGTGGATCACCCCACAGTGGCCGAGTCCGCAGTGGTAGGGATCACCGACGAGGTCAAAGGGCAGGCGATTGCCGCCTTTGTGACTTTGAAAGAGGGCAATGCGCCGGGGCCTCAAATTGAGGAAACGCTGAAAGGGCACGTCGCCCACAAGATCGGGCCGATTGCCCGGCCCCAGAAGATTATTTTCACGGCGGAACTCCCCAAGACCCGCAGCGGCAAGATTATGCGAAGGCTCCTGCGCGATATCGCGGAGGGCCGCGCCTTGGGGGACGTGACGACCTTGGCCGATGTCCACGTCGTGGAGGCTTTAAAAGAAAAGTATCAGGAAGAAGGGTAATTTTTTGTCTCGTATCTCGTCGTTCGTCGCTCGTATCTCGAAGGATGTTTTTACGAAATACGAGATGCGAGATACGAGGCATTGATGAATGATTCCGTTTCCCAATGCGCGCGGCTTATCCAAGAATCCCGCTATATTGCCGCCTTAACCGGCGCTGGCATTTCGACCAGCGCCGGCATCCCGGACTTTCGCGGGCCCCAGGGGCTGTATGTAACGAGGCGCTATGACCCAGACACGGTTTTCGATATCAATTATTTTTATCACGACCCCAAGCCTTTTTATGAATTCGCCCGCGATTTTCTCCTTTTGGAAGAGAAGATCAACCCCACCTTTGCGCACAAATTTTTAAGTGATTTGGAAAAAACCGGGAATCTCAAAGGGGTGGTCACCCAGAACATTGACTCTCTTCATCAGAGGGCCGGCTCCCAAAAGGTTTACGAGATGCACGGGAGTTTCAGTTTGAGCCATTGTCTTAAATGCCGCAAAGAATTTAGCTTTACGCAGATGAAGGAGAAGCTGGCAGAAGAGGATATCCCCCGATGTGCCTGCCCCGCATCCTGCGGGGCCTGCGGCGGAGTCCTAAAGCCGGATATCGTTTTTTTCGGGGAAAACGTCAAATGCCTCGCGGAATCGGAAGACCTGGCGGCCCGGTCGGATTTGTTTTTTGTCATCGGCACATCCTGCGTGGTGTATCCGGCCGCGATGATCCCGCAGTATGTCCAAGGAAAGATTGTCGTCGTCAATCAAGACCCTGTCTCGCTTGACGCCGGCAACGTCGTCTTGACCGTGCGGGAAGATATTGACGCCTTTTTTGCCAGGGTTGCTGAGCAACTCGGCTATAGAATTTAAAGAGTGAGGATGGGTTGTGAGTTATGAGTCGAGGATAACGTATAACTTACATTACACCCTCTGTTAAAATGCAATGCATTCAAAGGAGGTACCAATGAACGGAAAATGGTTGCTTACTCTGTTGCCAACTTTAGGCTTTCTACTGTGGACTGCCAAAAGTTTCACTCAAGAGGGCTCCTTGCAGATCACAAGCCCGGCCTTTGGGCACAACCAGACGATCCCTCGGGAATACACCTGTCAAGGGGCGGATGTCAATCCGATCCTTGAGATCCGCGGCATCCCCCCCGGGGCCAAGAGCCTGGCCCTTATTATGGACGACCCGGACGCGCCGATGGGGACGTGGGATCACTGGCTGGTCTACAATATCCCGCCGGCAGAGAAAATCGAAAGAAACAGCATCCCCGGTGCGCAGGTTAAAAACAGTTTTGGCAAACTCAATTACGGGGGGCCGTGCCCGCCGTCGGGCACGCACAGGTATTTTTTCAAGCTCTACGCCCTTGACACGACGCTGACCCTGCCGCCGGCCTCTAAAAAGGCGCTGGAGAAAGCGATGGAGGGGCATATCCTGGATGAGGCGCAGCTTACGGGGCTGTATAAAAAACAGTAGCCACGAAAACAGTCATTGCCTCGGCAGATACCCCGTCCGCCTTAGGCGGACGGGGATTATATCATCGGGAATGAAGCCTTTCCTGGATACCCCTGCACCATACGGTGCAGGGGAGTTTAGAAGGCTTCATTTCAAGGCTTCATTTCAGGTGTTTTCAAAAAAGAGAGGGTGTGTTATAATCCCCCATTAATGTTAAAGAGAATTCTTCTTATTGACTGACAATGCAATAGAAAAGGCCGTTATGGTGTGTCCCTTCCTGTGTGCTCAATCTTCAATACAGAAAAAACAAATCACAGCGGTCACGGGACTGTTCTTAATCCTTTTTGTCCTGGGGCATCTGGCCGGGAATCTTTTTATTTATCTAGGGCATGAGGCTTTTAACGGATACGCCCAAAAGCTCGCGGGTTTACGTCCCGGCCTTTATCTGGTCGAGACGGTTCTGCTGCTTATCTTCCTAATTCATCTTTATTTGACCGCCCTGCTTGTTTGGGAAAACCGGCAGGCAAGACCCGTTGCTTACCGGCAATGGCAGATGATCGGCGAACACTCGATCGCCAGCCGGCTGATGCCCTGGACAGGGACGGTTATTATCGCGTTCGTTGTCTGGCATCTACGGGATTTTACCTTTGCCGACGGCGACGGCCCGCGCAGCATCCTTTCAGACGGCCAAAGTTACGGCCTCTACGGAGTGGTCTATAATGCCTTTGCCGATCCCTGGCACAGCGCGCTGTATATCCTGGCGATGGCGGCCTTAGGGTTTCATTTAAGCCACGGGATTCAAAGTTTCGCGCAGACGTTAGGGTTTTATCATCCGCGTTATACGCCGCTTATCCGCAAAATGAGCAACGGCCTCGGGTTATTGATTGCCCTGGCGTACAGTTCGATACCGGCGGCGGTAGCCTTAGGTTGTCTTGCGGTTAGATAGAAAATAGAGGATAGAAGATGGAAATGCTCAACGGTAAAATTCCAGCCGGCCCGCTCAAAGACAAGTGGACTTCTTATAAGGCTAAGCTGAGGCTGGTTAATCCCGCTAATAAGCGCAAATACCGGATTATCGTCGTGGGCACAGGGCTTGCCGGCGCCTCGGCCGCAGCCTCTTTGTCGGAATTAGGCTATAACGTCGAAGTCTTCTGTATTCAGGACAGCCCCCGCCGGGCGCACAGTATCTCTGCCCAGGGCGGCATCAATGCGGCCAAAAATTATCCCAATGACGGCGACAGTGTCTACCGTTTGTTTTACGACACGATTAAGGGGGGGGATTTTCGCTCGCGCGAGGCCAATGTCTACAGGCTCGCTGAGGTCAGCAACGGCATTATTGACCAGTGTGTGGCGCAGGGGGTGCCGTTCGCGCGCGAGTATTCCGGGTATCTGGACAACCGCTCTTTTGGCGGGGCCCAGGTCTCCCGCACGTTTTATGCCCGCGGCCAGACGGGCCAGCAGCTTCTCTTGGGCGCTTACAGCGCCTTGATGAAAGAATCTGTCAGGGGTGCTGTCCGGATTTTCCCCCGTACCGAGATGCTGGACCTCGTTGTGGCGGATGGGAAGGCGAGAGGAATTGTCACACGCCACTTGATTACAGGAAAGATTGAGGCACACGCCGCCGACGCGGTTGTGCTGGCAACCGGCGGTTATTCTAATGTATTTTATCTCTCCACCAATGCCAAGGCCTGCAACATGACCGCTATTTGGCGGGCGCATAAAAAAGGCGCCTTTTTTGCCAATCCTTGTTTTACGCAGATTCACCCTACCTGCATTCCTGTCCACGGCGACTATCAATCTAAATTGACGCTGATGAGCGAGAGCCTTAGAAACGACGGCCGCGTCTGGGTGCCAAAGAAAAAAGGAGATGTCCGTCGTCCCAGCGAAATTCCTGAGGAGGAACGGGACTATTTCCTGGAGCGCAAATACCCGAGTTTCGGCAATCTTGTCCCGCGCGATGTGGCCTCGCGCAACGCCAAGGTTCAGTGCGACGAGGGGAAAGGCGTCGGCACAACGGGCCAGGCGGTCTATCTGGATTTGGGTGAATCGATCCAACGGCTGGGCGCGGGGGAAATTCAGGAGCGCTATGGAAACCTTTTTGAGATGTACGAGCGCATCACCGGCGTGGATGCGTATAAAGAGCCGATGATGATTTATCCCGCCCTCCATTATACAATGGGCGGGTTGTGGGTGGATTATAATCTGATGAGCAATCTGCCGGGGTTGTTTGTCATCGGTGAGGCCAATTTTTCCGACCACGGCGCCAACCGTTTGGGCGCGAGCGCCCTGATGCAGGGGTTAGCGGACGGTTACTTTATTTTGCCGTACACAATCGGCGATTATCTCGCCTCTCAGCCGTGGGGCAAGACTGATACGGATGCTTTCGAATTTAAAGCGGCACAGGATGAGGCGGGGGGGCGGATTCAACAATTGTTGAATCTTAAGGGACACAAAACCGTGGACGAATTCCACCGCGAGCTGGGAAGGCTTTTGTGGGACAAGTGCGGGATGTCCCGTCGCGAGGACGGACTCAAGGACGCCTTGAAGAAAATCCCTGCGATCCGCGAGGAGTTTTGGCAGGATGTATGTGTCCCCGGAACAGGAGAGGATTTGAACCAGTCCTTGGAGCGCGCGGGCCGTGTGGCGGATTTTCTGGAGTTTGCCGAGGTGATGGTCTTGGATGCCTTGCACCGCAGGGAGTCCTGCGGCGGGCATTTCCGGGAGGAATCCCAGACACCTGACGGCGAGGCCCTGCGGGACGACGCGCATTTCTCTTATGCGGCGGCGTGGGAATTTCAAGGCGCAGGGAAAGAGCCTGTCCTGCACAAAGAAGAGTTTCACTTCGAAGAGGTGAGGCCCTCGACGAGAAGCTATAAATAGGATTAAAGGATTATAGGATTAGAGGGATAAAGGATATTATGAGCAACACCATCAATCTTACCCTTCATATCTGGCGGCAAAAGAATCTCAACGACAAAGGCCGCTTCGAGGTTTATAAGGCCGCGGATATCGATACCGACATGTCTTTCTTAGAGATGCTCGACGTCGTCAATGAACGGCTGACTAAGGAGGGAAAAGAGCCGATCGCCTTTGACCACGACTGCCGGGAGGGGATTTGCGGGATGTGCGCAGGCGTCGTCAACGGCCGTCCCCACGGGCATCTGCCGCAGACGACCCTCTGCCAGCTTCACCTGCGTCATTTTAAAGATAATGAAACGATTGTCATTGAGCCGCTGCGCTCGAAGGCGTTTCCTGTCGTCAAGGATTTGGTTGTTGACCGCTCGGCCTTTGACCGGATTATCGCCTCCGGCGGATTTATTTCGGTGAAGACCGGCGCGGCGCCGGAGGCCCACACCGTTCCCATCCGTCGGGAAAATGCGGAATTGGCCATGGATGCGGCCGCCTGCATCGGCTGCGGGGCGTGCGTGGCGGCGTGTCCCAACGCCTCGGCAATGCTGTTCGTCGGCGCGAAGGTAAGCCACATAAAATTATTGCCGCAGGGGCAAATCGAGGCCCAAGAGCGTGTCCGTAAAATGGTCGCCCAAATGGACAAGGAAGGCTTCGGCAACTGCTCGAATGCTTACGCCTGCGAGGCCGCCTGCCCCAAAGGAATCAGCGTTTCCACCATCGCCCGGATGAATAAAGAATATTTCGCGGCGAAACTGACCGAATAGCCGTCGTCCCTGCCTGCCGGCAGGCGTATGCCGCCCGCCTTCGCTAAAGAAAGGATTCTTATGGAGAAGAAATTCCTTCTGGTCCTATCAGCTTTGATTCTCTTTATCCTTAGGATTGATCCGTGTTGGGCTCAAGAGAAGCTGGATGCCCAACAGCTTTTAGCCAATATGGAGAAAGCCAATGCTGCCATCGAAGATGTGAGTTTTAAAGAGATAACAACATCTTCTGGAATTCCCGCATTTATTGGAGACAGAGCCATACTTTCTCATTGGTTTAAGAGGCCGTATTTTTCATTAAGCAAACGGGAGGGGTCTCCAGGAACTATTCTTTTATATAAAAAAGAGGAAGGGAAGGTTTATTTTTATGATTACTCTGCCAGTTCGAATGAAATTTTTAAGAAAGAGTTTCCGCAAAATGAGGTAATCTTTCGCGATGTCCCTTATCTATTCGGCGATTTAGGGCTGATAAGAAATGTTGTCGAAAGAAAATCCGATTATACCCTAGACAAGAAAGAGGGGCCCCAAGGGGTTTATTATGTATTCAAGTGTAATGCCCCGGGAGGCCCCGAGGCTTTCTATATCCGCGAAGCGGATTGGTTGATATTTAAAAAGGAATCCTCCGGTTTTGGTCTTTTAACTGAATTTCGCGATATCAAAATTAATTCGGGATTATCAGACGATATTTTTAAATTAGACGCGCCGGAAGGTACGCCCGTTGTTGACAAATCGCCGCATATAGACGGGGCTGAAATCTTGCAGATGGGAAGAGTGACCCCGGAGAGCGTAAAGGCAAAAAACAAAGAGGAATATCCCGGTCAGAGGATGAAGGACCTGTGTCCATTCTTAAAAGAGAAGGAGTGGGTTGAAGAAACCGACGCCGTCACGGCGGCGTTAAAAACCGCTTTCGGTTTTGCGTTCAAAGTCAGCGGGACACCGAAGGAAGGACTTGTCTTCTTGTTCGGGAAAATCATTCATCCTCCTCTGGTCAATCCGGAGACGGGGGAAACCATGACCGAGGATGATTTTTCTTTCCTGTTGAAATTCGGTGAGCCTGGAATAATCGGGTGGACTTTTAACGGGGAATGGGAGATTGTCCCGGGCCCATGGACGTTCCAGGTCATTGACAGTTCCCAGAAAGTTATCCTGGAGAAAACGTTTAACGTGGTCAAGGCGGATGATATTTATGTTTATCTCCCGGAGGTATCGGGGAGAGTCAAGGGGATTAGAGAAGCGATATTGAATAATCCCAAGGACGCGATTGCGGTCAGAGAATTGGGGCATGTCTACCTGGATATGGGAGATTACGACGGGGCGCTGGCCCAATACGCGAAGGCCATCGCCATTGACCCCAACCCCATTTTTTATAACAACCGTTGCGGGGTCTGGCAGGCGAAAGGCGAGTATGCCAAGGCCATCGAAGAATGCGACAAGGCCTTGTCGCTCCATCCGAATCTCATGCCCGCGTTGATTAACCGCGGCAATGTTTTTCGTTCTATGGGGCGATATGATCAAGCCGTCGCTGATTATACTCTTGCGATAGAATCCGCCTTGCCTTCAGATATCGCGGTTGGCAACCCGGCCATAGCTTATCTTAACCGTGCCCTGACTTATCTGGATATGGGGAAATCTGATTTGGCGAAAAGGGATTGTGAAAAGGCTGTCGGGATTAACCCTGGCCTCATCGCCTGCCGGAATATTCTTAAGGATGAAAGGTAGACGTTGAATTCATTGACACTTTTCTCCTTTTGGGTTATATACAGGGTATGCCGACGGCGCTCGCGCAATCCGATTATCAAAATCTCCTCAACGAAATTGGCGCCATTTACACCTCGCTAGAGCTCGAGAGCTCGGCCTGGCGATGAGGGTTTATGGCCTTCAATAGATTATATTATCTCAGGCTGGATCAGAGTTCCGCCAAGGGGATTAAGGCGACTCTGGTGTGTATCTTCTGCAATGTCATCCTTGCGGTCATCAAGATTCTAACGGGCGTTTTCGGAAATTCCTATGCGCTCATTGCCGACGGCGTGGAATCCATTACAGACGTTTTTTCTTCTTTTGTTGTTATAAGCGGCTTTAAGATCGGCGCCAAGCCTCCGGATGAAAAACATCCCTTTGGGCATGGCAAGGCAGAATCGCTGGCCGCTTTTATCGTTTCTTTGATTGTCATGCTGGCGGCCGTCTTTATAGCCGTGAAGTCCGCCCTGGAGATCATTACCCCGCATTTTGCCCCTGCCCGGTATACCCTTTTTGTCTTAGTTGGAGTCGTCATTATCAAAGAAATCATGTTCCGGAAACTGTGGCAGGTGGGCGGCGAGGTGGGAAACATTGCCATGAAGGCGGATGCGTGGCACAATCGAAGCGATGCCCTGACATCGCTGGCCGCCTTCATCGGACTTTCGATCATACAGATAGGAGGTGAGAGATACGCCGCCGCGGATGAATGGGCCGCCCTTTTTGCCAGCGGCATCATACTCTGGAACGGGATTCAATTCTACAGGGCATCCACAGGCGAGTTGATGGACGAACAGGCCCCCGCGGAATTGGAGGGAAAAATCAAACAGGCGGCGGCACAGGAACAAGGTGTTCTGGGGGTGGAAAAATGCCGTGTGCGCAAAAGCGGCAGGGGTTATTTCATCGAGCTTCACGTCGAAGTGGACGGAAAGATCTCTGTCTTAGAGGGGCATAATATCGCTCACCGCGTTGAAGGCCGTCTTTTTCGTTCGGAGCTGAACATCATAGATACGGTCGTCCATGTCGAGCCGTTTGAATCAGAAAAAACAATATTGTGAAAGACCCGGAAAAACCAAAGGAGGAAACACGTGGAACAAAAGACGAAGGATTTCTTAAAGAAAATGAAGCTCAACACGTACATTTACACCCTGACGTTTATGCTGGTGGCGGTAGGTTATGCCATGAAGCATACCGTCGGCGCCGAGGTCTCGATGCTTTTGCTGGCGGCCTTTGCCTTTTATACGCTGGGCCGGCAGGTCAGGCTGATCGCGGAATTGGAGGCGGGCGGCTCCATCAATACCCAGCCCAAAGTCTCGCCGGTGATCCGCGGCATTGTGTACCTCATTGTTATTCTGATGGTTTTAAGCGTGATCATCAGTTGAAGGCAGGACAGGCCGGCCTTAGGGAAGCGGATTGTCCCAAGGGATCTTTAAGAAAGATTCGCAGAGATTCGCAGAAAAAAGATTTGACAAGGGCGGGAAAATCGGGCATACTTATGCCTGCGGTAAATAAGCGAGGAGAAAAAATCGTAAAACCGTAGGGCGAAAGATGTGAGGCCTTGCGGTTTTTGTTTTTGTGCACAAGAAGGTTTTCGCTACTGTTTTTACTCGCCGCACTCCGGCACCATAATGCATGGCTTGCACGGATTCACCATTATTTACGCAAGAATAATTTAAGAAAGGAGGTCGTGCATTATGGCAAGAGGAACAGTAAAATGGTTCAATAATCAAAAAGGTTATGGCTTCATTTCCCGTGAATCAGGTGATGATGTGTTTGTGCATCATACCGCTATTCAGGGTGATGGTTATAAATCTTTAGAAGAAGGTCAGGCCGTGGAGTTTGAAGTGACGCGTGGCCCTAAAGGTGACCAAGCTGTTAACGTTGTGAAGGTATAACCAGCGAAAATATGGACGTGGTTCCTGTAAAGGGACCGCCACTGTTTTCCTTAAACGGCCGCTTAACAAAGCGGCCGTTTTTGTTTCTTGCCGCATAGGAAGGTATATCGCGGCAAGAGAATCTCAGCTTTTGCTTCGCATAGCTGGTTAAGTTGCGAGGCGGTAGCCGAGCTTACTTCCAGAGGGCGGGTCAAGGAAACTCCCAGTTGCAATCTTCTTTTAAGTCTGCTATCCTAACGTTTATCCTATGAATGTTGCTATTGATCGAGTGACGGTGGCCAAGTTTGACGTGCCGGGCCCGCGCTATACGAGCTACCCGACGGCGCCGGTGTGGTCGGAAGATGTCAATGAAAAAGTCTATAGGGACAAGCTCCAGGCCTTCGGCAAGACGGAGAAAACACTCTCTCTTTATATTCATATCCCCTTTTGCCGCTCCCTGTGCTCTTATTGCGGCTGTAACGTCGTGGTCAGGAAAGCGGATGAACGTTTCGGCGATGAATATCTCAAGTGTCTTTCTAAGGAGATGGAGCTGGTCCGCCGCTTTATCGGCGGCCGCAAGAAGGTAGCCCAGTTTCATGTGGGCGGAGGGACGCCGACTTTTTTAAGTGAGGCGCAGATAGAACGCCTTTACGTTAAGGCTCAAGAGAATTTTGACATCGACCCCGAGGGCGAGATCGCCATTGAGATTGATCCCCGGACAACGACGGAAAGCAAGATCAAAAAGCTGCGGGCCCTGGGGTTTAACCGCGTCTCTATCGGCGTGCAGGATTTTAACGAGGACGTTCAAAGGCAGGTCGGCCGCCACCAGCCTTATTCTCTCGTCAAGGAGCTGCATGAGCGCTGCCGCGAACTTCAGTTCGAGTCTGTCAACTTCGATTTGATTTACGGCCTGCCCCGCCAGACCGTGAAAAGCTTTCGCGAAACGGTTGAAAAGGTGATTCTCTTGAGGCCGGACAGGATTGCCCTTTACAGTTTTGCCTACGTGCCGTGGCTGAAGAGGCATCAGAGGAAAATTGAGGCGTCCCTGCTGCCTTCGAGTGATCTTAAACTGGATATCTTTCTGAATGCCAGGGCCCAGTTTTTAGAGGGAGGATACATGGCCATCGCGATGGACCATTTCGCCCTGGAAGACGACGAGCTGGCCAGGGCATTTAAGAGAGGGACGCTTTATCGGAATTTCATGGGCTACACGGTCAAACCGGCGGATGAATATATCGGCCTGGGGCTTACGTCCATCGGATTTTTGGAAGGCACCTACGTTCAGAACCAAAAGGCCCTGCCGGCTTATGAGCGCCGGCTCAAAAGCGGACATCTCCCCGTGGAGCGCGGGAAAATCCTCTCGCCCGACGATAAGAAGCGGCAGTGGACGATTCGTTCCCTGATGTGCCAGTTTCAGGTGGATAAAAAAGTCTTTGCCGGCTTGTTCGGCGTGGATTTTGATCAATATTTCAAGGAAGAAAAGACGCATATCAGGAAGTGCGTCCAAGACGGCCTTATCCGGTGTGAGGGCGATAAGATTTACGCGACCGATCTGGGAAAGATATTTATCCGCAACGTCTGCATGGGATTTGATTATTATCTTAAGGGAAAAGGATCCCAGCAAAAATTCTCAAGGACGATTTAAAAAACAGGAAGGGAGTGTCATGAGCGAGAAAAGAAAAAGCCGCCGTTCCTCCATTGAACTGGTTGCCTCTTTTGCCGTCGGCGATGACGCCGGCCCCGAGCACGAGGCGAAAATCGGCGATATTTCTTTGGGAGGATTTTGCTTTGATTTCTCCGAAAAGCTGAAGCTCGGCGAGGAGCTTCAGGTGGCGGTCGATTTGGACCTCCACGAGCAGATTATTCTCAACGTCAAGGTGGTGCGGGTCGATGAGATCAAAAAGGGGCGGAAATACCGTATCGGGGTGCAGTTAACGGAAACCGAGGGGCCGGATTGGGAGAGGTTTCGGGAGTTTTATAGAAAACAAATTTGAGCCGTGAAGCGTCACTCGTGAAGAGTATCTCGTAAAACTTTTCTCGCGCTTCACTCTTCACGTTTCACGAGATACGATGAAAGAATCATTATTCCTACAGGCCTTTGAGGGCATCAACAAACAAGTCCCCGTCTGGTTCATGCGCCAGGCCGGCCGCTGCCTTCCTCGATATCAGGCTCTTCGGGAGAAACATCTTCTCGAAGAGATGTTCCGCAATCCTCACCTGGCGGCGGAAATCACGCATCTTCCCGTAGATATTCTCGGCGTGGATGCGGCAATCCTTTTTGCCGACATTCTGACGCTTCCTTCCGGCATGGGGTTTGATATCCGATTTGATACCCCTAACGGCCCTGTCGTCAGCAGTATGATAAAGACACACCATGGCCTAAAGGATATCCATGACTTTGATAATCTTGAACACGTCGTCCAAACGATTAAAATCGTAAAAGAGAAGCTGCCTGCCTCTGTCGCCCTTATCGGGTTTGCGGGGTCTCCTTTTACGGTTGCGGCGTATCTGATGGAGGGAGGTTCGTCGCTTAATTTCGCCAAGATGTTCCGCTTTATTGAGGAGAATGAGCCGGCGTTTCATAACCTGATGGATATCTTGACGAGAAATACAATTCATTATCTCAATCTGCAGAAGGAGGCCGGCGCTCAAGTGTTTCAGCTTTTTGACAGCTGGGCGGGGATATTGCGTCCGGCCGATTTTGCCCGCTGGGTACTGCCGTATGTCCGGCGGATTTTTGAGGCGGTTGATCTGCCCTCCATTTACTTTGTGCGCAACTGCGCGCATCTTTTGGCTTTAATGGACAGGTCTGAGGCGGACTTTCTCTCGGTCGATCACACGGTTGTCCTGGGGCACCATACGGTCATTGAAAAGACCACCAAAGGCATCCAGGGGAATTTGTTTAACGGCCTTCTTTACGCGGATTATCCCGCGCTTAAAAAGGAAGTCAACGATGTGCTTATCGGCGGACAAAAACACGGCCGGTATATTTTTAATTTAAGCCACGGCGTCTTCCCCGATACCGACCCGGATAAGCTCAAGTTCATTGTTGAGCAGGTGCATGCGTTTGATTGGAAAAATTAATTGGTGAAGCGTCGTTCGTGAAGCGTGAAACGTGAAGAGTATCTTGTCGCTTCACCCTTCACGAGAGACGAGATACGCGAATGTCTAAGCAAATTATAGTTATCGGCGGTGGGATCAGTGGCCTAAGCCTTCTGCATTATCTGCGGCAAAAATACTCCGCCCGGACGGATGTCAAAATTCTCCTGTTAGAAAAAGAGGCGTCATTGGGCGGGACGATCCGCTCTGTCGTTAAAAACGGATGCCTTTTTGAGGCCGGCCCTAACGGATTTTTGGACTCCAAACCGCGCACTCTGGAATTTATCGCCGAGCTTGGCCTGGTCGGTGAGCTGGTCAGAGCCGGCCGCGATGCCCAGATCCGTTACATCTGTTTAAATAACGTTTTGCATTTTTTCCCGATGAGCCCGGGCGGTTTTTTCGGCTTTCGTCCGATGCGCCTGCGCGAGAAATTGCGTGTTTTCGCCGAGCCGTTTGTGGCGCGCGGCACGGACCCCGAGGAGAGCGTCTACGCTTTCGGCGCGCGGCGGTTAGGCGAGAAATTTTCGCAGTTATTCCTGGACCCGATGGTCAGCGGCATCTACGGCGGCGACGCGCGCGAGACCGTCCTGCGGGCGGCCTTTTCCAGGATATACGATCTGGAACAGAAATACGGCTCTCTTTTCAAAGCAATGATTAAGATTAAAAAAGAAAAAAAGAATGGCGCTGAGACGGCGGGCATGCCGTCGGGGACGTTGACGTCTTTCCGCCGCGGCCAGGCTCAGTTTATCGAAACTTTAGGGAAAAGGTATTCAGATAATATCCTTTTTAACCGCGAGGTGACGGCTGTTACGCGCGGCGGGGGGCGGTTTGTGGTTGAAGGCGGCGGGCGGCGTCATGAGGCCGATGAGCTTTTTATCTGCACGCCGTCCTATCAGGCCGCGCGGATGCTTCAAGGGGTCAGTCCAGGTTTAGCCGATGACCTGAATCGCGTTCAGTACGCGCCGATGGCCGTTGTCGGATTGGTTTTCCCTCTTTCGGCCTTTCCAAAGAAACCGCAGGGCTTCGGGTATTTGATCCCTTCGTCGGAAAGAAAAGAAGTCTTAGGGGTGTTATTGGAGAGCAACATATTTCCGTCGCGTTCTCCCGAGGGTCAAATTTTATTGAGGGTCATGATCGGCGGGGCCAGGCATCCGTCTATTCTAGAGAAGGCGCAAGGAGAATTGGTCCGTCTGGCTGTTGATGAGGTTCGATTGACCCTTCACGCGCAGGGCGATCCCTGGGAGGTCTTCTTTGCCTCGTGGCCCAAAGGCATCCCGCAGTACAACCGCGCTTGCGTAGCCGCTGAAGCAAAAATCGCAGAGGAGCTCAGGCGCTGGCCGGGGCTGTATCTCGTCGCCAATTACCGCAAGGGTGTTTCCTTGAACGACTGCATCGAGAACGCCTGGCAGGCCGTCTTTGGCGGTTAGACTGAGCAGGGACACTCCCGGAGTGTCCTAGTTCAGTGGCCCGGCACTTTGTGATATTTTGATTTACATTAATAATTTTTATGCTAAACTTTCGTTTGTGCGAATTCTTAAAATAATTTTGGCCGCAATCTTTCTATTGTCTGTCATTCCTCTCGGTGGTTTTTGTGATGATGCATACCCACAGGATGTATCGCACCATTGTCCCCTCGCATGCCATGCCCCCTGTTGTCAGCCCGCGCTTCCTAATAAGACACTTAGCTTTAATCTCCCATCACAATCAACGTTTCTTTCTATTCCAGAAAACACCTCTCACGAAGATCCCCTCCTTAGCGCTTCCAAGCGGCCTCCGATAGTCCTCTCATAAAATCTTGGTTTCTCCTTTTCGCGTCAAAAAACTGTAATCCAGGAGTCTAGTTTTATGAGCAGGAATATTAAAATACTATTTTTTACATTAATTTTTATCAATCAATTTTTAATTCCTCCTATTCGAGCAGAGGAAGCAGGCGAAGCCCTGAGTTTAAAAGAAGCGCTGTCTATGGCTCATGATCATAATCCTCAAATGATTGAAGCCAGAAAAACCATTCAGGCGGCCCAGGGAGATTTGATAACAACGCGCGCGCTTCTTAATCCGGAACTGGAAGCCGAGATCGGCGGGCTTAAGAAAAATGAAGAAAGCGAGCGTAAAGGCCATCTCGAGACGGTTTCGATTTCCCAGCCTTTTGAACCGTTGGGTGTTCGCGGGTTAAAAACAAAGATTGCAAAGAATGAAGTGAGGGTCACGGAAGAGACACTCAAATCTGTATGGTCGAACATTTATTCTCAAGTCCGTTCGGCTTACATGAAAATCATTTTGGACAAAAAAGAACTGGAACTGGCTCAGGATAATTTAGCGACGATACGCCAGCTTTTCAGCAATGTGCAGATTCGTTTTCAATCAGGCCAGGGGTTCAAAAATGATCTTCAGCGGGCGAAGATCGAACTGCTCAAGGCTGAAAATGATTATCTGATGGCCGAGAAGGAAAATAAAATCGATAAAGGGAGATTGAATCTCCCTTTAGGCCGTTCTTTAGATGTCCTGTTTGATATTCAGGAAGAATTAAAAGCTGAAGAATTGAAACTCGATCTTCAAAAGTTAAGCGAAATGGCCTCTTCCAAACGGCCCGATCTAAAAATCGAGAAATTGATGCTGGATTCCAGGAATAAAAATCTTATGAAAGAAGAGCTCAGTCGCCTGCCGTCTTTTTCTTTGGGATTTCAAAAAACAAATGCTGATGATGACAAGGATTACGCCGCCCTGGTTTCCGTCAGTGTTCCTCTGTGGGACTTAAACCAAGGTGAAGTGAAAAAAGCAAAGGCCGAAAAAGAAATACAGCAGGCCAAGTTGCAGACAGCAGAGAGAGAAATTGCCTTCGATGTTTACCGGGCATATTGGAATGCTGAGGTGGCGCAAAAACAGGTAGAGTTTTTAAAAGAATCGGTTGAGGAGGCCAACGAACTCATACGATTGGCTGACCTAAATTATAGAGAAGGGGAAATCGATTTCATCAATTATCGGGATCAAGTCAAGACGTCCATAGAGACCAAAGTCAGATATTACGAAGGGATCTATAATCTCGATCAAAGTCTAAACGAGCTAGAACGAGCCATTTATGGTTCTTTGCGTGAGGAGGAATTCTTGAAATGAATAATTTTAAAAGTTTATTTATTATTGCCATTGTTTTTATTCTAGGTGTTTTTATTTCACCATATATACGAGGACATAAACCCTCGGAAGATGTCAAACAAGAGGAAGAAAGTCAGGGAGAGGATGGAGTTATAAAACTGGAGAAAAAATCACAGGAATTAGTAAACTTTAAGATGGTAGAAGTGAGGAAATCTCCGCTTGCCGAAAAAATATCAATAGCCGGGCAGATCGCCCAGGATGCCAACGAAACCCATAATGTTTTTCCTCCGCAGGCGGGTGTGGTGGTAGAAAATACAGCCCAGCTAGGCGCCATTGTTAAAAAAGGCGACGTGCTTTCCCGAATTAAAGTAGAAGAACAGCCGGACCCCATTGATGTCAAATCGCCTTATGACGGTGTCGTTATCGGAGATTTTGATACCGTCGGGCAGAAGGTCGAAAAGATTTCTTCTTTGTGCGCCATCGCGGATTTATCCAAAGTTTGGGCAAATTTTGACATCTACGAAAAAGATATTGCCAAAGTCAAAATCGGACAAAACATCACGCTCAGCTCCAGTGCTTACTCTGATCAATCCTTTGAAGGTAAAATCGTTTTTATTTCTCCGCGCGTGGATGAAACAACGCGCACCATCAAAATACGCGCCTTAATTGAGAATCCTGCTTATTTGCTCAAACTCGGGATGTTTGTTAACGGCGAGATTATTTCTCAAGGTTCACAGGAATATATGATTTTACCGGCCATCGCCGTTCAGACATTAGGAGATAAACGAGCTGTTTTTGTTAAAATTGGTGACGGAAAATTTCATAAGAAAGAAATTTCGATTGCATTGCAAACAACAGATCAAGTGGCTATAAGTGAAGGCGTTAATGTTGGTGATGTGGTGGTCACCGATGGCGCATTTCTCCTGAAATCAGGCTTATTAAAAGATGAATTGGAGGGAGAATAATCATGATTGAGAAAATGGTGGCCTTTGCCTTACGCCAAAGGCTTTTGACATTAGTCGCTGTTGCTATTGTTAGTATTTTTGGATTTTATTCCTTAAAGAAATTGTCTATTGATGCCTTTCCGGACGTAACCAATGTTCAGGTGCAAGTGATTGCCGAAGCGCCCGGACGTTCGCCGATTGAAGTCGAGAAATTCGTCACTTTTCCTATTGAAGTCCAGATGACAGGGCTTCCCAATCTTGTGGAATTACGCTCTCTTTCTAAATTCGGTCTCTCGATGGTTACGATTGTCTTTGAAGATAACGTTGATATTTATTTTGCCAGGCAGTTAGTGCTGGAACGGCTTATTGAAGCTAAAGAAAAGTTGCCTGATGGTGTTGACTCGGCATTGGGACCTATATCAAGCGGCTTGGGTGAAATTTATCAATACATCTTGGAGCGTCCTAATGAAAAAGAAACCGTTGATAATTTAATGGAATTGCGGACTGTTCAGGACTGGATTGTCCGCCCTATTCTCAAAAATATTCCGGGGGTTGCTGATGTCAATTCATTCGGCGGATATGTCAAACAGTATCAAATCATCATCGATCCGCAGAGATTGATTAAATATGATTTGAGTTTAAGAGAAATTTCCGAGGCCATTGCGGCGAATAACAGCAACGCTGGAGGCAATATCCTTGAACACTTCTCCGAGCAATACATTGTCAGAGGCATCGGCATCATTCAATCGATTGAAGATATCGAGAACATTGTCCTTAAACAAAATGAAGGGGTTCCTGTTTATGTGAAGGATGTGGCGAAAGTCGAATTCGGCCCCGAAACACGGCAAGGCGCGCTGGTCGTCGATGGTAAAGCGGAAGGCGTTGCGGGAATCGTTATGATGATCCGCGGCGGCAGCGGAAAAGAGATTGTGACCAAGGTTAAAGAAAAGGTCAAAGAAATCAATGAGAATAAGATTCTTCCTGATGGCATTCAAATCAAGCCGTTTTATGACCGCACCGAACTGGTCGAAAAATGTTTGGAAACAGTAACCAAGGCTTTGGCCGAAGGCGGTATTTTAGTTGTCATAATCCTCTTTCTCTTTTTAGGAAATGCTCGAAGCGCTTTGATTGTCGCGCTCAATCTTCCTATTGCGGCGTTGGTAACGTTCATCGCCATGAAACAAATGAATCTTTCGGCCAATCTCATGTCGTTGGGAGGTCTGACGATTGCGATCGGCATGATGGTGGATGGATCGGTCGTTATGGTCGAAAATATTTTCCGGCATCTTTCCGAAAGAAGCGGCCATGAAAAAAACCGCATCCAGATTATTCTTGAAGCCGCCAATGAAGTCGCCAAGCCGATTGTCTTCGGGATCATGATTATCATCATTGTTTTCTTGCCGCTTTTTACCTTGGAAGGCATGGAAGGGAAGATGTTCAGCCCTATGGCCTATACGATCAGCATCGCGCTTTTTGCGTCGCTTATTCTTTCGTTAACGGTGTCTCCGGTCTTAAGTTCTTTCTTCTTAAAAGGCGGAAAAGATGAAGATGTTTTTATCCTTCGTTTAACGAAAAAGGCCTACCTGCCCATGCTTCACAAAGCGCTAAAGAAGAAAATTTTTGTGGTTGTCATAACTGTTGGATTATTTTTCGCAAGTCTTGCGCTTTTTCCGTTTTTGGGAACAGAGTTTATTCCTATTTTGGATGAAGGCAGCTTAACGCCGCAAATTATCCGTCTGCCAAGCATCGCGCTTAAAGAATCCGTCGAGATTGAAAAGTTGGTTCAACGCGAATTGATGAAATTCCCTGAAGTCGAAAAGGTTGTTTCAAAGATAGGAACAGCGGAAATCGCGACCGACCCCATGGGGCCGAATTTAAGCGATCCCATCGTTGTTCTCAAGCCGCGCAAAGAATGGAAAACAACCAAGAGCAAAGAGGAATTGGTTGAAAGAATCCGTGAATCATTAATCAGGATTCCGGGGATCGGGCTTAATGTTAGCCAGCCAATTGCTTTGCGCGTTGATGAGCTCATTTCTGGTGTTAAGTCGCAAATTGCCATCAAATTATTTGGCGATGATATGGATATTCTAAAAAACAAGGCCGATGAAATCGCTAAAATTGTTTCCAGGGTCGAGGGAGTCGAAGACTTGCGGGTGGAGCAGGTCTCCGGCCAATCGTATGTCGAGATCAATATCAACCGCCGGCAAATTGCCCGTTATGGAATTAATGTGGCGGATGTTCAAGAAATTATTGAGACAGCCATTGGTGGAAAAGCCGCTACGCAGGTTTTTGAAGGCGAAAAAAGATTCGATGTCCTTCTGAGATTTCCTGAAGATAAGCGTAACTCGATTGAAACAATTGGAAATATCCTCGTGAATTCACCCCGTGGGGTAAAAGTTCCTTTGTCTCAATTGGCTGATGTGCGTTTGGTGGAAGGTCCGGTTCAGATCAGCCGGGATGACAGTAAACGACGGATCGTCATCGAATGCAATGTGAGAGGACGAGATATCGGCGGTTTTGTTGCTGAAAGTCAGGCCAGGCTTAAAGAGAAACTGAAATTACCGGCCGGATATTACATCACATGGGGTGGGGCTTTTGAAAATCAACAAAGAGCCATGAAACGGTTGATGATCATTGTTCCCATCACGATTGCTCTCATATTTTTTCTGCTATACTTGACATTCAATTCTGTCAAACAAGCCATTTTGATTATTATCAATTTGCCTTTCGCTTTGATCGGCGGGATCGCGGCCTTGTTCATTTCAAGGATGTATTTGAGTGTGCCTGCATCCGTCGGCTTTATAGCCCTTTTTGGTGTTGCCGTATTAAACGGCGTTGTGCTCGTTTCTTATATCAATCAGTTAAGACGTGAAGGCATTGCTTTGAATGAAGCCATTACGAGCGGATGTGAACGCCGGTTAAGACCGGTGCTCATGACCGCGGCGGTCGCCATCCTCGGGCTTGTTCCCATTTTATTTGCCACAGGTCCGGGATCCGAGGTTCAAAAACCGCTCGCTGTGGTTGTTATCGGCGGGTTGATCACATCAACGCTTTTAACGCTTCTGGTTCTGCCAGTTTTATACGGCTGGTTTGAGCAGGAAGAAGTAGAATTCTAAAAGGAGGGAATAACCTATGAAGAAGATAGAAGCTTACATTCAACCATTCATGCTGCACAAAGTTGTGGATGCATTAAGGGCAATTCATATTCACGGCATGTCGGTGATCGAAGCCAGAGGATTTGGAAAAGAAAAAGATGAAAGCTATCCTCACCACACGGTTGATTACGTTGTTGATTTTACGCCTAAAATGAAAATTGAAATTGTCTGTAACGATGATCAAAGTACAAAAATCGTGGAGACTATTCAAAGGTCGGCTCATACAGGACGAAAAGGTGACGGCAAAATATTTGTGACAACAATTGATAGTGTTATCGGTATTCGGACAGGCGATCAGGACAAACCAATTTCATAGACTGTAAATAGAGGTATTGAGGTAAGATTTTTCGATTTTTTGAAAGCCTTTAAAAGTGGGCTTGCGTTTTATCAGGGAAAGGGATAGAATACGCCCCATATCCATGCGACTTGATTA
>Ga0155416_161_pt1 | contig 20776 bp, 17 predicted proteins | sample RifCSPhighO2_02_FD_106384 | JGI IMG/M metagenome (GOLD analysis project Ga0155416, IMG submission 106384) | Omnitrophica WOR_2 bacterium RIFCSPHIGHO2_02_FULL_50_17 | reverse complement strand
CTCGCAAGCACTTACGGAAAATGATGTTTTTGAAACAATCGATGAAAACGATAACCAATTGAAACTATTCAATTAATGACCGGACAGTAGTGATATTCATTCTTTTAAGTCAAGTTTTGATTTCTTCATTAATGGCCGATCAATCGAATGAAATATTGGGGCTGGAGGAAGCTTTGTCTTTAGCCTATCAACAGAATCCTCACATCGTTCAGGCCAGAAGAGCCATTGAAGGCAGACAAGGCGATCTTATGACAATCAGAACGTGGGCGAATCCTGAAGTTGAAGTCGAAATCGGAGGTTTGAAAAGGGACGATGGAGGCAGGCGAAAAGGCCGCCTGGATTCAATCACGTTTAAACAAAATTTTGACCCGCCCGGTGTACGTTTTTTGAAATCGGAAATAGCGCAAAACGATGTGGCCATCCAACAAGAAGCATTGAAGTTTGTTTGGTCTGAGATCTATTTAGAAGTAAGGAAGATTTATATATGGATAGTTTTGGATAAAAAAGAATTGGAGCTTAAACAAAATAATCTCAAATCCATGCGGCAGTTTTTCAGCAATGTGCAATTGCGATACGAAAGCGGCCAGACACTGAAGAACCATTTGCAGCGTGCCAAGATTGAATTGCTAAAAGCAGAAAGTGATTACCTTAAAGCTGAGAATGATCTAAGCGTTGACAAAGCCAGAATGAATCTGATTTTGGGGAGGCCAAGAGAAATCATTTTTGATATTAAGGATGAATTTAAGGAGGAGAGTTTGGAGTCCAATTTGGACGCGCTCATAGAGACTGCCTTAACCAAAAGACCGGATGTGAAGATGGAGGAGGCGGAACTTGATTCGAAAACCAAGAATACCAGAAAAGAGCAATTGAATCGTTTGCCATCCTATTCGTTAGGGTTTCAACGGATTAATGAGGACTATGAAAAAGATTACGCGGCCGTGGTGGGGGTGAGCATCCCTTTTTGGAATCTAAATCAAGGCGAGATCAAAAAGGCCCAAGCGGAGCGCGAAGCCCAGAAAGTCAAATTGGAGGCCATGAAGAATGAAGTGGCTTTTGAAGTTTATGCGGCCTATCAGGACGCCCAATTGGCGACCAAACAGTTGGATTTATTCAAGAAATCTTTGGAAGAGGCCAATGAGATGTTCCGTCTGGCTGGTTTGCGTTATAAAGAAGGTGAAATTGATTTCATTAACTATCTGGATCAAGTGAAGGCTTCGATGGATTCCAGAATGCAATATTATCAAGGGTTGTACCAATTAAGCCAAAATATCAGTGCTTTGGAAAAATCAATCTATAGCTCATTACGCGGGGAGGAATTCCTAAAATGAAAATCTATACGATAAGTTTCATTTTTTTATTAACGCTTGTGATGCCGATTGTTGCTGTGCGTGCCGAGAGCGCATCGGAGGCAGAAGAAGAAAGTGCCGGCGGCCATATTGGTGTTTCGCTTGAAATTCCCGAGGAAACCCAAAAGTTGATAGGCCTTAAGATTGAGAAAGTCGAATCCTCAGAAACAGTTGAGAAGATTCCGGTGAACGGACGGATCGCGCAAGATGTTGATAAAGTCATTGAAGTCTTTGCGCCGGAAGCTGGAATTGTTAAGGAGTGCCTGGGTTCCATTGGTTCGATTGTGTCTGCGGGGCAGATGATATGCGTGATTGAAAGTCGGACTTCAAAGAATTTGATCGACATTAAGTCGCCTGCCGGTGGAGTGGTCATAGCCGACTTCGAAAAGGTGGGAGATTCGGTGGATACCATTTCGCCCATCCATACGATTGCCGACTTCTCGAGGCTTTTTGCGAATTTTGATGTGTATGAAAAAGATATCGGGAAGATCAAGAATGGCCAAAAAGTATTGGTTTACTCAATCGCATATCCCGATCAGCCCTTTGAAGGAAAGATTATGTTTATTTCTCCGAGGGTGGATGAAACCAGTTTTACGATTAAAATCCGGGTTCAGGTTGACAATCAGGATTATTTGCTTAAGCCCGGCATGTTTGTCAGAGGGGAAATATTATTGCAAGGTCAGCAGGCCCATTTCTCTGTTCCTTCTGACGCGGTGCAGGATCTCGATGGGACCGATGTGGTTTTTGTAAAAGACGGGGAAGAATCCTTCATCCCCACTGAGGTCAAAGTCAAATTTGCCGGACGCGGACAATCCATAATCGAAGGGGAAATCAATGTCGGGGATTTGGTGGCGGCTGATGGGGCCTTCATTTTGAAATCGAAAATCATGGAAGATGAGATTGTCGGAGGTTGTGCGGATGGCCATTGAGTCTATGTCCTGCGAAGATTTTTCGATAACCATAAGATTTGGGGGAAATCCATGATTGAAAGAATCATCAAATTTTCTATTCAACAAAGATGGTTTATTTTATTGGCGGTGGCGGGTGTTGGGTCGATTGGAATTTACAATTTTCACCGCTTACCGATCGATGCGGTTCCAGACATCACCAATGTCCAGGTGCAGATCAATACCCAGGCTGCAGGTTTTTCACCTTTTGAAGTCGAGCAGCGCGTTACTTTTCCAATTGAAACGGTCATGTCCGGGTTGCCCAATCTGGAAGAAACTCGTTCATTATCCCGCTATGGGCTGTCTCAAGTCACGGTTATTTTTAAGGATGGAACAAATATTTATTTTGCCAGGCAATTGGTCAACGAACGAATTCAGGAAGCCAAAGGCAATCTTCCCCCGGGGATCGAACCGATGATGGGCCCTATCGCGACGGGATTGGGGGAAATTTTTATGTGGACAGTTGAGGCAAAAGAAGGTGCTAAAAAAACTGATGGGAAAAATTATACATTGGCCGACTTAAGAACTATCCAGGATTGGGTCATTAAACCGCAACTGAGAAACGTGCCTGGCGTTACAGAAGTCAACACCATCGGTGGTTATGAGCGGCAATTTCATGTGACCCCCTACCCGGAACGTTTGATTGCCTATGGTTTGACATTTCAGGATATTATCGAATCCTTGGAGAAAAATAATGCCAATGTGGGTGCCGGTTATATCGAGCACGCGGGTGAGCAATATTTGATCCGTTCTCCGGGACAGGTGGCCGGCTTCAATGAAATTCGTCAGATCATTGTTGGACATCATGAAGGCGTTCCTGTTTTTGTAAAGGATGTCGCTGATGTTATTGAAGGGCAGGAATTACGCTCGGGAGCCGCAACCGCAAAAGGCAAAGAAGCTGTGGTCGGAACTGTATTTATGTTGATGGGCGAAAATAGCCGTACGGTTTCCGAGAATGTTGGGCAAAAGATGAAACAAGTTCAAAGCACGTTGCCAGAAGGAGTCTTAGCAAATGTCGTTTATAACCGGACTAATTTAGTCGATGCCACCATTAAGACCGTTGAGGAGAATTTGGTTTTGGGCGCGCTTCTGGTTATTGTGACCCTGTTTCTTTTTTTGGGAAATATCCGGGCGGCCCTAATCACTGCCATGGTGATTCCTTTGTCAATGCTGTTTACGATAACCGGCATGGTGAGCAATCGTATGAGCGCTAATTTGATGAGCTTGGGGGCTTTGGATTTCGGGATCATCATTGATGGAGCGATTGTTATTGTCGAGAATTGCATTCGCCGGATGGCGGACGAACAGCACAAGTTGCAACGGAGATTAACGGAATCCGAACGCCTTGAGCTTGTTTTTCAATCTTCCAAAGAGGTTCAAACAGCGATCCTGTTCGGCCAATTGATCATTATGGTCGTCTATTTGCCGATTCTGACATTAACAGGAGTCGAAGGGAAGATGTTTATCCCGATGGCGCTCACTGTGGTCATGGCGCTGGTTGGAGCCATGATTTTTTCCCTCACTTTTATTCCCTCCGCAGTGGCCATATTTTTATCCAAAGATGTTTCGGAAAAAGAGTTGCCATTGATACAATTTCTAAAGAAAATATACGGTCCATCGTTGAATTGGTCTTTGCGGCACCATAAAATTGTTATTATTCCATCGGTGCTGTTGGTTTTACTCGCCGGAATTCTAGCAACACGAATGGGCAGGGAATTCGTTCCAACCCTTGATGAAGGCGATATTTTGGTGCAGGCTTTGCGTCTTCCAAGCATTAACATTTCCCAAGCGGTTAAAATGCAAGAGGCGGTTGAAAAAAAGATTCTGGAATTTCCGGAAGTGAAAACTGTCTTTTCTAGAATCGGCACAGCACAGATCGCCAATGATCCGATGCCTCCCAATGTGGCCGATACGTACGTCATGCTTAAACCGAAATCTGAATGGCCGGGCCCTGAGAGAACAAAAGCAGAACTTGTTGGATCCATGGAGAAAGAATTGAAAAATATTCCAGGAAATGTCTATGAGTTTATGCAGCCGATCCAGATGCGTTTTAATGAGTTAATTGCCGGAGCCCGCAGTGATGTCGCCGTGAAAGTATTTGGCGACGATATGGGTCAACTTTTAATCACCGCTCAAGAGATCGGCAAGGTTTTGAACGGTATCCAAGGCGCATCCGACGTCAAAGTCGAGCAGATTACGGGTCTGCCCATGCTGACTATTCAGATTAACCGGCAGCTTTTATCACGTTACGGGTTGAATATGGGAGATGTCCAGGAGGCCATTGAAATTGCTCTGGGCGGGAAAAGTGCCGGACAAATTTTTGAAGGTGATAAGCGATTCGAACTGGTTGTCCGTTTACCGGAAGAGATCCGAGGGGATCTGGAAGCCATCAAAAGGATCCCTATCCCACTCCCTGAACATGAATCGCATTCTAAAATTGCGGCTGATGCGAATGCTTTTGAGCCAAGGACGCATTATTTATCACTCGGGTCTGTGGCGAGTTTTGATATTGCGCCCGGGCCTAATCAGATCAGCCGGGAAAACGGAAAGAGGCGGGTTGTTGTAACGGCCAATGTTCGCGGAAGGGATATTGGATCATTTGTCGAGGAGGCACAAAATGTTATCAACGAAAAAGTAAATGTCCCGCCCGGCTACTGGACGGATTGGGGTGGGCAATTTGAACAGATGATTTCGGCAGCCAAGAGATTGAGTGTTGTTGTGCCGGCCGCTCTTTTATTGATATTTGTCCTATTGTTTATGACTTTTGGATCAATCAAAGACGCGCTGCTTGTTTTTACGGGTGTGCCTTTAGCTTTGACCGGCGGTATCACCGCGCTTTGGATACGCAGTATCCCACTATCAATTTCAGCGGGTGTAGGATTTATCGCCCTTTCGGGTGTAGCAGTTTTGAACGGATTGGTGATGATTTCATTCATCAAGAAACTGCGCGGCGATGGAAAACCCATCGATAAAGCGGTTTTTGAGGGCGCTTTGACCCGCTTACGGCCGGTTTTAATGACAGCGCTGGTGGCTTCGCTGGGCTTTGTTCCTATGGCTTTGGCTGTGGGTCGAGGCGCGGAAGTGCAGCGTCCTTTAGCAACGGTTGTCATAGGAGGTGTTTTATCTTCGACGCTATTGACCTTGATTGTATTGCCTGTGCTTTACCGGATTTTTCATGGAAAAGATGAAACCGTCCCTGTGGCTCAGGACATTTGAAAGAGGAGGCACATGAAATCAAGAAGGAGTCACAATTGGGGCTCGTGACCTTAGAGCCTTTAAGAAAAATTTGACAGATGCGCGTGGGCGTGTTAATATTTAGCCAGGCTAATATTTAGCTTAGCTAAGTATTGACCTGGTGTGCTTGCCCAGAAAATAGGTATCCTTTTAAGGAAGAGTTCGATGGCCCGCACGGCCCAAATCGCGCAGGAAATATCCGTTCTTATGCCGGCCATCGCCCGCCGCCTTCTTTTGTCTTTGTTTCAAGCCATCGATATCCCTCAGACACAACTTTTCACGATTATGACCCTTTATGAGCGCGAGCCTGTGCGGTTGTCGCAGTTGGGCCGTGAGCTTCATATCTCGGCGCCGACGACAACCGGCATCGTGGACCGCCTGGAAAAAGGAGGCTATGCCCGGCGCCTGCCTGACCTTAAGGATCGGAGGGCTGTCCTTGTGGCCTTGACCCCCAGGGGCAAGGCCATCGCCAAGACGTTCAGAGAAACGATTCAGCATCGCTGGGAAGAGATCTTGGAAAAACTGCCGCCGCAGGACGGCGCGCAGTATTTAAGGATTCTTAGAAAGATCAAGGGAGCCATCGGATGAAATATCTCCCTCCTTTGAGAGTTGGCAGGTATTCGCTGATTGTTTGCCTGCTTTACGGGGCGGGCGGGGCATTGGCCGGGGAACCACAGACTTTTCCTTCGCAGCCGCCTTCGGAAAAAATATACAGACTCTCCTTGGAGGAAGTTACCCAATTGGCGCTTCGCAACAATTTGGATATTCAACTGGCAGAATATGACGCGCGGATTGCGCGCACAGAGGAAGGCGCGGCGGAATCTATTTATGATACGATGTTCACGGCCGAGGCGGAGTATCACAGCGACAAGAGCAAACAGACCTCAACCATTGCAGGCAATAAAACCCTGGATAATGACTACAACATCGGCCTCTCGAAGAAGGCTGCGACGGGGACAACGGTTGACGTGGATTTATTCAATAATCGTCACCGGAGCAACTCCGCTTTCAGCACCTCTCCTTTAACCCATGAATCCACCTTAGGGATAACCGTCACGCAGGAATTAGGCAGGAATTTTTTGGGGATTCAGGACCGGGGAGACGTCAAAATAACGCTTTGGGACATCGAAAATTCCGGATATACTTCCCTGGAGAAAATCGAAGGAATCCTCGCGCAGGTTCAGAAGGCCTACTGGGATTTGGTATTGGAACAAGAGGGGGTCAGGATTCAAGAGGCCATGGTTGAACAGGCCAAAAGGCTTTATGACCTGCATCAGGAAAAATTGAAAAAGGGTTTAGTGGAAACACCGGAGGCCATTGCCGCTCAGGCCCATTATGAGGCCAGGAAAAACGATCTTGTCCTGGCGCATCATCAGTTTGAAATCAGAGTCCATGCGTTGAAATTGCTTTTAAATATTGGGGAGGACGACAGCCGTCCTGAGCCGGCGGAAGATTTTTCATCGCCTGTTTATGACCAGCCTTTGATTCCCAGCCTCCAGCAGGCCTTTCATTCCCGGCGGGATTATAAAAAAGCATTGAATATGATTCAGGCAAAGGATTTGAATCTTTCGATGAAGAAAAACAGTCTCTGGCCGCAGATTGATTTAACCGCCACAATGGAACGTAATGGCATCGGTGACCACTTCAAGCAGGCCGTCCGGCAGATCACGGAAGAAGATCACCCTGATTTTTTTGCCGGACTGGAGGTGACCCTGCCGCTCGAAAACACCGAGGCCCGCGCCCGCCTCAAGGCCGCCGAATTAGAGAAGGCCAAGGCTTTAATCAGTCTTAAACTGCTGGAACGGCGGATTGCCGTCGAGATAACCGATCAGGTGCGATCGTGTAACATCTTCCGTCAGGCGGCCTTGAGCCAAGAAAGTATCGCTCGATTGCAGAAACAGAAACTAGAAGAGGAAGAAAAAAGGTTCCGTTACGGCCGTTCCGAGACGGACGTATTGATTCGCTTTCAGGAGGATTGGCTTGAGGCCGAAGAGGCCGCGGCCGCGGCCCAACACCGGTATCATACCGCGATGGTGGATTTAGCCCTCCAAGAGGGGTCGCTTTTGGATAAATACTGGAAAACCGTCAGTTTGGAAGAATCCAGGTTAGACAAATGAGAGTCGCCGAATTTTCCATTAAGAATTCGCTTTTTGTTAACCTGGTTTCGATATTTGTTGTTATCGCCGGGCTGGCCGCGATGTTTAATTTGCGCCGCGACACCTTCCCTGAAGTCAGCTTCGATGTTGTGACAGTAACAACGGCCTTTTCAGGGGCTTCGGCTGAAGATGTCGAGAAGTTAATCAATATCCCTCTGGAAAAAGAATTAAAAGGGATCAGCGGGATTAAAGAGATGACATCTTCCGCGGAGGAAGGGTTGTCGGTCATTGGGCTGGAGATTGAACCTGGGGTTAAAGATAAAAAGCGCGTGATTCGGGATATTGAGGACGCGGTGGAGCGCGTGACGGACCTGCCGTCGGATATCGAAGACGACCCGGCCGTTGTGGAGATGCGCACGAAAGAGCGCCCGGTGCTTGAGATATCCATCGCCGGCAATGTGGACGAATCACGCCGTCGCCATTACGCCGAGATTCTCGAAGACCGTTTGCTCGATGTTCCCGGGGTGGCCCAAATACGCCGTTATGGCTGGCGTGACCGTGAGTTTTGGGTGGAAGTCGACCCGGCGAAATTACAAGAATACCATGTTTCGATCGTGGAGGTCATGCAGGCCTTGCAGGAGCATAATGTGACGGTCCCCGCGGGACAGATCAGGACGGACAGAGTCGAATATAACGTCCGGGTCAACGCGGAGGTCACCCAGGCCGAAGAGATCGCCGAGGTGGTTATCCGCGCCAATGATGCCGGCAATTGGCTCAAAGTCCGGGATGTCGCGCGGGTGGTCGCGGCCTTTGAGGATGAAACCCAGATCGCCCGGACCAACGGCAAGCGCACGACCGCCATGGTCGTCGTAAAGTCAGAAGATGGGGACGTGATCAGCGTTGTTGACAAAACACATCAGGTGATCCGGGAATTTGAGAAAGGCCTCCCCGAGGGGATGGAGGTTATCTTAACCAACGATTTTTCTTACTATGTAAAAAGACGCCTAAGCACTTTGGTCAATAACGGGATGACTGGTTTTATCATAGTCGTCCTTATCCTTTTTATTTTTATGGAGCCGGTCTCGGCATTTTTGACCGCGTGGGGGCTGCCGTTTTCGGTCTTTACAACGTTTTTCTTTATGTACTGTTTCGGCATCAGTATCAACATTGTTTCCATGCTCGGTCTGATCATAGTCGTCGGGATGCTGGTGGATGACGCCGTCATTATTTCCGAGAACGTCTATCGATATTTGGAGGAGGGGCTGGATTTAAAGGAGGCCGTGATCCGCGGCACCCAGGAGGTGGTCGTGCCTGTCACGGGGACGATCATTACGACATGCGCGGCGTTCATGCCGCTATTATTTATGCAGGACATCATCGGGAAATTTATCCGGGAAATTCCTTTGGTCGTCACGATCGCGTTATTGTCATCGTTGATTGAGGCATTTTTTATCCTACCGTCCCACTTATATAACTTCTTGTCGTTTAAATTTAAGAAATGGCCTCAAGCCGCTTTTACGCATCGGAAAAATACGAAGGCGCAGCACCGGTTCCGGGTCTTTCAAAGACACTACGTTAAATTCATCGATTGGATATTAAGGCATCGGGGCAAGAGTGTCGTGGTCATGCTTTTGATACTCGCCGGATCCGTGTATCTTTGGAAATTTCACATGAAAACGATCCTATTTACCGGCGAAGGGATCGAACAGTTTTATATCCGCGGCGAGGCGCCGAAGGGCACTCCTGTGGAAACGATGGAAGAGATGATGTTCCCGGTTGAAAAACTTGTTGCCGCTTTGCCGCGCAACGAGGCCGAGTCTTTCCGCACGTATGTCGGAAGCGTTGAAGAGGGGCACGGGTTTGACCCGTCCGCCCGTCGGGCCGGGCATCTGGGGCAGATTACCGTATTTTTGACGCCCATACGCGGGCGTGACCGTTCCGCCAGCGAGATTGCCAACAGCCTGCGCGCGCGCTTCCCGGAGGTTCAGGGCCTTGAGAAATTATATATCCATGTCCCTAAAGAAGGCCCACCGGTAGGGCGGGATATTGAGATCGGCATTAAAGGGGAACATCCGGAGATTATGCAGGGAATCGCGGGGCAATTTGTTGATAAACTGAAGACCACTCAAGGGGTTTCCGACATTGAAACCAGTTATCAATTTGGGAAACGGCAATTGCGGGTGATCGTTGACGAAAATAAAGCCCGGCAAGCGTATCTGACAATCCATACAGTCGCCCAAACAGTGCGTCAGGCGATTAAAGGCGGGGTGGCGACGACGGTTAAACCGGATAAGGCTGATGAAGAGATTGATGTCTTGGTCCGTTTTCCCCAAGAGGCGCGTAAAGATGTAGATGTTCTGAAGAACATCCTCGTGCCGAACACGCAGGGGAATTTGATTCCGCTTACATCGGTCGCTAAGATTGTTGAGGAAGACGGCGTTTACGTGATTAGCCATCTGGATGGCAAGCGGGTTATCTACGTCCAGGCGAGCATCGACAGTAAGGTCACGACGGCCATTGAGGTGAATCGTATGCTTCAGAAAGAATTTGAGGATATTGAACGCATCCACCCCGGGTATACAGTTAAATACAGCGGTGAGTTTGAGGAACAAATGAAATCGCAAAAAGGACTATTGATCGCATTTTTAGTCGCCATGGGTTTTATCTTTATCATTTTGGCCGCGCAGTTTGATTCCGTCATTCAGCCGTTCATCGTCATGCTGGCTATCCCTTTCGGGCTGGCGGGAGTTATTTATTCCTTTTTCCTGCACGGCAAGCCGATCAGCTTTTTTGCTTTGATGGGCGTGGTAGGGTTGGCCGGTGTTGTCGTCAACGATTCGATCGTTCTGGTGGATTTCATCAATTATCTGCGAAAAAAAGGGAAACCTTTGCGAATCTGCCTTGTCCAGGCCGGAAAGATGCGTTTGCGGCCTGTCTTTATGACCTCGGTCACCACGGTCGGTGGAATGGTTTCCTTGGCGTATGGTTTTGGGGGAAGCGACCCGTTTTTAAAACCGTTGGGGCTTTCGATGATGTGGGGGTTGGCGTTCTCGACAACGATGGTCTTGATTATTATCCCTTGTGTTTATTCCCTCATGGATGAATTGTCTGTGCGCGTTTTGGGCCGGCCTATTGTCCGGCTTGAACGCGTCGTGGACGCCAAAGTTGTTTAGGGTTTCTCCCGCCTAAACGCATATCGCCAGCACGCCCAGTAGGAGGGGATGGATGGGAAAACTGCCAGTAAGAGTGTCAGAAGGCAGATGGGGGGATCGGCGTGATAAATGGAGACAAGCGTATTCATCTCGTAAGGATGTCCGGTAAGGTCAAAGATAACCCTTAACATGAAGAGGCATTTCCACACCTGCGGCTGAGAGAGGGGAATGCGGTAAATATATAAAGCTAACGGCAGGCAATGAAGGATATTGAATAGAATCTGCGCGAGGGTTAAAAAGTAGGGGATGAAAAAAAGCGGATGAAAATAATAGAGGATTTGGAAATAGAGATGCTGGGGGCTGCGGGGAGAAAAGAAATTGTAGGCTTTGCCGGCGGCAAGGGCGATGATGAGAACAAGATAGCCCTCCCAGATCCAGCGTGTCTTTAAAGGCATGGGGCTATTATGCCAAAGATTGCTGAAAAATAAAGGACAAAATTTTGCATAAATGTTTTGATTTCTGGATTTGGCTTGTGTTAAGATACATCCGTTATGAGCCAGAATTTGGGGGCTATCATAGAGCGCATCCATGAGCAGGATTCACGGTATCGGGAAGATGCCTATGCCTTTGTCATGGAGGCGTTGTCCTTTACTCAAAAGAAATTCAACCGATCCCGCCACGTTACCGGCACAGAGCTTCTTGTTGGCATCAAGGAGCTTCTCATCAGAAAATTCGGACCCCTCACGATGACTGTCTTGAAGCACTGGGGCATAGGCAGCACCGAAGACTTCGGGAATGTCGTTTTTAATCTTGTGGAAAACAGGGTCTTAAGCAAGACCGAGGAAGACAATATCGACCAGTTCCGCAACGGTTATGATTTTACGGAAGTTTTTTATAATGGTTACCGCAAGCATCTGCACAAGAAGATCAGCCGGATGCGCTGATGCGTGAAGCGTAGTTCGTGAAGCGTGAAGCGGTTTATGATATAGTAGGGCAAGGATTCAATTCCTTGCCCCTTTTTATGTGACCACAAGAACAAGATACGCGACTATGCAGAGTTTACAAGAGATCTCCATCCAATATGTCAAAGGCGTAGGGCCGGCCCGAAAGAAGCTCTTCCAGCGTCTGGGTGTTGAAACGATTGAAGACCTTTTCTATTTTTTCCCCCGCCGTTACGAGGACCGCACGCACCTGACGGCGATTGCCCGGTTGAAGGCGGGTGAGGAGCAGACGGTCAAGGGCAGGATCGCGGGGTGTTCCTCCCGCCGGAGCTGGTATACGAAAAAACACGTGGTGGAGGTCATCCTGGATGACGACAGCGGCCGGCTCTCCTGCACCTGGTTTAATCAGCCCTATCTGGCCTCTTATTTCAAGATGGGAAGGGGAGTGGTTTGTCACGGCAAGGTGGATATGTACAAAAACAGCCTCCAGATGGTCTCGCCCGAGTGGGAACTCATTGAGGAAAAGGAGAAAGGGAATCTTAATCTGGGACGGATCGTGCCGATTTATCCGTTGACCAGAGGGGTCACCCAGCGGTATCTGCGTAAGACCGTGATGGCCTCTCTGGAGCGCTACAAAGATCATCTCGTGGATGAATTGCCCATCCCTTTACGCAATAAACACAGGCTTTATAATATTAAGCGCAGCATCGCTCATATCCATTTTCCCAAGACGCTTGAGGAGCAGGAAAATGCCCTCAGGCGCATCTCCTTTGAGGAGTTTTTCTTTTTTCAAATTTCGGTGATTCAGCGCCGCCTCAGCATCACCCGCAAGGCCGGGATACCGCATCACACAAGCGATGCCCAGACGTTAAAATTTATCCAGGCCTTCCCTTTTGAATTGACCGGCGCCCAGAAAAGGGTCATTCAGGAAATCCGCGCGGACATGCAGCGTCCCTCTCCGATGCTGCGACTCCTGCAGGGCGATGTGGGATCCGGCAAGACCGTGGCGGCGCTCTTCGGGTGCGTGGCATCCTTTGAAAACGGTTTCCAGTCCTGTGTCATGGCACCGACGGAAATTCTGGCCCGCCAGCATTACGAGAATATCGTCCAACTGCTGGCAGGGGGGCGTTTCCCCCCGTTGAGGGCGGCCCTGTTGGTTGGCGGTATTCTTAAAAAAGAGAAAGAGAAGCTTCATCAGCGGATTAAGGCAGGGGAGATTAATCTTGTCATCGGGACGCATGCCTTGATCCATGAGGGGGTCATCTTTAAAAACTTAAGTTTCGCCGTGATCGACGAACAGCACAAGTTCGGCGTGCGCCAGCGCGCCTTGTTGACGGAAAAAGGAAGCAATCCGGATGTTTTGATTATGACGGCCACGCCGATCCCGCGCACGCTGTGCATCACCCTCTACGGGGATATGGATATCTCTGTTCTCGATGAGATGCCGCCGGGCCGCGGGAAAATCAAGACGCTTTTATATTCCAGCGAGCAGTCTCCAGAGGTCTACGCTTCTGTGCGGGATGAACTGCGGCTGGGCCGTCAGGCTTATGTGGTGTATCCCATTATTGAGGAATCGTCCCGACGTTTCAGCGAAGCTGAAAGTCGGGATCCCGACCGAGATAATTCGAGCGTCGGGAGAAACACGGATCTGAAGGCGGCGCAGGAGATGTTCCGGTATTTTCAGAAAGAGGAGTTTAAGGATTTTCGCGTGGGGCTGGTGCACGGCCGCATGAAACCTAAACAGTCGCGGGAGACAATGGCGCGGTTCCGCCGTAAGGAAATCGACCTGTTGGTGGCGACGACTGTCCTGGAGGTCGGCGTGGATGTGCCTAATGCCAGCGTTATGGTGGTGGAGCATGCCGAACGCTTCGGGCTGGCGCCCTTGCATCAGCTGCGGGGCCGTATCGGCCGCGGGCAGGCCGACAGCCTGTGCATTCTGGTCGCTGAGCCCGAGACGGAGGATGCCCAGGAGCGCCTCAAGGCCTTTCTTTCGACCCAGGACGGTTTTAAAATCGCCGAGTATGATTTAAAGATCCGCGGGCCCGGGAGGTATTTCGGGCGTCATCAGCACGGGCTGAATGAGCTTAAAGTCGCCAATCCCATGACTCAGTTGGATGTTCTGGAGCTGGCCCGAAAAGAGGCCGTTACCCTGACGCAAGGAGATCCCCGATTGGAAACTCCCCCCAATCGCTATATCAGGGATGTCATCCGCCGTCGCTATCCGACGTATCTGGCGGACGTGGCGGCGGGTTAAGTTACTTGAGTTAATTGAGTTGTTTGAGTTTGTTGGGTTGAATAACCCAATGAACTCAATAAGCCCAACGAACCCAATAAGCTATGAAAATCATCGGCGGTAAGTTTAAAGGAAGAAATTTTTATATGCCCCAGGGCATTCAGCCCACACAGAACATCGCGCGCAAGGCCGTTTTTGACCTTATGGGCCAGGATTTATCGGGGCTGACCTTTCTGGATCTTTTTGCCGGAAGCGGGGCCGTGGGACTGGAGGCTGTCTCCAGAGGGGCCTCTGGAGTCACATTTGTGGAGAAAGAACCGAGATTCGCGGAGATCATTCGGGAAAACGCAGACCTTTTAAAGGTTCCGTTGGGGCAGGGCGGTGATTCCCCCTGTAAGCTGATCAATACCGATGCCTTCGCGGCCGTTAAAGTTTTGGCGCGGGAAGGAAGAAAGTTTCATATTGTCTTTGCTGACCCTCCGTATGGCCTCGGACTGGCAAAAAAAATCTTGAAAACCCTGGGGGCCTATGATATAGTGATGCCCACTTCGACGGTCATTTTGCAGCATGAGCGACGGGAAATTCTGCCTGCAGCCGAAGGCAGGCTTCTTCTTTTAAGGCAAAGAAAATACGGAAACACCTGGCTTTCTATATATGGGTGTTAACGTCCAAGTCTAAAATGCGTATACGAAGGTCAAGGTTGCCTGCCCACTACGATTACCTAAAAGAATTGGGGTTAAGATGAGTCGTCGTGCCATGTCTGCGAGTCCGCTTCGCTGCGAGGTCGCCAGACTTCGGCGGACTCGACGAGCGAGCAGGCGAGCCATTTATCCAGGGAGTTTTGACCCCGTGACTTACGGGCATATCGATGTCATTGAGAGGGCCGCGCATGTCTTTGATGAGGTGATTGTGGCAGTTGCCAATAACATCCAGAAAAAGCCCTTGTTTGACACCCGGGAGCGTGTAGCCATGCTGCTGGAATCGACGAAAAGTATTAAGGGGATCCGTATCGACGTCTTCGACGGTCTGGTGATTGATTTTGCGCATAAAAATAACGCCAATGTCCTTATTCGGGGACTGCGCATGGTCTCGGATTTTGAATATGAGTTTCAGATGGCCCTAACCAACCGGCGGCTGGCTGAGGATATTGAGACCGTGTTCCTGATGCCTTCCGAAGGTTATTCGTTTCTTTCTTCGACACTTATCAAAGAGGCTGTCTCGTTGGGCGCTGATGTCTCCAGTTTCGTCCCGGAAGACGTCGCCAAGAGGTTGAAGAAACGGTTGAGTTCGCGGCGAAGGCAAGGGGCATGAAAATCCGTATTAAAGACATCCGCCATGAAGGGCTGGATGTCCATGGCCAGATTCCTGCTCAGACCGTCGGCTTTACCCCAGAGGACAGTGTATATTTTATCCGTCCTCTTGATGTCCAGGCGCAAGTCCAGAGAGCGGAAAACACAGTTCTGGTCAAGACCCATGCAACAGGGATTCTGGCATCCTCCTGTGGCCGATGCCTGGAGAGGGTCGAGCAGGTATGGAGCCAGGATTTTCTGTTGGCCTTTCCTATTGACCGTCAGACGGAATCAATTGAATTGGACGAGAATATTCGGCAGGAGGCTATCCTCCATCTGCCGCAGCGTGTCTTGTGTAAGATGGATTGTAAGGGGATCTGCCTGGGATGCGGGGCGGGTCTGAATCATGAGCCGTGCCGGTGTAAGTCTGCCTGACGGCCCTCGGCTTCGCCGAGAGGTCGCCAGACTTCGGCGGACTCGACGAGCGAGTAGGCAGGGTTTAACAAGAGGAGAAACAGATGCCAAATCCCAAACGCCAACATTCCAGACAACGGGGACGCAAGCGACGGACGCATTATAAGACGACGATTGCGAGCTTAGGAAGCTGTCCGCAGTGCAAGAAGCCTATCCTCTCTCATAGGGTTTGTCCTTTTTGCGGATATTATAAAGGGAAACCGGTCGTGGAAATCAAGGCTGAGACGGAAACGGAAGGAAAGAAGGCATAATCTGTCGCTCGTCGCTGGGGGGCTAGTCCCTAGTGACTGGAAACTAGCGACTAAACAGGAGATTGCACTTGAAGATTGTTGTCGATGCCATGGGCGGCGATCACGCCCCTCAGGCTGTTGTGGCCGGTGTTGTTGAGGCGATTAAAGAATTTGATGTGCGGATAGTTCTTGTCGGAATTCAAGAAAAGATTGAAGTCGAGCTGAAAAAATTCACATATCCCGGCGATCGAATCGAGATCGTTCATGCCCCTGAAGTCGTAGGGATGGACGAGCCTGCCATCGTCCCCATCCGCAAGAAAAGAGACTCTTCGATAGCCGTCGGCATTAACCTTCTGAAAGAGGCCGATTGCGGGGCCTTCGTGAGCGCCGGAAATACGGGCGCGGTGGTGGCGGCCTCCTCGTTTATTTTGGGGATGCTGCAAGGGGTCGAGCGCCCCGCGATTGGTCTTGTTATCCCCACCCTAAAAAAGTTTTCTTTTCTTATCGATGTCGGCGCCAATCCCGACCCTAAGCCCGAGCATCTGTGTCATTCCGCATTAATGGCCAGGGTCTATACCCAAAAGGTTTTAGGCGTTGAGGACCCGACCATTGGTCTTCTGAACATCGGGGAGGAGGCCACCAAGGGCGGGGGGTTTGTGAAAGATATTCATAAACTGATGGAGGAGCGGGTAACGCATTTCATCGGCAACATTGAGGCCAATGAAGTCTTCACCGGACGTGCCGATTGCATTATCTGTGATGGGTTTGTGGGGAATGTGGTGATTAAAGTTTCGGAAGGTCTGATGGAATCGGCGGCCACCCTTTTGCGGCGGGAGATTAACAAAAGCCCCCTGGCGATTGTGGGGGCCATGGCGATGAAATCGCGCCTTAATCATATCAAGAAATTGGCCGATTATGCGGAATACGGCGGGGCGCCGCTTCTGGGGGTCAACGGTGTCGTCATGATCAGCCACGGCCGGTCAAACCCCAGGGCTATTAAAAACGCCATCCGCGCAACGATCCGGGAGTTGGAGCATAATATCCTGACGGCCATGATAAAAGAGGTTTCAGGAAATCATCGCTTGCATTAACGGTTTATCGGAACGATGGGCACAATGAATAATGTCGGCATAGTGGGGCTAGGGCATTATCTGCCGAAGCGGCGGTTGACCAATCTTGACCTTGAAAAGATGGTGAAGACTTCCGATGAATGGATCACCACGCGCACCGGCATCAAAGAGAGACGCATTGCCGAAAAGGGCGAGAAAAATAGCGACATGGCTGTCAAGGCCGCCCGCGAGGCCATTAAAAATGCCCGTCTGGATCCGGAGCGGCTCGAGCTGATTATCGTCGCGACCATCAGCCCCGACAGCAGTTTTCCCTCTTTGGCCTGTCTGGTGCAAAAGGCCATTCATGCCCGCAAGGCCGCGGCCTTTGACGTGAGCGCGGCCTGCTCGGGATTCCTGTACGCCCTGACAACGGCCAAACAGTTTATCCAGACCGGTCTTTACAAGAACGCCTTGGTGATCGCCTCGGAAAAAATCACCTCCTACGTGGATTGGAACGACCGCAATACCTGCATCCTGTTCGGCGACGGGGCAGGCGCGTGCGTCCTGGCCCCCGTCAGGAAAGACCGGGGTATCCTCTCGGAATATCTGCACGCCCAGGGACATTTCGGCGATTTGATGATGGTTGTCGCCGGCGAGCGTGAGCCGCTGGATCAAAAGACGAAGACGATTCTCCTGCCGCATATCGCCATGCAGGGCCAGGAGCTTTTTAGGGTGGCTGTCCATTCCATGGCAGAGGCCGTAGAGATCGCTGTGCATAAGGCTGGATTGAAGCTTTCCGATATTGACTGTGTGGTGCCGCATCAGGCCAATGACCGTATTATTACGGCGGTGGCGAGGCAATTAGAGATCCCCAAGGACAAGATATTCGTCAATATCGATAAATACGGCAATATGTCGGCAGCCTCCATTGCGGTTGCCCTTTATGAGGCCGTTAAAGAGAAGCGCATCCAAAAAGGCGATATCGTGGCCCTTGTGACCTTCGGCGCCGGGTTAGTCAGCGCGGCGAATGTGGTTAGATGGTAGTCAAAAAGGTTGAAAGATGTTGAAAGAAGTTTAAAGGGGTTAGAAAAGGTTTCAGGTTACAATTGCCTGATTTTATAATGTCAATGAAAGTCGCACTCATTTTTCCCGGCCAAGGCGCCCAATCCGTCGGGATGGGGCGGGAATTCTACGAATCCTCGGCTGAGGCCAAAAGGATTTTTGAGCGCGCCGACACCATTATCGGCGGATTGACCGATGTTATCTTCAACGGCCCGCCGGAAAAATTAACCTCCACCCAGTATTGCCAGCCCGCCATTTTTACCTTCAGCATCGCCGCCCTTAAGGCTTTTGAGGCTCATCCTAAATTTAAGAATATTCTGGCGCGGTTTGCCTGCGGTTTGAGCTTGGGGGAATACTCCGCGCTGGCCGCATCTGGCGTGCTTTCTTTTGAAGAGACACTGCGCCTGGTTGAACGCCGCTCCTTTTTTATGGAAGAGGCTGCCCGGATAAAAAAGGGGAGTATGGCCGCCGTGATTGGGATGGAAAAGGCGAAACTGATGGAGATCTGCCGGCAGACAGGGGCGGAGGTCGCGAATTTTAACTCCTTGGAGCAGATTGTGATTACCGGCGAGGCCGAGAAGGTCGCCAGGGCATCCGTCCTTATTCAAGAGCAGGGCGCCAAGCGCGTGATCCCTCTCGATGTCAGTGGGGCCTTTCATTCAAGCCTCATGCAGCCGGCGGTTGCCCCCTTCGAGGAGGAGCTGAAAAAGGTTCAGTTTTCGCCGCCGGGGTTTCCTGTTGTCAGCAACGTCGACGGCAAACCGACAAGCGGCCCTGCCCAAATCCGACGGAATCTCGCCTGTCAGATGACGTCTTCTGTCCAATGGGTGGATTCCATTCTCTCCATAGCCGCTCAAGGGGTGCGGATATTTTTGGAAATCGGCCCCGGCAATGTCCTGAAAGGGTTGATTCGCAGAATCGATCCGGATCTTCAGGTTTATAATATCCGAAAGCCGGAGGATATCGAGCAGCTTCCTTTCTGATTCCCTTTGTCATATATCTGCATTTGATATAATTCTTGACATCCTTCCCGTTTTGGTCTATTATTCTAACAATTCATTTATTCTACAATATGGTTAAGAAACTAAATCGTATACAAGTTCAAGAAAAGCTAAGAAACAGCGGCCTTGTGATTTTTACGCCCCGCGAGTTTTATGATATCTTTGGCATCTCGCCAAAGACGGGGTCGGTTTTCATTTCCCGTAATCTCAAGAGCGGACTGTTCTTAAAGCTGCGTAATAATTATTATATACTCAAAGACAGTCATCCATCTCTTTATACGATTGCCAACAAGCTTTATCAGCCTTCCTATATTTCCCTCGAATCAGCGCTTTCACATTACGGCATTATTCCCGAGGTCGTTTACACTGTCACCTCGGTTACACCCAAGCCGACCCGCGAATTTAAAACGCCAAAGGGCGTCTTTTCCTATCAGCGGATTAAAAAAGGAGTTTTCACTGGTTACAGTCCGGCCACTCTGGAAGGCCATGTGGTTTTATTGGCAGAGCCTGAAAAAGCTCTTGCCGATTATCTCTATTTTGTGGATCTCAAGAAAATATCGCTTAATGACCGCTTGGACATTAAAAAGATCAACAAAGGAAAGCTCTTGAAATTTGTCCGGATTTTCAAACGCAAGGGTCTCCTCAAGAAAGTCACGGAAATTTATGCTGAGCAGAGAAAACCTAGAAAAATTTACTAAATTTCAGCAGACATCCACCCAGAATGTGGTACGTGAATACTGCCAGCATCTTTTTTTGTCTTATCTCTACCAGAATCCCGGCTCAGAAAAACTGCTTTTTAAAGGGGGGACAGCCCTGCGTATTATTCTAAAAAGTCCCCGGTTTTCAGAAGATTTGGATTTTAGAGGGATAGGCGTTACTCATAAAGAAATCGAGGAATTATTCACGAATACACTGGCTAATATAGAGAAGACCGGAATGCCCGTCCATGTCACGGAAGCCGCAGAAACGACGGGCGGTTATCTGGGAATTGCCGTATTCGAGGCATATGACATGAAGATAAACGTTCAGATTGAAGTTTCGTTGAGAAGGGGTAAGGCGTTTAAGAAGACAAGGGCCCTGATCACAAGCGGCTACATTCCGGCCTACACTCTTGTGCATCTGGATCTGGATGACATTATCCTCGGCAAGCTTGATGCGCTGTTGGACAGACACAAGCCGCGCGATTTTTATGACTATTTCTTTCTTTTGTCCGGTGATTATCCTGCGGCAAGAACGAAAGAAAATCTAAAAAAAGTGCTGAAACTCCTGCAAAAAGAAAACACCAATTTTCAAACAGAGTTAAAGAAGTTTCTTCCTGCAAGCCACACCATGCACCTGCGGGATTTTAAGAAAGTGTTAGAAAAGAAAATTTTGGCGTACCTTTAAGGAGGACCCTTAAACAGTTTAGGAAGAATGATAAGATAGGAAGGTTTAGAATGTATGACCAATAATTTTAAAGAACGGGCAAATTTTATTTGGAGCATCGCGGACCTGCTGCGAGGCGATTACAAGCAGTCCGAATACGGCCGGGTAATCCTGCCCCTTACAGTTTTGCGGCGTTTGGACTGCGTCCTTGAGCCGACAAAACAGATCGTATTGCAGTATCTTCCACAAACGAAAGGTCTTTCCCCGGAAGCCGCGGAAATGGTCCTCAAGAAAAAGGCCAAGCTGTCTTTTTACAATAAGAGCAAGTTTGATTTTCAGAAGCTGGTTGCCGACCCG
>Ga0155416_152_pt1 | contig 22423 bp, 25 predicted proteins | sample RifCSPhighO2_02_FD_106384 | JGI IMG/M metagenome (GOLD analysis project Ga0155416, IMG submission 106384) | Omnitrophica WOR_2 bacterium RIFCSPHIGHO2_02_FULL_50_17 | reverse complement strand
TTTCATATAATCTTCGACGGAAAATAGATTATTTATCGTCGAGAAATATCTTACAAATTGAACTCATTTGCCCCAGTCTCTGAAGGCCGGGGTATGCTCAGGGCTTTAAAACTTTACCTGCGGCGCCTTTTTCTCGGCGGTATCCTCAATCTCAAAAAACTCGTTTTTTGCAAACTTAAAGGCATTGGCGATCATATTGTCCGGAAAAGATTGGACCGCCGTATTCAGCCGGTTGACCTCGTCATTATAATACTGGCGGGCAAACCCGATCTTGTTTTCGGTCGAGACCAGCTCTTCGTGCAACTGCCGCATCTGGAGATCCGCTTTCAGATTCGGGTAATTTTCCGAGACGGCAAAGAGACTGCGCAGCGTCCCTGTCAGGAAATTCTCCGCCGCCTGCTTATCCTTGAGACTGCTGGCGTCAACGGCCTGCTGCCGGGCCTTGATAACCCTCTCCAGGGTCTCCTTCTCATGCCCCATATATCCTTTAGCGGTCTCTACCAAATTCTGAATCAAATCATGCCGCCTCTTAAGCTGGACGTCAATCTGGGACCATCCGTTTTTAACATTCTCCCGCAATTGAACGAGATTATTATAAATAGAGATCCCCGCCACAAACGCCAGAATGACTACGATTAAAACGATTCCCAGCAATATCATGTGATTCCTCCTTTGATGAAATGTTGATAACCGGTTTTCTCTTACCTGTGATACTCCCGTAGCACCATGGATGTCTTGCCAAAGCCGATGGCGCCGTCAAGTCTTAAGGGTATTTTATGAGGGCTTTGATCGAACCAGACCCTGTATCCCTTCGGGACGCTGTGCATATAATAAGCCGTGTGGTCCTTGCCGCCCACCTTAAGCGGCTCACTCTTTTCAAGTATAAACTCCACATCGCGGGTCGGCAAATGAATCCTTAATTTTTCCCCTACTCTGAATGTCCCGGATTTCCTGTAACGAAAGACAAACGGGTAAATATTATCGAGGATTTTCCCGCGCCCAATCACCTGCTGCGATGTCTTGCCCTTCACGGTTTTAACAATGCGGACACCTCCCTTCAAGGCGTCGTAGTATTCAACAATGCGCTCTTTCCTGCCGAAAACATCCAGATAGCGCTCCACGCGAAGAGGCAAAAATGTCGCAGGGTCGACATAAATTTTTTCTTCATCAAAAAAACGGAACCCCTGGCTGGTCACGGTCAAAAGAAACGCCTTATGCCCGTCCACCTGGACAGGACCTTGGAAAACAACCGTCGCCTCCCCCACTTTTAGGCCAAGATTATGAATATCATAACGGAACGTCTCGCCCGCAGAAAACGCAAATGAAGGAACGCCATCGGCCGCAACCGAGCCCCCTATGAAAGCACCCATAAAGGACAAAACAAATAAAATCTTGCCGAAGTAACTAGTATTGCGTTCCACAAATTTCTGAACAGCCTTCAGGAAAGAACGCAATCCCGGTGCTCTACCTCTAAAACTGTTCAAGAATTTATGGAATGGAGCACTAGAAAACGCCGTCGGAATGGTCATCGCTCAATATTTCTTTTCTTTCGAAACCATGTTTAAAACGATAAATAAAAAAATACGCTAAAGGTTTAAAAGGATTGACCGTCTGATCGCATATGAGATGGACACTTGCGCTCAACGCCGCGGCTATCCAAATTTCATTAAGACGAAAATAATAAATCGACATCCAAAACAGAAGGAGAAACTCATACGAATGAAAAATTAAATAGGGTCTCCAGCGGGGATCTTTCTCGCAGTAGTCCAGAAGCTGGCGGTACCGAAAAGGAAACTTTTTCCTTATAAATAAATAATCAAGATGGTGATCTAGATCAATCAGAATGCCGCTTAATAAACAGGAGACGCCGGCCGCCCATGACCGAAACCAATACACCATCAGGCCGCTTAATCCAATCGAGACAATAACATGATAAACAGGTCTCATCGGCGGTCGTACTCCTGGATGAATTGCTCAAGGACGCGCGTACCCTCGGACAACAGTTTTATCTTGATATATTCATCCGTAGTATGCGCCGTTGCGCGGGCGCCGAAACCGGTCGCAAAGGCAGGGATATTATGTTTTTTGAAGAACGTGATGACGGTTGCCCCCTCGCTTCCTTTCAATCTTGGGCGGCATCCCATTCCTACGGCCGTTTCCGTGAACAATCGGACAAAAGGGTGGCCACAGTCAATTTCATAAGGCATCTGGAGGTCGTCAATTTCCACCTTAAATTTATTGGCCTCCCTGCGAATCACCGCCTTTATTCTTTGGAGAATTTCCTGTGGATTCATCCCCGGCAGGAAACGGACATCCAGGGCAAACTCACAGAAATCCGCCACCATATTCACCTTATCACCGCCGCGGATGACACCCACATTCATCGTCGGAGGATGCAAAAGCGGATGTTTTTTGAAACGGGGCTGCATTTTTTTAAGTCTGCTAATAACCTTTGCCGCGATTTCGATGGCGCTGACACCCCGCCAGTTATAAGCGCCGTGCGCTTTCTTCCCCAAAATCTGGATGCGGCAGTGGATAAGCCCTTTTTGCGCAATAATCGTATCAAGCTCATCGGAGTCCATGACCAAAGCCAGTTTAGGCCTCAGGACACCCTTGTCCAAGAGCGGGATAATCCCATAACGGCTGCCGGTCTCTTCATCTGCGGTTGCGGCCATAACCACATCCTTGCGCAGCCGCACCTTGTCCTCCACGAGGCTTCGCATAACCTCCATACAACTGGCGAGATTGCCTTTATCGTCTGTGGCGCCGCGGCCGTAAATTCTCCCCTGATGAATCTGGCCGCCTAACGGTTTAAACTTCCAGCCCCTGCCGATAGGGACCGTATCGAAGTGCGGTGTAATCAAAACTGCTTCTTGAGAAGCCTGCCTTCTTGGGAGTGTCCCTTGGAGAACAGCCACAATATTCGGCCGCCTTGCGGCATAGATATAGGTCTTCACCTGAAGTCCCAGCGACCTCATATCATCGGCAATAAACCGGGCGAGTTTCCACTCATTGCCTGGGGGATTCTCGGAATTTATAGAAATGACTTTTTGGGTAAGTTTAATTAAGCGGGATTTATTAATCATTGACGAGTTTGTTGGGTTTATTGAGTTTATTGGGTTAACTCTATAAACCCAAAAAACCCAATCAACCCAACTAACATTTTTTATTTCAAGAATTCACGCGCTTTCTGCTCTCCGACATGATGGTTGTAATCCTCGTAATCGATGACGGCGACCTGCGGCCGCTCGGCATGGAGTTTCTGGATCTTAGGTATATGCGCTCGGGGGTTGCGGAACGCGATGAACTTGAACTCCGTTTTGCATTCCGTGCAATGGGTCACGTCGAGCTTAATATCCATCTTCTGGCAATTCGCACAGCTTCCGCCCAAATCGCCGTAAATCAAAAGGTGGGACTTAACCTCATGGACATCCATTTTTTTATAAACACGCATCAATTTTTCAGCCATACAGGGGGATATTATAACACAACTGAAACCTCTTTCAGACGTTTTATGAAAATTTTACCGCTGAGAATTGTCCTAACATGAAGCCTTCCATAGATCCCAGTCCGCCTAAGGTGGACGGGGTGTTCAAAATAACAACTTGGAAAGCAAGGCAGGGATTGCAACATCAACCCGTAGGATACGGTTCCCTAAACGCACGGGCGTAAATCCCAAAGAAGTTAATTTTTCGATTTCATAAGGGATAAAGCCTCCTTCGGGGCCAATCGCGAGTGTCACAGGGCGATCCGTTTCCCGAAGGCATTCTTGGGCGGCCTCTGGATGCGCCACCAAAGCAAGGCTTCCAGCTATCAGCCGCGGCAATTCATCCTCCACAAATGGCTTGAACAGCGGCCTCAGGACAACCTCCGGGACAATTGTATCTTTTGCCTGTTCCAGACCCAAAATCAACTGCTCTTGGATTCGCTCAGGAGCCAAAACCGGACTTAACCAGAAACTCTTTTCAACACGGCTTGAATTCACGATAAAAATTCTTTTGACCCCCATACTGCTGACGGTCTGAAGGACGCGTTTAAAGATATTGGGCCTTGGCAGTGCCAAGACTAAAGTCGCTGGAAGAGGATCCGGCGGGCTCTCGCATAAATCCACATCCATCTCCACCTGTTGAGCCGTGAGGGAGGTGATTCGGCCTATGCCGCTCTTTCCGCCCATAAGTCCCACGCAGAGTGTATCGCCGATATGAATGCGGTGGACGTCCCTTATATGCGCAAAACGACGGTCATCGAGGCGCACACGGGACGAATTATCAATAAAATCGTTGGGAGTGAGAAGGACGAGGTTCATGCGAAGGTAACCCTTCAACTCCCCCGCCGTAACGTCGGGGTCGCTTAAGGGTTATTGGACGGGCCTATTCACGATAATACGGTAGCCGCGTCAAACAAAAAGAGCCGATAAAGATGGGGATATCTCCCCCTCTTCGCTTCGGCAACCCAGCCACCGTATTGCCCCTCGACCCATCATCCAGTCTTTTATGCCCTGTTATCTCATGGGCCTTCCAGGTCTTAGACAATGTAGGCCTGTGGTTTTGCGTCCCCGGGTTTCCCCGGGTTTACCTTTATCGGCTTAAGTAAAATATAGCATATTTTCCGACGGATGGCAAGACTGACTGGCGCTGAAAAATTTTTTCAAATTGCATTCGATTTTGCTTGGCGGGGTCAGGAGGCAGTCATCCGCCAGCACCGATGGATACGCTTATTGCGGTAGTCTTCAGGGATGGTCTTCGGTGTCAGTTCTGTCAAGTCCTTGACGGGAAGGCCGTCCAGGCAGGGTTCGAAACGCTGGTGGTTTGTTGAGAAAAATACCGGTGATCCTGGAGCCATGGCCTTAAGGACGTCTCGAATCAGTCCCGGGTGGTCCCGGTTGATGTCAAAAGAAACCCCTCGGCCCGTGTCTTTAAAAAACGACGGCGGGTCAACGAACGCCAGGGTGAAGCGGCGGCGCTCACGGTACGCTTGTGCCAGATATTTAGAAACATCGGATTGGACAAGGGTATGCTGCGGCCCCCAGAGTCCGTTTAACTCCAGATTGTCCCGCACCCATTTCAGGTAAGTGGCTGACCTGTCCACGCTGACCGTTGTCCTGGCACCGCCGGCCGCGGCGGCACACGTGAACGCGCCAGTGTACGCGTAAAGGTTCAGGAAGTCCTTCCCCGCCGCCATCTTAGCGACAATGACACGCGTGTCCCGATGGTCCGAATAAAGTCCCGTATCCAGGAAATCATCCAGATTGACCCAAAAGGATAGATTACGCTCGCGCACCTTAAAACGCTCTGCGCGGGAATCTCCCGCTTTTCTAAAACCAAAGGTAAGCGGGATCCCGCTTCCAATTAATTTAGAAGGGCGGGACATTTTGCCGTAACGCGGACCTTGTTTGGTGTTCGTGCGACGACGCTTGACGTGTGTACGCTCCCGGGGGACTCCTAAAGCTTCGGCGACGGCCACGGCCATTTGGGGCAGCCATTCGGGCCCGGTCTGCCAGCGCACATATTCCCCAACGACCAGGTGACCGGCATACCAGTCCACCACAGCACGAACCTCAGGGATGTCCCAATCATAGAGGCGAAAGCAGTCAATTCCCTGTCGCTTAAAACGCCGTGACAGATGCCGGAAACGCGCGCGGATGCGGTTCGACAGGATTTCCGCGTGATGCCTCGCCTTTTCGGGAGTCACAAAATGGCTGGTTTTAGATCTTTTTGTGGGGAGAGATGTTTGTCGCACGTGAGGGATGGTTTTTATACACAAGCGAAAAAAGCCCGCATCAGACGGTGGTTTTTGACTCCCGGGGATTTCTCCACCCCGCTTGCCGCATCCACCGCATAGGGATGAAGGATTTTAATAGCCTCCCGGACGTTCCCCGGGTTAAGGCCGCCGGAAAGGATTAATGGTCTGTCAAAATTGGCCTCCCTAAGAATCTCCCATTGGAAGGTCTCGCCTGTTCCGCCGCGTGCGCCTTCCAGGTAAGTGTCAAAGAGATAGGCATCCACCTTATATTTCCTGACCCGCTGCCAGTTGACTTCATCCTTGATGCGGAAGGCCTTAATCACCTTGAACCCTTTAAACTGCCTGCAGTAAGAGGGGTCTTCATCCCCGTGAAACTGGACGGTATGAATACCGACAAAATGACAGATCTTGCGCACCGCCCCCTCTTTCTCGTTGACAAAAACGCCCACGGGCGTAACAAACGGCGGCAGGGTCTCGACAATTTCTCTGGCCGTAGAGGGCTGAATATACCGCGGACTTTTTTTGTAGAAAATAAATCCCAGTGCCCATGCCCCGCAATACACCGCCTCGTGGGCGTCTCGATAATTCGTTATCCCGCAGATCTTGACTCTAACCATACATCAGCTCCTTTATCTTCTGACCGATGTCTTTAGCACGCATAAAGACCTCTCCGATTAAAATCGCATGCGCCCCTAGGTCCCGGAGGCGGTGGACATCGTCATAGGATTGAATCCCGCTTTCGGCGACAATGACCTTGCCTTTAGGAATTTTAGGAATGAGGCGCGCGCCGGTATGGATATTCACCTCAAGGGTTTTGAGATTGCGGTTATTGACACCGATAATTCCCGCCCCCGCCTTCAATGCGCGATCAAGCTCCCATTCGTCATGGATTTCAACCAGGCAGTCCAAGCCGAATTCCCGCGCGATAGTGAGCAAACTTTTAAACCCTTTATCCTTTAAAATCGCGGCAATAAGAAGAACCGCGCCGGCGCCGTTGAATTTTGCCTCGAAGATTTGGGCCTCATCGATAAAGAAATCTTTCGCTAAAACCGGCAGCCCAACGCACGCGCTGACCTCTTTCACACACGCCGGGTTCCCTTTGAAGTATTTATCTTCGGTTAAAACGGAAATGGCTGCGGCGCCGTGTTCTTGATAGATTTTCGCGATTTCAACGACATTAAAATCTTGGCGGATAACTCCCTCGGAGGGCGAAGCCTTTTTAATCTCGGCAATCAAGTTAATCCGCCCGGGCCGCGAAATTTCCTTCTTGAAAGCGCCGTCATCAGCCAAAGGGACAGCGCGAATCTTTTCTTTTAACGAATCAAAAAAAGCCTTCTTTTGTTTGAGAAGGCCGCGCTTATGCTCCAAGATGTCCTCTAAAAAATTTGAACTCATAGCGTGATCCCTGAAGATTATGGTTAAGTCTTATGGCGAATTCGAACGCAGCCCGAAGGGACCGTTCGTTGAGCCGAGAGACTTAACCATAAACTCTGAAGTGGGTTTATTCAACGATTCGTAAACTCCTTTAACTCCTCCAATTTCTGCCGCGCCTTGCCGGAATCAATCGAATGCTGGGCCGCTTGAATCCCTTCGTCAATATTCTTAACTTGCTCAGCGATATAGAGGGCATACGCCGCGTTGACAACAACGATATCCCGCTGAGGCCCTTTCCTGCCATTCAGGATACTTTCGAATATCTTCACATGGGTTGGGAGATCCCCGCCGACGAGATCTGCCGGTTTGGCAAGCGGGATACCTAATTCCTCAGGGCTGATATCGCAGGAAATCACCTCGCCTCCGTTATACTCGCTCACATCCGTCCTGCCGGTTGTCGTAATCTCATCCAAGCCGTCACTGCCGTGCACAACCAATGCCCTTTGAAGCCCCAAATTTTTAAGGACATGCGCCATGGGCTCGACCAGATCCCGGCTATAAACCCCCATGATCTGGTGCGTGGCCTGGGCAGGGTTCGTCAACGGCCCCAGGACATTAAAAATCGTCTCAACGCCCAGCGCCTTACGCACAGGGGCGACGTTTTTCATTGCCGGATGCAGTTTCTGGGCAAACAAAAAGGCTATCCCCACCTCATTCAGACATTCACTTAAGTGCTGTTCTTCAATATCCAATTTAATCCCAACAGCCTCCAGGACATCAGCACTGCCGCATTTACTGGAGACGGAGCGGTTGCCGTGTTTAGCGACCACGACCCCTGCGCCGGCCACGACAAAGGCCGTAATCGTTGAGATATTGAACGTATTTTTCTTATCCCCGCCTGTGCCGCAGGTATCCAAAATTCTTTGATGCCTGGTTTTAATCCCAATGACAAACCGACGCATGATCCGCGCGGCGCCCGTAATCTCCTCGACGGTGGGGCCCTTTTCCCTAAGGGCCAACAAAAAAGCGGCTACGTCGTCTTTGGCCGCCTGACCGGCCATAATCTCCTGCATAACCGCCTCGATTTCGGATTGGGTCAGGTTTTCCCGGTGATTCAGTTTTTGGATATATGCTTTCATCTTTCCTTCACGACAAACTCAAAAAATTTCGCAATATATCCTTCCCCGCCTTGGTAAGAATGGATTCCGGATGAAACTGCACGCCCCACAAGGGAAACTGTTTGTGACGCACACCCATAATTTCTCTATCTTTATCCGTCGTCCAGGCGGTAATCTCCAGACAATGAGGAAGCGTTTCACGCTCAATGACCAGAGAATGATAGCGCGTGGCCTCAAAAGGATTTTCTATCCCTTGGAAGATTCCTTTCTGATTGTGCTGAATCATCGAGGTTTTGCCGTGCATCAGCCTTTGGGCCCGAATAATATTCCCGCCGTAAGCATACCCGATGGCCTGATGCCCTAGGCAGACTCCCAGGATGGGGACTTTGCTGACAAATTCCCGGATTAAATCCACACAGACACCCGCGTCCTCCGGCCGGCCTGGTCCAGGAGAGATAACAATCCTGTCAGGGTGCATTCGCTGAATTTGAACGAGGGTCAGCGCATCGTTTCGATAGACCTTCAAGTCCGCTCCCAGTTCACCCAGATACTGGACGAGATTGTACGTAAACGAATCGTAATTATCTATCATAAGTATCATATTTTAAATAGGGTCAAGCCTACTCCTTTTCTCTTCTAATCCTCGCTCCCAATGCAAGCAACTTGCCCTCGAGATTCTCATAACCTCGCTCTAAATGGTAGATACGGTGGATCTCCGTTCTGCCTTTGGCCGCCAGGCCGGCAACCACCAGCGCCGCCGAGGCCCGCAAATCCGAGGCCATGACCGGCGCCCCGTAAAGCTCTTTGACCCCCTCGACAATGGCGTTGGCCCCCTCCCGTCGAATATTGGCCCCCATACGATTCAACTCGGCGATATGCATAAAGCGGTCCGGATATATCCTCTCGGTGATAACACTCACCCCCGGCACCAGCGCCATAAGCGCCATAAACTGGGCCTGCAGATCCGTCGGAAATCCCGGATAAGGGTGCGTGGTAACCCCCACGGGTTTCAACCTGTCTTTCGTTTTTACCTTAAGAAGATTGTTCTTGCAGGTCAGCTCAACACCTGCCTGATTTAATTTATCCGTCAAGGCCATCAGATGGGCATAAGGGGCGTCCCGCAGCGCGATATCGCTTTTGGTCGCCGCCGCCATCAGGATATAGGTGCCTGCCTCAATGCGGTCCGCAATGACCCGGAAACGGACACCCCGCAATCTTTTAACGCCTGTAATCACCAGACGGTGGCTTCCTACTCCCTCTATCTTTGCCCCCATGGCCTCGAGAAAACGGCAAAGGTTTTCAACCTCCGGCTCACAGGCCGCAGACTCAATGATGGTCTCTCCTTCGGCAAGGACAGCCGCCATCAGAACGTTAGCGGTAGCTAAAACCGATGAGCCAAAGGCGCCTCCCAGATAAAGATGCGCCCCCTTTAAATGTTTGGCCGTCGCAATCACATATCCGTTTTCAATCCGGGTCTTGGCCCCCAGATCCTCCAAGCCTTTGATATGCAAATCAACCGGCCGGACGCCGATGACGCATCCTCCGGGAAACGACACCTCGGCTTTTCCAAGCTTTGCCAGAAGCGGCCCCAGGACGCAAAACGAACCGCGCATCGTTGAAACCAAACTGTAATCAGCAACATGATGAAGCGCTCCCTTGGATGCGATCTCAACGCGATCTTCATTCATCTCTACCTTTTTCCCAAGCGAGCGCAGCAGCTTTATCATCGTCGTAATATCGCGAAGCCGCGGGACATGGGAAATGGTGCAGGGCTCATCGGTCAGAAGCGTTGCCGCCATAATCGGCAGGGCCGCGTTCTTTGATCCTGAAATCTTGACCTCGCCGCGCAGAGGCCTCCCGCCTTCAATAATCAGTTTGTCCATTTAATTCTCCGTTTCAAAAATTTTTTCAGCATAGACGATCCGATCTGTCTGAACATAATCTTTGTAAAAGCGAATATTTCGATAGCAGGAGTGTTGAGCGAAAACTTCTTCCACAGCCTCCCTCTGGCCGTCGCCGATTTCCAATAATAGAAATCCCCCTTTTCTTAAATGCCGGTGGGCACAGGCAATGAGGCCGCGGATGAAACGCAGGCCGTCCTTCCCGCCGTCCAGGGCAATTCGCGGTTCCTGCCGGACATCGCGCGGCAGCCGCCCCAACTGAAATGTTGAAATATAGGGCGGATTAGATAGGATGACATCAAACTGTTTCTCGACAGATGTTCCCTCTTCCAGAAAAACCGTCATATCCGCCTGAACAAAATTAATCTTATGAGCAACCCCCTGGCTTGCGGCATTATGCCTAGCCAGCGCCAAGGCCTCAGAAGAGATATCAACAGCGGTCACTGAGGTATATTTCAAGTGATGGGCCAAGGCGATAGCTATATTACCAGAACCGGTTCCTAAATCCAAGATTCTTAACGGGTCATCACAAAGAGAAATTTTTATCCTCTCTAAAGCCGTCTCCATCAGAATCTCCGTCTCCGGCCGCGGGATAAGAACGCGCGAATCGACGCCTATCCTGACTCCCATAAAATCGCAATAGCCGAGGATATATTGCAGCGGCTCACCTTCTTTACGGCGCCTTTGCATGGACGCGTAGCGCATCTCTTGGCCTGGGGTTAAAGATTGTCTTTCAGCGTACAGATCAACGCGGCGGCACTCCAATAAAGACGTCAGCATCCATTCCTGCTCGGTCATGGGAGAACCCCCTCGCTTTCCGCCTTGATAAGCGCCTGGGTGATTTCATCGAGTTCGCCGTCCATCACATTCGCCAGTTGATACGTCGTAAACCCCACACGGTGATCCGTCACGCGCCGGTCGGGAAAATTGTAAGTGCGGATTTTTTCGCTGCGATCTCCGGAGCCCACTTTCGCCTTCCTGTCCTGGGACGTCTTTTCAAATTCCTCCTGTCTCATTTTATCCAAAAGCCGCGCCCGCAAGACACGCATCGCCTTGGCCCTGTTTTTGAGCTGGGAGCGCTCGTCCTGACAAGTCACGACAATCCCCGTCGGGAGGTGGGTCAGGCGCACCGCCGAGTCCGTCGTATTGACGCTCTGGCCACCGGGACCGGAAGACCGGAACACATCAATCTTCAGGTCTTTCGAGTCAATATTGATCTCGATTTCCTCAGGTTCATAAAGAACCGCCACGGTAGCCGCCGAGGTATGGATGCGGCCCGAGGCCTCGGTCTGGGGGACGCGCTGCACCCGGTGGGCCCCGCTTTCCCATTTAAGGCTCCTCTCGGCGCCCTTGCCGCTCACGCCCAAAATCACCTCTTTCAACCCGCCTTTTTCTGACGGACTTGAGCTCATCAGCTCAACCTTCCATCCCTTTGCCTCGGCGTATTTTGTGTACATGCGGCAGAGATCGGCGGCGAAAAGACCCGCCTCCTGTCCTCCTGTCCCGGCGCGGATTTCGATAATAAGATCCCGGTTATGTTCAGGGGCCTTGGGATTGATTAAATCCGTCAATTTCTCGATAATGCCCTGGTGCTTGTCTCGGATATCTTTCAGCTCGGACTGGGCCAACGCCTCGAACTCGGCGTCGTGCTTTTCCTGAAGAAGTTTTTCCAACTCCTCCATCTGCTCCGCGGTTTTCTTGTATTCGGCAAACGCCGTTACAATCGGTGTGATCTCGGCATATTCCCTGGCCAGCTTCTGGTACTGCGCCTGATCCGCGATAATCTGCGGATCCGCCAGCAGTCTTTCCAATTCGCGGGAACGCTCCTTTGCCTTTTCAAACTTTTCCAGCTTCATGGCTTGGCTGACTTTTTATACCGCCTCTCAAAACGTTCAATGCGCCCGGCGGTATCCACAAACTTTTTGTCCCCCGTAAAGAACGGATGGCACTTCGAGCAGATCTCCACACGGATATTCTTTTTTGTGGAGCGCGTGTGAATGACCTCCCCGCAGGCACAGGTAATGGTGGTTTCCTCATAGGCGGGATGAATATCAGCTTTCATTGTCTCTCACTCTCCTTTTCCTTTTCACAATTTGCTTAAATTCTCCAAAAACTCCTTGTTGCTCTTGAATTTGCTGAGACGATCAATCAGAAGCTCCATGGCCTCGGCGGCATTGAGGTCATGAATGGCCTTCCTCAGAAGCCATATGCGCTGCAAGTCATTCGAGGGAATCAGGCCTTCCTCATGTCGGGTATTGGAGCGCCGCATATCAATGGCGGGATAAATCCTTCTCTGGAAGAGATTGCGGTCGAGCTGCAGCTCCATGTTGCCCGTTCCTTTGAATTCCTCAAAAATGACCTCATCCATGCGGCTGCCCGTATCAATCAAGGAAGTGGCGATGACGGTCAAACTCCCGCCCTCTTCCACCGCACGGGCCGCGCCAAAAAACCTCTTGGGTTTATGCAGGGCGTTGGAGTCCACCCCTCCGGAGAGAATCTTGCCGCTGTGCGGCACGACCGTATTGTAGGCCCTGGCCAGACGCGTGATGCTGTCCAACAGAATCACGACATCGCGTTTATGTTCCACGAGGCGCTTGGCCTTCTCCAGGACGATTTCGGCAATCTGCACGTGGCGCTCGGCCGGCTCGTCAAAGGTCGAGGAGACCACCTCGCCTTTGACGCTTCTTTGCATATCCGTCACCTCTTCGGGGCGCTCATCAATCAGAAGAACCATCAGAACAACGTCGGGGTGATTCTGCATAATCGAATTGGCAATTTTCTGCAAGAGAACGGTCTTGCCGCTGTAGGGCGGGGCCACAATCAGTGCCCTCTGCCCCTTGCCGATAGGCGTCAAAAGATCCATCAAGCGCATGGAGATCTCATTGGCGGTCGTCTCGAGGGTGAGACGGTCTTTGGGATAAATAGGAGTTAAGTTGTCGAAGAAGACCTTCTCTTTGCACTTCTCGGGGTTCTCATAATTCACCGCCTCTACTTTAAGAAGCGCGAAATATTTCTCGCCTTCCTTAGGGGGGCGGATATGACCGCTGACGGTATCGCCGGTCTTAAGATCAAACCGGCGGATCTGCGAGGGAGAAATGTAAATGTCGTCGGGACACGGCAGATAATTGTAATTGACGCTGCGCAAAAACCCAAACCCCTCAGAGAGGATCTCCAATGTCCCTTCCCCGAACATCAATCCCGCCTTCTCGGCCTTGCCCTGAAGGATTTTGAAGATGAGATCCTGCTTGCGGATACCGCTGATGCCGTTGATGTCCAGTTCCCTGGCAATCTTGGAAAGCTCGGTCATATTCATGTTCTTGAGCTTTGTAATGTCCAGCTGATCCTGCGTCGGTAACACCGGGATCTCCTCTTTAACCGCATTTTTTTCCCTGATCTGAGCTACTTTTTCCATCGTTTTGTCCCCCTCGGTTATTTTTTTCTCTTTTGCAGCAGTCTTAGCCATATCCCATCCGCCTGTTTTTGAGTTTGCCGCTTGGTTCCACGGTTATCTATGATCATATCCGCTAAACGGATTTTGTCTTTGAGAGGCATCTGTGCCCTCAGGCGGCGCAAGGCCTCTTCTTGAGATATATTCAGCTGACGTGAGGCGCGCGCGATCTGCTGTCTGCGCCGGGCCGTCACAACCATCGCGATATCCACATAACGGTCAAGTCCGGATTCAAAAAGAAGCGGCACCTCCACAACCACAATCCCCTGAAACGCCCCGTGCCGGTACTCCTGAATCTTCTTTTTTATTTCAGCAGAAACCTGCGGATGAATAATATCCGTCACTATCTTCAGCGCCCTTTCGTTCTGAAAGACAAGGGAGGCCAATTCCTTGCGGTCGATACGTCCCTGGCAGACGATCCTCCTGCCAAAGGCCTTCACGACGGGCGCGTAACAACGGCCCCGCGGGCCTATCAGTTGATGGACAATCCTGTCCGCATCGATAATCCTGGCCCCTTTTCTCTTGAACATCGCGGCCACGGTCGATTTTCCCGTTCCCAGACTCCCCGTTAATCCGACAATAAGCACCGATAAACCTTCTCATATTCATGGGCTGATTTATCCCAGGAAAAATCAGCCGCAAAGGCATCCTGCCTTATCCGCCTGAACAACGCTTTATTGTGAAAGACGGCAACAGCTTGATGCAAAGCCTTCTCAAAATCTTCCCCGCTGTATTTATCAAAAACAAAGCCGTTCCCTGTCCTGCGGGAGGAATCAAAGGGAACGACCGTATCCACCAGCCCTCCCACGTGATGCACCACCGGTATCGTCCCATAGCGCAGGCCGATCATCTGGCTTAAGCCGCAGGGCTCAAAATGCGAAGGCATCCACAACAAATCACAACCCGCATAAATCTGGTGGGCCAACCTCTCGTCAAAATGAATAGAAACAGCCATCTTCTGTGGATACTGCGCCGCTATCTCCTGCAGATGCCTTTGGTATTTGCCGTCCCCCGATCCCAGAATCAGCACCTGCATATCCCTGTCTTTCATGTCCTGCAAAACTTTTAATATCAAATCGATTCCCTTTTGATGCGACAGGCGCCCGACAAAACCGCATAAAGGGATATCGCTTCTTACCGACAGCCGGAATTCCTTTTGCAGATGAGTCTTGTTCGCCGATTTTGCCGTCTCAACATCATCCGCTGAATACCTCTCCTTAAGAAACGGGTCCGTCGCCGGATTCCATACCTCATAATTCAGACCGTTTAAGATTCCCGTCACCTTATCGGCGCGGGAGCGCAACACCGCCTCCAGGCCGCATCCGAACCGCGGAGTCTGGATTTCCCTGGCATACTGGGGGCTGACCGTCGTTATCCTGTCGCCATGCAAGATGCCCGCCTTCAGAAAATTGGCCTTGCCGAAAAACTCAAAACTCTCGAAGAGATCATTTCTTAATCCGAGCTTCCCGTAATCCTTGTCCGGAAAAACGCCCTGATGCGCCAGGTTGTGAATGGTCAGAACGCTTTTGGTCTTCGCATAAAAGGGGTCATCGCCGTAATACGCCTTCAAATAAACAGGGATAAGGGCGGCATGCCAGTCATGGCAATGGACAATATCCACTTTCCGCTTAAGCCGCCGTAATAACTCAAGGGTCTGAAGACAGTAATATTGAAACCTCTCTGCATTATCCGGGTAATCGCCGTGCGCATCCCCGTATAATCCGTCGCGGTCAAAGAACAGTTTGCTTTCGATGAAATAAACAGGGATGCCCTCATCCAGAGTCGCCGTCGCAACCCCCTCGCCCGTCTCCCGAATCGGCCTCCCGCAGTCCTGGATACACCGAAACCGTGGCATAATGACGGTGACATCAATCCCTCTTTTTTTTAACGCAACCGGCAGGGTCCCGCAGACCTCGCCTAAGCCCCCTGTCTTGGCAAAGGGAAAAACCTCGGCGGAACAAAAAGCGACTTTCATATCATACGTCTTTCATATCCAGCCAGTTGGGCCCTGCCTTTATGCTCACTTTAACTGGAACGGTTAACTCCAGAGCATGCTCCATGCAGTTACGGATAAGCCCTATCAGGACACCGATTTCATCCTCTGGGGCATCAAAAACCAGTTCGTCATGCACCGTGATGAGCATCCGGCAGGCCAGCCCCGCCTTTGGCGGGGCCAGCCGACGGCCTTCGATTTCCCGATGAATATGCACCATGGCCAATTTAATCAAATCCGCCGCAGAGCCCTGGACGGGCGTATTGACCGCCTGCCGCTGGGCAAACAGCCGCATGGAATTATTCGGACTCGTTATCTGGGGGATATACCGCCGGCGGTTCAAAAGAGTCGTGACAAAACCCCTCTCTTCGCACTGACGGATGGTATTCTCCATAAAATCCTTAACGCGTGGGTAGCGCAGGAAATATTTATCAATGAATTCCTGGGCATCTTCCTGCGCAATGCCCAGATCCTTGGCCAGTCCGAAGGCGCTCATGCCGTAGATAATGCCGAAATTCACGCGCTTAGCCATATCCCGCATCTGAAAGGTTACATCCTTTTCTGCAACGGCAAATATCAGGGAAGCCGTGAAGGCATGGATGTCCTGCTCTTCCGCAAATGCCCTCATCAGATTTTCGTCTTTGGAAAGGTGGGCCAGGATGCGCAGTTCAATCTGCGAATAATCCGCCGCAATCAGGCTGTGTCCTTTTTGAAGAGGGATAATAGCCCTGCGGATCTGGCGCCCCAGTTCCGTCCGGACAGGGATATTCTGCAAATTCGGCTGACTCGAGCTGAGGCGTCCCGTTTCCGTCCCTGTCTGATGAAACCGGGCATGGATACGACCTGTTGCCGGATTCACCAATTGGGGCAAGGCATCGATATAAGTGGATTTCAACTTGGACAATTGGCGGTATTCCAGAATTAAAGACGGAAACTCATGGTTTTGCGCCAAAACGGTTAACACCTCCTCGTTGGTGGAAAATCCCGTCTTTGTCCTCTTGACCGTCGGGAGCTTCATCTTTGTAAACAGGATATGTCCCAGCTGCTTTGGGGAATTCAGATTGAACTCTTCTCCGGCGAAAGTATATAACCGCTGCGTCAGATCCTGCATCTTGCGCTCGCATTCCTTCGAGAGTTCACGCAGCAACGCCAAGTCCAGATTGACGCCGCAGGTCTCCATGTCGGCCAAGACAAAGGTGAGCGGCATCTCAATATCCTCCAAGAGGCCGTCCAGGGACTTTTCTTTTAACTCCCGGGACATCTTCGCATACAAGGCCCCAAGCTCCCCAACGCCTCCTAAGGACGACGCTCCTTCGGTAGCCCCCAATAGATATTCAGCCAGCATCACATCAAAAATCTTCCCCTTGAGGGCACACCGCTGGAGGGAAAAAATTTTAACAGCCTCTTTCAAATGAGAAGTGATTTTGACAATCGTTTCGTCTTCAAAAACTTTTCTCAAGGAATCCAATTCCTTCAAAGGTATGAACAAAACCTCTCCGCCTCCTGCCGAGACGAGGATCCCTTCAGGACTTGAGCTGTCCGGGGTCTGAGTGTCCAACAGGAAAGCGAACTCCCCTTGTCTCTCGATAACCCTCACGGCCGCCTCGATATCCTTCTTTGCGGCTAAAACATAAGGGGACGGCGGTTCTTTTTCTTCATCCTCAGAGGCGAGCTCCTTGACGAATTTACCGAATTCGAGCCTGTTAAAAATTTGCCTTAAACGGTGATTATCTAGGGAGCGCACCTGCAGCCTCTTTAAATCAAAATCAACCGGGACCTTTGTCTCCAGCACGGCCAATTCTTTGCTCAAAACAGCCGCTTCCCGATTCTGCCGCAATTTCTCCCGGACAGTTTCCGGCCGGATGCCGTCCAGATGATCCAGCATATCTTCCAGGCTGCCGTATTGGTTGATTAAATTCCGGGCCGTGACCTCACCGATGCCTTTCACGCCGGGAATATTATCCGACTTGTCCCCGGCCAGGGCGATGAAATCCGTCATGCGGTGGGGGTCGAACCCCAGGTATTCCCTCAAGTGTTCATATTCCCAGAATGTATCCCGCCTAGCGCTGAAAAAGGCGATATGGGGGGAAGCGAGCTGATACATGTCTTTGTCGTCGCTGACAATCACGACCTCGACCTCACTGTCTTTTTCCAGAAACCCTTGAGAAAGCGTTGCAATAATATCGTCGGCCTCAAATCCGCCGCACTCAAATATCGCCAAGTTATAGGCCTGGACAATTTCTTTGATAAAGGGCATCTGATCCACCAAATCCGCCGGCATCGGGGGTCTTTGAATCTTATACGCATTAAACCGCTCTTGGCGGCGCGTCTTCTGGGGCGAGTCAAAGCAAACGGCCATGTAGTCCGGCTTGTGGTCGCGCAGGATTTTTCTCAAGGTATTGACGAATCCAAAAATCGCATTGGTCGCCTGCCCCTTGCTCGTCGATAACCCCTGGATCGCGTAGAAACAACGGTAACACAGGGCATGGGCATCCAGCAGAAATAATCTCGCGGCCATTCTAAGGGGTTAAAACCGGTTCATTAGGGACGGTGGTGAGCATCTTTCGAATTTCGTTTCGGGCGGAAAAAGAATCCCCGGAATCCAATGAACGTATCGCCTGGTCTGAATACTCCCGCAGGCGCTCTTTCCTCAACTCACGCAGAGCCTGTTCACGCGCCCTCATCACTCGGGGGTCCTGCGGCGTTAACTTGAGAGCCTTGTTAAATTCCTCAATAGCGGACATATAGTTCTTGTCTTGAAAAATCTGCCGGCCTTTCCGATAATGTTCGCTGGCCCGCTCAACCCGGCGGGCAAAATCTTCGCGGGCCCTTTTCATCAGTTCCTCGTCTAGACGCTGCGCCTCGCGGGCCAAAATCCGCTGCTGATATTCCGGATGGATGTTCAGGAGTTCCTCTTGTATCTTCTGCGCCCAAGGGTCTGAAGGGTCGGCCGATTCGTAACGCTCTCGAAAATACAAGAAGGCCTTCTCTTTTTCCCCTTTTTTAAAATACAAATACCCCAGATTAGCGTACGGCGGCAGATAATCCTTGTTCGTCCAGATGGCCTGCAGATAACAATACTCGGCCTTGGCGGGTAAGCCTACCTGCTCATAAAGGACACCCATATCATTAAAGACAACCGCGTCATATTCCAGACCTAACGCTATCGCCTTGTCATAATACGTCAAGGCGTCATACCAATTCCCTTTTTGTTGCTGTGCGTACCCTTGAGCGCGATATTGTTCGGCGATTTTCTGTTTTGTATCCGCGAAAACTTCTGAATGAAAGGTAACAAAAGAAATGAAAAAGAGAAGAATAAATATTCTATGACCAGCTTTTTGACCTGACCCCTGCAACGGTAAATCGTTAGGTGTAAGCATAGTATACAAACGGCATTTTGGCAAGAAAAAAGTTTATTCTTAAGTTTATTCTTACAGACATTTTGTTTGAGGGGATTCTGCGGTTAATAGGTCATCAGGGGAATGCGCCGTGGCAGACTCGGCAGGGACAAGCTCAGGAAATCCCGCCAGCGTCATCGTCCCTTCGATTAACCGCCCAAACTTCTCAAGCTCCTCATGGGCATTGATTAAATAAGCCCCGCAGGGGATATTGCTGTCCGTGAATACCTTTTTATAAATTTTACAGCCTTCATCGGCAAATACGAATTCTTTTTGCCCATCCTTTATCCGCGTTTCCGCGATGAAATCTATCGTCAACCCTTCTAGGGAAATGGAGCGCACAACAACCGGCCAGCACGCCAGAGGCTGCGGCTGCCCGCTCAGCACGGCCGCCGTTATCCTGGCCTCTTGTTCATATAACACAGAAGGCATCACATCCTCTCCAGCAACAATAGGACATCCCCCCGCTGCGGCAGACCCCACGGCAAACACGTTATCGACATTGGTTCTAAAGCGGTCATCCACACAGATCCGGTTATGGATCTTCAAAGACGAATCGACGAATAAACGGAAATCGCCTTCCACATCCCCTAAAATGACCACTTGGACACTCAATATCTTCCCCGATTTTAAACGAACAGCCTTGGCTTCGCCTTCTCCCAAAATTTCTGCGATAGCGTTCTCATGCATAATCCGCAGTCCTTTTATCTCTAGTAAAGAAGCCATTTTCTGCCCCACCTCAAGACCCCAGAGCGACGGAAAAATGCTTTCACCGGACACAATCCAAATAACTTCCTTATCTCTTTTTAAAAAAGCCGCGGTAATCTGTAATCCTTCCGGGGTATCCGACTGGACAACGACCGTCTCCACAAGAGGCAGGACATCTAGGATATTGTCAATCTCCTTAAGATGCGTAAAACCAAAGACGCCGTTTTTGCTGGCTCCCTTAATCGAAGGGAGACGGTAGCCGGGGGCATCGGCAATCACAAGGGCATCGTAGGCAAACGTCGTCTTGTCTTCTGTCATAATTCTATTCCTGGCCAGATTGATCCGCGTTATTTTCTTGTCCGAAATGACCTGGATGCGGTGCTGTTCATAAAAATTTTTATCCCTGAAGAACACCTGCGGATATTCCACTTCTTTGGCAATAACAGGGGCAAACAGATAACGGTCATACGGATAACAGCCGTCAAGTCCCATGAGGATAATTTCGCTTTCAGGATCAAGACGGCGGATCTCTTCGGAAACCTTTCCTGCGGCCACAGAACTTCCCAACACAACGATTCTTTTCATAACTTTAGAATCCGATTCTCTTTTGCAATTTAAAGGCCTCAATCCCGTTACGCATAAGCATGACAACCGTGACCGGCCCCACACCGCCGGGAACCGGCGTGATAAAAGACGCTCTCCTTTTTGCCGATTCAAACTCCACGTCGCCGACGATTCTATCACCGACCCTATTGATGCCGACGTCAATGACGACCGCGCCCTCCTTGATCCAGTCTCCCTTGACAAGCGCGGGCTTGCCCACGGCCACGATGAGGACGTCCGCCCATCCGATGTGCTCGGTGAGCTTGCCCGCCTCGCTGGTCGCGATATGGCAGACAGTGACCGTCGCGTATTCTGCCAGCAAAAGCATGCTTAAGGGCTTGCCCACGATCTCGCTGTGGCCGACAATGACCGCCTCCTTGCCGCGCAAGAGAACACCCGTCGAATGGATATGCTCCATGACCGCGGCTGGGGTGCAGGGGATGATTTTGGTGTCGCCTAAAATCATTTTACCGATATTAGCCACATTGACCCCTTCCATATCTTTGGAAGGATCGATCTGATTGCCGACGGCGCGGTAATCAATATGCGCTGGGACCGGCTTGTGAAGCATGACGCCGTGGACACTTGCGTCGGCGTCCAGCTTTTTGACGAAGGCGACGAGGTCTTTTTGCGTGATATTGGCCGGCAGGGTCTCGAGGTCGTAACTGATACCAATGTATTCCGCCACCCTTTTCTGCGAATTGGCGTACGCGCAGGCGCTGGGTTCCTTGCCAATCATGACATTGACCAGATGCGGAACGCCGCCAGCCTCGCCTTTTAGCCGAGCCACTTCCTTTTTCAGGGAATCCTGCAGCTTCTGGGACAGGGCCTTGCCGTCGAGGATCGTTGCCATCATCGGTTAATCTCCACGTTGACGCGGGCGGCATTAAACGCGGCCACCAGAAGCTCCAAGGCGACCCGCACATCGCAGATCAAATTTTTGTTGCCATATAAAACCAGCTTGGGTGACAATTGCACGGCCTTATAGCAGAGCTTGCAGACCTCCATCGGGACCTCCGCCGCTTTGCGGCGTGCCGCGTTACGCTTCGCAGGCGCCGCGCCGCGCGTCTTGACAAAATTTAAATACGCCTTGGCGTCCAAGTCAACGAGCGCCAAAAAACGCCTGCGTAGCTGCTCGCTCGTTCTAAGGCAATCTTTGATCTTCCGCTCCTTAACACGTGATCCCGTCTTGCCGAAGGAATAATTCGCGACCATCGACAGCAAAGCCGCGCCCAACGCCGCCGTCACCGCCGCCGCGGACCCGCCCCCCGGCGCCGGCACCTTCAAAGACAACACGCGCGTGTATTCGCTTAAACTATAATTTCGAAAGGGTTTCATATGAAAGTCATCATAACCCAAACACCGCGCTTATTCAACTTCAAAGGCGTTTTTATCTGCCTTTCTGTCATTTATAAATCACGCACTAATCATTGAAAATTTGACGGTTTCTGCTGAAATTAGGGATGGTTCTTAAGCAAAGCAGTTTGAATGAATTTTTTGAGTTCTAAATTTGATTCTCTATCATATAAATGTCGCAAACGTAACCGCACTTTTAACAATTTGCCAATTTCTGCATATATATCTCCTACTCGTGTCCATTTTTTCATATACATTAATGAAAATTCTGGGCCCATGTTATTTTTAAAACGATATGGAAAATTATGAGCTCTAAATACGTTGCGTAAAGGGTTGAGCTGTTTATCAATTGTTTTTACTACTTCTTTAATTGCAGGAATATTTTTAACAAATCTTTTATATCGCTTAACATCTATTTCTTCATCATTAACCTTAAAATTTTCAATTTGATTAAATAATTTCATCAGGCATTCGCCTTTATTATCAAATAACTTGTTTAATGTAACTACGCATGATGTTTCTAATGACCTCTCTAGCCGCCATAATAGCCGTGAGTAGTTTTGTTCTATTGTTTTGATTTTCTTAATTTTCTAATTGCACTAATCATATCTAGGTCGCTCTTAACTTGCACTAAATCCCACGCCGTAAATTCAATCGTTTGTAATATATCAGCTTTAGTAAAGGTGACTTTATTCTGCATAATTTCGACACAATTTATTGACGTATATTTAAGTTTGCGGTCATCCCGGGGACACGTATCTTTTGGGGGCCCGCAGGCCGCT